>Ga0116231_10006503_pt1 | contig 22224 bp, 21 predicted proteins | sample S1TSphgellanicum_2_FD_89695 | JGI IMG/M metagenome (GOLD analysis project Ga0116231, IMG submission 89695) | Host-associated microbial communities from peat moss isolated from Minnesota, USA - S1T2_Fd - Sphagnum magellanicum MG | ecosystem: Host-associated > Plants > Peat moss > Unclassified...
GGTACGCCGACCCGGTCGCCCTCCTTGACGATGCTCACCCCGGCCCCGAGGCCAACGACGATGCCGATCGCCTCGTGCCCTGGAATGAACGGTGGGTTCGGCTTGATCGGCCAGTCGCCGTTAGCGGCGTGCAGATCGGTGTGGCAGATGCCGCAGGCCTCGGTCTTGACCAGGATCTGGCCTGGTCCGGGCGTCGGAACGGTCCATTCCTGGATCTTGAGCGGCGTCTTGAAGGCCGTGACGACGGCGGCTTGCATCGTGGTGGGCATTTTGATCCCCCTTTTGGGGTGGTCGTTCAGGCGAAATCGCCTCGTCGTGGGAGCTAGGCCGCAGCTGCGCCAAGGCCTCTGACGGCCTCGATCATCTTGACCAGGACCGCTTGGGCGTCGCCGTAGACCATGTTGCAATTGGGCGAATAAAACAGCGCGTTGACGATGCCCGAGTAGCCTTTGCCCTGCCCACGCTTGATCACATAAACCTGCTTGGCCTTGTCGGCGTTCAGGATGGGCATGCCGAAGATCGGCGAGGACTTGTCGGTGCGGGCGGCGGGATTGACGACGTCGTTGGCGCCGATGATCAGAGCCACGTCGGTGGTGGCGAAGTCGTCGTTGATGTCGTCGAGCTGGAAGATCATGTCGTAGGGCACGCCCGCCTCGGCGAGGAGCACGTCCATCTGCCCCGGCATCCGTCCCGCCACGGGGTGGATCGCGAATTTGACCGAAACCTTGGCCGCCACCAAAAGCTTGACGAATTCGAAGAGCTTCTGCTGAGCGTGGGCGGCGGCTAGGCCATAGCCCGGCACGATGATCACGCTTGAAGCATAGCGCATCTTGATCGCCGCGTCGGAGGCTTCCTCCGGGCGCTCGCTGCCTTGAATGGCGCCGGGCTTGGCCTTGGCTGTCTCGCCAAAGTTGGTGAAGAGCACGTTGGAAATCGACCGGTTCATCGCTTTCGCCATGATCACCGTCAAAAGCAGGCCCGCCGCGCCGACCACCATGCCGGCGATCATCAGGGCAGGGTTCTGCAGCACAAAACCCTCTAGCCCCACCGCAAGGCCTGTGAAGGCGTTATAGACCGAGATCACCACCGGCATGTCCGCGCCGCCGATCGGCAGCGTCATCAAGACCCCGAACAAGAGGGCCAGCCCGAAGAAGATCCAGATCCAGGTGGATGTGGGCAGGAGGAGGCCGCCGACGCCCAGGGCGGCGGCCAAGATCACGCCGCCGACGGCAAGGGTCGCCAGCATCACCGCCATATTGGCGAATTGTTGGCCTTTTAAGCGGAGCGGCTGTTTGATCACGCTGTCGAGCTTGGCCCAGGCGATGACCGAACCGGAGAGCGACACCGCGCCGATCAAACCCCCCAAGAGGGTCACGACGAGCTGGGTCGCGCCCTGAGCTCGACCGCCGAAGAGCTCCACCGCGGCGATAGAGCCGGCCGCCCCGCCGCCCATTCCATTATAGATCGCCACCATCTGCGGCATGGCCGTGACGGCCACCTTGCGTCCGACAAACCAGGCCCCCACCCCGCCGATCAGAAGGGCGGTCACCGCGAGGCCGATATTGACAAGCATGTGAGGCCGGGCCGCAGGCTCGACAGTGAGCAGATAAAGGAAGCTCGCCAGAACCGCAGCGATCATGCCGACGCCCGCGAAACGGATGCCGGACGGCGCTGTCGCCGGCGACGACATCCGCTTTAGTCCGAACATGAACAGGAAGGCTGCGCAAAGATCCGCCGCGCCGATAACGATTTGAGAGGCCAGAATCATCATGGCGGGGTCTCAGCTTTTCTTCTTCAAGTGATGGACGTGGGCGTGGCCGTGAGCGTGGGCGCCCTTTGGCTTGGCGTCGCTGGTCTTGAACATGGCGAGCATGCGATCGGTGACGGCGTAGCCGCCGGCCGCATTTCCGGCGCCCAGCAGCACCGCGAAAAAGCCGATCGCCTGCTCCAGATGCGTACTGGCGTTGAACAGGGCGAACAGGCCGCCGACCACGACGATGCCGTGCACGAAATTCGAGCCGGACATCAGCGGGGTATGCAGGATCGCCGGGACGTTGCCGATGACCACCCATCCTGCGAAGGCGGCGAGCATAAAGATGTAGAGGGCGACAAACCCCGTCATGGTGATGTCAAGGCTCATGGCTAGCGTCCGATTTCGCTTAAGCCGCTTTCGCGGGTGATTTGGCTGGCTTGGGGTTCTCAGCGTCGTTCGGCTTGGCGTCGGCGCCCATGAGCTTGCCGTCATGGGTGAGGGCCGTCTTGGCGATGACCTCATCGGTCCAGTCGATCGTGATGATGTTGTCCTTCATCATCAGGGCCAAAAGCGCATACTGGTTCTTCGCGTAAAGCTCGCTGGCGTCCCGGCCGAGGAGGGACGGGACATTCAGCGGCGCCACGATCGTCACGCCCCCGACCTCGGCTGTTTTGCCGGGCTCTGTGTCCTCGCAATTGCCGCCGCCTTCGGCGGAGAGATCGACAATCACCGCGCCGGCTTTCATTCCAGCCACCTGCGCTTTGCTGATCAGCTTGGGAGAGGCTTTGCCGGGGATCGCGGCGGTGGTGATGATCAGGTCCGAGCCCTGGATATGCTGGGTCAAGGCCGCGTCGACCTTGGTTTGTTCCTCGGGCGTGAGGGCGCGGGCGTATCCGCCTTTGCCGGTCGCATCGACGCCGGTATCGACGAAGGCGGCGCCGAGAGACAGGGCCTGATCCTTAGTTGCAGGGCGCACGTCATAGCCCTCCACGACAGCGCCCAGGCGCTGGGCGGTGGCGATGGCTTCGAGACCCGCGACGCCCAGCCCCATAACCAAGACCTTGGCCGGCCCGATGACGCCTGCGGCCGAAGTGATTTTGGGAAGCACGCTGGTCATGTGGGTCATGCCGAGCGCGACTGCGTAATAGCCGGCCAGGGCCGATTGGCTCGAAAGCGCGTCCATGGATTGCGCCCGCGAGATCCGCGGAATGCGCTCCATGGCGAAGCAGGTTATTTTCTTCTCCAGGAGCGTTTTGACCAGCTCCGGTTCGTTCGCCGCGTAAATAAAGCAGATCAGGATGGAGCCCGGCTTCATCGCATCGATCACCGCAAGAGCCGGCGGCTGGACCGCCAGCACCACGTCCGCATCGGCCAAAAGGGCCTGGCGGTCGTTCAGGATGGCCACGTCTTTGAAGGCCGAGTCCAAAAGCCTGATCGCGTCGGCCGCGCCGGCCTGCATGTGCAACCTGGCGCCGAGCTTGATCAGCTTTGGGATGACCGAGGGCGTAAGGGCGACGCGGCGCTCGTTCGGCTGCGTCTCCTTCAGAACGGCGACATTGACGTACATCGGATATCCATTGGGCTGGAGCGGACCTTAAGGGCCGCGCGGAAGGCGGGGGCTCCGATCGGATCGGAGCCCCTTTTTCGTCAGGTGGGTTCGCCGGATCTCTGCGGATCAGGCCGGAGCGAGCAGGTGAGCGGTGCGCACCAGTTTTTTGTTGACGAACTCCTGGATGCCCATGTCGCCAAGCTCCCGGCCGTAGCCAGAGTTCTTGATCCCGCCGAAGGGGAGCTCAGGGTCGGACCAATCGATGTTGTTGATGAACATCATGCCGGTTTCGACCTTGGAGGCGACCCGCTTGCCGCGCTCGACATCCTTGGTCCAGACCGAACCGCCGAGGCCAAAGTCGGAATCGTTGGCAAGGGCGATCGCGGCGGCCTCGTCCTTGACCCGGAAGAACAACGCCACAGGACCGAAAAACTCATCCCGGAAGGCCGGATTGTCGGGCTTGATGTCCGTCAGGATCGAGGGCTCCATGTAAGATCCTGGGCGGTCGATGCGCTTGCCGCCGATCAGGAGTTTGGCGCCCTTCGCCACCGCCGTTTTCACCTGCTCAAGCAGCTGCAAAAGCGCCGCTTCGCTGGAGAGGGGACCAAGCGTGGTCGCTTCGTCTAGCGGGTCGCCCGCCTTGAGCGCCGAGAGCGCCGCCTGGAAGCGTTCGATGAATTTGTCGGCGATGGACTCAACGACAATAAAGCGTTTGGCCGCGCAGCAGGTCTGACCGGCGTTGTACATCCGGCCCCAGACCGCCCAGGGGATGGCCAGATCAAGATCGGCGTCCTCAAGCACGATGAAAGCGTCGCTCCCGCCGAGCTCCATGGACGACACCTTGACATTCTTGCCCGCCCGCGCCGCGATCTGCTGGCCCGCCGCCACGCTGCCCGTAAGGCAGACGCCCTTGATGCGGGGATCGTCGACCACCTGGTCGGATTGTTCGTGGGAGATGAAGAGGTTGGTGTAGAGGCCGATCGGCGCGCCGGCGTCGAGGAGCAGCTTCTCGAAGGCGAGCGCGCATTGCGGCACGATGCCTGCGTGCTTCACGACCAGGGTATTGCCGGCCATCAGGTGAGGCCCGGCGATCCGCGCCAGTTGGTAGTAGGGGAAATTCCAGGGCTCGACGCCAAAAATCACCCCGAGCGGGCTCGACTCCATATGCGCTTCGCCGACGATCGGGTTGAGCCTGACCGGGGCCAAGAACCGTTCGGCGTTCTTGGCGTAGTAGGCGAGAATCCGCGAACTGAATTCCACTTCGCCTTTTGCTTCGCTGATGCGCTTGCCCATTTCCAAGGTCATGGTATGGGCGAAGGCGTCGGCCTGTTCGTGCAGCAGTTTGGCCGCCTTGGCGATGATCACAGCCCGCTCGGCATAGGTCGTGTGCCGCCACGTCTCAAAGCACGTCTGAGCCGCTGCGAGCTTGGCCTCATATTGTACAGCGCTGATGTCGTCGAAGCCCTTGATGAGCTTGCCGTTAAATGGACTAAGGCTCTGGTAGGTCATTGTGATTCCTTTTCCGTATCGCTGCGCCGGGTTGGAAAGACCGTGAGCCGTCGGAAACCACCGCAGCTACATTTAGCCCATCACAGATGAGCGTTCGGAACGTCTCTGACTGACCAAGTGGCGCGGTACGCAAAGGAGCCTAGGCTTTCGCCAGATCGCCGGTAGCATCGGAAACTACTCAAAAGCGGTCCTAACCCCGCCAACGATAGAGGGCGAACGAGGCGATCCAACACAGCACGAAAAGGCCGACGACCGCGAAACCGAGATAGCCGAAGGCGCGGTTGAGCTCGCCAACCCCGCTCCAGAAGGGGCCGCCCAGGGACAGCCGGCCGGCCACGAGGCTTAGCCCCTCGACCGCGCCGATCAGCACAGCGACCAGAACTGATGCGGACGTGATCGTCAGATTGTACCAAAGCTTTCGAAGGGGATCGATGAAGGCCCAACTATAGGCGTGGCTCATCAGCACGCTGTCCATCGTATCGACCAGGGCCATGCCCGCCGTGAAGAGGGCTGGAAACACCATCACCTCCCAGGGCGAAAGGCCTTGCGAAGCTTGAGTGGCCGAAAGCCCTAGAACCCCGATTTCAGTCGCCGTATCGAAACCCAGGCCGAACAAAAAGCCCAAGGGATACATCTGCCAACTGCGCGTGATGGTCCTGAACAGCGGGCGGAGCAGGCGCGCCACAAGCCCGGGCCCGGCCAGCGCCTCGCCGAGCGGGTCTTCCTCAAGCCGGCCGCCCTGCCGGACAAGCCGGAATCTGCGCCAGATCCCGCGTAGGACGAAGAGGTTGGCGACGGCGATCCCAAGCAGAAAGAGCGCTGAGACCAGCGTGCCGGCGAAGCCGCCAATGCGGCGCGCGACGCCCAGCCAGGTTTCAATCCCGATCGCGGAGGCGGCAATGGTCAGGGAGGCCAGCCCAACCACTGTGGAATGGCCGAGGGAAAACCAAAGTCCTGCCTTATCCGCCGGGCGTCCATCCTGGATCAGCTTGCGAACCACATTGTCGATCGCTGCGATATGGTCGGCGTCCACCGCGTGGCGAAGCCCGAAGACCCAGGCCAGAAGGGCCGCCCCCAATAGAGCCGGATGGCCCTTAAACGCGGTGAACGCCCACGCCCAGGCGGCCAGGTTGAATCCGATCAGGGGGCCGAACACATTGAGGCTGCGCCGCGACCCTCGCAGAAGCGCGCCGCCCTGGTGCTGTGAGGGCTGAGGTTGCGCGGAGGTCAACATATGCGAGGGAGTTGCTCGCCTGTGAGCCAGTCTACGATCCGGCCGCCTCCGAAGGATGTGGTCATCTGAACAAAACACTGATCATCGGCGACGACCTCGCCGATGACGCAGGCCTCTCGCCCGAGGGGGTGGGCGCGCATGACGCGAAGCAGCGCGGCTGCGGCGCCGGGCGCCGCAACCGCGACCAGCTTGCCCTCATTGGCCACGTGAAGGGGATCCAGGCCGAGCAATTCGCAGGCCGCCGCAACCTCGGGACGCACGGGAATGGCCGCTTCCTCGATTAGAAAGCCGCAACACGACTGCTGGGCGATCTCGTTCAGCGTGGCGGCAAGTCCGCCTCGTGTGGGATCGCGCATCAGGCGCAGAGACGGACCCGCAGCGGCCGCCATATCGGCGACCAGCCCATGAAGAGCCGCGCTGTCCGATAGGATTTCCGTCTCAAACCCCAGGCTGGAGCGCTTCGACATCACCGCCACCCCATGGTCGCCGATCGACCCAGACAGAATCAAGACATCGCCCGGGCGCGCTCTGTCGCCAGACAGCTCAAGGCCTGGCGGAACCAAGCCAATACCCGTGGTCGTAATAAAGACCCCGTCGGCTTTGCCGCGTTCCACCACCTTGGTGTCGCCCGTGACGATGGCCACGCCCGCCTCTGACGCGGCGCGCCCCATGCTGTCGGCGATCCTGCGCAGATCGGCCAGGGGGAAGCCTTCCTCGAGGATATAGCTGGCCGCCAGATGCAGCGGCTTGGCGCCGGCCATGGCCAGGTCGTTGATCGTGCCGTGGACCGCCAGCGACCCGATATCGCCGCCGGGGAAGAACAAAGGCCAGATGACATACCCGTCGGTCGACATCACCATGCGGCCGGCCTGAACATCGAATGCGGCCTGGTCATTGGCTTGATTGAGCAAGGGGTTGTCGAAGGCTGTTCGGAAGATCTCGTCGATCAGCTGCGCCGACGCCCGCCCGCCCGCGCCATGCGACAGATCGACAAGGCCGCCCCGGATGTCCAGCTTGCGGGCGCGCAGCCGGGGCGAACTCACGCCGCTGCCTGGACGGGACGCGCCTTCGGGGCCGCGGGCTTGGCCCGGTCCCGGAACCGGCCATAGGTCCAGTGCGCCGCGCAGGCGCCCTCGGGCGAGACCATGCAGGATCCCATCGGCGTCTCTGGCGAGCACACCGTGCCAAAAAGCTTGCAATCGGCCGGCGTTTTCAGGCCCCGAAGCACATCGGCGCATTCGCAGGCCGGGTTGTCGGCCGCGGGCGTGGTGACGACCCTGTAGCGACGCTCGGCGTCGAAGAGGGCGTAGGCTTCGCGAATGCGCAAAGCGCTCGCCGGCAGGTCGCCGAGGCCCCGCCATTCGAAGGTCTCGCGCAATTCGAAGATCTCGGCGATTTCGCGCTGGGCGATCCGGTTGCCCGCGTTGGTCACCGCCCGGATATACTGGTTCTCAACCACTGAGCGCCCCTCGTTCACCTGGCGGACCAGCATCAGTATGGCCTGCACGACATCCAAGGGTTCGAACCCGGCCACCACGACGGGTTTTTCGAATTCCGCGGCCAGGGCGACATAGGGCGCGGTTCCAATCACGGTGCTGACGTGGGCCGGTCCCACGAAGCCATCGAGCCGCACCCGCTCGGTCTCGGGCCGGCCCTGGGTGTCCAGGATCGCGCGGATCGCCGAGGGCGTCAGGACATGGTTACAGAAGACGCTGAAATTGGTGAGCCCTTTGCGGCGCGCCAGCCCGATGGCGAGCGCGGTCGATGGCGTGGTCGTTTCAAACCCGATCGCGAAGAACACCACCGCTCGCGCCGGCTCCGCCTCGGCGATCAAGACAGCGTCCATCGGCGAATAAATCATCCGGATGTCGGCGCCCGCCGCCTTGGCCTTCAGGAGACTGGCGCCGCCAGACGCGGGCACGCGCATCAGATCGGCATAGGTGCAAAGGGTCGTTTCGGGCCGCATCCCAAGCCGGATCGCATCATCGATGCGCCCGACCGGCAGAACACAGACCGGACATCCCGGGCCATGCACCATCTCCACATTGGCGGGCAGCAAGTCCTCGACGCCGTAGCGCGAGATCGCGTGGGTATGGCCGCCGCAAAATTCCATGAACCTATAGTGGCGATCCGCGAGCGCCTCCTTGGCGATCGTCGCAGCGATCGACCGCGCCAAGCCGCCATCGCGGTACTCATCGATATATTTCATGCAGCGACCTCCCCCAGGGCTGGAAGGCCTGGCGCGGGAAGGCCTGGAACCGCCGCCTCGCGCATCAGGGCGAGGGTCCGTTCAGCCTCGTCGGGATCGAGCCGGGTCAAGGCGTACCCCACGTGCAGGAGCACATAGTCGCCAACCTGAACATCCTCCAAGAGGGCGACCGAGACGACCTTGGAGACCCCGCTCAGGGTGACGCGCGCCATCTGCTCGGGCAGCAGGGCTTCAACGCGAATGGGAATGGCCAGGCACATCGGATCGTTTCCTAGGTCATCGCTATGGTCGGCGCTCGGCCGTCAGGTGCGCCCGCGCCAGGGCGGCCTGCCCCAGGGAAATCCCCCCGTCATTGGCGGGAACAGCGCGGGGTAGCCACGGCCTTAGGCCCCTGCGCCGCAAGGCCTGGGTCAGCCCGTCCGCCAGGATGCGGTTCATGAAACACCCGCCGCCCAGGACGATCTCGGTCTGGCCCATCTGGTTGGCGTAGCGGCCGATCCATTCGCTGAGCCCGGCGATGATCGTGCCATGCAGGAGCGCCGCGCCATTTCGAGCCTCAAGGCCTGGTTGCAGCAGGGCGTTCAGCAAAGGCCTGAAATCAAGGACATTCTGTTCAAGGTGATAGCCCCCGGGCAGGACCTGCGGAAACCCGGCGAGGGCTTCGAGCTCCATGGCCGCCTGGCCTTCGTAGCTCTGATGCTCACACACCCCGAGGAGGGCCGCGGCGGCGTCGAACAGACGCCCCATGCTGGTCGTGAGCCTCGGGGTCGCCTCGGACGAAAGGCGCTCGGCCAGCGGGCCGGCGAGGGGGTGGCGGCAAAACCGGCCGGCGGCCTCCTCGCCGCGTCCAAGGGCGACCAGGGCGCCAAGACCCATGCGCCAGGGTTCGCGGGCGGCGCGGTCGCCGCCCGGCTGGGCGAGCGGGCTAAGATGCCCGATCCTTCGCCAATAGCCCCCTTCGCTGTGCATCAGCTCCCCGCCCCAGGCCGCCCCGCCCGCGCCATAGCCATGACCATCCAGCGCCACGCCGATCAACGGCGGGCGAAGACGATGTTCTGCTGCGACAGCGGCCAGGTGCGCCGCGTGATGTTGAACGCGCAGCACGGGCAGGCCGAGGCCTTCGGCGATGACGGTCGAGCGGTAGTCGGGATGCTGATCGCAGGCGACAAGCTGGGGCTTGACCCCAAGATCGGCGATCAGGCGATGGAGCGTGTCTTCATAGGCTCGGATCGCCCGGGCGCTGTCGAGATCGCCCAGATGCTGAGAGACAAAGGCCTCGCGGCCCCGGGTCACGCAGACCGTGGACTTCAAGTGGGCGCCCACGGCGACGACCACCGGGCCGTCCACCCCAAGATCAATGGGTTCGGGGGTAAAACCGCGACCCCGCCGAATGAAGGCCGGGGCGCCGTCGATCAGGGCCATGACCGAATCATCGGCGCGCTGCACGATCGCGCGATCGTGGGTCACGATCAGGTCTGCGATCAAGGCCAGCTCTTTGACGGCGGCATGGTTGTCGATGATCAGGGGCTCGCCGGGGAGGTTGGCGCTGGTGACCACAAGGGCTGGGCTCGCGTTCGGGCCTTGACGCCCGACCGAGAGAGCCTGGAACAGGAGGTGATGCAGGGGGGTGTAAGCCAGCATCATACCAACCCGGCCAAGCCCCGGGGCGACCGAGGCAGCGAGGCCGGATCCCTTGCGCAGAAGGACGATGGGCCGCGCGGACCGGCAGAGCAGCGCGCGCTCCAAAAGGTTGGGTTTGGCGTAAGGCCGTAGATCTGCGCTCGAGCCGACCATGACGGCGAAGGGTCTCTCGGGGCGCTGCTTGCGCGCACGGAGGCGTCTGACCGCGGCATGGTTGGCGGCGTCGCACATCAGATGAAAGCCGCCGACGCCCTTTAGGGCGACAATGCGGCCCTTGTTCAAAGCTGCGGCGACCTCGCTGATGGGGTGGCTGAGGCGAGGCCCGCAGGTTGGGCAGGCGATCGCCTCCGCATGGAAGCGTCGGCTGGACGGGTCGCCATAGTCTGAAGCGCAGGGGCCGCAGAGCGAGAAGTCCGACATCGCCGTATTGGCGCGGTCGTAGGGTGCGCGGCGGGTGATGGTGAAGCGTGGACCGCAATCGGTGCAGGTGACGAAGGGATAGAGGTGAAATCGGCTGTCGGAATCGAACAGATCCTTAAGGCAGGCGGGACAGGTCGCCGCGTCGGGCACCCCGACGCTGTTCCCCGGACCCTCCGAAAGACTGCTCCGGATCGCAAAGCCGGGCTGCCCGATGGCGGCCACGCGGGTCACAGCAATGTTGTCGATGCGGGCAAGGGCTGGGCGCTCTCGGCGGAGGGCGGACAGGAACATATCCCCGCCGTTTCCCTCGATCTCAGCGAGGACGCCATCCTGGTCGTTCAGCACGAAGCCGGACAGTCCATACCGCTCGGCCAAACCGTAGACGAAGGGCCGAAACCCCACCCCCTGTACGGCGCCCTGGACGCGGATCCGAAGCCGCTGAGGCCCGGCCGAAAGGTTTGCTAGGTCGGTGGCCATGGCGACGTCACCCCAGTCTCGCGATCGGGCCCGTCGCCGCCGCGGCGCGCGCCTCGATCCAGGCGTAAAATGCGGCGAGGCCGTCTCCGGTGCGGGCCGAGACCGTCAGAATCTCGAGGCGCGGATTGACCCTCAGGGCTGCCGCCATGCAGGCCTCCACGTCAAAATCCAGGTGGGGCAGAAGGTCGGACTTATTCAGCAGCATGAGGTCGGCGGCCGCGAACATATCGGGGTATTTCAGGGGCTTGTCCTCGCCCTCGGTCACGGAGAGGACGACCACCTTGCAGGCCTCCCCAAGATCGAAGGCCGCCGGGCAGACCAGGTTGCCGACATTCTCGATGAACAACAGTCCATGGGGCTCCAAAGCCAGCGCCTGGATCGCATGACCGACCATATGGGCGTCCAGATGACAGCCCTTGCCGGTATTGATCTGCACGGCCTGCGCGCCCGTCCGCCGAATGCGCTCGGCGTCGTTGGAGGTCTGCTGGTCGCCCTCGATCACCGCCATGGTCCAGCGATCCTTGACGTCGGTGATTGTGCGGACGAGGAGCGATGTCTTTCCCGACCCAGGGCCGGACAGGAGGTTCACCGCAAAAACGCGCGCCTCGCGAAGTTGGCGCCGGTTGATCTCGGCATAGGCGTTATTCTTGGCGAGAATGTCGCGTTCGATGCTGATGGTTCGCGCCTGGCTGAGGCCCGGCGCGCCGACGCCCGCAAGCCCCGCGCCGAAGTCGATCGCTGTCAACGCGGGCGCGTGATCATGATCAGGGCCATCTGCATGGTCATGATGATGTCCGTGGTCCTGGCCGTGATCATGGGCAGGGCGGCCAGCGTCACCCGCGCCCGGGATCCCCGACGACGCCAGGCTGGCCGTTTCGCAACCGCAGACCGTGCACATCACTCGACCTCCATCTCGGCCAGGCGCAGGTCGTCTCCGCCCGTCATCCGCACCCGCACGCCCGCACAGACCGGACAGTCGCCAAACCGGTCTTCGAGGGGCACGCTGGCGCGACAGTCGGCGCACCAGCCTTCGCCGGGGATCACCTCGATCTCGAGGCGGGCGCCATCGGCGATCGTGCCCGCCGCGACCGCGTCAAAGCAGAACCGCAGCGCCTCGGGCTCTGCAGGTCCCAAGGCGCCGAGCGTGAGCCGGATCATCGTGACGCGCGCAAACGCCCCCTTGGCGCGCTCCTGCTCGACCAGGGTTATGACGGTTGCGATCAGGGAGACCTCATGCATGGTCATACTCGCCCGGAGCGACCGCCAACTGGGTTCGCAGGGTCTGGATCACGAGCCCCGTGTCGACGGGTTTCAGGAACACGCCGGTCACGCCCAGTTCGTGCAGCCCGACCGAACCGATCAGGGCCTCGCCCGCCGTGCTGATAATATAGCAGGGGATTGAGCCATGATGGGCCCTAACCCATTCGGAGATCGTGCCGCCAGCCTCCGATGGGTCGGCTAAGAGGTCCGCGAGAACCGCGTCCGGCTTGATGCGGGCGATGGTCCGCTCCCCCTCGCGATTGCTCGCCGCTTCTCCCACAGAAAAGCGCGCCGCTTCGAGCGCCTTGCGAAGCACCGCTCGGGCATGGGGGTCTGAGTCGATAAGGAGGATGGTTTTTCGCCTCTGACCAAGCCCTATGTTCATAGCGTGGCCGAGGCTTGGGCGGGGGCGAGGCGGTGTTTAAGCATCTCAACCGCGCGCTCGAGATTGCCCGCCGCAGCGAGCGTCAGGCTTTCGACGAATTCGAATTCATAACCCCTGATGCCGAGGAGATAGGCCTTAGGCCTTGCTCCATAGTATTGGCGCGCCATCGCGAGGATGGCTTGCGGGCGCACCAGGTGACTTGTGAATTCAAGGGTTGCGGCCGGCGCGATCGCCTTGACGGCGAAGGGGGCGGGACCGGTTCTTGCCGCATCGACGAACCAGACCACGTCGTGATCCGCCACATCCAAAGCATCTTCGATGTTCAGCTGATAGTTGTCGTAGGCGGTGACATTGGGCCAAGCCAGCGCCTCGATCCGCTCTGAGGCCGCAGGACCCAGGCCGTCATCCTGACGACCGGGATTGCCGTAGCCCAAAATCAGCACATGCGGCTCTGCGGGCGGCCTGGGCGCGCGACGTCTGCGGCTTGGCGCTCCGCCGGTCACATCCCTATCGGATGAACTCATGCCTTCGCCCTCGTCGCGATCACCGACCCGTCGGCGTCTTCCAGCGTGACCACCAAGGGCATGTCGCCAAGGGCATGGGTCGCGCAGGAAAGGCACGGGTCATAGGCGCGAATGGCGACTTCGATATGGTTCAAAAGCCCTTCGGTGATGTCATGGCCTGAGAGGTCGTCGATGGCGACCTTGGTCACCGATCGGTTCATCGCCTCATTGTTGTTTGTGGTGGAGACGATCAGGTTCGCCATGGTGACCTGATCATGATCGTCGACCCGGTAATGATGCAGGAGGGTTCCCCGCGGCGCCTCGATGATGGCGATCCCTTCGGGTCGCCGATCGCCGCTCACGACCAGGTCATCGCCTTGAAGATCATCGTCGAACAGCAGCTGCTTAATCGTCTCGGCGCAGTGGATCATGCTGATCACCCGCGCCCAGTGATAGGCGAGGGTGGCGTGGACCAGTCCGCCGCGGCCTTGCGCCATGAAGTCCTTGCGGGCCGCTTCGGCGATCGGGGTGCCGATGAAGGCGCAGCAGTTCACCTGCGCCAGGGGACCGACCCGATACCAGCCATCCTCTCGTCCGAGCGCGCGGATGTGTGGAAATTTCATATAACTCCAGGATCGGACCTCCTCGATTATGTAGTCTCGGTACTGATCGGGGTGAACGCCTTCGAAGATCGGCGCGCCCTCCGCGTCGATCGCCCTTAGCGTCCCATCATAAAGGTCCATGGCGCCCTCGGCGCCGACCAGGCTCATATAGTTCGACGGAAAACTGGCGAAGCGCTCGTGCAGGGCCTCGTGGGAGTGAACGAAGCGTTTGTGCAATTCCAGGGCGTCGCAGCACCACTGAATGATCTGATCGACGTCGCCGCGAAGGGCGTCGCGGTTCTCGACCGACAGGTTCTGATTGACGCCGCCCGGGATGCAGAGGCGCGGATGAATACGCCGACCGCCCGTGGCGGCGATAACCTGCTGGCCGAACTTGCGGATCATGATCGCCCACTTGCCGACTTCGGGAAAGGTCTCGATGACCCCGATGATATTGCGCTGCGCCACCGGGGCTTCGAAGCCCAAAAGGAGGTCAGGCGAGGCCAGATGGAAGAAGTTGACGGCGTTGGACTGCAACACCTGACCGTGATGCATCAGCCGTCGCATTTTTTCGGCCGTCGGCGTGACCCTATCGACCCCGGCGACGATATCCATCGCCTTGGCGGCGCAGAGGTGGTGGCTGACCGGACAGATGCCGCAGAGCCGCTGAACGATCACAGGGACTTCCCAATACATCCGGCCCTGGATGAAACGCTCGAAACCCCGAAATTCCACGATGTGAAACCGCGCCTGTTCCACCTCCCCGACCTCATTGAGCCGGATGGTCACCTTGCCGTGGCCCTCGACCCGGGTGACCGGGTCGATGACGATCTTGCGCGCGCCCTGGCCGGCGCTGCCCCCCATGGCTTGCCCGAGCTCGACCTGAACGTCGCTCATCGCCGGTATCCGATCGGACTGATCATTATTCGTACTTGCACAAGAGGTAGGGCAGGGCCGGTTCGTGGCCGGTGAGCAGGGCCTTGAGGCCCTCCCAGAGCGCATCGCCGGACGGCGGACAGCCGGGTAGGAAGTAGTCGATCTTCACCACCTCATGAGACGGATAGACCCGGTCGAGGAGCAGGGGCAGGTCCTCGCCATTGGGGATCAGCCCTTCGCCATCGAGGGAGACGCCGTTCAGATAGACGGCCTCAAGGCATTCGCGCAGGCTGATGGTGTTGCGCATCGCCGGAACGCCGCCGGTAATGGCGCAGGCGCCGACCGAGACCAGGATCCGGCAGTGCTCGCGGAAGGCCTTCAGCTCCTTGACGTTGTACTCATTAGAACAGCCGCCTTCGATGAATCCGACATCCACGGGACGATCAAAGGCCTTCTTGTCGTCGAAAGGTGAGACGTCGAGATCGACCAGATCGACCAGTTCGAGAAGGCGTTCGTCGATATCGAGCAGCGACATATGACAGCCAAAGCAGCCGGTCAGGGCGCAGGTCGCAAGGGTAGGCTTTAGGCGGGGGATCGGCGTGTCGCTCATAGCTTTTGACCCGCGCGTTTGGCCTCGATATCGCTGCCGATCACTGCCTTGTCGAACCGGCGCTCCCCGTTCGGAACCTTGTAGCTGCCCCGCTTGATGACGATGCAGGCGACCGGGCAGATCCTGGCGGCCTTGTCCACGGCCGCCATCTGGGTGTCGCCGAGGCCGCCCTCGGCGTCCACGTTCAGCCGCATCGCGATCCCGCGCCCTTCGAAGGCGAACACGGTCTTCCCATCTTCCATCCGCGACGCCTCGATGCAGCGTGAGCAGAGGATGCAGCGATCGCGGTCGAGATAGATGTCGGGGTGGGTGGCGTCGATTTTCCGGTCCGGCCACTGGTAGGGCTGGGTCGGCGCCACCATCCCGAGGCGATAGCCCAGCGCCTGGAGTTCGCAGTCCCCGCTGGCCTCGCAATAGGGGCAGGGATGGTTGCCCTCGACGAACAGCAGCTCGATCAGAGCCCGACGATCGGCGGTCAGGAGCGGCGTGTCGTTCTCGATCACCATCCCGCGCGAGGCCGGGGTCAAACAGGCCGCGACACTGCGGCCGTTGCTCCTGCAGGTGCAGACGCGGCAGGTTCCAGAGGGGGCTAGGTCCGGATGATAGCAGAGACGCGGGATATAAATCCCCGACGCGTCACAGGCCTGAAGGATGGTTTGCCCCTCCACGGCCTCGATCTCGATCCCGTCGACGATGAATGTAAAGCTCCGCGCGCCCACGTTAGGCGTCCACCGTCACGGGCTCGCGGCCTTGGACCTTGACCGCCTCGCGCAGGGCGTCGACCAGAGTGACGAGCGGCTCAAAAGAAGCAGCCGCGAGCCGGGCTTCGTAAAGCTCCGGAAAGCTGCTCATGGTGGTCAGGATCGGGTTCGGCGCGGTTTGGCCGAGGCCGCAACGGCTCATTCGAACCACTGTGTTGGCCAAAGCTTCGGTCGACGCTAGATCCGAGAGGGTCGCGCGGCCCGCCACGACCTTTTCCATCCCCTGCTTGAGCAGGGTTGTGCCGATCCTGCAGGGGGCGCACCATCCGCAGGATTCATCGACAAAGAAGTCCGCGAATTGAAGGGCGATCTCGAGCACGTCGCGCTCGGGACCAAAGATCATCGTCGATCCGCCCGTGGAGAGGTCCTCATAGGCGATGCGCCGACCGAAGTCCTTAGGCGCAACCGCTTGGCCTGAGGGTCCGCTGAACTGGACGTATTGAGCGTCCGGCGCGCCGACCAGATCGAGAAGTTCATGGATGGTGATCCCGAACGGCGTTTCGTAGACGCCGGGCCGCGCGCAATCGCCCGAGACGCACATCAGCTTTGTGCCGCTCGACTCCTTGGTGCCGAGGCCTGTGAACCAGGCTGCGCCCTTTTCCATAATGCGGGCCGCGCAGACCAGCGTCTCGACGTTGTCGATCGCGGTCGGTTGGCCCAGATAGCCGCGCTCGGTCGGAAAGGGCGGCCGGTCGCGGGGGGACCCGCGCTTGCCTTCGAGGGACTCCAGCAAGGACGATTCTTCGCCGCAGATGTAGGCGCCCGCGCCAAGCTGGATACGAATGTCGAAATCGAAACTCGCTTTGCCGCCGACATTGGCGCCGAGAAGACCGTCTTTGCGCCGCTCTTCCAAAACCCGCTGAAGCGCGTCCCACATGGAGGCGTACTCGCCCCGCAGGTAAAGCAGCCCTTGGCGAGCGCCGAGCGCGTAACCGGCCAGCGTCATGCCGTCGAACACAAGGTCGGGGAACTCGAGCAGCAGCAGGCGATCCTTGAATGTGCCAGGCTCGCCTTCATCCGCATTGCAGGCGATATAGTGCTCAATCCCGCTCGCCTTGCGGGTCAGCCGCCATTTCATGCCCGTGGGAAACCCCGCGCCGCCGCGGCCGCGAAGCTTGGACTGGGTGATCTGTTCGATCACGGCGTCGGGCGTCAGAGCCAGCGCCGCCCTGAGCCCCGCCGCCCGGACGGGCGATCCAGACAGCAAGGGCCCGGACTGGACAAGGCTTGATCGGATCACGGACTTCGCCAGCTTTTCGGCGTCCGGTGCGTGTGGGGGATAGGCGGGCAAGGCGCCTGACACGTCGGCTTGGCGCAGGGCGGCCACGATCAAAGGAATGTCCGCCGGTGCGAGCTCGGACAGGGCGACGCCATTGACCAGGGCCGCCGGTTCTTGATCGGCCAAACCGATATCGCTCGTCCACTGCAGCGTGAAAAGACCGTCCGCCGTCGTCTCGCCTATTTTAACGCCGAGCGCCTGTTCGAAGGCCTGCGCCACCTCCTTTGCCCCCTTCATGAAGGAAATCGGAGTTTTGGAGAGGCGGATGCGGTTGCGGCCGCGCGGCGCCCGATCGAAGAAGGCGTAAAACGACACCATCTCCTCGATCTCCACGGCATGAACGCCGAGGGCCATGGCCAAGGTCTGGACAGCCTCGTCGCCAATGTGGCCAAACCGCTGCTGGACCGCGATGACCATGTCCATCAGGCGCGTCCTGTCCGATCCGAACGCCTGGACGATATGGTCCACGGCCGCTTCAAGGTCTCGGTTCATCCTTGGACCTCGGATGTTTGTCCTGGCGCCGAAGGCGTTCGGCGGTCTTGAAGCAGGCTCACCAACGCGCTCCTTGCATGGCCGAAATCCTCTCAGCGACGATGAGAATGAGCGCCCTTTGGGCGTCGGGCCGCAGTCCTCATGGCCAACAGTCTATCGGATCGCCGGGGCGAGCGAGCGCCTCGGAAACTACTCAGGAGGCGAGCCGAGCCTTGCCTTGAGTATATTCCGATCCTGTCCGGCGAGCGCCGGCGGCGGCCATCATCACGTGAGACATCGGATAAACATGATCACCCAAACCAGGATCGAACACGGCGATCTCGCGCTCCTCACGCCCGCCCAGATGGGCGCTGCTGACCGCGCTGCTGAGGCGGCAGGCGTTCCTGGCGTCGCCATGATGGAGGCGGCTGGCGGCGCGGTCGCGGTCGCCATCGGAGAACGCTGGCCGATGCGCCCTGTGACGGTCCTCTGCGGCCCTGGCGACAACGGCGGCGATGGCTTTGTCGTCGCCAGACACCTCAACGCCGCAGGCTGGCCGGTCAAGGTGGCCCTGCTGGGCGCGCTCGAAAAGCTCAGGGGCGACGCCGCCCACGCGGCGAGCCTCTGGAAGGGCGGCCTTGTCCCCTTTACACCCGACGGCCTCGACGGCGCGGGGGTCGTTGTCGACGCGATCTTCGGCGCCGGACTGTCCCGTCCTTTGGAGGGGCAGGCTGCGATCATGGTTGAGGCCTTAAAGGCGCGAGGCGTTCCGATCTGCGCCGTCGATGTCCCGAGCGGCCTCGACGGCGCCTCCGGCATGGTGCGCGGGTTAGCGGCGCCGGCCGACCTGACCGTGACCTTCTTTCGCAAGAAGCCCGGACACCTGCTCTATCCCGGGCGAGGCCTCTGCGGCGATATCGTTCTGGCCGATATCGGGACGCCAGTCTCTGTGCTGGGCGCCATAGCCCCGGACACGTTTGAGAATGGCCCCGGCCTTTGGCTGGCGGATTACCCCTGGCCCGAGCCCGAAAGCTATAAATATACGCGCGGCGAGGTCCTGATCCTTGGCGGGGACGCTATGACGGGCGCCAGTCGCATGACCGCGCTGGCCGCATCCAGAGCCGGGGCGGGCATGGTCACCCTCGCCGCGCCGAAGGCGGTCTTCAGCATCTACGCCGCCGCCCTGACCAATGCGATCGTTCATGGCTTTGAGGGCGCCCGCGACTGGGACGCCTTGCTGGCGGACAAGCGGCGCAACGTCATCGCCATCGGTCCCGGCGCGGGCGTCGGCGGGGCGACCCGCCAGTATGTCCTCGCCGCCCTCGCGACCAAGCGAGCGACGGTGCTCGACGCCGACGCCCTGACCTCCTTCGCTGAGGCGCCGGAGGATCTGTTTCACGCCATCGAAGGCGCTTGCGTGATGACCCCGCACGCCGGGGAGTTCAAACGCCTGTTTCAGGTCGAGGGCGACAAGCTGGAACGCGCCCGCGCCGCAGCGAGAACAAGCCGCGCGGTCGTGCTCCTGAAGGGACCCGACACGGTGATCGCCGCGCCGGACGGACGCGCAATTATAAACGCCAACGCCCCGCCTCAGCTCGCCACCGGCGGCAGCGGTGATGTTCTGACCGGCTTCATCGCCGCTCTTCTGGCCCAGGGTTTGGCTCCGTTCGAGGCCGCCGCGGCGGGCGCCTGGCTTCACGGCGCTGCGGCGACCGAATTCGGGATCGGCCTTGTCGCCGAGGACCTGCCGGACGCCCTGCCGCGCGTCCTGCAAACGCTCTGGGCGCAGGTCGGAACAAGGATCAGTCGATGAAGGCGATGGTGCTCAAAGAGCCGAAGTCCGCGCTTGAATGGATAGAATTGCCCGACCGCCAGCCCGGCGCTGGAGAGGTTCGCGTCAAGGTGCTCGCCTGCGGGGTTTGCCGCACCGATCTGCACGTTCTGGACGGAGCCTTGCCACACCCAAAATCACCGATCATCCCCGGTCACGAGATCGTCGGCCGGATCGATGCGATCGGACCGGACGTCGCCGGGCTCTCCATGGGAGAGCGGGTGGGGATCCCCTGGCTCGGCCACACCGACGGCGTCTGCCCCTACTGCAGGTCGAACCGTGAGAACCTCTGCGATGCGCCGCTCTTTACGGGCTATACGCGCGACGGCGGCTTCGCGACCGCGGTCATTGCCGACGCGCGCTTTGCGTTTCCCCTCGGCGAGAGCGGCAGCGACGTGTCGCTGGCGCCGCTCCTCTGCGCAGGGCTGATCGGGTGGCGGTCGCTGAAGATCGCCGGGGTTGCGAAGAAGCTCGGCGTCTACGGTTTCGGCGCCGCCGGCCACATCGTCGCCCAGGTCGCCAGATGGCAGGGTCGAGAGGTCTATGCCTTTACCCGTCCAGGCGACGTCGGAACCCAGGAATTCGCACGCAGCCTGGGCGTCAAGTGGGCGGGCGGCTCGGATGAAACCGCTCCGGATCTGCTGGATGCGGCGATCATCTACGCGACTGTGGGCGCTCTGGTTCCCGTGGCGCTCAAGGCCGTTGGCAAGGGGGGGCGCGTGGTCTGCGCCGGAATTCACATGAGCGATCTCCCGAGTTTTCCGTACCGAATTCTTTGGGAGGAGCGCCAGCTTCTGTCCGTCGCCAACCTCACCCGGGAGGATGGGATCGAATTCCTCGGGCAAGTCCCAAACATGGGCATCGAGGTCAAGACGACTACCTATCCGCTTCAGGAGGCCAATAGAGCGCTCGAGGACTTGCGGGCGGGCCGGTTCCACGGCGCCGCTGTCCTCGTTCCGTAAAGCCCCTTCAGGGCAAGGGGCGGCGCGCGGCGCATAACATCAGGGCCGACGACCTTCCCGCCGATTCATCGCCCTGTTCAACCTCGCTGACGACGGCGTCGACCGGCTAGCCGGCGCCGGGTTCTCCTTGAGACGCGCGCTGTCGGCGACAAACCGGTCCACGACGCCAGTGGTCGCGACCATCCTGCAAGCGGGGGTGAGGCGGGTCTTGACGTTGACGCCGGTGATTTCGAACGTCTCCAGACCCTGATCCGCTTGGAGCAGACCTAAAGGGCCCTATTTCCGAGTGCAGGCGCTCGCCCCCAAAAGCGGCGGCGGAGGGGCGCCAAAATGCGACGCCGTAGGTAGATTCCGATGCTTTCACCTGCAGGGCGTTCTCTCCACGCTTCACCTAGGAGCGCTGGGCGCGGCTTGCGCTGGGATGCCGACGACTGGAAACAAAATGCCGAAATACTTGGCGGCGATGGCGATGACCATCGTCGGGCTTTTCAGCTCGACGGCTGAAGCCTCCCCGCCCGATACCTCGTCGATGCCGCAACTTGCCTTGCCCCAGGCCACACCGCCCGAAGACGTCGCGACGGGTCCGGTGTTCACCTTCACTGCGACGGGGGCCTCGGACTATATCTTCCGCGGGGTCAGCCAGACTGAGAATGCGGCGGCGGTCTTTGGGTCCGGCCGCGTTTCCTACGATAATTTCTACGTCGGCGTCGGCGCGGAGAACGTCAATTTCCATAACGGCACGACCGCTGAATACGATCTGTCGGTCGGCTGGACGCCGGTCGTCGATGGCTTCAGGTTCGATATAGGGGCGATCCGCTATGGCTATATCGATCAGCCGACCCACACCTATATCGACACGGTCGAATTCAAGGGCGTTGTCCTACATGACTTCGGCCCGGCGACCTTCAGCGCGGCAGTGTTTTATTCCGAAAACTACTTCGGCGCGCATCGAAACGACGTCTATGTGGAGGAGCGCGGCGTCTACAGGATCACACCCAAGCTGTCGATCAGCGGCGCTGTTGGCGAGCGGCAGGGCCAGGGCCAGGGAACCCAGCTGAACTGGAACGCCGGCGCCGCCTACGCCTTCACCAAACATATCGCGCTCGACCTGCGCTATGCCGACACCGACGAACACGACCTAGGCAGGACCTACGGCGCCCATTGCACAGCGGCGATCAAGGCGTCTTTCTAATCGCCCTATCCGCGAGGCTTGCTCAAAGGACCTCCCTGATATGCCCTTCCACCGTATCCTCATCGCCGTCGACAATACCGAGGTCGGCGCCCACGCGACCCGGGTCGGGCTAGAACTCGCGTCAGTGCTCGCTGCTGAAATCGCCGTAATTCACGTTATCGGCCCGTCCATGGCCGATGGCGCGTGGTATGCGGTGACGTCTCCCGAGCTGGTCGAGCCGCCAGATGACGAGATCTCGCAGGTCCTGGCCGGCTTACATGGGCGCGCGCCAATCCCCGCGAATGCCGCAAGATTTGTCCCGGTTGGCGACCCCTTGATGGCGATCACCAACACCGCCAGCGACTGGCAGGCTGATCTTGTCGTTATTGGCAGCCATGGCCGCGATGGCGTTGAGCGTCTTCTGCTGGGCAGCGTAGCGGAAGGCGTCGCGCGCCATGCGCCGTGCCCGGTGCTGATCGTACGGACATAAGATGTCAGTCCACCTGGCGCCTGCCGCTGGGCTGCTGGGGCGGCGCCGGGGTCAGCTCAGGACCCGGCGATATCCAAACTCTCAGTCCGCATCGGCCCGGCATGGGCTGGGCCGGGTTCACTCACGCCCCTGGCCGTCGAGGCGCGCATATCGACTTTGGCGCAGCATCATCGCGAGCCAAATCTCCCAATGGTTGCGCACGCCGAGGAGACTTTCTCGCTCAAAGGGTCA
>Ga0116231_10006505_pt1 | contig 22220 bp, 22 predicted proteins | sample S1TSphgellanicum_2_FD_89695 | JGI IMG/M metagenome (GOLD analysis project Ga0116231, IMG submission 89695) | Host-associated microbial communities from peat moss isolated from Minnesota, USA - S1T2_Fd - Sphagnum magellanicum MG | ecosystem: Host-associated > Plants > Peat moss > Unclassified...
CCCTGATGGCTGCACGCGGATACCGCCGGATCGCTGTGGTGGGGATCTGCGCGGGCGCTTACCACGCCGTCCGGTACGCGGTCCTGGATCCGCGCGTCTGCGATGTCTTCGCCATCAGCCCGGTCAAATTGGTCTGGCGCGAAGGCGATAGCCTCGCTTTCGGCCGGCGCGACGACGGCAAATCGGCGGCGAGCTATAAGGCGGCGCTTCGCGATCCTCAGACCTGGAGGCGGCTGTTGAGCGGGCGGATCGATGTGGCGACGATCGTTCGTTCGACCATCACACGGATCAAACGGCGACTTCAGGCCTTGGGAGATCGCCTCCATGGCGCCTCGCCGCTCGAGGGCCTGAAACGTCTGTCCGCGCGCGGAGGCCGCGTCCACTTTCTGATGGGACTTGAGGATATCTCCTTGGACGAGATCGAGACCTGGTTCGGGCCGCGCGGCGCTCGTTTGAAGGGTCTTGCTGGAATGACCATCGCCGTCGACCCGCAACTCGACCATGGTCTGGCGCGCCGCAAAAGTCGTGAGATCGCCCTCAGCGCCCTTCTTGACTGGATGCGGGCCCGCTGACCAAGCCCCTTGTCGTTCCGCTCAAGGGTCAGAAGAAGCCAAAATCGTTGTCGACGCGCAGACCCGACATCAGCATAAGCCCGTTCACGGCGATAAGGCCGGTCAACAGCCAACCGACCGGAGCCGCTCGCGTCTGCGGCTGTCGTCGCAAAATCCAGATCAACCCGATGACAAGCACACCGCCGACCGAAAAGCCGGCGACCACGTCAGCCACCGTATGCTTGTGCAAGGTCACGCGCGTGACAGCGACGACCGCGACCACGGCGGCGCAGGCCAACGGTCCGAGGGCCCTCAGCCAGGGTTGGCGCGCACGCGTGCAGAGATAAGCGACGGCGCCATAGACGAACACCGACATGGCGGCATGGCCGCTCGGCGCCCCTCGAGAGGGCTCAAGCCACGCGACCTGGTCCGGCCGAGGCAGTTCGAACACATCGGCCGATATCAGCTTCAGCCCCGCGACGGTCATGACAACCGCGACATAGGTCATGGCGAAAAGCACGGCGGACAGACGGCCGACCCATATCCAACACCAAAAGAAGACCAGTCCAGCGACGGCGGTAATGCAGCTCAGATCGCCAACATCCGTGGCGATATGGGATAGGCTCATCGAAGCGCCGCCAGGACGCTCGAACCGCTGCGGTCTATGGCATAACTCAGGCGCGGCATGTTTTGCGAGGCCATATAGCTCTCAAGCTCAGCCCCGTCCCTCGGGGTGAACAGCATCAGAAAACCACCGCCGCCAGCACCAATCACCTTACCGCCTGTCACGCCGAGATTGGCGCGGACATGCTCATAAAGCGTGTCGACGCCAGGCCAGCTGATCTTGGAGGATAATCGCTTCTTAGAAACCCAGTGCTCGTGCAGCAACCCACCCCAGCCGTCGAGATCCCCGCTCCGCCATGCGGTCAGGATCCGATGACCGAGGTCCTTGATCGACGACAAGGCCTCTTCAGCACGCGCGCGTTCATCGCCCCTGTCCTGAAGCATAGCGCTATTCTGCTCGTTCAGGATCACCGCGGCGTCGCGGCGCAGGCCCGTGTAGTAGATATGGGTGTGGCCGACGAAGGCCTTTTCGACATCCTTGTCGATCTCGACGGCGTTTACTGCGACGCGGCCGTCAGAGGCGATGTCGAGGGTGGTAAGACCCCCGTAGGCGGCCATGTACTGATCCTGCTTACCAATGCCGCGACGCAAAACCTCAATCTCGAGACGACACGCTTCCTCGGCCAGGGCCTGTTTGCCCGGATCGCAGCCCTTGAGCGCGTGCAAGGCGCGCAGGAACCCGACCAGAAAACAGCTTGACGAGCCGAGGCCGGTCCCCCCGGCGATATCGCTCATCGACGCGGTCTCCAGCCGATCCTCGATGCCGTGCTCGATAAGGGCGGCGCGCACCAGATCGTGTTTCACATCCTGCGCCCGCTGCGCGACCTCAGGTTCGACGCCATACAAGGTGACGTCGGAATGGAAGGCCGGACGGTGCGCGCCCGTGTAGATGTATTTGTTGAGCGCCATGGCGAAGATAAATCCGCCGCGGGTTTCGTAATAGCTCTGAAGGTCAGTGCCGCCGCCGCCAAGGGTGACGCGTAGGGGCGTTCGGGTCCAGATCACAAGGGTTCAGCCGTTGACCGCCTGGCGAACGCCCGCGCTGACCTGCTCCCAGTGACCGGCCTTTTGTTTGAGCGCGGGGTGGGAGACCAGACCGTGCCAGACGACCGCGGCAAGGCCTTCTACAAGCGGAGTGATGAGGCCCTCGTCAACCGTGGGCACGATCACACAGGCGTCGGCGAGCTGAGCTGTAAAGCCGCCGTTTCGACCGACGATGCCGGTCACGGCTGCGCCCCGCGCCTTGGCCAGTTGCATCGCGCGCACGAGATTGGTGGAGACCGGCGGCTCGAGGCTGCCGCCGCCGACCGAGAAGATCAAAAGGCCGTCTTCCTTGCGAAGCCGGCTGCCCTCGAGCCATCCCGCCAGCGCCCCCTCCCAGCCCTCGTCATTGATCCGCGCCGTCAGCTCCGAGACGTTGTCGGTCGGGCAATAGGCCTCAAACCCGCAGATCTTGCGAAAATCATTGGTGGCGTGGCTGGCGTGGCCGGCGCTGCCGCCGACGCCAAGGAGAAAAAGGCGCCCGCCCCGGTCGCGCACTTCGGCGAGCACATGGGCCAAGCGTTCGACCGAGTCCCTGTCGATCGCGTCCAGAGCGCGGCGGGCGGCGTCAAAAAAGCTGGCGGTGAACGGGGAGGTGACCATAGAGACTCCGGACTTCAAGAATTGTGCCTGGATTGCAGGATGGTTTTGGCCGCATCTGACAGATTTGGGACGACATGGTCTGCGCCCGAGCCGGAATTATAGGATCGCTGCAGCAGGATGGTCCTGACCCCCGCGCTGCGTCCGCACGCAATGTCCCGATCTTGGTCGCCAATCATCCAGCTGTTCGCCAGATCAAGGGCATGATCGCGGGCAAGATCGAGGATCAGGCCAGGCTTGGGCTTGCGGCAGGCGCAAGCGTCCGCGTTGTCATGGGCGCAGGTCTTCACCGTCTCGAGGGGCAGGGCTTCGAGCACGCGGCGATGGATTGCATCAAGCGCCTCAGGCTCCATCAAGCCCCGGGCGATATCCGGCTGGTTGGTCACCGCGAACAGGCGAAACCCGGCGCCCTTAAGGGCTGCGAGCGCGGCCGGGGCCTCAGGCTCGATCTGGAGCTCCTCAGGAACGCGCGGCGATGCGGCCTTCCCGTCCCGAAGGACCACGGTGTTGAGCACCCCGTCCCGGTCGAGGAAGATGGCGGCGCCCCCCGTCATGTCAGGGCCGATTCAATCAGGCGCACCTTGCCGCCTTGGACGAGGCTTAGGCCCCGCGCATAGGCCTCAGGCGTGTCGAGGCCGAGGCAATAGCCGCCGGCTTCGATCACATGCCCCTGCAGTCGCCGCCCGGTGGAAAGCGCCCTTGGGAATACGTCGCGTCCGAAATCCACCGCCCGCCCCCGCGCGATGAGATCCAGAAGGGAGGGTTCGACAGCATAGACGCCGGCGTTGACCAGCCTTGAACTGCTGTCGCCGCCTTCAACGAAGCCGGTGATGACGCAGCCCGTGTCCAGGGTCACCCGCCCTCCCGCAATACCGGTGTGCAGGTGCATCCCATCGTCGAACAGGGCCAAGGTCGCCTCTGCCCTCGACGCGCGATGCGCGCGGCCCAAGGCGGCGAGATCGAAACGGACGAGATTATCGCCGTAGACGACCAGCATGGCGCCTTCATCAGGGCTCGCGATGTTCGCCAGCGCGCCGGCGGTCCCAAGCAGCTCAGGTTCAAACACAAATTGGGTGCGCAACCCGAACTCGGACCCATCTCCAATCTCGTCGCGAATCGCCTGGGCCTTGAAGTGCAGGTTGATGAACACATCGCGCACCCCCCATGCGGCAAGCCAGCGGAGGTTGTGGGTCAAAATTGGCGCGCCGGCGAACGGGGTCAGGGGCTTGGGCAAATCTCCGCTGAGCGGACGAAGGCGACTGCCCAGGCCGGCCGCAAGGACCAGGACTTTAGAGAACATGCCAACCCCCGCCGCGCTGATCCACGGGGTCTAAAGCGAATAGCCGGCCGACTGAGCGTCGCTGTAAAACATAGCCACCGTCTCCAGGGACAGATCGTCGAGATCTTTTCCGTACTGGGCGACTTTCTTCAGAACGTCCGCCGTCGCGGTGACGATATGGCAGCCGCACTGCTGAGCTTGGTAAAGGTTCAGCACCTCGCGCACGCTGGCCCAAAGGATCTCGACCTGCGGCTTGGTGCTGGCCATGGCCACCGCGGCGGCCATCACCGGGACAGGATCAATGCCCGTGTCGGCGATGCGTCCGGCGAAGATGGAGATGATCGCGGGTGTATCGATTGAGACCGCATCGATGGCGGCGGCGACCTGCTCGAGGGTCAAAATCGCCGTAATGTTCAGTTTCACCCCAGCCGCCGACAGCTCTCGGGCCAGGGGCAGTGAGCTCTCGCCGCGGGTGTTGGTGATCGGGAGCTTGACGTAGACGTTCTCGCCCCAGGACGCGATCTTCAAGGCCTGGCGTCTGATCTCCGGAAAGTCGTCCGCTATGACTTCAAAGGAGATCGGATAATCGCGCACATGGGTCAAAAGCTCGCGCGCGAACGCTTCGTAGTCTGCAACTCCGGCCCGAGCCATCAGACTGGGATTGGTGGTGAAGCCTTGAACAGACCCTTCGCTGTAAAGGCGTAGGAAATCGCCCAGGCTCGCGCCGTCGCCGTAGATCTTCAGCCCAACGAGGGGATGGGACCGCTCGGCGAGGTGTGGTTGCAGTCGATAAAGCATTTGAACCTCCATGGGACGCGCCATGCAATCGGGGCGCCACGAAACACCGGAAATCGCCTGTATTAGCGTAAATATTGTGCCGAGTTCACGCCCCGGTTGAAGTCAAAATTTCATAATTGTTTCACATGTTATGTAGTGAGGGCCGGCATGTTTCATAATTCCCATGTCTACTCGAGGGATGTGAGATGTATTTCAAGGTTAACTGCTCTGAGGAGAACGGAGCGGACGCCTACATGATAAAGGTTAAGGGCTTAACATATAGAAAAATGTCATAGCGAACCTGATATCGCTCAGCGGGGCCTTCGGCGAGGCTTTCAATTGACTGGCTGCACAGAATATCAGCGGAGCGCTTGAACGGGCTCAGTCCTCGGGATGCAAGGCCGGGACTTTGCGCGCGCTTAGATGGCTTTGGCCCGATTGGGGCCCGCTCAATCAGGTTTGCGCGGTCAGGGACGGTCGGAGGGCTTGAACGTGGCTTCGTCGATATATCCGACCGGATCGCGCCAACTAAGTTTGCCGAGGCCGACAGTCGTCATCAGTCGACCGCGAATCCTCGCCTCCGAGCCAAATTCCCAATTCAAGACAGTGATGATGCTTCCAAGGACGACCTGCACCGCCCCTTTGACCATCAACGATAGCCAGGTCATACGCGGGCGCTTGGCGTGCGCCATGTATGTACTCACAAATATCTGTGTCTCGCGGCGTGCGCGGATCAGCCGATAGGCGAGCTTGGTTCTAGATTCAGGAACAATCTCCGTTACCCGCGCGTCCGCAGCCCAAGCGATGGCGCGCCCGCGAATATGCTGGCGCATGAAGTACTCAATGTCCTCGCCGCCGGCGTCCCCGAACGCAGGGTCGAACGGATGCGCCTCGCTCATACAGGTCCTGACGCAGGAGATGGAGTTGCCCGTGCCAAGGCCGTAAAGCGGTCGTCCGTCCGCGGCGGTGAGAGCCACAATGGCGTCGGGCGCAAAATCATAGACCCGCTCGAAATACCGGCCCTTGGGATCGTAGGCTGGCGGACGGCCCGATGCGAAGATGGCCAGGCGCGGACCAAAGGCGATGTCTGCGCCGGTTCGCCTAAGGGCGCCCATCAGGGCGCTGAGCCAGTCAGGATCGGCAAATTCGTCGTCGTCGATGAAAGCGACATAGGCGCCCCGCGCGGCTTTGATGCCGACGTTGCGCAGGACCGACATGTTGCGGGTGAGATCCTGTTGATAGCGGACCGGAACCGAACCTAAGGCTTCAAAGCGCCGCACCACCGGCTCGGCGTTGCCGCTGGGATGGTTGTCGGTCACCAGGATCTCATAGGTCAGACCCATGGGGTTGTTTTGGGAGACGCAGGACTGAAGCGTTCGCTCCAGAAGTTCGGGACGATTGTAGGTCGCGATCGAGATCGTGACGTCGAAGGTTGGAACGCCCGCGCCGGCCATCACATCCCCCGCGCCGAAAGCTTGAGCCCCAGGATCGTGTCGATGATCCGCAGGGTCTCGACGCTGCGCGACAAGGGGTGAATTTCAGATTCCTGAAGGCCCGCGCGGAGGCAGGCGTGCACCTCTTCGATCTCATGGGTCAGGCCAAAACCACGACAGGGAAGGCCGCGTGATCTGGGCCCCCAAAGGGCGCGAAGGCGGGTAAGCAGGCGCGATTGTCGGACCGCAAGCCTTAGGCCTTCGCGCAGGCGGCGCTTCAATCCGCAGGCCTGCGTCGGCGATCGGCCGGCCGGCCCTGCGCTCCACGGCCTCAGGGTGATCAGGGTCGGACAGGCGACATCGTTCAGCGCCAAGGATCCTTCAGCCCCGCTGATGAAGACGCGGTTCTCGAGGCCCGCCGTGATCGAGCTAGAGACCACCGCAATTTCTCCGCCTTCGAAGCGAAGCACCGCCGAAGCTGTGAGGTCCGCGCCTGCGGCGCTGGTCACCGCCTCTGCGTGCACCGATCTGACCTCGCCAAACAGGCGAAGGGCAAGCGAGATGGGATAACAACCAAGATCGAGCAGGGCGCCGCCGTCCGGCATGGGCGCAAGGTCGTCAGGGGTTCGCATGCAAAGTCCGAAACTGGCCTGGAACATCTGGACCGAACCTATAGCGCCGGAGGCAAGGAGCCGTTCGGCCTCCGTCAGCGCCGGGATGAACTGGGTCCAGAGCGCCTCCATGCAGAACCGACCTGCCGCCCTGGCCGCCGCGGCGATCTCTTCCGCTTCGGTCGCCGTCATGGCGAGCGGCTTTTCGCAAAGGACGTGCTTGCCGGCGGCCAGGGCCGCGAGGCAATCGTTTTTGTGGCTATGGGTTGGAGTGGCGATGTAGACCACGTCGACGTCGGTGCAGGACAGAAGGGCCGCGCGGCCCATTATCCCCCGTTCGGCGCCCATGGCCTTGGCGGCGCTCTGCGCGCGCTCTGCACTGCGCGACGCCACAGCGGTGAGGCGTGCGCCCTCGACCCGCTTCAGATCGGCGGCGAAGCGATGGGCGATGGCGCCGACACCGAAAATTCCCCACCGGATGGCGGCGGGCTTTGGATGGTCTACCCCCCCCATCAGAGGATCGGCGTCGTGACGGCCGGCAGGGCCGCAAATCGGGTGCGCGGCCGATAGTCGCCGCCGCCCCATGTAAAAGCGTTGTGGATCGCCAGCGACACCTCGTTGACGTGGAGGGCGAAATCCGTTGGCATCAAGGAGGGGCGCCCTTCGCGTATGGCGCGCGCAAGCTCGGCCGGGCCGCGAGCGAAGTCCATGGATCCAGCGCCGCGGGTCTTTGACCGCGGTCCGCAGGGGACGAGGGGCGCCCGCTTTGCAAAGGGTGATAGAAGAAACCGGTTGCGCACGCGCATATAGCGCCGGCTCGTGACCGGCGTCCCATAGCGCCAGCAGTCCTCTGCGCGCAGGACCCCATCCTCGCCGATAACCTCGATCGAATGGTCCCGGGGCGAAATGTTCGAGCAGGTCAACCGCGCGATCAGCCCGGTTTCAAACTCAAGCCCCGCCAGGGCGAAGTCCTGGCCTTCCGACCTGCCGGGCGTCACCGGCTTGCCAGGATAGATCAGCGCCGCCTGGCTCACCACGCGTGTGACCGGACCGAACAGGGCCATGAGGGCGCCGAGGCTATAGCCCACGTGCTCAAGCGTCACCCCGACGTGAAACTCATCCTCGCATGGCCAGGGCGCGCCCGAGACGCTGCGCCAGTTCCGATAGGGGGCCTTGCCGACAAGGTCGTCGTTCATTTCGGCATAGACAAGCAGAGGCTTGCCAATCCGGCCAAGCTCGATCTCCCGGCGCATAGCCTGGACCGCCTCGCCAAGATGCAGGCACGGCGCTGAGGCGATCCGAACCCCCTGCTGCTCGGCCAACGCCACCAGGGCTTCACCCTCCTCAAGGCGCAGGGTGAACGGCTTTTCGGAATAGACGTGTTTCCCATGCGCGAGGAAGTGTTTGGACACCTCGAAGTGGGCGTCTGGATTTGTCAGGTTGAGCACCATGTCAAACGACGCGCCCGACAGAAGCTCAGCGGCGCCGACGTAGACGGGAACACCCCAGTAGGCTGCGAACCGGTCCGCGTGGGCCGGCACGATGTCCATGGCCGCCACCACCTTTAAGCCCGGATGGTCCGCCAAGGTCGCCATATAATAATCGGCCACGAAGCCGCAGCCGATGACGGCGAGCCTCATCGGATCAGCGCCCGCCCCGGCCGCTCCCTGTGGCCTCGTCAAGCCGCGCGCTCGTCGATAAAGCCGATGGGTTTGCGCCAGGTCAGCTTGCCTATCCCCTTGGCCATGCCGACGCGATGAGCGAAGGACGCCGCGCGAGAGAACGGCAGGGTCACTAAGAACAGCGGAGAATGCACCAACACCTGGGCCAGTCCCAACGCCCCGACCCTCAGGGTCATGTAGCGGCGGCGCGAACTCAAGAGAACCCGCCGGGAGGCATAGTGCTGCGAACCGCGCTTGAACCGCTGCAGGATGTATTGAGGGCGGATTCGCTCCTTTTCCATGAACTCCACCACCACAGCGGCAGGGCACCAGATGAAGCGCCGGCCCTCCTGAGCCAGTTTGAACAAAAGATAGGTGTCCTCCCCCCCGCCGATGCCGAAGCGGACCGCGAAAGGCTCCTCATCGGTGAGGCAGGTGGCTGTCCGGAAAATGGAGTTGCCGGTGCCGAGCCCCTTGCCGGGTCTGCGTCGCCGGCCGAACATCTCAATCGGACTGTCCTGCGGCTCCTGCCTGTCGGCGGTGAACAGTCGCGCCTTCGGATCCCAGTCCGGCGGCGCTCCGGTCTCGAACAAGGGCAGTTTGCGTCCAAAGGCGGCGTCGGCTCCGGTGCGCTCAAGGCAGGCGTAAAGCTCGGCGAGCCAGCCGGCCTGAGGCTCTTCATCGTCGTCGACGAAGGCGACATAGCGCCCCTTGGCGGCCTTGACGCCGAGATTGCGCACAATCGAATAATTCCGATCGCCATGGGCGAGATACCGGACCGGAAAGGGCGCGCTCTGCGCCAGGTGTCCGACCAGAGCTTCAGCCCGCCGTTCGATGTGGTTATCGACGACGATCAGCTCAAACGGCACCCCTCTTGAGACCTTTGGGTCGAACAGGGCCCGAAGCGTGCGCTCCAGAAGGTGCACCCGGTCGTAGCTCAGCACCACCACGCTGACCTCGATGGCCGTTGGCGCGGTCATTGGCCTGTCCCAGACACCACCACGACCAGGGTTCGGGCCAGGATCTTCAGATCCAGCCACAAGGACCAATGATCGATGTACTCAAGATCCCATGCGACCCATTCATCATAGTCTCTGATCCGATGGCGGCCTTGCACCTGCCAAAGACAGGTGAGACCAGGCTTCACCGATAGCTTGCGCTTCTGGAATTCGGTGAACCGCGCGTATTCGTGCTCCCGCGGCGGCCTTGGCCCGACCAGAGACATGTCCCCTTTCAGAACGCTCCAGAGCTGAGGCGTTTCATCGATGCTGAACTTGCGAAGCACCTTCCCGATCGGGGTGATGCGTGGATCGTCATCGATCTTGAAGGCGGGGCCTTTCATCTGATTGCGCGATTGCAGGGCCTCCTCCATAGCGGCGGCGCCCAAGACCATGGTCCGAAACTTGTAACCGCGGAACAGCCGTCCATGACGCCCGGCCCAGACGACCTCATAAAAAACAGGCCCGGGCGAGGTCAGCTTGATCATCGCTGAGACGACCAGAAGCGGCACAGCAAGGACCGCCAGCAGGATAACCGCCACAACGATGTCCATCACGCGCTTGCAGGCGTAATCAAATCGCAACGGGTACTCTCCAACTTTGACGCCGAAGCCAAGCCGCTTCAAGTTTCGCGCCACTCTCAAGACCGCTCCCAATCTTAAGACCACCCCAAGAGACATTTGATCCAAAGACGCATGCCTGGCTCCGACCCGACTGCCGTCCAAACCCGCAGACCGCCCGTCCGCTTCGCGGGCCTGCGGATCGACCCCTTGACGGTTGATCAGACCGTCGAGGTGCTTAAGACGCGTCCTGCCAGTGCGCCGTTCTCGGCATACGTCACCCCGAACATGGAGTATATATACCACGGACGGAACACGCCCGACTTCCGTGCCGCGCTCGAAGACTGTCTCCTCGCCACCAATGACAGCCGCATTCTTCGCGCCCTCGGCCTTCTTGCGGGCCTGGATCTAAATTTCGCCCCGGGGTCCTATGTGGTGGACCGTTTGTTCCGCACGGTCGTCAGGCCGAGCGACCCCATTTGCGTCATCGGGGCGACAGCCGAGATCGTAAACCAACTTCGCAGCCAGTTCGGTCTGACCGAGGTCGTCCAGCATATTCCCCCCATGGGTTTTATCCATGACGAGGAAGCGGTGCGCACCGCCGTTGATTTCATCGCCGCCCATCCCTGCCGATTTGTGGTGATATCCATGGGGCCGCCTCAGTCCGAACGTCTCTGCCGAGCGGTCACCCTGGATGGCCGCTCCACCGGCATCGGGCTTTGCACCGGAAGTTCGCTCCAGGTGCTGACCGGTGTTCTTGCCGCCGCCCCAAGCTGGATGGAGCAAAGGGGTCTTGTATGGCTCTACCGCTTGTTGCGCGAACCGAAGCGGCTCTGGAGGCGGTATCTGGTGCATGACCTTTATGGCGTCGGGGTCTGTATCGCCGACGCGCTCAAGCATCGCCTTAGGCCGGACCGGGCCCTTGCCTAGGGCCAATATCGCTGCGGTCCAGACCTGGCGTGAGGAGTTCAGGGCCGAACGCGCGCGACAGCACGCAGTGACCGAATCCTGGATCCAGGGATGGTCGATGGCCGTGCTTCTAGCCAGCGTGCTTTACATCCTGATCGGTCACACACCCTATCAGCACGAGGTCCAGTTCGACCTTGAGACCGGCGGCGCCACACTCTCGCCGGTCAATCGTTACATCTGGCTGGCCCTGACCACCCTCTCCCTGCCGCTCCTGTGGTGGCGCCGGACCCTGATTTTGGGGGCGCTTAAGCAGCAGTGGCTGATCCTGGCGCTTTTCGGCTGGTTTGCGCTGACCACCCTATGGGCCCTCGACCCGACGTCGGCGGGCCGGCGTCTTTTCCTCTATGTCCTCAACCTGATCATCGCCCTGGCTTTGACCCTGGGGTTCAACAGCAGTCGGCGCTGGCATAGGGGCATGGCCATCGCGTGTGCGGCGATGGTGACGATTGATCTGTTGTCGTGGGTGCTGGCGCCGAAACTCTCGATGACCGACATCGGACTTGCCGCGATCCATACCCAGAAAAATCAGCTGGGCGCCGCCATGCTGTTCTGCGGCCTGGTGGTGGGCCCCTATATCTTTGCACCCCACAGTCGGCTGCCGCGCCTCTTCTGGATCGGGATCTTCACCGCGGGCTTCATCCTTCTGGCGGCGAGCCAATCCAAGACCAGTCTCGGCATCATGGTGGCGGCGATGCTGCTGACCCCGCTGATCCTCCTCGTTTTGGCCCGTCCTCTGGCGCTTCTGCGGGGGATCCTTGCGGCCCTCACGCTCCTCATCTTATCCGTCGCTCTGGCCTGGCTCGCGCTTTGCACGATCAAGGGCTGGGACCCGGCGGCGCCCTTCAGCGGCATAACCTTCACCCAGCGCACCGACCTCTGGAGCTTTGTGCTCGGCGAGATCGCCAAGCGTCCTTTCACCGGCGCAGGATTTGATTCGTTCTGGGATGTCGATCCTAGGGTGCAACCAAGCCTTCAGGGCGATCTCTGGTTCGGATCGGTCGACATCGCCAACGAGGCCCACAACGGCTACCTCGACCTTCTGGCTACAACCGGGGTGATCGGCCTCCTGGGCGCGCTGAGCCTCCTGGTGCACTGGATATCGCGCTCCATGAGAATGCTGCGGCGGGTCGTGATCAAGTCAAACTACGACGAGGGGATCGACTGGCCCTCAGCCACGGTCTTGGCCTTGTTCCCAATGCTGCTCTTGGTGCACAACTTCATGGAGAGCAGCTACTTCACCGCCAACCAGATCTTCGGTTCGCTCATCCTTCTGGCAGGGGCTGAAATTGACCTGCGCTATCGCCCGAGATCAAACGATAGCCGCGCCGCGCTTCACCAGCGTCCCTAGGAGAACCGCCATCACGACAACCTCCATAAGCTGGCCCGCCGCCGTTCCCAAGATAGCCCCTCCATAGCCATAGAGCTTCATCACAAGGACAATTGCGGTTGCAGCGACGAGGGAGGCGGCGGCGTTGGCGAGGGCGAGCGCCTTGAAGGCGCGCAGCGCTTGAAGCCCAACGTTCAAAACGGTCTGGGCGAAGTTGAGCGCGCCCGACACCCCCCAGAGCGCGACCATCCAGCCAAACTGGGCGTATTTGCCGGAGAAGACCGCTGCGCAAAGGCTCGGCCAAGCCGCCGCGACACCGAGTGTCCACCCTGCGGCGATCACCCCTCCGGCGATCAGGGCCAAACCCAACTGCAAGAAAAACGGACGCCATGCTGACGACTGACTATGGCGAACCAGTTCGGGACGCGCCACCATGCCCCAGGTCATGGCCAGAAGCGGAATCGGCCGGATCAGGATCTGCGTCGCGGAGAGCACAGCAAGGTCTGTCGGGCCATACCAGGCCGCGACGATGAAGCTGTAAAATCGCGCCAGGACCTCGGTCGTCGAGACGCCGAGAAAAACCCAGGCGGCGTTCTGGGCATAGGCGCCATAGCCGCGAAGGTCCAGGCGCGCGCGCCCTTTGAACTGTCCTTGAAACAGCGCCCCCGCGCCGATCGCCGCAATGAGGATGTTAGAGAGCGCCAGGCAGGCCAGAGCCCCGTTCGCCGGCACTCGATGGGCCACAAGCACCCATCCGCCGATAAGCAGAAGCGAGATGGCCAAGAGCGCGCCGCTTTGGCCGGCGGCGAACCCAGGCCTGCCCCGGGAAAAGGCCAAGGAACGCAGATATTGCTGAGCCAGGAAGGCCGGCAGAAACAGCGCCGCCGCCGGCGCGGCCAGGGGACCTTTGACCAGGAGCGCGGCCGCCAGGGTCGTGCTCGCCACGACGATAAGAAAGATCGCCTGAACCCCATGCATCAGCCGTTCCGGCGTCAACCGGTGCGGGTCGGTGCCCGCCCCCGGCGCCAGGACCGCCAGGTGAGTGACCGTGACCGCGTTTTGCAGGCTGACCAGGACGAAGCCGCAGTTGGTCCAGAACACAAAGGCGCCGTACTGGTCGGGCGAAGCGAACCGCGCCAGACCAAGGTTGAGACCGAAGTTCAGAATTGACCAGAAGGCCTGCTCGATCAGCGCGGCGGCGTAACGCCCGGCCCGGCCAGACTCGCTGACGGACGGGCTCCCAGCCCCCGTCTTAGCCATGTCACCGCACCACGGACGTGACGGCGCTGTTGTTGAGCTGATAGTCCATGGAGAACGGCAGGGCGTTGGTGACGTACTGACGCACGATCCGGTCTACCTCGGCGATCGAACTGCGCGGCACGAATACGACGTCCCCTGGGAGCAGTCGGATATCGTCGCTGGAGCGACCCGCCAGAACAGCCCCTAGGTTGACCACCTTCATCAGCACCCGCCCATCGGAACGGCGTCGAAGCAGAACCACCCTGTCCACCTTGGCCGTGTCTGTGAACCCGCCGACATCCGCCAGGGCCTGGGTGATCGAGGTCTCGCCATGGATCGACCGGGCGCCAGGGTTCTTGACCTCGCCGGCGACGTAAACCTGTCCGCCGACATAGTTATAGACCAAAAGCTCGACCAGCGGGCGGCGCAGATAGCCGGCGTAGGCCTGTGACAAGGCGGCGTCCGCCTGCTCGATCGTCAGCCCTGCGACCCGCACACCGGCGATCAGGGGAAAGACCGCCCTCCCGTCCGGCCCGACCGTCACCTGAGCATTGAGGTCTGGGCTCAGCACGAAGCGCACGCCAAGCTCGTCTCCGGGCGCCAAACGGTAGCGATAGTCCTCGGGCGTCCAGACCTGCTCGAGGGCAAGCCGCGCATAATCGCTCCCGTCCTCCCCCCTCGACGCGCACGCCGAAGCCAGCAGGAGAACCGCCCCAAGCGCCGGAATGATCGCCAAGCTTCGCAAGCCACACCACCGACAAGCCCCGAGGGGCGGATCAAGCCGCGAATCTCGCGGCAAAGCGGTTATGAAACCGTAAAGGGTTAACCGTTTGCGCCCCGCAAAGCGCCCAGGGCTCGCGCGTGACGCCCCGCCGCGCTCACGATTGGCTGCTGCTGGCGAGGCGCCGACATGTCCAAAGCCAAAGGCGGGATCACTGAAAGCGCGCCCTTGACCGAGAGCTCCAATTGGCGACTTCGGTATCTTTTCTGTTCTTTACCGCCCTAAGCGCAAAAATCATGCGCTGGCGGCTATCCCTCGCCCCTCTGGCGCCTGAACGCGCCGCCACGCGAGCCTCGAGGCGATAAACCCCCGTTAACCCTGTGCATGCTAGGGGCGTTAACCTTAGCCCACGCTGGATTCGCACGGGTTCGGATCGTACGGGCATTGGGTCGTTGGTCGCTATTGCTCAGACACGAGAGGTCGATCAAAGGGGTGGCGCAAGCGCGCCCCTTCATGCGCGCGTGACTGCACGCGACGTCCTGACGCCCCTGTTCTTCTACAAGCGGCGCGCCCTCATCGCCTTCCTCGTGCCGGTGGCTTTGGCGATCATCGCCGCCCTCCTCGCGCCGCCGGTTTATATCGCCGATACCCGGCTTCTGATCCTTCTTGGCGACGACTACACCTCGCGCACACCCCTCGGCAGCACTCAGCCTGGGCAGAGTTTCGACCGCACCCAGATCGTCAAGGCTGAAACCGAAATTATGGCCTCGCGAGAGCTTGCGGTTCAGACCGTCCAAGCTTTGGGGGTAAACCGGCTTTATCCGGCGAGCCATGGACGGATGAGCCTTGAGGCTGCGGCCGAACGGTTCGGCAAGGACCTCGCGATCGATAACATCCCCCAGTCCAATGTCATCAGGCTCAGCCTGCGAAATCCTAGTCCAGCGGTCGCCGCCGAGGCCTTGAACCGGTTGGTCCAGTTCTATCTCGAGCGGCGGCGCGGCATTTTTGACCAGACCAACCAAGCGTCCGTGGACAAGCAGACCAGCGCCATCACCCAACGCTTAGCCGCCCTTGAGTCGCAGATCGCCGCCCTCGCCGGCGCCCATGGCTTTGGCGACCTGCAGCTTGAGGTAACCGGCGTCACGAACCAGCAAATCGCCCTGAAGACCCAGCTTGAAGATCTTAACCGTCAGTGGGCTGATCGCCAGGGCCGCCGGGCGCAATTGGAGCAGCAGCAGCAATCGACCCCGCAGCGTACGGAGCTGAGCAGCGATTTCAGCCGCTCCCCGGCCCTGGACAGCCTCGAGCAGACCCTCGCGGGCCTGCAAAACCAGCGGCGCGACGCGGCTCAGCAGTATGTCGACGGCAGCCCGATGGTGGCTGACCTTGACGAGAAGATCGCCCGCGTCAAAGCCCAGATCGGCGCGGCGCAGAAACAGGAGGTCGCCGGGTCGCGCCAAGGCCTCAATCCGACCTGGACCGACATCAACCAGCGGCTGTCGGTCTCCGGGGCCGATCTGGCCGGAATCGCCCGCGCGCGGGCGGAGGCGCAGACCCAGCTTGAGGGCGTGAGCAAGCGGCTTGCAGAACTGACCGCGGTCGGGCCTCAGTATCGCGAGATGGTGCGTGAGCGAGACGTTCTGGAGGCCTCCGCCTCGGATCTCGCGAAACGCGGGCAGGCGACACGCCTTGAACGCTCCTTATCGCAAGCGGAGGCCAACGTGCGCGTGCTCCAAGCGGCGATACCGCCGCTGCACAATCAGGCCCAGCGCGGACTCATGCTGGCGAGCGGCGTCGCGGCAGGGGTCATCGCCGCCGCCGCCGTCGTCATCCTCTCGGTCGCCCTATTCCAAGGCATGCTGACCCCAAACGATGTCGAGCAAAAGCTCGCGGTGCCGGTCATCATGACGATACCGTTCAGGCCCCACGGACACGCCCAGCAACTTGGCCGCGTCCTGCCCGCCTATATGACCGCCGATGACGCCAGGGTGCTTGACGTGGTGTTGAAGGGGGTCGCCCGCGAATCCCACTGCAGCGTTCAGCTGATCGGCCCGGAAGACGGCGTCGGGGTCACCAGCCTAGTGCTCGATTTCGCGCTCCTGGCCGCCGGCGACCGGCGCAAGATCCTGATCCTCGACCTCGATCCCCGGCCCGACGGTTCGGTCACAGACATGCTGAAGCATCGCGGCGCGGTCTTATCGCCCGTCGGAGACGGCAAGCGTTTTATTCGTGTGGGAAAATCCAACCTCTTTGTCACCCGCCTGCGCGCAGACGGCGCATCGACCATGAACGAGGAGGATTGGGACAAGACCTTCACCCAGATGAAGGCCAACTTCGATGTCGTTCTTGTGGATGCGCCGCCCTTATCGCGATCCCTTTCGGCGCTCTTCGTCGCGCCGTTCGTCAACCTGACCATCGCGGTCGCCGAAGCCGAACACAGCAGAGCCCCCGCGCTTCTCAACACGATCGAACGGATCGGCGGGGCCGGCGGCGAAGTCGCCGCCGCCATATTCAACAAGCGCCGCTTTTATCTGCCGCGGGCGATCTACAATTGGCTTTGAACGGCCGCTGGACCCGGCGGGACACAGTGCTCGCCGGCGCCCTCGCCAGCATCGGCGTCGGCCCGGCCTTGGCGGCGCCTCTCTATAGCTTCAGGGATCTCGCAGCCGAAAAGGGGCTGATTTTCGGCTGCGCGACAGACCCCGAACACCTTGAGCAGGATCTCCCCTTCGCCGCCCTGGTTCAGAGTGAATGCGCGCAGGTCACCGCTGAGAACGTGCTGAAATGGCTGATTGTTAGGCCAACGCCGACGGGGTTTGACTTCACGCGCGCCGACCGGCTCGCCGGCTGGCTCGCCGCCCGCGGCATGGGGCTATACGGCCATTGTCTGGTATGGCATGAGGCCCTGCCCTCATGGCTGGCGGAGCGACTGAGCTCGGCCAGCGCAGAGGGCCTTTTACAAGAGCATATCAGCACGGTTGTCGGCCATTACCGTGGGCGTGTCAGGGCCTGGGACGTGGTGATTGAAGCGGTGGAGAACGCCGATGGACGCGCCGACGGCCTACGCCGCTCCCCCTGGTTGAACGCCATGGGGCCGGACTATATCGCCGAGAGCTTTCATCTCGCCCACGCAGCCGACCCGCACGCCCACCTGGCCCTGGCCGACTACGGCCTCGAGTACGACGACATCCCCTGGATGCTCGACAAACGCCAGGCGATTGTGCGGCTGATCCGGGCCCTAAGGTCGCAAGGCGTGCCGATCCACGCTTTGAACCTGCAGTCCCATCTGCTCGGCGATCACCCGCCGGCCTTCGGCCAAGGGTTGAGGGCCTTCTTGCAGGACGTCGCCGACCTTGGCCTTGAGATCTATATCGGCGAGCTCGACCTCGACGACCAGAACGTGAGCGCAAACGCTGAGGGGCGCGACAGGGCCGCCGCCGATATATTCGCCCGCTACCTCGACGTCGTTCTGGAGCAGCCAGCGGTCAAAATGCTCAGCACCTGGGGTCTGTCGGACCGCTACACCGCGAAAACCTATATCGCGCCCCGCCCTGACGGCGATATGAGGCCCCTGCCCTTCGATCGCGACCTGCGCCCCAAGCGCGCGTCCACGGCTATTCAGGCGGCTTTGGAGCGGGCGCCAAAGCGTCCGCCTCTGGCTCCGTTTCGCGGGGGGTGAGCCTAAGCGGGCACTCGCTGCTGAAAACAGGTTTGGTCGGCGGCAAGCGATAGGTCAAAGACATCGCCGTCGCTGGCCTCAGGCGCCAGACCCTGCGCCGGATAGCGTCCTGCGGGGTCACGAAAACGTCCGCCTGAATCGCCGACTGGTGGGCCATCAGCCTATGCTGGGGGAAGGACAGGAGCGGGAGATCCCGGCTTTCCAGCGCTTGAGTAAGCGTCACATCCCGAGGATGGGCGAGGCCCTCATCGTCGATCAGAACAAGGTGAGGCACAGCCTCGCCGGGAACATCGACATCGCGCCCATTGGTCACCCGATAGAGCACCATGACAAGCTGCTGGCCTGCGCCGGCGCAATAGGGGGGAAGGCCGCCGAGCCCGTTGGCGTCGTTGACCGAAATCACCTCGTAGCGCGTCTTGCCGAGGTCGAGCGCCATCAAGGGCGCCTCCAACCGATGGGCCATGGTCGCGGCGGCCAGGGCCGCGGCGCTCGCCAGACCGGGCATGGCCCCTCCTCTGTGCTTAGGCCGAAGGATTGGGGTCTGATCCGCGGCCCCTGTAAAGCGCTCCAGCGCCGGCGGGCGGGAGAAACGCTGCGTTAGCGGGTGGGTAACCCCGGCGATTTATAAATCTCTGGGCTCATCCGCCGTCGCCCGGCCTTGCGTCGAAAGCCTCATGTCCCGTCGCGAAGAGCGCAGCTTGCTGGATCTAATCCGTTGGATCAGCGCCTTTATGGTCGCCGCCGGCCATCTCTGGGCGGCCGTCGCGCCGAAAGAGCCGGGTCTGTTCAATCGCGCCGTTTGGGCGATGGCGGACACGCGCCATTCCTGGGTGATCGTCTTTTTTGTGCTGAGCGGCTATCTGGTCGGCGGCGGCGTCCTCGCTCGAGCGGACCGTTTTGACGTCAAGACCTACGCCCTCGCCCGGTTCAGTCGCATCTACATCGTGCTGATCCCGGCCCTGGCTTTGACCGCGGGCTTGGACGGACTGGCGCATAGCCTGCAGCCGCAAAGCCCGATTTATTCCGCCGTCTGGCGCGATGGACTGTTCGGCGCCACTCCGCCCTTCGCCCGCTACACACTCCGTGAAATCCTCGCCAGCCTCTTGTCCCTCGAGACGGTCGTCTCTCAGCCTATCGGCAGCAACGGCCCCCTATGGTCATTGGGGTTTGAGTGGGTCTTCTACTTCTGCCTGCCGCCTTTGATGCTGCTCGCCGACGCCCTCGGGCGTCTTATGGGGGATCGGCGCTGGCTGGCGCGCGCCCTGGTCGCGGTCAGTTCTGTGATCCTGCTCGCCGCCGCCAAGATGCCCTACGCCGGGCTCCTCTGGCTGATCTGGCTCGGCGGGGCGCTGGCCCAGGGGATTGCGGAGACCGGACGCTGGCCCATGGGTCTGCGTCGGCTTGGCGGCCTGGTTTGCCTGGCCGGGTTCGTTCTGGCGTTCAAGATCAATTATCGCTTCGCGGATGCCTTCATCGGCTTTGGGCTGGCGAGCGTCCTCGCGCGCTTCCCGCCGGGCGAGAGGGGCCTTAATCCGAGGCTGGACCGCGTTCTCGCGTCGGGGTCCTACAGCCTTTACGTAACCCACCTGCCGATCATGGCCTTCTTATGCATGCTGTTCTATCAGCACGGATGGCTAACGCGGACGGGCGCAGCATCGAGCCTAACCTTGGTCGCTATGCTCGGCCTCGCAACCCTGCTGGTGATCACCGTAAGCATTCTGTCTTACTGGCTGTTCGAACGAAGGACGGAGGCCCTGCGCCAATGGCTGCGTGGACCCAAGCCTCCAGATCCCCCGGTTCGGCGCAGCGCGCTTAAAACCGCCCCGGCCATCCGGCCCGATAGGCGTAAGAGCCGGGCCCTTGCGCGCCAACCCCAGGCGCTTGAACCCAAAGCCCGCCCGTCTGCAGGGGGCTGAATTCGAGGTCCAGCCCGTCCGGGCTGAGGCTAGGATTTCAAGATCGGTCTGCCGAAACGCCGCGCGGGCCGCCGGAATCAACCGGAATCAAGATGCACAAGGGCGGAGCGCCCGAACGCAGAGGAAGGTCCCTCGCGTCTCGCCTTGCGATCGCGCCTTGAGCGCGCAGATAGGCTGACACGCGCCATGAGAAAGGTGCGCGCACAGCTCGCCCCGCGGCTGACGAGACGAGGAGATCGTCACAATGATGGGTCAGGAATGACCGCCGTCGCCTGAATTTCCACCAAGGCGTCGCCCTCGATCAATCCTGAGACCTCGACGACGGCCATTGCCGGAAAATGCCGTCCCATGACCGATCGATAAGCAGCGCCGATCTCACGGGTCGCCGCGCCGTAGGCCTTACGGTCGAGCACATACCAGGTCATGCTCGTCACATGCTCGGGGCGGGCGCCGGCCGAGGCAAGAACGCAGACGATATTCTGGAGGGCTTGGCGCACCTGGCCAGGCAGATCATGGTGTTCGAACCGGCCTTCAGGGGTCCAGCCGATCTGCCCCCCGACGAACACCATTCGGCCGCGGGCTTCAATCCCATTGGCGTAGCCGAGGGGTTTGGGCCAGCCCTCCGGCAGCAGAATCCGGTGCGGCGTAGGGGCCGCCGGCGCCTCAGCGAACTCAGTGCAGGCCATGGCGGCTCAATGTCCCATAAAGTCAGGCTTGGTCCTTGCGGCGAAGGCCGCAAAAGCGCGACGGAAATCTCCGGTGGCCATGCAGATCGCCTGGGCCTGGGCTTCGGATTCCAGGATCTCCTCAATGCCCATCGACCATTCCTGATCGAGCATCTTCTTAGTCATCGCGTGTGCGAACCATGGGCCGTCGGCGATCTGGCGCGCGAACCGCTCGGCCTCCTCGATCAGCGCCTCTCGGGGATGAAGGGCGTTATAGAAGCCCCAGGCATGGCCCTCTTCGGCCGTCATCACCCGGCCCGTAAACAAAAGTTCCGCAGCGCGGCCTTGTCCGATGATCCGCGGGAGGATGCCGCACGCGCCCATGTCGGCGCCGGCCAGGCCGACCCGGGTGAACAGGAAGGCGGTCTGAGCTTGGTGCGTCGCCAGGCGATGATCGGCGGCCATGGCCAAGATCGCACCAGCGCCGGCGCAGACGCCGTCGACGGCGGCGATCACCGGCTGGGGACAGGCGCGGATCTTGCGCACGAGGTCGCCCGTCATTCGGGTGAAGGCGATGAGATCCGGCATGGCCATGCGGGTCAGGGGCTCGATGATCTCGAACACGTCGCCGCCCGAGGAGAAGGCCTCGCCGGCGCCGGTCAGGATGATGGCGCGCACATCGCTCGCCCGCGTGAGATTGCCGAATAGGGCGCCAAGTTCGGCATAGCTTTCAAAGGTCAGCGGGTTTTTCTTATCTGGACGATTGAGGGTGATGGTGGCGATGCGGCCATCCTCGCTCGCCTCGAATCTGAAGGAGCGCGCTTCATATCCGGCGAAGGGCTGGCGCAGGGACTGCATGGGGCTGTTCATAGTTCATCCTCCCATCACCTCGCCCCCGGCGACCGGGATGGCTTGGCCTGTGATTGCACTTGCACCTTTGGACGCGAGCCAGACGATCGCGTCGGCCACTTCGCCCGGCTGCACCAGCCGGCCTTGCGGGTTGGAGCGGACCAGGGCCGCCCGCGCGTCCTCGGGGCTGCGACCGGTCCGCGCCGTGATGGTGCGAAGGGCGTCTTCGATGAGGTCGGTCTCAGTAAACCCCGGGCAGACCGCATTGACCGTGATTCGTGTCTGAGCAAGCTCGAGGGCGAGGGCGCGGGTCAGGCCAACCAGACCGTGCTTGGCCGCGCAGTAGGCGGAAACGTAAGGATAGCCGATCAGCCCGGCCGTGCTGGCGACATTGATAATGCGCCCCGCCTGCGCCCTGCGCAGCGACCCCATCAAGGCCTGGGTCACCTGCATGGCCCCGGTCAGGTTGACCGCCAGGGTCGCTGTCCAGAGCTCAAGCGTCGTTGTCTCGAACGACGCTGACGGCGCCGCGCCGGCGCAGTTGACCAGGATGTCGACGTCTCCGTCCTTAAGCACGCGCCGCACGCCTTGGGTCGCGCCCTCCGGGTCGGCGACATCGAACCCAGGATAAATAGCGCTGTCTCCGCCCCGGGCGGCGATTTCGGCATGGGTCGCGCCCAAGGGCTCTGACCGCCGCCCCGCAAGGCCCACGCGGTAGCC
>Ga0116231_10006506_pt1 | contig 22220 bp, 17 predicted proteins | sample S1TSphgellanicum_2_FD_89695 | JGI IMG/M metagenome (GOLD analysis project Ga0116231, IMG submission 89695) | Host-associated microbial communities from peat moss isolated from Minnesota, USA - S1T2_Fd - Sphagnum magellanicum MG | ecosystem: Host-associated > Plants > Peat moss > Unclassified...
GGCGGCGCATCGAACACGGCCGGCAGTTCTTCGACGGCCAATGCGTCGAGCGCTTCGAGCAGCTCGCTGCAGGCGTTCTTGACGAGCTTCGTGCAGGACCTGAAAGCGAACGGCGGCTCGTCACAAAGTGCGCTCGGCACCAGCGTCAATGCGACGGCATAGGCACGCCAAGGCCGAAACCTGATATAAACAGGTTTTGCAGGGGATTCATATGGTCACCGAATTTGCCCATATCACCATCGAGGCATCGCGCGCCTCGGAATTCGAGGCTGCGGTAGCGCAAGCGGTCCCGTTGTTCCGCGCCGCGCCCGGATGTCGAGGTTTGTCCCTGCAGCGCGTCGTGGAAGATCCCACGTGCTACCAGCTCGTGGTGCGATGGGACACCCTGGAACATCACACGGTGGGATTCCGCAATTCAGATAATTTCCTCGAGTGGCGCCGGCTCGCATCACCGTTCTTTGCGAAACCCCCGGTCGTGGAGCACTGTACCTTGGTCGAACAGTATTTCTAGGCGGCGTTTAACCGAGTGGGCCCGTGAACGAGGAGAGCGCGATGACGCTCGAGAAGCTTGGAGTCTGGGCCGGGATCGATGCGATGCCCGCGGCCGATGCCGCCGCGTTCGCAAAGCGCGTCGAAGCCTGGGGCTACGGCGCACTGTGGATTCCGGAGGCCGTAGGACGCGAGGTATTTTCGGCTTCGGCATGGCTGCTGGCCAATACCGCGAGTCTGATCGTCGCGAGCGGCATTGCCAACATTTACGCTCGCGATGCGTTCTCGGCCGCTGCCGCACAGAACGGTCTCAACGAGCAGTCCGACGGGAGATTCCTGCTTGGGCTCGGCGTCTCGCACGTCCCGTTGGTGGAGGGCCTTCGGCAGCATCAGTATGGAAAGCCCCTCGCCACCATGCGCAGCTACTTGCAGGCCATGGCCAAGGCGCGCTATCGGGCGGTGCTGCCTGCGGCGGCGCCGAAGACCGTGCTCGCCGCGCTAGGTCCGAAGATGCTGGAGCTCTCCGCCGAGTTGGCGGACGGTGCTCATCCGTACAACGTCACGCCGGAACACACGCACGAGGCGCGGACGCTGCTCGGCGCGGGCAAACTGCTGTGTGTGGAGCAGGCAGCGATCCTAGAGTCGGACCCCGTACAGGCGCGCGCAACCGCACGGCGGTTCCTGTCCATTTATATCGGACTGCCCAACTACGTCAACAACTGGCGGCGCCTGGGGTTCGGCGATGAGGACTTCGCCGGCGGTGGCTCCGATCGATTCGTCGACGCGGTCATCGTCTGGGGCGACGAGACGGCCATCCGGGCACGCATCGATGCGCACTTTCAGGCGGGTGCAGACCATGTCTGCGTACAGGCTGTCGGTGAGAGTGCGTTGCCCGACGAGCGTCTGCTCGCGCTATTGGCCCCGACGTAGGCTGTGCACCGCGCTGCATTTTGACTTTCGATACACAGACCATGCATGATGCATGTATGGCAACCAAAACGATCTCCATTGAAATCGACGCTTACGAACTCTTGGTGCGGGAGAGAAAGGATCCCAAGGAGTCCTTCTCGCGCGTCATTCGCCGCGTGCTTTCGGAGCGGCCCGCGCTGACCGCGGGAGACTTGCTCGACGCCATGAAGGCATTCGAAGGCCGCGGCGCGGGGCCGCGGCGGCGTCGATCGCGTGATGCTGCTGCTTGATACCAGTTTCCTGATCGCGTTCGAAGACGAACTCGCCCATCGCAAGATGGGTCCGGCCCGTGGGGTTTTGGCCGCACATCGGCGGGAGACGGCCGCGATCAGCATCATCACGCTCGGGGAGTTTGCGGAGGGCTTTTCCGATCCGCGCGCACTCGTTGAGTTTCTGGCGCCCTTTCGCGTCGTGACTCTGTCGCGCAACATCGCGTGGCGCACGGCGGCGCTGCGAAGTTCACTCTCCCGCCGACTTGGGGAAAACGACGCCTGGATCGCGGCAACGGCTTTATCTTATGAAGCCACCCTGGTCGGTCGTGAGAAGGCCTTCCAGCGGGTGCCCCGGCTGCATTATTTGTCACTCTAGGGCTGCAGATGAAAATCCCTAAAGGGTTGCAGCCGCTCATCGACGACGGCATGGTCGATACGGTGGTGCGGCGCCTCAAGAGTGGCAAGGAGGCATCCGTGTTCATCGTCGCCTGCGGCGGCGAACTACGCTGCGCCAAAGTGTACAAGGATGCCGAGAATCGCGGCTTTCACAAGCTAGCCCAATATCAGGAAGGCCGTAAGACGCGCAATAGCCGCGACGCGCGCGCGATGGGAAAACGCGGGCGGCACGGCCGGCGCGTCCAGGAAGCCGAATGGAAGAATGCCGAGGTGGACGCCTTGTTCCGGCTGGCCAATGTCGGAGTGCGCGTACCGAAGCCCTACCTGGTTCACGAGGGCGTACTGCTCATGGAACTGGTGCGCGATGCCCAGGGCGACCCGGCACCGCGTCTCAACGATGTGACCCTGACGCCGGAACAGGCGCTCTTGTGGCACGCATTCATGATCAAACAGATCGTACGCATGCTGTGCGCCGGACTCATTCACGGGGACTTGTCCGAGTTCAATGTTCTGATCGATGTCGACGGTCCGGTCATCATCGATTTGCCGCAGGCCGTGGATGCGGCCGGCAACAACAACGCGTTCGCCATGCTCGAGCGCGACGTCGATAATATGCGCGCGAGCTTCGGACGATCTGCGCCTGAACTGCTCGACACCGAATATGCGCGCGAAATTTGGGCGCTGTACGAAGCCGGCGAATTGACGCCCGACAGGGCGCTGTCGGGCCGCTTCGCGCGCGATACGTCGACGCCGGACGTGGCCGCCGTGCTCACGCAGATCGAAGATGAACGGCGTGAAGCTGAGGAGCGGCAACGCCGGCGCGACGAAATGGATGCCGTTTGAGTTCTGGATCATGCTGCGCTACGGTACGAGGCGCGGATTTTCAATGCGAAGGAAGGATCATGAATCGCCGGTTCCAACGCCTTTGCCTTTGGTCGGGACCAGCGATGCTGGTGCTATTCTGGCTAGGCTTCATGCAACTCGCCGGCTATTTGCCGCCACCGTCGGCCGGCCTATCGCCCGATGAACTGGTCGCGATGCTGTCGGCCCGCCTCGACAGCTTCCGGCTCGGCATGCTCATCACCATGGTGGGTTTCTCCCTCATGGTGCCGTGGGCCGTTGCACTGGCCGCGCTGTTGCGTTGTAACGAAGGCGAAATCCCCGTGTTGACCTACACCCAGGTCGGTTCGGCGGCCATCGGTTCGCTGATCGGCCAGGGCGCGACGTGGATCTTCGAGGCCACCGTGTACCGTCTGCAAGACACGCCGCCGACGACGGTACGCGCATTCCACGACCTTGCCTGGTTTACCTTTCTGGCGCCGTGGCCCTCCTTTACCGTCTGGTGCATCGCCTTGGCGCTCGCGATTTTCGGCGACCGGCGTGCGACGCCCGCCCTTCCGCGTTGGACTGCTTTTTTGAGCCTGTGGACCGGGTTGCTGTTCCTGCCTGCCTGCATGATCTTCTGGTTCAAGGTCGGTCCTTTCTCGTGGAGCGGGTTCATTGCCTTCTATATACCCGTGTTCATCTTCTTCATCTGGGTCGTGGGGCTGACGGTGCCTGCGTTGCGCTCGCTCAGCCGACGCACAGAGTTGGCTGCAGCGTAAGCGGCCAAGAGGGTGAGCACGAGGGGCTGCTCCATCCGTTTTTTTTCCATCGCCGCGTTTTGCGCACTCGCTGCGTGCAGCCGACATGCAACGCAATCCGGGGCGCAGGAAAAGGTTCTCAATCTCGCTTCGTGGTCCGAGTATATCGCTCCGGATACAGTAGCCAATTTTGAGCGCGAGACCGGTATCAAGGTGAACTACGAAACCTACGACAACAACGAGGTGCTCGAGTCCAAACTCATGGCGGGCCACAGCAATCTGGATGTCGTCGTGCCCACCGCGGGATTCATGGAACGGCAGCGCAAGGCGAACATCTACCAGAAGCTCGACAAGACGGCATTGTCCAATCTGGGAAACGCGGATCCGGAGATCATGCGCAGGCTCGCGGTGGATGATCCGGGCAATTTGTATGCGGTGCCGTATATGTTCTCCGTGACCGGGTTGGGCTACAACGTCGCGCAGGTGAGTGCGCGTTTGGGCAATACGGCGCCCACCAGCTGGGGGCTGCTTTTCGATCCCAAGAGTGCGGCCAAACTTCAAGACTGCGGCATCGCCATCATCGATTCGCCGCTCGATGTGTTTTCTTCGGCCATCTTCTATTTGGGCCACGATCCGAACCGCTTCGATCCGGCCGATATTGCGGCGGCGTCACAGCTGTTGGCGAACATACGTCCGTACGTCCGCTACATCGATCCGTCTCAACACATCTCAGACCTCGCCAATGGAAACTTGTGCCTGTCGTTGACCTGGGCCGGGGATCTCGGTCAAGCGCGGCGCCGCGGCCTTGAATCCAAAACGGGCGTCACGCTCAACTTTTTCGTCCCGCAAGAGGGCGGCTTGATCGTCGTCGACATGATGGCGATCCCCGTCGATGCACCTCATCCCCGCAATGCATTACTGTGGTTGAATTATCTTCTTCGCCCCGAGGTCATTGCGGGCATCACGAACTACATCCACTATCCGAATGGCAACAGCGCGTCGTTGCCCCTGGTTCTGCCGGATATCAGGAACGACCGGACGATCTATCCGGACGAGGAGACGCGCCGGCGATTGATTCCTCCACGCGCCCAGCCCGACGACTACGTCCGGCTGATGACCCGGGAATGGACGCGATTCCGCACGGGGAACTGAGCGCGTCGATGGTGCTTCAATGCGGCGACACGATTGCAATCGCGCCACTGCCGGATAGCTGCTGGACCGGTATGACCGTCGAAATCGTATAGGTAGCCGTGTCAGCCGCGAGCACTGAGTTGGTGCTGACATCGGTGATATAGAGATGCTTTCCGTCCGGTGTTATTGCGAAGTCAGACGCACCAGGAATGTTGGCCACCGCCGTGGTTGAAATCTCCGTGGCGGTATCGATGACCCCCAGGCCGCCCAGCCCCAGGCCATACAGGTGCTGTGAATCGGGCGAAAACACTTGGACATTCACCACATCAGGGATCGTTTTGGTCTCGGCACCGGTGGCAGGATTGAGGATTGCTACTTCGTCGACAGCAAAATTATATATGTGGTTGCTGTACAGTTTTGCGTTGTTGGGAGATATCACGGCGTTATAGATGACTTCGCCGACATCGGGGTAGGTCGTTGGAAGCTCAATTTGCCTTACCAGGCTGTTGCTGGCTGTGTCGATCACGTCGATCCATGCGCCATTCATTTGCGATGCGCATAAACAGGATATCCCTGATGCAAGATAGAGTCTTTTCCCATCCGGCGAGATGGCGATGCTCACCTCGTCATCATCCGGCGTGTCAATGGTGGCGGCCACCATGTTGGTGGCGGTGTCTATCGTTGCAACGGTGCTGGTAATGTTGCCCTCATCATCATAACCAGCCGTATAAAAAACATAGACCCTCGTGCCATCCGGCGAAACGACGATACCCTCGGGGCCGTACGGCAACGAGATGAATTTGAGCACCTTTTCCTGCGCGGTATCAATCACCGCAACGGTGCCGCCGGTGTTCGAGTTACCAGCGACGTACACGTGCTTCGCATCCGGAGTCACGACCAGGTAAGACGCTTCGAAACCGATCGGGATGATGGCCTTCCTGAGGTTTGTGCCCGTATCAATGACCGTGACCGCATATACCCCTTTGGGCTGTGAAGCGACATACGCCAAGGGCTGCCCGACGCGTGGATCAGAGGCAGTCGATCCCCAGGCTTGGCCGTTCCACTCGTACCAATCATGGTGAACGTTTTCCTGATAGACATTCCCTCCGTAAAAGAGCAGCAGAATGACACCGCTCGACGGCGTCAGCGCGTGATTCTCGTAAGCCTTGCCGCCGGACAGCGTCCAGACGTTGCGTCCGTTGTCGATGATCTGCGCCGCAGTTGGAATGGCAGTGCCGCTCGCGGACGGCGCGGGCGGAGCTGACGTAGCGACCCAGGCTCCATTGCGCCAAAACCACCAGTCGTGATGGATGTTCTCCTGATAGACCATACCCTTGGAGTAGAGCAGTTGGATGACTCCGCTCGACGGGGTCAGCTGGCCATGCTCGTAAGCTTTGCCGCCGGACAACGTCCACACATCAAGCTCGCTATCGATGATCTGGGTTGCCACGGGAATGGCCGTGCCGTCAGGGGATGCCACGCGCGGATCAACACTTGCCGCCCAGGTGTCGGTGTTGCTGTCCCACAGCCACCAGTTGTGATGAATGTTTTCCTGATAAACAATTCCGCCATAGCACAGCAGCAGAATGACGCCGCTTGAAACCGTCGGCTGGGCGTTGTCGTACGCCACACCACCCGACAATGTCCAGACGTTGAGGTTCATGTCGATAATTTGCGTGGCCGAGGGAATGGTCGTGCCACTGAGGGAAGGGCTTTCGCCCGCTGCGGCCGGTTGCGAAGACAGCAACAGTGGTACGAGCCCAACGATACAGGTCAGCCCTAGGCGAACGGCCCGGGATTTGCGCAGAATGTTCATGTCACGCCCCTTCTTTGCTACTCATGAATACGGAATTGATCGATGAACTCGACCACGCCGGCCTAGTCAATTCCAATCCCGAACTGCTGGTAGAATTGACCATTGGGGTAGGAAGCCGGCAACGCGGCGTACGAGATGTTGCTGTTCTCGGCTGTTGTGACTCCGGATCCGTTCGCACTGAGGCTGGCGATGAGGCTATTCGTCTCGGAGTATAGGAACATCCCTTTACCGGCAGAAAAATCAGTCGTCGTGGCGCCGTTATTTTTGATCAGAAGAGCGGTGCAATTTTGGATGGGCGCAAGGTTGGAAGCGACGGCTTTGTCATTGAGACTTAGCAGCGTAATTGCCGGCGAGGTGAGAGTCGTTCCGTCGGGCTGAATGATGCTGAACTTGAAGCCAGTGACGTTCGAGTTGCGATCGGTCAAGAGGTTCATGGTAAGTTGCCAACCTTTTGGTAGGCGATTATCGCCCGGCAATGGCACTACGCCGGTATAGACGTTATTGCTTGGCTTCGGGCGGGAATCCCATTGCAGGAAGGGTTCAGAATCCTGCTCGCGAAAAGAGTTGACCAAGAAACAGAGCTCGTTTTGGGTCGCTACAAACATGAACTGCTGCCACACCAGGGCGTCTGGCCCCGAAGATTGTGCCGGACCATCGCAGTTGAATTGGAACGCATAGGGCGCGCCATCGTCCGGAACGATGTCCTCTGTTACGAAGACCTTCAGGGTCGTTCCAGTCAGCGCGGCGCCCTTGCTGTCGGCCAGAAAGTAATTGGCATTGCCGCCGACCGGAGCGGACAACAGCTCCGTGGCCACCCATTTCCAATACTCATTGTTCTCGCTCTTTTTCTCATTCACCTGCAGCGCCGATCCGGACTTGATGCCGCCAGCGTTGTCGATATCGATGACCAAGCTCTGATCGCCACTTTCAAGCCAGAAGTACCCTGGCATGTCGGGCACGTCAACGGCGGTCCAATACTGGTTGTCTTCGCTTTTTTGCTCGAGGACTTGCAGTTTGGAGCCGGGTTTGATGCCGCCTGCGTTGTTTATGTCGATGACCCCGACTGGGTCCGCGCTGATGATCCAGAAATATCCCTGTTTGCCCGGAACGTCTGCAGTTGTCCACAGTTGGTTGGCTTCGGTCTTTTTGACGAGGGCCTGGAGCGCCGACCCGGAATGGACACCGCCAGAATTGTTGATGTCAATAACCAGATCGTCCTGAGCGCTTTGCAGATAATAGTAGCTGGGGCTAGTTTCGCCGTCGGGTAGAGCCCCAGTCTTTTCTTCGCCAGCCGCGAGGCGAAATCCACGGTTCGCGCCGAGGGTGGCCATAGGAAGTAACGTTGCCGCTTGGGCTGACATTTTCAGAAAATCACGTTTATTCATCTCATTGCTCCTGCAGTTGTTTAGTGATGACTTGCGAAAGTGCGTTCTCTCGTCCTCAACCGGGGTTATCCTCCGGGCGTTCCGATCACGGCCCGGGAAAACGACGGCGCCTCTCCATGAATACGGAATCGATCGACCAATTAGCTCAATCGCGGGTCAATTGCCGCGAACTGCGCTGCCCGAGGTTTGGAATAAAAATGCGGCGGTAGCGAAAGCCGTGAATCGTTCGCGTGTGCACCGCGTGGCGCTGCTCCTCGCCCTTGCGCTGTCTCGTAGTTTGCCGCAGCGTGCTGTCCATCTCCCCGAGCGCGTCCGAGAATTGAGCCAATGAGTCGATGGATTCCGTATTCATAGATAGGCGGAGGAAAAAAGACATACGCCTCGAGATACCAGCAATCGATCGGACACCTTATGGAGAAGCATCTTGACGACCATCATTCCCAGCATAAGCTTCACGAGCAGATCGATGCATGAACGCGCGGGCGCAATCCGCCGCCGCGTGCTAAAGATGTGGAGCGGCATTTTCGCGGCAAGTCTTCTCGCGGGATTGGCCTCTGTGGGGCAAGCGGCTGCTCCTTCCGATTCTATGCAGACGACGACCTCGGTACCCCTTTCGGCCGAGATTCTGGAGACGTTTCATGCAACGATGTCGAGGATTCCCGTCCCGAAAGAAGGCTGCTTCATTGCCTCGTATCCGAGCACGGCTTGGCGCGCGGTACCCTGCAGCACTGCACCACCGCGCTCCCTTCTCTCGACGGCACGTGCGGCGAGCGCAGCCGGACATGCGAATGTGGGTAACGGCAACGACTATGTTGCCCAAGTGACTTCGGGAGTGATCTCCTCGGCGATTGGCTCGTTCAAGAGTGTCACAGGCCTCACGAGCGAGAGCGACGGTGGAAACAACAACAGTTTCTCTCTCCAACTAAACACAGGCGTGTTTACGACGAGCGCTTGCAGTGGTGCGGTCGACCCCTCGTCCTGCTTGGGTTGGCAGCAGTTCCTATACGAAAGCCCAGCTTCCGACTTAAATCCCGCTACCGGATTCATGCAATATTGGCTGGTCCACTACGGAACGACGGATAAGAAGGTTGCTTGGGAGTGTCCAACGACAGCGTGGTCCAAGCATAACGACGATTGTTATATCAACAGCGGTAACTCCGCCGCGCTGCCAAATGTCACCATTGCGAATCTTGGCCAACTCCGACTCACGGCCGAGGCCGGCTCGAGCACGGACACGGTGATCGTGACGACGCCGGACGGTACCGCTCATGCCGCCAATGGGGACAGCATGCTTGAATTGGCAAAGGACAAGGGGTGGCAGCTCGCGGAGTTCAACGTATTCGGAAACGATGATGGGTCACAAGCCAACTTCAATGGCGGAGTGACCATAGTTGTCCAAACAAGTGTTAACAATGGCACAAAGAACGCCCCCGAGTGCGTAAATAACGGCCAGACTGGCGAGACCACGAACCTGTCGCTCGCTTCGTGCACAGCATCAGGCGGGTCTGCTCCTGCGATCGAGTTCACAGAGAGCACTCCGCCCACGTCGATCTGGAATTATACGGGGCCCGCCTGCAGTGGGAATCGCTGTCCCGGCTGGCAGAAAATCGACGACAATGGCGATACCGTGCGCATAGCAGCCGGTAACGTCGGTAGTTTCTATCAACTTCACAACACGGGTAAGGTCTGGGAGTGGCTAGGGCTGCCATGCAACGACGGCTCCTGCCCGTGGATATTGATCGACGACGAACCAAATGCCCTTCAAATCGCCGCCGCCGGAACCGACCTTTACCAATTGCTCAATACGGGGGTCGTGCTCAAGTACACGGGCGGCGGTTGGGAGCAGGTGGACTCCAACAACTTGATCGTGACCATCGTGGCGGCAGGCTCGAACCTGTATGAGCTGCGCAACAACGGCAATGTCTGGGGCAACGACGGTTCGGGCTGGCGAGAACTCGACTCCGGTACGCTGACGGTCGCGCTCGCAGCCGAAGGCAACAACCTCTATGAATTGCACGACAATGGTGAAATCTGGGGCCGGGAGGACACGCCTTGCAAAGGCAGCGGCTGTCCGGTCTGGCAGAAATTGGACGATAACTCCACCGCGCTGCGCATCATCGCCGCTAGCAGCGGCGTTTATGAGCTGCACTCCAACGGCGAGATCTACCATTATACGGGCGTTCCTTGCAGTGGCAGCTCCTGTCGGGGCTGGCAGAAGCTGGACGATAATCCCGCCGCAGTTGATATTGCCGCGAGCAACGGTAGCCTTTGGGAACTGCACAATACGGGCAAGGTGTGGCAGTACACCGGCACGCCTTGCACTGGTAATTCCTGCCCGGGCTGGCAACTGTTGGACGACAACAGCCTGACCGGGCGGATCGAGGCCGGTGGGGGACAACTATATGAGATGCATGTGCCGCTCGTGCAGTACTCGCGCACTTTGACTTGCTTTGAGTGCCGTTAGTCCCGTCCGAAATCGCGTCCATTCCCGGGTCATGAGCCGGGCGTAATCGTCGGGCTGGGCTCGTGGAGGAAGGCCATCCGGCGGCGTATGGCCAATGGACAATCACACCGCAATCTGACAGCGCTTCGTTCGTTGCGCCTACATCCGCGCCGACCTCCTTTCTCCAACATAGCGAGTAACGCCACTCGAGTGGCGCCGCATCAAAATTGGCCCAAAAAAGGTTGCTCGTTTTATGAACACGCTCTTCTTCAGGTTACGCCGAGCCGCCGCGGTGCTTGCAGTCGTCGGCGTTGCGACGGCGGCTTTTGCCGACGCGCCGATCGCAGACGAAAAGATCGCGGTCGCGCAGGCCTCGGTTGCGCGCGCCGAACAGTCGGGGGCGCCGGTGGCGGCGCCCGTTGAACTCGCGAATGCGCGCGAAAAACTCGCACGTGCCCAAAAGGCAAATTCCGACCATGATCGCAAGCAGGCGACCGCATGGGCCGAACAAGCAGACCTCGATGCCCAGGTCGCGGAAGCGATGGCCCAGCTGCAGCGCTCACAAAAGGCGGCGAATCAGTTCGACATCAATATGCAAGCCCTGCGGCAAGAATCCATGCGCAGCACGGCGCCGGCTCAGTAAGGAATTCGTATGAACATCAAATTGTTGACCGGCATCAGTGCGGCGCTCGCCATGGCTGCCTGCGCCTCGGTGCCGATGACCGATCCGCAGCTCGACAACGCCCATAATATGGTTCAGTCCGCCGAGTCTGATCCCCATGTTGCGCTATATGCACCGCTCGATTTGCAGGCGGCGAAGCAGCACCTGCAGGCGGCCGACGCGGCCGCGGTACGGCATGACCGTCCCGAAGTCGAACAGGATGCTTATCTCGCAGCACAGACCGCGCGCCTCGCGACGCTCAAGGCGTCGGCAAAAGCTGACGACGCGCGGGTGGCTGCCGGTCAGGCGGAGCGCGACAAGATTGAATTGAATGCGCGCACGCGCGACGCGGAAGCCGCCAAGCAGGCCCGCGACCAGGAAGCCCAGAAGGCGGCAGCATTGCAAGCCGAGGTCGATGCCCTCAAGGCGAAGCCCACCGACCGCGGGCTCGTGCTCACCCTGGGAGATGTCTTGTTCGATTCAGGTCAGGCGACTCTCACACCCGGGGCCGCACGCAATCTCGATGGTTTGGTGCAATTTCTGACCGAGCATCCCGATCGACGAGTTGAAATCGACGGTTACACCGATAGCGTCGGTTCCGACGCGTTCAATCAAGATCTGTCTCAGCGCCGTGCGGATGCGGTCAAAGCTAGTCTGGTCGCGAGGGGCATAGATCCTACGCGCATCGTGACTGAAGGCTTCGGCAAGGAATATGCGCTGGCAAGCAACGCCGATGCGGCGGGACGTCAGCGCAATCGCCGGGTAGAAGTGGTGATCGGCGGGGACAACGGGGCTCCGGTGGCCGCTCGAAGCCACCTCTAGAAACACTTAGGAACAACTTAGGAACACCAAGTAGCGCTTGCCAGGCGCTGCCGGAGCGGGTTTGATATGGGTCCATGACGGACCCTACGCTGCGCGAAAGCCTTGGAATTTGCGCCCACCAGCTCACCATGACGGTGTTGATGACACCGGACATGGCCAACTTTGCCGGCAACGTCCATGGCGGCTCGATTCTGAAGCTGCTCGACCAGGTGGCCTACGCATGCGCCGCGCGCTATGCCGGCGGTTACGTGGTGACCCTATCGGTCGACCAGGTTACCTTCCTGCAGCCGGTCCACGTCGGGGAGTTGTTGACCCTGCTGGCCAGCGTTAACTTCACGGGCCGTACCTCGATGGAGGTCGGCATCAAAGTGTTCGCAGAAGAAATTCACGGCGGCGTGATTCGGCACACCAATAGTTGTTTCTTCACCATGGTGGCGGTGGACGCTGAGGGCCATTCCGTACCCGTGCGCCCATTACAACCGCAGACCGAGGACGAGCAGCGGCGTTTTCGGGCGGCCACCGAGCGCCGGACGCTGCGCGCAGAGATGGCGCGAAGGCTGGCGGGAACTCATCGGTAGGATCAACGCACGATGTCAAAATTGTCCGCATGCTGCTGCTTGGCCGTCATCGTTGTGTCGGCGACAACGGTTGTCACAGCTGCTCCGCCGCCAACTCCCGCGACAGGTGCCGACTCGGCCGCAAAGTCGCCGCTCGAGGGACTTACATACCGGTTGGTCGGTCCGTTCCGCGGCGGCCGTGCCACCGGCGTAGCGGGCGTCGTCAGCGAGCCCAATACGTATTATTTTGGGGTCGCCACCGGCGGGTTGTGGAAGACCATCGACGGCGGCGCCAGCTGGAAGCCGTTGTGGGACGATTTTTCCGATGCCTCGCCGGCCGTCGGCGCCGTCGCCGTGGCGCCGTCCGACCCGAAGACCATTTATGCAGGCACCGGCGAGATCAATATTCGCGGCAATGTCGTCACCGGCAACGGCCTGTATAAATCAACGGACGCCGGCAAGAGCTGGCATTTCACCGGGCTGCGTGACAGTCAGGTCATCGGCCGCATCATCATCGATCCCTCCGACCCCAACATCGTTCTGGTGGCGGCGCTCGGTCATCCCTTCGGCGACAATCAGGAGCGCGGCGTGTTCCGCTCGACCGACGGCGGCGCCAATTGGAAGAAGGTGCTGTATGTCGATGCGAAGACCGGGGCCTCGGACGTCGCCTTCGATCCGGGCAACCCTGAGATCCTCTATGCCGGCATGTGGCAGGCGTATCGCAAGCCTTGGATCATGGAGAGCGGCGGACCGGGCAGTGGCCTGTACAAGTCGTTCGATGGCGGCGAGCATTGGCGCCGCTTGAGCGGCGGCGGATTGCCGGACGGCATACTCGGCCGTGTCAATGTCGCTCCTTCCGCAGACCCCAAAGTCGTCTATGCCATGATCGAGGCCAAGAAGGGCGGCCTGTTCCGTTCGGATGACGGCGGTGAGACCTGGATGCTGGTAAGCGACAAAAACAGCATCAAGCAGCGGGCCTGGTATTTCAATACGGTTTTCGCCGACCCGAAGGATCCCCACGGCGTCTATGTGCTCAACACCTCGCTCTATCATTCGACCGACGGCGGCAAGAGTTTCAAGACGCTGAAGACCCAGCATGGCGACAATCACGAGTTGTGGATCGACCCTTCCAACCCTCGGCGCATGATCGAAGGCAACGACGGCGGCGCCAATGTTTCTGTCGATGGCGGCGAGACTTGGACCTCCGAGATGAACCAGCCGACCGCCCAGTTCTATCATATCGCCGCCGACAACGACTTCCCGTTCCGCTTGTATGGCGATCAGCAGGACAATTCCAGCATTTCGATCTCGACCGCCGGCCGCTCCGGCGGCGTCGGCATCGAGGATTGGAACCCGGTCGGCGGCGGCGAGAGCGGCTTCATCATTCCCGACCCCACCGATGCCAACATCGTCTATGGCGGCGGCTATGACGCCGAGATCACCCGCCATGACCGGCGCACCGGCCAGAACATCCAGATCACGCCCTGGCCGCGCAACACCATGGGCTGGGGGGCGGCGAATCTCAAATACCGCTTCCAATGGACGGCGCCGATCATGATTTCGAAGTTCGAGCCGCATGCGCTCTATTTCGCCGCCCAGGTGCTGTTCCGCTCGCTCGATCAAGGCCGCAGCTGGACCGTGATCTCGCCCGATCTGACCCGCAACGACAAATCCAAGCAGCAGCCTTCGGGCGGCCCGCTCACCAAGGACAACACCAGCGTCGAGACCTATGACACGATCTTCGCCCTCGCCGAATCGCCAAAAACCCGTGATTTGATCTGGGTCGGCAGCGATGATGGACTGGTGCACCTGACCCTGGATGGCGGCGCGCATTGGAGCAATGTGACGCCGAAGGCCATGCCCGACTTTGCCACCATCCAAGTGATCGAGCCCGATCCCAACAATCCCGGCACCGCCTATGTTGCCGCCGACCGCCATCGGCTCGACGATTTCAAGCCCTATGCCTTTCGCACCCAGGACTATGGCAAGAGCTGGACGCCGATCAGCGCTGGGCTCGCGCCCGATGCCTATCTGCACGTGATCAGGCGCGATCCGGCCCGGCCGGGTCTGCTCTACGCGGGCACCGAGACCGGCATCATGATGTCCTATGACGACGGCGCCCATTGGCAGAGCCTGCAATTGAATCTGCCCGTGGTGCCGGTGCATGACTTGCTGGTGCATGGCGACAGCCTGGCCGTCGCCACGCATGGCCGCGCGTTCTGGATGATCGACGATCTGTCACCCGTGCGGCAGTGGGCGCCGACGATTCCAACCGAGGCGGCGCATCTGTTCAAACCGGCCGTCGCCAACCATACGGTGTTCGCGAGCCGCCCTGGCGAATTGCGCTATTTCGGCGGCGCCAACCCGCCGGCCGGCGCGGTGATCAGCTACACCCTGTCGCCGCAGATCGGCAAGCCGCGTCCGGCCAAGGACGCCGACAAGGATGCCGACAAGAAGGACAAGGACAAGGCTGACCCTCTCGATCAGCGCATCAGCCTCGACATTCTCGACGCAAGCGGCAACGTGATCCGTCATTTCCCGGAAGCCGAAGACGCCAAGAGTCCGGGCGAAGACGATTCCAAGGCCGAGCCGCAGGATGAAGACGAGGAGGAACGCGGCCCGAAACCGGTCAAGGTGCCGCATCTCGCCGGGTTCAACAGCTTCGTCTGGGACTTGCGCACCGAGAAGGCGCTCGCCATCCAGAACGCGCCGCTCTGGGCCGGCAGCGTGGCCGGTCCCAAGGTGGTGCCTGGCCACTATCAGGTCAGACTGACCGTCGATGGCGCCAGCCAGACGCAGCCGCTCGAGATCGTGCCGGATCCGCGCGGCACGGCCACGCCCGAGGATCTGGCCAAGCAATTCGCGCTGCATGCCGCGATCAATGCACTCTTGACCGAGGTGCATCAGGCAGTGCTGGACATCCGCGCCACGCGCGTCAAGATCATGGCAGCCAAGAAGGCGGCGAGCGGCTCACAGGCCGCCAAGGTCGCGGCAGCCGGCGACGCGCTCGACACCAAATTGACCGAGACAGAAGAGATCCTGATCCAGCCTCGCACGCACGCGTCGGAGGATGCTTTGAACTTTCCGGTACGGCTCAACAATATGCTGGCGGCGCTGGGAGCGCTCGTGGGTTCCGGCGATGCGGCGCCCACGGTGCAGGAGGAAGCGATGTTCGCCGAGCTAAAAGGCGAAGCGGCCCCCGCCTTGGCGCGCTGGCGTGAGCTCAAGTCCCGAGACGTCGCGGAGTTCGAGAAGTGAAACTTTTTTTTGCAGCTGCTGCCGCGGTTGTCTCTATGATTCCCACGCTCGTGGCAGCACAGGCACCTACGGGCGGCGCGCACGCGCAACTAAAGCAGCTGGTGGATGCCGACAGTGCCGAATACGTTGCCACCTCGAAGAAGATATGGGATTTCGCCGAGATGGGCTATCTCGAGCAGAAGAGTTCCGCCCTTCTTCAGCAGGATCTCAAAAAAGCCGGCTTTGAGATTCTAAGCGGTGTAGCCGGAGAACCGACCGCTTTCATTGCGAGCTATGGCAAGGGCAGTCCAGTCATCGCCATTCTCGGCGAATTCGATGCACTACCGGGCCTTTCACAGGAGGCGGGTTCGCCGCGACACACGCCTCTGGTGGCCGGGGCTCCGGGACATGGCTGCGGACACAACCTGTTAGGTTCCGGTGCTGCGCTGGCTGCGACTGCTCTCAAGCAATATATGCAAGCCAACCGTATTCAGGGCACGCTCCGTTACTACGGCTCGCCGGCGGAGGAGGGCGGCAGCGGCAAGGTGTTCATGGTACGTGCAGGTTTGTTCAATGATGTCGACGTGGCATTGACCTGGCATCCCGCCGATGCCAACGTGGTACCTCGCGGCAGCACGTTGGCAATCGTGCATGCGAAATTCAATTTCCACGGTGTCGCTGCCCACGCCGCCGCAGCACCAGAACGCGGTCGATCGGCGCTGGACGGCATCATGTTGATGGGCAACGGTATCGAATTCATGCGCGAGCACGTGCCGAGCACGACGCGGGTGCATTACATCATCACCAAGGGCGGCGAAGCACCCAATGTGGTGCCGGCCTTTGCGCAGATGGAAATCATGGCCCGCAGTCCCGACTCCGTCACGCTCCAGGATGTCTGGGCACGTATCGGCAAGATCGCCGCAGGCGCCGCCATGATGACGGAGACCACTCAGGACGTCGAAATCCTGAGCGCCGATGCGAGCATCGTTCCGAACGACGTGCTCGCCAAACAGGCTCAACTGGATCTCGAAGAAGTCGGAGGCTTCACCTACACCGAAAGCGAAAAGCAGTTCGCGTTGCAGTTGCAGACCACCCTGCCTGCGGGTGCGGCCAAGAGTCTCGATATTGCGGCGAAGATCATGCCGCCCGATGCCAGCGACCTCAGCGGATCGACGGACGTAGGTGACGTGAGCTGGCAGGTACCGACGATGGGAATGCTCGGCGGCGCGAGCTTCGTGCCCGGCGTGGCTGCGCACACGTGGCAAGCGACCGCGAGCACGGGTATGAGCATCGGCCAGAAGGGGATGTTGGTTGCGGCTAAAACGCTTGCGCTACTAGGTGCCGACTTGTACGCGAATCCGCAACTGGTCAGTGATGCGAAAGCGGAATTCAAGCGCCGTCTGCAAAGCAATGTTTACAAGAGCATGATCCCGGACAACCAAACGCCGCCGCTGGACTATCGCAAGTCGGGCGGCGAGTAGAAAGTTAGTTAGTCGAAGGCGCGGCGCTCGAAGAATCCAGCTCAGCATGGCGCGACAAGCGCACCGGCATCGCGGCGAGGCTCGTGGGAAACTATCGGGTTCTTGGAGGATCATTCTGTTGGCGTGTGATCAAAAAATCGTCAGCCTGACTTAAGCTGCTGAAAGCTCATGACCAATCGATGACGCGACAACCCGTTATCCACAGGGTTATCCCATGCGTATGTGGATAAGAACGGTTGACGAATTCCGAGAATCATCCTTCGCCCGATTGCCAATCACCCGTACGGCTGCCGTGATAGTTCGCGATAGCCAGGCCGCCGGCAACACTGGTGAAAGGATCATGTTCGGTGACCTTGTCGGGAAACAACCCGTCCAACAATTTTCTCACGGCAACGATCTGTGAGGAGCCGCCCGTACGCACCACCAGGTCGATGTCCTTCGTCGTCAGATTCGCGCGCCGCACCACGTCATGAACCAGTGTTGCCAGCCGGTCCATCATTGGGGCCAAGATTTCATCCAGTTGCACGCGTGTGAAAGCGACATTCAAGTTCAACTCCGGGATATCGATCGACGTGATCTCGCGGGTCGACAACTCCGCCTTCGCTTTCTTGATGGCGCTGAACACGCCATAGCTGTAGTTGTAGTTGATCAGGTCTTTGAGGCGTTGAAACTTGACGGACGCCTCGCCCCCGGCGCCAACGAGTTCCGTCAGGCGCGTCTTATACTTGTTTTGGTTGAGGGTATGGGTGATGGCCCAATTGAGTATCCCTTCCTCGTACTCATTGAATGGAAACGACGTTTCCACGGTGCGGCCATCGATCTGGCGTGACCAGGTTTCACCATCCCCCAACAGCGGGAACAATAAGCGGCGAAAGATCAGTTGGTCGATGCGGTCGCCGCCGAGATCCGCGCCCGCGGTCGATAGCACGTCAAACCTCGTCCCGGAGTAGCCTATGACGCTGAGGTCCAGCGTACCGCCGCCAAAATCCACGGTTAGCACCGTGCCTCTGCCCCCGATCCGACGCTGCCACAGAAAGCTCAACGTGGCGGCAACAGGTTCCGGATAGAATTCGATGTTGCGAAAGCCGGCATTCGCGCAAGCCTCGGTGAGCCGACTGATGGCCAGCCTGTTCCTCGAGGCATCGCTACCTTCGAAGTTCACCGGACGGCCGATGTGTGCCTTTGAAACCGGCGCTCGCAAATCCTTTTCAACCGCCTCGTGCAACCGCAGCAGCACGGGAGTCAACAGCGCCACCAATCGATACGGCCTGTTGAAGACGAATATCCTCTCGATCGCCGGATTACCCAGGAGGCGCTTCAACCCGAGAAACAGACGACCGGGCAGACCATGATCGATGAGCGGCCCGAAGATCAGATTCCTGGATGTGGTCAATTCGGCCATTTCATGTGCCGGGCTGTTATCTTCGATCGACCCGGCTGCCTGTCCCAGGATCTCCGGCACCAGATGCACCAGGCGCGCTGCGTTTTCCTCAACGTAGCGCTCGATGGCCTCCGCGCCGGTGGTGCCTTGGAACTCCTTGCTCAGGTGTATCGCGGTGGGAAGAATCAGACTGTTCTTCTCAGCCGTCACGAAACGCAATTGGCGCCCGTCAAACCATGCCACGGTCGAATTAGAAGTGCCGAAGTCCACCCCTACGCCGATCATGGCTGAACCGGACTTCAGGCGACCTTGATGCGTGCCGCCTCCAAGGATTGGGGTGTCTCGATGATCTGGGAGAGGTCGGTCAGGAGCGCAGACAGTTCGCCGGCCATGACGGCGAAGTCTATGTCGAACTGCTCCTCGGGATCCACTTCCTCGCAATCGGTTCTATCGTTGTCCACCTCCAGGAACTCGATCCGTTTCAGGCTGAGTTTGTCCGTCAGGACGAACGAAACGCGCCCGTTCCAGGTAAGTCCCAAGCGCGTGGGATACTTGCCGGCGGCGAGGTGGGCGCGAATGTCCTTGCCGTCGAGCGGATGTCGTAGATAACGAACATTTGATTTCGTCTCATCCGCCGCCTGCAGTTCCAACTCGTCGTCGATGGCAAACCGAAACGGAGCATCGCCCTGCATGAGCCACGATGCCATGTACGCATGCGAGGAGCGGGACCCTTCCAGCGGTGCGGGTACGAAGCTCTCGAGCGTCGCCACCAAGGTTTCGAGCATCGATTCAGCGCGAGGCGCGCCGGCCGCGTCGATGACGAACCAGCCGCTTTGCGAATCAATCCAGGCGCGGGTCGTGGTCAACCGCGTGAATGCCCGCGCCCGCAGCTCATCAGCGACTCGTGCCTTGATGTCGCGCAACTGCTTGCGACCCACAGGAAAACCTTGTTCGGCTGCCTGCGCCTCGGCGCGCTCTTCGGCAACCTGGCGAATGATGGATGCGGGCAAGAGCTTCTGATTCGTGCCCAGGGACAGCATGTGATGGTGTCCGACCGTATGCAGCAGCCGTCCACCCTTGGTGACCGGCTGCCAGCCGCGAGTCAGCATGTCGAAATGTCCGCAGGGCCGAAGCGGATAGCCGCCGAGCCGTGTTTCGAGACCGGCGGCGGTCCAGGACCAATCCGCGGGCAACCGATAGACAATGAGATTCTTGAAAAGCATGCGGCGGACCTCGATCAGCTAAGCGCGCGATTATAGGTAGATCGATCGGCGAGTTTAAAAAAATTTGGAGGGTTGTCCGACAGCAATGGGAGGCGAGCGAGAACTGATGTTGCAGTGACGCCGGGATAAAGTATCAAGTGCGATCAACGGCCTAGGTAGGAGTAGTAACACCATGAATAGCTTCATTCCCCTGTGGATTATTGGCGGGCCATTTATTGGTCTCTTGATTTTGTTTTTCTCGTTTAAGGGCCCCAGCGCAATGGGCGGATCCGTGCCTCGCGCTGCACCCCGAGGTCGGCCGACGCCCGCTGCTCGGGATATGCCGGTAGATTCTTCAGCGCCGCTTCTTCAGCCGATGCATCCCGACGCGCCGCGGCGCCTGATCTGAGTCTAAAGGCGGGGACTGGCGAGGAGATAGTGAGGAGCGCCGAGATTTGGGCGGGACGGGAACGCCCGCGTGAAGGAATTTAACGCCCCCTTGAAAAACGATCAGTTGTCGCTCAGCCGCGGGCGATTCATCGTGTCTTGGGGCGTTGGTGGCTGATTCACCTTGAAAGGACTCTCATGCACCTGCTTCTGCCCGCCCTGACTCGAGCATTCCTGCCCGTCCTACTTGCAGGGGTTGCCACCGCTGCATCTGAAGATCCGAGCATGACAGTCTGTTCTCGCTTGCTCGAGGCGAGTCTCGCCAGTCCCGGCGGCACGGCGCGCCCTTTCCGCATCGAAATTCTGAACCGCGGGCACATGGACACGGAGGAAGCCTACGCAGCGGGCGAATTCACCTATGACTTGCGTGCCATCGAGGCGGCCAGCGGCCACGAGGTGGTCACGGCTTCCTGCATTGTGAAGGAGGATGGCCAACTCGTCGCCATGCGGTTCCAGCAACCCGCGTCGGCAGAGCCGAGTTTAGCTTCTAGATAAGGTTCAAAGCGGGGCCGATTTCGTACGCGGTCGCAGTCGCGGCCCCCGGCGCACTCCTATTCGGATACGATACTGGTGTGTCGAAAATCTGCCTGTTGGCCCTGCTGGTCCTGTTGGTTTGCAGTCGTATCGCTGTTGCGGCGGAACCGGACACCGAGAGCGGCTTCAAATTCCGTTTCGTAGGGCCCAGGGTCGGCAATCGCATTGCCGCCGTTGCCGGCATCGCCGCAGATCCAAGCACCTACTATGCCGGCGCTGCTTCGGGCGGGGTGTTCAAGTCCGTGGACGGCGGCAATCGGTGGGAGCCTATCTTCGACAAGCAGTCCGCCGCTGCCATCGGCGCTCTGGCAGTCAGCCCGTCCGAGACCAGCACGGTGTGGGCGGGCACCGGCGAGGCGTGGGTGATCCGAGACAGCGACGTCATGGGCAACGGCATCTACAAGTCGCTAGATGCCGGCAAAACCTGGAGCAACATGGGACTTCCGCAATCGGGGCGCATCGGGCGGATCATCGTCCACCCCTCGAACCCCGACGTCGTCTTTGCCTGCGTCCTAGGGCGCGTGACCGGCCCGCAACAGGAGCGCGGCGTCTACAGGACGACGGACGGCGGACAGCATTGGGAACGCGTGTTGTTCGCGAACGAGGACACGGGCTGCTCGGGGTTGTCCATGGACCCGCACAATCCGCACACCCTGATTGCGGCCATGTGGCAGGTGGAGATGCACACCTGGGGCGAATTCAGCGGCGGCCCCGGCAGCGGAATCTATATATCGCACGACGGCGGCACCCATTGGAGCCGCGTGGAAGAGCATGGTCTGCCGAAATCCCCCGTGGGCAAAATCGATGTCGCCATCGCCCCCACCAATTCGAAACGCATCTTCGCGCTCATCCAGACCAAGGACCAGGGTTCGCTATGGCGATCCGACGATGCGGGCGGGAAGTGGCAACGGGTCAATTCACAGCGTGCCCTGATCGGCAGGGCGGGCTACTACATCCGTCTCGCCGTATCCCCCGACAATGACAACGAGGTCTTCGTGGCCAACAGCTCCTTCCACCAGTCGTTGGATGGCGGCGAGAACTTCCGCGAAGTGCGCTGGGGCGGCGACACGCATGACATCTGGATCGATCCTGCCAATCCCGATCGCTTCGTGATCACCGATGATGCTGGCCTCATCATCACGACCGTGCACGGCCGCGGTTTCCACCGGGTCACCCTGCCTATCGGGCAGATGTATCACGTCGCCGTGGACAACCAAATTCCTTACTACTTCTACAGCAATATGCAGGACGACGGGAACATGCGCGGACCCAGCGTGCCGTTCGATTCGCGCGAGACCGGCTGGGACCGTCATATGGGAGGTTGCGAATCGGGCTTCACCATTCCCGATACCACCGATCCGAACGTAGTCTGGTCCACCTGCTATGGCGACTCCGTGACGCGCTGGGATGCCCGTGACCGGCAAGCGCATTCGGTCAGCCCCTGGAAACACACCCTCGATTCGCCTCCCGACAA
>Ga0116231_10006507_pt1 | contig 22220 bp, 19 predicted proteins | sample S1TSphgellanicum_2_FD_89695 | JGI IMG/M metagenome (GOLD analysis project Ga0116231, IMG submission 89695) | Host-associated microbial communities from peat moss isolated from Minnesota, USA - S1T2_Fd - Sphagnum magellanicum MG | ecosystem: Host-associated > Plants > Peat moss > Unclassified...
CAGGGCCGTGGTTACCAACGTCTTTAGATCCACGATTACTATGAATATAATATTAAGAACGCCAGCAGTAAGGCGAATAAACCTACAGCTTCAGTTAATGCGAATCCTAAAATTGCGTAGCTGAATAATTGTTGTTTTAAAGAAGGGTTACGAGCAAGAGCTTGAACTAATGCTGCGAATACCGTACCAACTCCAACTCCAGCTCCAGTTAAACCAACTGTAGCTAAACCTGCTCCTATTAATTTTGCACTTTCTAACATAATTTAAAATAATTATATTTATTAACCATTTATTGAATAAATTAAATTCAAATTAATTGACCTAAACACTCATAAGCCAGTTAAGTACTTTTGGTCACCAAAAAGACGATCTAATCTAATCTTCAGAAAAAAAAATTAATAATATTAAATGAGAGTAAAATTTTAAAATTTAAATATTTAAGTATTAAAATACTTATAGAAAATTTTATTTGTTTAAGCACTGTCAGTCCACAGCCTGACGTATAAGCGTCTGGCACCAAACTCTTTAGATAGGAATTGAACCTATAATAAATTGATTAACAGTCAAACGTTTTAACCTTTAAACTACTAAAGAAATTAGTTAATAGTACGCTGAGCCAGCGGGTGTAGGTTTAAAAGGAATTGAACCTTTAATTAAATCCTTCTGATGGATTAGTTTTAACCATTAAACTATAAACCCATTTAATATCTTCGCTATCCGCTGCGAAGATAAATATTACTTGGATGTTATAAACTTAAGCCATTATGACCAAGGTTTACGCCGGCCCGCCGTGGGACGGTCCCACGGCGCGCCCCGTGTTGCCTGACCCCACGGCCATAGAGGCATTGGGCGGTACAGTCACCCAAAAACTATTTTCAATAAAAGTTTCTTCATTATTTTAATAGCGTACAACAGTTCTAATAAAATTATTATAAAAGGAATAATAAACCAAGATAAAGCAGAAGGAATAAAGGAAGGAATAATCAAAGATGAGAGAGAGATAATTTTACGGATTTGATAAAAAGAAATAGATTCAATTCTAGAAATAAAAAATAAACAAGGAATAAGAAAAATTAAAAAATAATTTAGGTTAATTAAAAGGTAAACCCATTCTATTAATGATGGTAATAAAATAGTAGAATCGTGAGAAGAAGGAATAAATTCAATAACTAAATTAGAAAGAATTTTAGAATTAAAAAGTGAAAAAATAATCAAAACCACCAATTTAATAGAAAAATTAAAAAATAAGAGAGATTCATATATATATAATCCTTTTATTAAAGTAAAATTAAGCCAAAGGGATAAAAAAGGTAACCATAAAATAAATGTAAAATGAAAAGCAAGAATGGAAATAGAAAAAATATCATTGACAGCAGATGAGGAATAATAAGTGTTAGAAAAAGAAAAAGTTCTTATTAGAACATCTATGTTTGATAAATTAATGAAAAATAAAAAAGAGAAAGAAAAAAATAAATAATATAACTTAATTTTAAATTCAACTAATAAATTAGTGATCATAACTCAGGTCCCTTCGGGTCCGATCGCCTACCAGGCCCGCCAAACCTACTTAAAAGTTTGACGAACAGAAGTAGGTAAAATGAAAAAAGACTTGATATTAGGATTAATAGAAATAAATAGAGTATTAGTTAAAATATTTCGACTTGCTAATCTACCTGGTTGCCAACCTTTCACGCGATTGGCCGTGTTACTAATTATGGATTGGCTCGCCGACCCTGTCGATGCTACAACCGTAGGTTTGGGGTAGAACGCTGAACCCTTCAGGGCGACAAAGCCGGCAGTGGGTAAACCTCCGGGACCGCTCCGCGGCCCGAAACCTCCTTCGGAGGTTTCCCCCCGGCCGGCGACCGGCCCACTTCGTGGAAATCCCCTCTGGGGATTTCCCCACGGCTGCACTGGTTTTATTCGGTCGGCGAAATTAACCTGACCCCCCCAAGGGGCCGGCAGCTTAAAATTAAACCAGAAAAGAAAACCAGAAATAATAGCTCCGCTGTTAGCGACGGAGTGGGCCTGGGCCCCTACCGGTCGAAACAATGGTTCGAAACTAAAGTAGTTTGCATTAGGCTTATTAGAAGTAGTAATTAATTTAGAATATTTAAAACTTGAATATATTGTTATTAAATTGTAATTTAGGATACCAGCATTTAAATTATAGCGGGAAGGTTTAAAATTAATAAAAACATAACCAAGATATATTGCTCGAGAAACACCGTATAAAGATAAAAACATATTAGTTTTGAAAAGAATTGCTGCAAGGGGCCTATTAAGAGAATTATTTTCAGGTGACCTAAACCGTGGGACCGTACCCAAGCTAAGCTTGGGTGTGCCTGGCTGCTTTGGCCGTGTGCCCAAAGGGGTCGAAACCTCCGAAGGAGGTTTCCCAGCCAGCTGCGTGAAAGCGTCAATACGTCCAGGGTAATTAAAATAATTAGGTTTAAAAGGAATTAAAATAGATGAAGCCGCCCAAACCGTAGGTTTGGGGTCAGGCGGCGTGGCACCCACGGCTGTGCCGCCTTTGGCACCGCTGCCGGATTCATATTTAAAATTAATACGATTAGGTTTATACCAATGATTCCAAATAGTAAATTTAAACCAAGATAAAACTGACATTACTAAAAATAAGTTTTTATAACTTATCCCGCCCGGCTCCGATCCCACGGCGGCGCCCGGGGCTGCGTTCAACAGCCTGGCCGTTAATTAGTTATTCTTTACGGGAATTGAACCCGTGTTACTACCTTGAAAAGGTAGTGTCTTAACCTCTAGACGAAAAGAACACCCATCCCCGCCCGGTGGGTCGCGTCCTTCGGTCGCGCCCACGGCCGGGCGCGTCCGGCCCGCCGAGGGTCCAGGCCTGGGCGCCGCCGTGGGCAACCCCGGGCGCCGTAGGCGACCGGAAACCTCCTGACCGGCCGGAGGTTTCCCCACGGCAGGGGATTGGTCCCTCGGCCCCGCGGCGGCCAGGCGGTCGCCGGCACCCTTGACGCCAAACCTAGGTTTGGCCGGGGCATCGGGTGCAGCCCCGTGTGCTATGAAAAGATGAAAAGAATTAGAACCTTTTTGAGTATAAAAAGGTTTAAATCTATAACCAACCGGACTATGAAGGTTAGTTGATGAGTTATTAGGAATATTCCCCCATTGAAAAGAAAAAGATTTTGACCTAGTTATTCCGCTTGTGGAAATTCCAGCTGAGTTACCAATAGAGTTATTGTTGGCTCCGGTAAAACGCAGAGCAGATTTAAGATTTAAACGTCCATTACATATTAGTTTAAGACCACTAATGTGTCCCCAAAAACCTCTTAAACCTAAAGGCCCGGGCGCCGCCGCCTTCGGGAAACCTCCGAAGGAGGTTTCCGGACCGCTCCGCGGCCCAGCCGGCGACCGTAAATCCCCCCCACGGCCCCCTGCAGTTGGCGTCAGGGCAGGTGAATTAAAAAACGAAGGTTGAAAATTATAAGGGCGCGATTCGGTCCCGTGGCCCCCGCGGCGTGGTGCCCAAACTTTTTGGGCTGATAATTGTGATTGTAAAATATCTAAAGTGTTAGAAAAAGATTTTTTTTGTTTATACCTAAATATAAAAAGATTTAATAAATAATCTATATCATTATGAGGTAAAATAAATGATTTAGCTAAAGTTATACGAGATGAAAATAAAGATCTTAATGCACCTTCGGGGCGCCGAAGTGGTACATCACAGCCAACGGCTGAATTAAATTTAAAAATAGAAAATAGAGGTAAAATAAAAAAAATACCATAAGAATTAGAATAAAAAAAAAAAGATCTAACAGATCCAAAACTTGGAACGGGCGCAGTTAATTCATAATTGAATAAATTATTTTCAAAAATATTTATAAGATTAGGTTTATGAGACTTAGCATCACTAAGTAAATTATTGCTAATTGAGTTAACAGAAGGACTCAACGTAGAGTCTGGCTTTGGACCCCTAGGGTGAAAAATTCCTAAGGAAGTCCAATAATTATTATAACGTCCAATTCTAAGTGCTAAAAGGTTCATAATGAAAAGTATTGTTGTTTAACAATCTAGAATTTTGAAGATAAATATTTTGAAGATGAATAGATTCAATAGGAGAAAAAGTTAAAATAATTGCTCCGTACATTCCTAAAAGTAAAACTAACCCACATAAAATAAAATAAATAAATTGGTAAGTGTAAAGTATTTTACCTAAAACTAATATAGATTGTAATTGATATAATAAATCAAAAAAATCTACAATAGGAATAATTTCGCTTTTCGGAAAATGTCCAAGCCAATCTTTAAATTGCCATTGAATATATTGATAAAAAAGAAGTGCTATGAAAAAAACCATAGGTAAATATCTCAAAGTATTTTCAAATTTTAATAAAAGTTTCATATTTAACATCATTATTACAAAAAGAAATAAAATAGCAATTGCTCCGATATAAACTATAATTATAAAAATTCCTATATATTCTATACCTGATTGAATTAATAAAATTGCAGTATTTAAAAATACTAATATTAAAGAAAAAAGGGAATGAACTGGATTTTTAGCGCGTATGACTAGAAGTGTGCATCCTATTATTAATAAATATATCATTAGACCCGCAGGTGTTACCCGCTTGTCCGGTCCCTTTGGGCCTGGCTGGTTCGGCAACCCCTGACGCCGTGGGGTAAACCCCACGGCCGGGGTTGCCCCCTTTGGGGCGGTCGGCCGGCGGTGGATACCCACCTATAGGTGAACCGGTCGGTGAACCGCCCGGCCCACTTCGTGGTCGGGTCGCCGGCTGTGGGTCGCCGACCGCCGTAGGACCAGGCCCCCGGCCGTGGGGTTTACCCCACGGCGTCCGGGGGCGGCAAAGCCGGCCCCGACACCGCGGAGCGGTCCGAAACCTCCTTCGGAGGTTTCCCCACGGCGGCCCAATGGGCCGCCGTGTGAACAGGGCGCCGGCGAGTGCGGGACCGGCAGGGTGAAAAAAGGGAATTGAACCCTTAATAATTAGAATCACAATCTAAGGTTTTAACCAATTAAACTATTTTCACGGGCTGTGCCGTGGGCCGTCCTACCGCCGCGGCCTATGGGGTTACCCAGGACGCCCCGGCCCCCCTTCGGGGAATCGGTGCGGCACCAGGCCGGAACGGAGGTCGGGGAAACCTACGGCGGCCGCACAGCCGGCCCAAAGGGAACCCCGGAGGGGTTGCCCGGCGACCGCCTAGGGGCGCCGACCGCCGTAGGACCAGGGCGGCGACCCGGCCGTCCTTCGGTCGGCCGCCGTGGGACCAGGACGACCCGGTTGTCCTTCGGCCGTCTCGCAGACCTATTTTCTACGTGATTTTTTTAATTTACATCCATTAAAAGGAATAGGAGTTATATCATAAAATTTTCCACGTCCGGCTTGTAAAGGGGCCAGCTGAAAATTTTGCATAATACGGCGGCTGACGGGGCGTAAACCACCGGAAGTTGTTGGGAAGCCCCCGGGCGCCGTAGGCGACCGGAAACCTCCTGTCCCACGGCCGGCCGTGGGACCGGTTTCACCACGGTTGGGGGCGCCTTCGTCACCTCTGCCGTGGCCAGTCGCTGGCCCTATTAATTTAGGTAAAGCCAAACGTATTTGATCCATTATTACCCCATCCTTAGGATTTATACCGACGAAATAAATATTAAATTGGATATTTCGAAAATTATCGGAACGAGATTTAATAAAATTAAAAAATTGTTGAATTAATTTAGAAACAACAAATGAACTTTTACGTGTTGCACCTTTGAAACCTAATTGTCCACTAGTTAATTGAAACAAAAATTTGCTTGAGTAGACTGTTTGACCACTCCCGTTAGGAGTTAAACCTCGTAGGTTGTAATTCGAAGTTTTACCGCTGGTGGCCGGGCCCCTTTGGGCGCCCCCGCCGTGGGACCGGGTCAGCTTCGCTGCCCACGGCACCGCCCCGCCGACTACGTCGGCGTGGTCACCCAGCCGTGGGGCCGAGGGACCAATCCCCGGGCCCAAACCGAAGGTTTGGGGGAAAGGGGGCGCGTCCACAGTAATATGGGCCTGGTTTCCGGACCATACACCTAAATTGGCCAAAGCCACAGGGCGCCTAAAAGACTCAGTAAGTATGATTCTTGTGTTATTCGAAGTATTTATAATTTTTATATTATACATAACGGAAAAGGAGGGAATTGAACCCTCAATAAAATGCTCGACAAGCATACATTTTAACCTATTAAATTACGTTTCCGACGGCCTTGGTCACCTTAGGGCCCCGTATTGAAGTAAAAGGATTCGAACCTTTGAATTATGATATCAAAAACCATTGTCTTACCAGCTTGACTACACTTCAATTAAGGCTCGGGATTTTTACATCCCGGCATAATAAATAAAATAATTGCCTAACATCGCGCTGCGTAACACCAGGCGACTAAAAGTTATACATAGCAAAAATAAAATAAGATGAATATAAAGAAAGAAAAGCTAAAGATAAAGGTAATAAAACTTTCCATCCTAATCTTAATAATTGATCAAATCTGTAACGCGGTAAAGCAACTCTAACCCATATAAAATTAAAAATAATAGCAGCAAAAGAAAAAATATTAGGTAAAAAAATAATAGAAGTTAATAATGAAAGAAAAATAATGTTACCGTATTCGGCTATAAAAAATAAAACAAATCCTACAGAAGAAAATTCTGTTGAGTAACCAGCTACTAACTCTGATTCCTTTTCATTAATTTAAACAATGAAAATATTCGGCTGAGTAAATTTAACTTACTAATGTTGACGTCGGCTGTGCCGATAAATTATTTACGAACAAATTTATACATATTATTATAAAATTTCCCTGATTTAATATATCTACCTATTGTAGTTTTATTAACACCTAACCAGTTAGCGACTAAAGAAGCGTTGTCAAATGAAGAAACAATATTAAGGTTTTTATCAAAAACCGTAACAACACCTTTACTTTTAGCCTTTGCCATAAGAGATTTACTTTCGTCCGAATGTAACTTACCAAACATGGGATTGTTTAGACCTGAAGTAGCAAGACTTATTTTTTTTCGAGCTTCAATGGAATGAGATTTACCATAAAGTGGATGATTTTCACCTCTATTTATTTCACTCATTTTCTCTCTGGCTTTTTTAGTATGTTTATAACCTACCATAGAAGTAGCATGCATTTTAAAATTAAACAAAGATTCTTTATGGAAAGATTGTATATAATAAGTTTCTAAATCTAATAAAGAAATGTTGGAATTATTAACATAAATTTCAAAAATAATAAAACTAAAAGATGATAATTTATATTTCTTAATAGATCTTTTAAGACGAATATTAGTTTTAACATAAGAAATATGTTCTTTAAATCGAAGAAAAATATTTTGAGCACTACCAATATAAATTTTATTAGTAATGTGATTTAAAAAACCATAAACACCGGATATTTTAGGTTCCTGACAATCATTTTTTATTAATTGAATAATATGGTCTTGAGATAAATCCTTATATATTTTAAAATACTTAATAGGTTTGTCGCTTTTAGCCAAAGGTAAAAAAAAGATTATAAAAATAAAAAAAACGAAGCCAAATAAGTTGCCGGTAAAACGTAGGTAAGATATAATAACATGTTTTTGTTTCGAAAACTCAACAACATAGTCGGCTCACCGAAAATTAAAATTAATGAGTATTGGACTATATCTTTATCTTAAAACTATCTTCCAAATTACGGCCCAAGCTAAGCTAGGGCCAATTGTTTTAAGAATATTGCGCGTGTAGTCTCTGAGGATCCTACTCCTAATATTATTCTTCATAGCCTTCGGAGTTTTAACCACGGCTGGTTGAAAATTTCGGCGGCGCCGGCCCGCCAAAGGCGGGCAAAATATTAGTTTGGTTTCCTGCTGATTGGACCTGATTGAAGATTTTAACTAAATAGGGAGCGGCTGGCCCAAACCGAAGGTTTGGGGGTCCGGTCCCACGGCACTGACAATTTGAGTACTTACAATCAATAACGGTCTATTCCAGCATATAGCGCAATTTTAAGAGACCAAATAAAAATTAGTTAGCCTCTGGAAGATCAAAAGGAGGACGATTAGTTTCTGCTAAATTAGAAATGATGAACATTAAAAATAAAGGATGAAAAGGTATTAAAAAAAAGATAAAATCTTGATGATTTAACCAATCAATTAAATTAAAAGAAGCTGTAAATATGGCAGGAGGTAATAAAATAAAACCTATAGAAACTTCATAAGAAATCATTTGGGCAGAAGATCTAAGAGAACCTAAAAAAGAATATTTGGAGTTAGAAGACCAACCAGAAATAATAATACCATAAACAGATAAAGAAGTTATTGCTAATAGATAAATAATAGATAAATTTAGATCAAGAACAACATAAGAAAAATTAAGAGGAATTAAAGACCAAATTAATAAAGATAAAAAAAAGAAAATTATAGGAGAAATAAAGAAAAGAAAAGAAGAGGACATATTAGGAATAATACCTTCTTTTATAATTAATTTAAAACCATCAGCAAAAGGTTGAAGCAAACCTAAAATACCTACAGTTGTTGGTCCTTTTCTTCTTTGCATAACACCCAGAACTTTTCGTTCAATTAAAGTTAAATAAGCGACAGAAATTAAAAGACAAACAATAATAATTAACCATTCAATTATATTAATGATGACTGTAAATATCATTTAAATAAGAAGCAACTAACACAGTAAAAACATAAGTTTGTAAAAATGCTATTATTATTTCTAAAATCACAAATATTAACAATATTAAAGTGGCTATAATAGCGATTGCAAAGAAATTAATAGAATGGTACATTTGCCAAATAAAAAAAGACAAAATATTTAATAAAGTATGTCCAGCAAACATATTCGCTGCTAATCTTATACCTAAACTTATAGGACGAGTTAAATAACTTATAATTTCAATAGGAAAAATTAAAGGTAATAAAGCTGTTGGAACCCCAGAAGGAATAAATAAATAAAAAAAATGAAGTTTTTGTTTTAAAATAATAGTAAATGTAATTCCCAACCAGATAGTAAAAGATAAACCCATAGTTATTATAGGGTGACTTGTGATTGTAAAAGAATAAGGTATCATACCTATTAAATTAGCTAATAAAATAACTAAAGCTATAGTAAATAAAAGAGGTTTATATTTTAAAGCTACTTTCCCGACTTGTTCATTTATAATTTGAGTAATAAATTGATCTACTTTTAACATAAACCAAATAAAGTTATTATTGATTAAAGTTTTAGAATTAGTTAAAGTAAAAGTTATTTGAAAGATAATCCACGTAATAAGAATAGAAATAAAAGAAGAATTAGTAAATGAAATATCTATAGATCCAAATAAATTTACAGGAATAATAGGAAGAATTTTAAATTGTTCTAAAGGAGAAATAATCATATTTTTAACGCGCTGACCTTTGGCCTCGGTCAGCCCAGCAGGTCATTAACAATACAGCGCTTAGATACCTAAACGTTGTTAGTATTGTAATTAATTTCTAAAATTATTTTATGTATTTCTTTCTTAATAGAAGAATTTAAGTTAGCCGTTGAAGAAAAATTTTTATTATTTAATGCCGCGGCTGGCCCAGATAATTCAATATTAGATGAATTAATTTTAATAGGAAAAGATTTTAGTCCACGGTCAGTTTTTTGCGGACCTGACGCTAAAGAGATTTCAGCTTGAGATAATTCGTTTATCATAAAATTTCTAACATGTATATTGGGTAGAACTTTTAAATATACTAAAACGTATATTATTATAAAGTTACCAAAAAACCACAAATATTGACTAATAAATGTTTGAATTTCTAATTGAGGCATATTCTATAAATTAATTAAATAATTATAATTATTTAACTAATTATGTTTACTAATATACATATAAATATCATTCATATTATTTGTTTCACTTAGCTTGCAGACCCATAATATGGGTCTGTACTAGTACGAAAGATAGGATTTGAACCTACAATAATTACCACCTCAAAGCAACGTGTCTACCATTCCACCACCTTCGCAATGTTACGCAGCCGTTAACGCTCCCTTAGGTCGGGCTGCTCCCGACCGCCCAAACAGCAGGTTTGTGGTCTACAGCCCACGAAGTGGGGAAACCTCCGAAGGCCGTGGGCGCCGACCGGCCGTGGGACTGGACGGCGACCCGGTTTCGGTCGCCTACGGCGACCGGGCGGGCGTACTAAGCCGACCGCCCCGCCCAAAGGGGTCCAGGGGAAATCCCCGTAGGGGATTTCCGGTCGCCTTCGGCGCCCGGGCGGACCAGGCAAAGGATAGAAAGGGATTCGAACCCTTGAAAAAACTGCTTTCAAAGCAGTCACTTTAGACCACTCAGACATCTACCCATTAATGGCGGCAGTGTAGACGAAAGCGCCCAACCGTGGGGCCGACCGCCCAAAGGGGTCCAGGACTGCCGGCGCGGGGGTACCCACTGTCGGATCGGCACCACTTAGTGGTTAGGGATTGGGCCGCTGAAAGTGACCAGATTTGAACTGATAAAGTATAAAACCACAGATTTACAGTCTGCCGCAATAACCACTCTGCCACACTTTCGCCGGCCGATGGGTTAACACGGCAGTGTCCGGTCACCGCAACAGCCAGTTAAGTGAATAAAGGGAATTGAACCCATATAAAGAGAGTGGAAATCTCTAATTTTACCAATTAAATTATATTCACAACCCAAGTCGGATAAGCCGACTACAATATAAATGCGGTTAGTAGCGAACAAAGTAGAAAAAATTTTGACTGTTAGTCAAATTAAGTATAGAAAAGCGATGATAATTACTTATTATAAACCTTCTACCTTTCAACCTCGTAATCTCCAAGGAAATTTACGCCAACCGGGGGGAAACCTCCGAAGGAGGTTTCCGGTCGCCTACGGCGCCCGGCGGGCTGGGGGTATCTATATCTTCTATATAGTTAACCCGCTAATTGATGGCTTCAGCGGTAATAACTAAAATTAATGTAACATAAGTACAGCTTAATTACTAAAATAATGGATTAAAGGTTTATAATCCTCTCGTACTAATAAACCTCGAAGAAAAATACTTAAACAACAGTAGATAGGGACCGAACTGTTTTACAACGTTCTAAACCCAGCTCACGTACCATATTACTGGACGAACAGTCCAACCGTTTGGAGCTTCTGCACCCCAAGGATATGATGAGCCGACCGATAAAGTTAAATTCAATTCGAATAACATTCATAGAAGAATTCGAAAAGAAAAAAAGTATATTTAAATACTTAACAAATACTTTCGTATTTGTCCAGACTATGTCATCACAGTGCAGTGCTATAAAACTGTGCTAGGCATTCGTGGAATGATTATTGGTAGGAATCCTCACATTCTAGTCGTTGAACGTTCTTACTTACAATTTATCCATTCAGTAAGCTTCGCTGCAAGTAACCCTTTAATAGGGTGTTCTTGACAATTAACCTAGTTTCTTCTCGACAAAAAAAAGACTTTAATGAATACCAACAATAAAAAAATGCTGGTATATAAACAATAAATATTAAAATTAAATAAAACCTCTGCCTCCTGGTCCGCAACCTAAAAAAGGAAGCGGCAAAATTAAAGTTTATAATAAAAAATAGGTAAAATATAAGGTTTAATTAAAGAAGAAAAAAGAATATTAGATTCTCTATTAATTTCAATACGATAAAGAGTTTTACCTTTAGATATTTTATCTTTTTTAACAGTTGATTGAATATTTAAAGATTGAAGAACTAATAGTAATTTATGTATATCGTCTAAATTAAAACTTTGAGTATTTAAATAATAAGTTTTAGAATTATTACCGGAAACAGAACCATCATCCATAAACCAATAAGCTAAAACACACTCATTAAACCATTGATCAATATCATTAGGAACAATTTTAATAAGTTTACCTAAAGAGGAATCAAATTGATAAAAAGGAGAAATAATTTTAGCTAATTCTTTATGTCCGTAAGTACGAAACCAATAAGATTGACGATCAGCAGCACCACCACCAGAAATATTACGAATGGCAGGGGGTGAACCAACAAAATCATAAAAAACATTATATAAATGATCAACATATTCCAGTCGATCATATTTTTGTTCAATTTTTAAAGAATCAGTAGGAGAATTAGAACGACGAATACCAGTTAAATCTCCTAATAAACCACCACGAATAATATTAATAAGATGAATATCTAAAGGAGGAATAGAATCTTTATATTGAGTTAAAGGGAGACTATTTTGAACTAAATTACGAAAAATTTTAGGTTGAAGAGGGAAATCTTTATAAGACTTAAAATTTACAGTATATAAAATCTTTTGAGGCACATCGAGGTATCAAACGATCATTTAGATGAGAACTCGTGATGATCATTAATCTGTTCAATAATGTTAAAAATAGAATAAGTAGCCGCGGTCGCGGAATTTACTTAAAAAAAATAATTCAAATACTTTCGTACTTGTTCAGACTATGTCATAAATTTATTTAGGTTCCCGCGCCGCCGTGGGCGCCGAAGGCGACCCAGGCGACCGAGGCCACGACCCGGCCGTGGGGTTTACCCCACGGCGTCAGGGCGCCGAAGGCGACCGGCCCTTCGGGGGCGATGGTAATTTCTAGCTAGAACATGGAAGGTATAATATAAGGTAAAGTTAATTCTTTGAAAAGTTCATAATTATGACCAGATAGTTTTAGAACCGGTTTATTTTTATTAGTACCTACCCAAGAATTTAAATTAAATTTATTGTTTAATTCTTTAGACATAAATTCAACTTGTTCAAAAGTAAAACCTTGGGTCTAGCTAGGCCCAAACCGAAGGTTTGGGCGCCAAACGATACCTTTACCTTCATTATGAGTATAATCCAATTTACCGCCATCGTCCAGAAACCAATAAGCTAAACTGATTGGTGTAACATATTTAGTGATAGTTCCTTGAGGAACATTTTTTTCAAAATTAGAATTAATAAATAGTTCCCATAAAAATAAAAAATTAGAATGTGTTAAAGTTTCAAAACGATAATTAGAATAATCATTACCTGATTCATTAACACGAGGATAAAGAGTAGGAGGGGAAATTATATAATATTTAAATAAGGAATAAATATGAAAAGCATAATCTTTACTAGATTCACCCCATTCAAAGCGGACTTTACAAGTTTTACCTTTAGTCTGAGAAAAAAGGTTAGCATCACCCAAAACTAAACCGATTAAAACTTCTTTTTGATCGGAAGTAAGGGGAGGTAAAGATTTTTTATAATCAGAAAGAATTTTGCTATTACCCGTTAATTTATTGGGATTTAATTTTTTAAATTCTAAAATAGAATTATGTAAAGTACAAATATCTTTATTATTATTTATAGAAATATTTTGAATCATAAATTGTTGTTATAAATTAAACATTCAGCGGTTTCAATAAATTTTTGGGCACTCGAGGAGTTATTATAGGTTGGAATCCGCAAACTCTAGTCGTTGAACGTTCTTACTTACGCAATATAATCCATTCAGTAAGCTTCGCTGCAAGTAAACTAAAAAAGTTGTCCTTGACAATTCACCCAATTTTTAAAAGGGACAAAAGATTCATCCCTAGAGTATCTTTAATCCGTTGATCGATAAACATTCCACACAGACCAAAAAAAATAATTTAATGGACTATAAAATCGGTTCAATAGAACCCACATTTAATGTCAGTTTGATGTGTATATCTTACTGTTAACTTTAAAAAAAACTCTTACGTATCTAGCTATAAAGCATGCGCGCATCTCCGTTACTTTTTAGGAGAAAACCGCCCCAGTTAAACTCCCAATAAACCACTAAAATTAAGTCGGTTAACGAAATTAATAATAAAAAATTCTCAATATTAAAGTGGTTTTTCATGGACGAACTAAAAGTTCTGAATAAAATATTCTCGATCCGGAGATCAATACCACCTAGCTACGTAAATAAAGAGAAAAAGAAAAATAGTTTAATAGAGTAAAGATTCATAGGGTCTCTCCGTCTTGCTGTCGTATGATTGCATCTTCACAATCAATTCAATTTCACTGAAGGAATCTTTGAGACAGTAGGGCGATCGTTACATCATTCATGCAGGACGGAACTTACCCGTCAAGGAATTTCGCTCATAATTGTTAAAAGATTATCGTACTATGATCTAGCTAGAATATACGATAAAAATTGGCTCGTTATATCTAACGAGATCGGACTAGATCTTTATACTAAATTATTAACAAAAAGTTAATAAAAAGCCCTAATAGGCTATGCTTTTTAGGACCAAAGACTAAAACTGGTACAAAGGACCGAGCATTTAGTCTCTTTTATTCATTTTATTTTTTAAATCGATAATTTTCTAGCTAGAAACCATTTTGAGTTAAATGTTCACCATTTTCCATTAATTTAATTACTTGTTTAAAACATTCAAAATCATATTTCTTTTTTGAAAATAAAGGATTTTTATCGAAAAATGGAATAATAATGTTGGAAAAATTAGAAAGACCCCTAACACGATATTCCAGAATATCATTAGATTTATTACCTTTATTTGATACGACATTACCACATCCAAAAAATTTTTGAATAGAAAATAATAAATCAACATCTACGCGATGTTGAACTATACGAAATTCAGGTAAAACCTGAAATTTTCCCGACCCATCGGGTCGGGCCCAGTCATTTGTTCAGACTTATTGACACCTATAAAAAAACAACCTTCACCATCGGTGAAGCCAACTAACCAATCTTTATTAATATTTATAAGATTATTATTATTAGAATTATTTATTTCATGCATAATTTTTATTTCATATTTATTTTTTTTTTAAATTGTTACTTAGATATCTCGATTGCCGAGAATGTTATGTTTTAAATTTAATGGTTTTAGTTTAAAATATACGTAATAAAAAGAATATAGTATACTTAACGTATAGTCTCTGAGGATATGAAAGCAGCCGCGTGACAGCTGAATATCCTGCGAATTGTCATAAAAGTAAGTAAAACTTACCCAGGTTAATAAAACCTAAATGAGATTTCCGCATAAAGTTAAGTGAATGTAAAACTTATGTAGAAGTAGAGGAAAAGTAAAATTCTACATGAGAATGACAAATAAAACGTTTGTTACCAAACGAGTAGGCAACAAATTCACCTTTGGACCGTCATGGTTACAGCCGCCATTTATAGGAAGACCACCAAGCAAATAAAAGACTAAATATTAGTAGGTAAGCCGACTAATATTAAATCAAATTTAATGAGCTTAATGATCAGGACCCACATTGGGCAGATGTCAGACTTTATACATCAGTTGAGAAAACTTTGGCAAAGCCTTGTGGTTGGAATAGGTAGGCCCTCTCGAGCTTTCCCCTCCTCAGAACCGTACGTGCTATTTTCATAGCATACGGCTCAAGCGTTTAATAATATTTACATTAAACATCTAGATTAATTTTATCAGCTTTAATTTTATTAGTAGATTTCTTTAGATTATCAATCAATTCTAATTTTTGATTCATAGTAGGAACATTATTTAATGATTTTAACCAAGAAATAATAATATCTAATCGAGAATCTTTAATAGGATTAAATCTAGAAGAATTTAAATCTTTAAGAATATAAGCGAAAGATAAAAAAGCATCGCGCCGTGGGACCGAATCAAGATCAGAACCTACATGTTTTTTAGAATGAACAAGATAAACTAAATTTACCCAACGTTCAAACTCAAAACTTTTACGACCAATTAAAGGATATTTAATAAAAAATGGTATGATAGTTTCTTTTAATACTGAAATTTTTCTAAATGAAACGGTACCTACGTTATTTTGACGAGGATAAACACCTCCAGTATTATTAAAAAATCCATTAAGGGCATTAAGTAAAGTAACATCAATCATAGATTGAGTAAAATTAAATTCACATTGTGGGACAACACCCCACATCGCATCTTTATCTAAAAAAAGTGCCGTGGGACCAGCAGTAAAAGAACCTTCACCGTTAGCAAACGATGAAACCCAAACCGGGTTTTCCTTTCTAGCTAGATGTTAATATATCTTGATATTCAGTATAATGTTTTATTGAAGGCATTGTTTTTAAAACTTCAATAAAAAATATTATTAAAAACCTATATGCAAGTGGGCACGCTTTCACGTCGATATACTTCGGATATCTATACTTATCATTACAATAAGTCATTAGCTTTTTGCACTATCCACTCTCCACTAACAGATAAGAAAAATCGCTTTTTCTACAGCTTAAAAATGCCGTGGGGAAACCTCCTTCGGAGGTTTCGTCCCGACTGCTTAGGCAGTCAAGAATAATAAGCATGTTATTGGAGTTAATCTGTTCCGTCTAATACACCTCTTATTATTGATATTGACCGAGAGCTTAAGCGCTCGGGCCCTAAATTTTTCATACAATAAAAATTAGGCAGATAAATAATAAGGTCCATAAGGACTAAGTTTACGTTAGGATTTTACTCTACGCCAGAGAATATAAGGTTGATTTGCTAATTTATAAAAAAGAAATTAGCCCAATTCTCAAACCGGCCAAAGGCCGGGACTGTTCTAATGACGCTTCAATGTAAATTCATTTTCATTATCCATGGTAAACGAGCCTAGCTAACAGAACACAAAAATGTTCTGAAATACATTGTCTCTTAAGCTTAGCACAAAATCATTACTAATAATGCACTTTAAGATAGGCTTTAAATAATCAACAATTTAAATCGATTTAACGATATTGTAAAAGACGGCTTAGCAGGTCGCACTTTTTAGTAAACAGTCGTCACCCTCTTTTCTGTGACAGAGATGAAAAAAACATCTCCTCTTTTTATCCCGAAGTTACAAAGATAATTTGCCTAGTTCCTTAAAGATCCTTATTTCAAAACCTTAAATCAAGCAATAGCAATGTTGCTTTAAGAACGGTTAAATAATTTCCAGAAGAGTTAAAAAGTTAGCATAGCGCTTTTTAGGCGTAAGAAAATAACTCTTAAAATTCATCGCTATAAAGCTTAGAAACCGAATAAACCATTATAAGTGGTTTGCCTCAAAGTTAAGGTCGCTTTGCTATTAGCAAAGCTAAGTTAATCATGTCAGCATTTTCACACAGTGGCTGTGGACTAAACACTGTTGATCCGCTACCTACGTTCCGTGCCGTAAACACAGAGTATCATAATTTCGGTGTACGATTTAATTCCCGTTAATTAGCAAGTAAAAAAAACAAAATAAATCAATGAGCTATTACGCTTTCTTTAAAAAATCACTGCTTCTAAGTTAAAATCTTGATAGTCAATGGAAAAATTACTTTTAAAAAAACTTAATCGAATCTTAAGGACCTTAATTAATGATTTGGGCTGTTTCCCTTTAGACTTTGAACCTTATCGCTCAATGTCTGCCTCATTGTTAAAAAACATTAGTATTTAAAATTTAAAAACCAAAGATCAACACAAGAGCCTTTAGGCCGCCTGTAGAAGAACTTAAGAGAAGAAGTTTTTACCCCTAATGTTTCGGGCTTTGCCGGCCGCCGGGTCCCCTTCGGGGGCCGTGGCCCAAGGGGTCCGGTCGCACCCGACCAAACAATGGTTAATACTTAAATATATTTCGCGGACTACCAGCTATATCCCAGTTCGATTGGCATTTCACCTCTAATCACAGTTCATCGAAGTTTTTTGCAACAAACACTCGTTCAAACATCCAGTTAGGTTTAACCAACTTTCTTTTTGACCATAATTAGCTCACTAGGTTTCGGGTCTATTAATATTATCTCATCAGTTTAACAACCCGTTAAGATTGTAGTGATAATAACACTTTAGAAAATTATTTCAAAAGGCCGGTAGGACCAAACCAATTTAAATTAGATAATAAAAATAACTCGCTGACCCATTATACAAAAGGTACAGAGAAAAATCTCTTGCTAAAAAATGTGTCCTTAAGGCTCTATTTCACCACGCGCTGCGTTACTTTTCACCATTCCCTCACGGTACTTATACACTATCAATCATTGACACATATTTAGCTAAGCTGGTGGACCAGCGTTAAGTGACTAATTTTTAGACACAAAATTCATTCAAAATTTTTAACTTAAATAATACAGGACTTTTACCTTCTTTGGTGTTTTAACACCTAAAATAGGTGATAAACTTCGTAATCAGTTTTAAATAAAAAATTTAAGCTGTCTCCGTTTCATTCACAATTACTAAGAAGATCTCAGTTGATTTCTTTTCCTTTAATTACTAAGATATTTCAGTTCATTAAGTAAAATTTTCCGCCATTAGCGGTTATGGTTTTCCACTAGGAAAGACCTAAATATTACGCTTTAAAGTAATTAGGATATAAACGCAATGCGTTTCCTTAGAATCAATGTTTAGGCAACCAGACGCAATATTTCAAAATTCTACAGAGTTTAAAAAAAAGAAAAGTAATAAATTAAGATATTAATAAAAAAAAAATATATTAATTTTATTATTCTAAAAATAACTAATTTAATTTTTATTTTTTTAACAGTAAAATTTTACAACGGCCGCATTGGGAAAACGAGGATATAAAAATGGAATTGAACCAAATTATATTATAAACTAATTTTCAGACGCCGTAAATTTAGTAAGGTAATTGATTGAAAGAATGGAAAGCCGGTGGATTAGAAAGAATAAATTCAAGAGTATGACTAGAATCATTATGCCCGAAGAAAGAACCGATAGTGTCTGTAGCTAAATAAGGTCTTTTAGCAACAAAAAGCTCAATAGTAATTATAAGAAAGATAATAGCAGAGAATACAGAAAGAAGTGAACCATAAGAACATATTAAATTCCATCCAGCATATGCGTCAGGAAAATCAGGTATACGACGAGGCAGACCCGCAAGACCTAAGAAATGCATAGGGAAAAAGGTAAGGTTAACACCTATAAATAAAGTCCAAAATTGAATTTGAGATAAAAATATATTATATTGATAACCTGTAATTTTTCCTATCCAAAAATAAAAACCTGAAAATAAACCGAAAACTGCTCCCATAGATAAAACGTAATGAAAATGCACTTTCGCTGTAACGAAAGTTGGACTATATCTTTATCTTCCAGTAATATGTCCATCGTTTATATTAAGTTTTTTAACGAATGGGACTTTAAACCATAAAGGATTAAGATATTTAATAAAATCTAATAAAAAATCAGAATAAATTTTAAATTCAAGACTATTTATAGGTTCTTTTTGATAGTGTCTAATTTCAAGAAATTTTTTAATTTTACTTACTCTATAAAATTTAATATCAGAATAAAGTCTATTTTGCATAAAATAGTCATATAAAAAAATCATACCATTTACGGTTTGGAATTTAAATGAAATTGATTTAAATCTTTTGCCTGGTGTTTGATTTTTTTTAAAACGTAAATATAGACTAGGTTTATAATTAGGAATTACATAATCTAAATTTAACTTTTTAGAAAATTCATTAAATTTTAATTCTAAATTACATTCTATTCTATTCCCGGGATAATTAAATACAATAGTTCCATCAGTATCTATTAAACCTGAAAAATAAGGATCATAAGGCGCAAGAACGTAGTTAGGTTCTAAAAATTTAATATTTAAATAAGAACAAGCTTTTTTAAAACTAGGAATTTTTATTCTAATAAAGCCATTAATTAAATTAACGATTATTTCCAGTTCTTTTCGTGTAGAGACGATATAAGTACAATAAGAATTATTATTAGAATATTTAATTCTTCCGAAATGTAAATGATTTTGAATAATATTTAATATTTTAATGTCTCTTACATGAAATTTAATTCTAATTGCTTTTAAGACTAAGTTGTTTGAGTAGCCTGCCAAAGCCGGCTGATCATTCGTATTTTTTCTTAAATCAAAATTACCATCACCATCAATGATACCTGCTAACCAAGCATTAAATTTATCTGCATTTATATCGGCGTTACTGCCGGCTGTGGATGATAAGTGCCGTATTAATGAACCTGACGCCAAACCGTCAATACTGCCGGTTTGGCCAAACTTACTTATGTTTTCACAGAGTAAGACGGGTGCTACATCAGCCCAAACCGGCGGTTTGGGGTAGGAAGCATAAAGGACAGCAAGGTTATCATTATTAGATTTATTAAAGTAGCAGGCTGCTAATTGGCGGCCTGTTACGTTAGAAGATAATTGACGTATAGTCTCTGAGGATCCGGCCCCTGACCCGCCGCCGTGATCCCTTTGGGGGGCGGCGGGCGGGAAAAAGTTTCCTGCTGATTGTATTTCCGCGGAGCTAAGAACCGCAAAATTATTATTATTTTCACTATTTAAGAGAAGATTAAAGCTTCTACTTTTATCTATTTGAAAAGATGAATTTATCAGGTCAATAATAAAAAACCATGATAATATAAATAGTAAATAATAATTTATAAAAATATGTCCCAGCATATAGTCAATTACAAAATAAAAATCACTTTTTATTAGGCCCATTATAAGTCGAGCTACTACGTAATATGTATCATGTAAGGCTATATCTAAAGATGCATTAGATAAAACGATACCAGTAACACCACCTAAAGTAAATAAGAAAACAAAACCGATGGAGAACATCATAGCAGTATTTTTATAATCAATATTTCCACCCCACATTGTGGCTAACCATGAAAATATTTTTATACCTGTTGGTACGGCGATGATCATTGTGGCGGCAGTAAAATAAGCTCTTGTCAAACAAACTAACCTAATGCTCGGGCAGGCTTAGGTTGCCAATAAAGCATGGAAAGTTTGTGTGGACTCTATCTTCACCCGTTATTTAGCTAGGCCCAAACCGACCGCCGTGGGACCAGGACGGTTTGGGCGCCGATCGGCTCCGTAGAACGATAACGGGGTTTGGCATATTAGTCTCTGAGGCTCCCTTTAAGTTTACGTATAGCTTCTAAACCATCAGCTGATAAATGTTCTTTTCTTTGAATAATACGATAAGCTTTACGCCATTTTTGATAATTTAAATGTTTACTAGGATTTAATAATGAGAAATTATCAAAATAATTAGCGACTGAAGCAGCAACTTTAAATGAAATAGAACTATAACTAAACATCCCATCATTAAATTTAAAAACTTTTCCACCTAAACCATTACAAACAAAATATAATAAATCAGGATATTTTTGTTTAATTCTAAAAGGTAAAGTAATATTAAAGCCTGTTGCATGTGATTTGCTTTTACTTATATATATTCCGAAAGAACCGTCAGCATCAGCAAAACCAGCTAACCAATGCGTAGTTAAAACATTAAAGTTAGCTTTAGGTAAAATAGGAATATCAAAAAGTTTATCGTAATTATTTAAAGTCAACTGATTGATTTTAAAATCACCTACTAATTTACCATTAATAAGTGTAAAAATTAATTTTAAACCTTCCTTATGGCGACATACATATCTTACAGAATTTTTACCTTTTAAAAATAAAACACTTCCGTAACCTAAACGCTTTTTTATATAAAAAGCATTTTGAATGTCATCGATATGGAAAGCTATTTCTATACGTTTATCCCCAATATATCCATCTCCTTCGATTAAACCAGCCAAATAATAACCCCACTCTAAATCATTATTAGGTCTATTATATTGTAAATGATCTGATATAGTAATAATTGTTTCAGGTGACCCCAAACCTACGGTTTGGTCAGCTGAATTATCTCCGGGGGATTTTAAATCTACATCGGTCGCCTGGGCCCTTCGGGCGGCCAACCCCGGCCGTGGAGGGGTTGCACACGGCGGCGCATATCGCCCACTATCTAGGGATTCATCTAGCGAAAAGTTAAAATTTTTAGCTGATAATATACCAAGGAAATTAGCAATTAAATGTCCAGCCCGATTAACCGATGGCCCGCCGTGGGAACAGGGCGCGCTGCAGTGGGCGCCGAAGGCGACCTGGGACCGGTTGCCTGCTGATTGTTTATTGATCACTAATTGCCACGCCGCGCCCAACCCGTAGGTTTGGGGTCTAGCGGCGTGGGTCTGATCTAGCAATGACATTTTACCGATTACGCTTAACGTAAGTGGAATCATGCGTTTAATAAAGGTTCCAGCAAATAGCCAAATAATAATAAGAAATATTACTATTTCAAACAACACAAAAAAAGTATCTACATCCATTCCAACAGTATACATATGATGGGCCCAAACAATGAAACCTAAAATACCGATAGAAGACATAGCATAAACCATTCCTAAATACATCCGTCAAAATGCCCGCCCTAAAGGGGCGGGGAAACCTCCG
>Ga0116231_10006508_pt1 | contig 22217 bp, 17 predicted proteins | sample S1TSphgellanicum_2_FD_89695 | JGI IMG/M metagenome (GOLD analysis project Ga0116231, IMG submission 89695) | Host-associated microbial communities from peat moss isolated from Minnesota, USA - S1T2_Fd - Sphagnum magellanicum MG | ecosystem: Host-associated > Plants > Peat moss > Unclassified...
AAATTTATAGATCAACTAGTGTAATTTGGTAAACATTCGCGGGTAAAGAATGTTATGACAAGGTGCTAAATGAAGAATTTTAAAGAATTTTAATGTGCAAAATGAAGAATGTCATAACTATGGCTTAGTGTGTGAGGTGCTCCCAAGCCCTTATGTCGTCCCTGGAGTTGGAGGTTGGGGTTGGAGTCCTTTGGTGTTAGTGTTTCCATGTACTTGAATTCTAGCATGGCTGTGAATTGGCATGGCAGCGATGTATGTTGGTAGGCGATGTGGATGCGCACGACATTTCCACTGCCTACACTAGAAGTCTCCCTCTGGCCCACATCATTCAACATTGATTCTTATTTGGAAGACTGTGAAGCAATTGTAGTTGAAGTCTAGAGGGAAATTTTGGTTCCATTTGAACCAGGTTAGTAAGTTCTTTCTACCCTCCTAGAAATTCAAAAAAATAGACTTAATTTCATTGAGGGCATGAATATGACAATTTTGACTATCCAACATGGATGAAAACTTGGCATCCAATTCATTTTGTTTTGTCTCAATGGTTGTCATTCGCATTAACATTCTTCCCGATAAAACCTATCTCAAATAATCCACACCATAATATTAGATCTACAAATTTACATTTTCAAAGTTATACATAATTAGTACACTTGTATTTGCAATTAGATGAAAGAAAGTGATTGAGGTACAAAGTGGTTGAACAATGAACAATTGAATTGTATAGTAACAAATTTGAAAAATTGACCTTTTTAGACACATCCTTGAACAAATGGGTTAAATAAATTGTTTCAGTTTAGTTCAACATCTACTTAAAAAATTATTGATAGAGCAAAAATGTGTTGCATAAATAATAACTAATATTGTATATTCAAAAGATTGATAATTTGCAATTGGACAACATGTGATTTACATCAGAAGTTTGCACTTAGGAACTCATTAACCCTTTTATGGCCATTTAGTATAAGCTATCCTCTTTCATAAGAAAAATTAAACAAATGGAACTAAGTAAAACATCTAGATTGAATAAACATTTTAGAAAACAAAGGATTGGTTAGATGAAACTTTCACATAAAGTTATAGTCTTTTATTGAAGTTAAACAAGTCTACTCTGATCCTTGCAATTCACTAGAAGAAATGTGGGAGTATGCAACCATCCTATTTGCAACTACATGTGACTATGTGTCATTTGCAACTATTTTTGCAACTATTTACCAACTTCACCAAATTTGGGGAGGATTTACAACTATATTGAGACTAATGTGCAACCTACTATCTTTTTCATCCTCTAATGTGAATGATTCTAAGATTATATTCATCCATAAATAAGCCCCCATGGCCCATTAGTTGCATGTGTAACCAAAATATAGTCACAAATTGATGTACAATGTGTATTACAGGCATGATAAGCATACATATTTGGGGTTGTACAATTAAAAAGTCTACTTACAATATAATAAACATTTATTATGAATATTATCAACATATTTGTAAAGGTTTTAATGTAATTTTTTTGTCAAAAGTAAATTAAGGGTATATTGAAGGTGTAAAAATGATTTCAGTTTATTTTTTTTTTCTTATCAATAATTATGATGCAATTAATTAATATTGAATAATTATTAGATTTTGATCATTATTAATAAAGATTTAATATTTTTAAAAATTCTGAATTAAATATTATTCAAATTTAAGAATATTAACATTAATTAATTATTTAGTCATTAAAATTAAATACTATTTAATAAACTAGAAATACTTATTGATTGATTTATCTTAAATATTAAATAAATTATATTTATTCATTATTTAGATATTAATTAACTAACTAGTTTAAAAATTAATCCAGAATTAAATATTATCAAATTTTAAACTTAATAATAATTTTTATTTATTTATTCAATATAAATTAAATTATTATTATTTGAAACTTAATATTCAAGTAATTTTAATTAATAAATTAAAAATATTTATTAATCAATTAATATTAAATATGAAATTAATTTTGATTATTAGTTGAATAGTTTGTCATTATTAAATACTAATTAATTAACTATAACTAGTTGTTAATTAATTAGTTACTTATTAATGAATTTTTAATAGGAACTAATAATTTAATTCATTTAAATATTTGATATATTATTAAGTAACTTTTAATTAATATTTGATGCCATTATGACCTATTATTATTAATAGGAAAATAGGTAATAAGTAGATAAATAGGTAGGTAATAGGTAAGTAGTAAGTAAATAGGTTGTAGGTAGATAGGAAGTTAGTGAATTATCTAGTTAATGAATGAGTTATTTATTTATGGAGTTGACATAATTGAAAAGAAACCAAATTATATGGGATAACAAATCTAATCACAACCTAATTGCAAACTATTTGCAACTAAATTGCAACTAGATTTTTTGTCCCATATTGTTTGGCTTCCCCTTCAAGTGTGTCAACAAGTAACTATGTAATATAATGAGCCACTACAAATGTAAGCACTACTGAAAAACATGCAAATCAATTTTCACTTGGAGTTCAAATTTTAAATTATTCGCATAACTTTCATATTAGTATGTAACATACATTATTGGATGACATCTAAAAATTTGAATAATTTTCATTAAGGTGTGAAGGTCGAAAAGGATTAATTTAAAAATATAACCATTCTTAATTGTTTTAAATTGTGTGTAAAATGTTTTAAAAATTGAGCCAATGTTTTTGAGAAATATATATTATATGCAAATCCATGCACTATTATATTATATATGGTTTTTAATTATCCATTTAATTTTTATGATTTTTAATGCACATTATGTTGAATGTATGCATTTTGGTAATATTTAAAATCAAGAAATTAAGTTTTATGGGTCTTAAATAATTTTCTCGTATAGGTGATGAGTACTAACATTTATCTGAATTAAATTATGTGGTTTAAAACTCATATTCCAATTAATAATGTGGTCAAATTTGATATATTATGATGAGAAAGGATTTAAGGTAGGGATGACAAATGTTGATAGAAAAGGATGAAAAAGGAGAATGCATAGGGGTAGAAATGGTGAACCTTAAAATATGCACTAAACCCTATAATGTTTCATAATGAAAGAAACAAAATTGTGATCTGATTCATTGATGAGCTTTGATTGTCAAGGAGATTTTCGAACATCTTTGGTAATAATGGGTGGGAAGCAAAATGTTGTTGAAAAATACCCTAGCTATGGAGGATTTGAAAAGACAAAAGTATGCACAAGGAGGTCAATAAAATTGCTACTGCTATTTGGGCCACAGTGAAGGGCATTGCAGTTTCATTGGAAGACAAAAATGATGACTCCGATAAGGAAATATTTTACGCCCCTCCTTAAAGCCTGTCAAAGAAATTTTTTGTCAAACTTGAAAATCATATGTTTCAAAATCACAACAAAAAGGGATAAAAAAACTTGTTAGATTATCACAAAACAATTGTAAAATAATTGTTTGACCTATAATGTGCTCTGTTTTTTGTTTCACCAAAATCTAAAAAGATGCTAGCTACCTACATAATATGCCACTTTTACACATCGCCTAGTGCCAGACGCTCCAAAACATCACTTGAACCACTTGTTTGTAGAAATGATTGCTCCACGAAAGTCCAAGTGCATACACAAATAGCTAGCAAGGTATGAACTCCATCTTCTAAAATGATTTGGATTTGCTTGTATTTCTTGAACCTATTGCCACTTTAAGGTTTCTTGGTGATGTTGCGCTCAAACTAGATCAATTTAGTTTCTAATGTTCAAGTTTTGGATTTTTGTAGAAGGCCACCCAAATTGATCATGAGCAACTTGAGCCAAAGAAACCCAAACTTGAATGCAGAAAACACCAATGGTCAAAAGGAGGGTGAATTAGAGGACATTAAAGTCAAGTATTGCTCTTGGTATGAATTGAAAAGGAAGGTAGATACACATGAACATGTGAAACAATGTAGGATGGGAAAAGTTGTTTGCATCACAGAAGATCAAGCACGTCGTGCATATGAGGTTGTTATTCCTATAGATAATGTAGTTCGGTTGAAATCTTTGAACACTTACAAAAACCATATGCAAAAATTCATTGCAGAAGCGTTTAGGAAAATAACCATGTTTGTTTTTGATAAGATGAAATAGTTGGAACTTAATGTCCAACAAGTTATCATTGAAAAATTCCTTATTCATCCATTAATGCAAAACATGCTTCCTAATTACCTAACTAACTTACAAAATTTGAAAGCACATGAAGAAGTGATGTCCAATTTGAAATATGGGATCACAAATCATCTAATTGGTCAACAAAAGGCACAAGTTGCGGTTGCCAAGGGTATTATTTGTATGTTGGCATCAGGTCAATCAACAAATGGTTAAAGGGGTCTTGTAAAAGTGTTGGGGCAGAATATAGAGAAGGTGATGGATTGGCGGATTCAATTGGATACAACAAAGGATGCATTTTGGATTATTTCTAAATGAGCAAAACTCTCAGATTCCCTACCTTAATCTGCAAAAGATCTAGTGGCACACTAGTGGATGATAAAAACCGTTGTTTCCCCTATTGCAAAAGATGTTATTAGATGATGCATTGGTGTGAAGTTGGATGAAATGCATGCAACCCATTTTCTCCAAGTCTCACAAGTGCAAATGCTTGCATGTCTAAGAACTTAAAAAGTTGTCATTATGTGACTGGGCTCCTTGTTGCTTCATGCTTTAATTTTGGTTTGTTTTTATATATGTCTCAAGTAGTCGTGATGTTAAGTACACATCCTTGTTTTCTAAATCTAAACATAATTTTTTTATTCATTGTATTGATAATTATGGTTTTGTAAGTTTGGCACTCATGATGAAAGTTGCATTTGAAGTCTTTTGACAGTTTGAATACTTTTATGTCTTGCATTTGAAGTCTTTTGACAATTTGAATACTCTTATGTCTTGCATTATTTAGACTGTCAAAAGATGGTTTTAAATCTACTACCTTATTATTGGTTTTAAATACTCTATAGTCATTATAACATTACTATGGGAATGTTGAACTTACATGCCTTTGTTCGTCTATAAGTAGGTTGTGCTAATCACATTAATCACTAATTAGATTGAATGAACTTCATAATGTGCAATTGGGTGGTGGTTGTTATGTGTTTTATCAATTTAAATTGGTGATATTGTGTCTATGTTATCCATCCTAAGCTCTACAATTTGTCATCTCAAGGTCATCAAAATACTACAAGTTCTTCAACTATTGTCCTTGGCATATATGTGTCTCTGAAAATTTTCATTAAAACTTGAATAGTGATATTTAAGGTTGAACGTTTCTAATTGTGTTTTATTTCATTTAACATATGGGGTTGTTTAGATCTATGTAATTGAACTTTTTTGTAAGTAAATGAGTCAAGTTGCCGCCCTTTGAAGTGTTAAATGTCTTGGTTTGGGGTCTTTTAGTCACTAATATATTTAACCCTTGAAAGAGAGATTGAAACAGGATCTAAGGATTTCTAATTTGATCACCATAAGTAAACATTTTGTAATAGCGTGTCCTTCTCTATTGACATAGGTTTTCTTACCAAAGTATGGTTGTCAAGGATATTAAGGATTTGTACAAGTTCTGTCACCCTCACTATGCAAGTGCATTAGATTATTTGCACTCATTCTTGTCATGTTTATTTTGGTTTGATCAAAATTTATGTACTTGAATTACCTTCAAAGGTTATTTTAAATGTTTTTTGTAATAAAAAATTGTAGATAACATTATTGCAAATCCTATTGCATCTTATTAGTCATAGGTATTAGCCATTATGATGATTGACTCTTTGTTTGGATTTTTAAAATGTAAGAAAAACTCATGATGCAAATTTTTATATATTTTGTTTTGTTCCATATTTTGAACATATTATATTCTTATCTACAACCATGTGGTAAATACAAAAAATTTAATCCTATATATTGATCTAAATTTGGATTGAAACATCATAAAAATAATACTAACAAAATTTATTCATTAAAATCTATTGAAGACTAGTTTTACAATTAAAATCCAATAATGAAAGTATGATAAAAACATTCAAAACAACAATTGTGGCTATGGAAATAAAGTTTTTCCAAAAATCAACATGTTCTTCTCTCATACTCCATCAAAATTCCATGTTCTACAATGATTCATCTCTCCTTTTCCAAAGATATTCCTCAACAAAAATAGTCCTATGTTCTATTTAAATTCAAATGGTGATAAAAACTATGTAATCTAACTAATAATTCTTAAAATAATAATTTAGGTAAATAAAAATATACTAACTAAGTATTACCATGAATAATTGTAGTAACTACTCCTTTAACATTACCCCGCCTGTACTTTGAATTACATCCTAGAATTCTAGATTTTAAAAATGTGTTAAGAAAGTTATATCTAATATTGTTTCTAATCCTATGATTTAGAAATTTAAGCTGTTTGTACTATAGTCTATTTTGTCTATGGCTACTATACTTTAGATTGAAACAATGTCTAATTTTCTATTATATACAGAATCTATTCTTCTTCTTTTGATGTTTCTATTGATAATTGTGCAATTGTTTGATGATGTGTTGCTCTTTGTTCTTGTGACTACAACTCTGGTGTTAATTGTCGCTATTGCTATGATTGCAAATCTAATGTGATGTGAGTCTACTTTTGTTGTTGCAGCTCCTATGCAACTTTAATCTAACCTTGTTGAACCTCTTGAGTTTTATGTTCCTTAAATTATATCCGCTCCCCTATTTCTGTGCTTGCAAATGCATATTCATGAGAATCGACTTCTTACAAAACAAATTTTACTTGTTTTAAAATGTGTTCTGATGTATATGTTTTACCAGCAACCTCCCTCTTAAGGCTATCCTTCCCTCCTCTAAGGTCTCTTGGTTCCTATTTTGCTATTTTTGTACCTAATGGTCTTGCTCCATTAGTATCCCCTTTGTCTCCTTCCTCATTTGAAGTTTCTAGTTCTAGAAATAGAATTAAGGACTCATATTCAAATGATGCCATGACTTTTTCCATTTGAAAAATCTTGTGTTTGTATAACCTTTCATTTCTTTCATACCTTTTACAAACCTTTCCAATGTCCTACACCCCATCCCACCATAGATTTGCATCTTTTTCCTCCATTAACAATGCCTTGAGTTTTACCTAAAGCAAAGTATTTTGCTTCTCCAATTCACTATTTTCTTTTAAAACATTATCATAATTTAAGGGTTTTACCTTCTGGGTCTTGTCCAAAAAGTTTTGGAACTTTTCATTAAAAGCATTCTACTTTGCAAATTTTTGTCCATCTATGCATGCTTCTGGTTAGATTACCTTTATACCTCATTCTTGGCTTGGTATGCATTTGCATTGTCCATTTTGAGCTCCTCTAACTCCTTCTATTGCTTTAAGAGAGTCCACTCCATATTCTTGTAATCTCTTTGAAGTTTGCTATGTTTTACATTCAGAGTATCCTTCCTTGCCTTTAAGTTCCAATAATTGGCATCTATCTCCTTTAGAGTTGCCTACAAAAAATCCTTTTCTATTTTGATGTTCTCCAAATTTTTGCTTTAGGGTGAAAACACATTAAAGATGAACCACTTTTCACCAAAAAAGGTGATGTATAACAAATATTATAGTACGTTGTCAGCTAAAATCTTGATGGTATTCTTTGGCTATCCTAAACACAAGCAAAAAGCTTAAAAATTTGCATGACAACATTTTGGAATTCAAAATTTACTTTGAGTCAAAATTAATCTTGATCCAATGATTAGATGAAGAGGATTGGATAAAATTAATGTATATACAATATATTATTTTTTTCAACGGCTTTAGGGCCTCATGTTTGTGGTTCATGAAACATTACCAAACAATTTTTTTAAAAAAAACTAATGCAATGCCCATCTATAAAATCTCCTCCTCTTTGATATGGTAGTGGTTTTTTCCTTAAAAAAATTATTATTATGCATTTATTGTTCAAAAATGAGAAAACCACACATTTTTTGAATGAAATTTCTTCCAAATTTTTTTAATTTATAAATGGTCTTAGATTTAATTCATGTATATCAATATCATATACCATAAAAAAATTTACCCAATAATTCACAACCTTAGTTTTGAAGTATATATGCAATTTTTTCAAATTGTGTGACACATATTATTTTGATATAAATATATTTCATACATTCAAGTTTTTCATTATTTGTTGGATTTTTAAAAATAATTGATTAAATTAAGTTTCAAGTTAATCAAATATACTTTAAACAAGCAAAAATAGTCCAAGATGTGATGTCCATACATTACCAAAAAAAGTAATTGCAAAAAAATTATACTTGTGATAAAAAAAATTGGGGGGATTAGTGTGCTTATGCCCTTTGTTTTTCTATGTTATTTATCTTTTGTTTGGCTATTTACAGTTTTGCCAATACCTAACTATTCTCACTGTTCCTATCGTGCAATTATGCTTTGAATTTTTGTTCCTTGTCCAAAGGCCCTTGTAGATTATGGACAAAGCTGTTTTTCTCCTTTATGATCTATTTATTCTTAAACTCTAGATTAGAAAGTTTGAGCAAAATATTGGTCATTTGTACATTGTATTATGTTACTTATTGAAACATATTAACAATTCTCTTGTGTTCATCCAATTCTATTTTTATTCCTTGCACAGAGCTTGGTGTATGAAACCTAGGAGTTTGACCTCTAGGACTTGTACCTAATGAACCTAGACTTCTATGTGTAGTTTAGATTTCTCCAAATACATTTGTGCCTATTGTAGAAGTTGGTCTTGAAGGCAACATACCTTCATTATTTTGTGGTGTTGGAATAGATTGTTGTACTTTTAGTGGATCCAAATCCAAATCTTGTATCTATTCCTTTTCTAGTTGCTGAGCTTGAAACTCTAGCTCCCTCTTGGGCCATCTCTAATGCTCTTGCCCATCTGATCTTTGTTCTTGCTTGGGAGATATTTGTGGTTTTGGATTAGATTTTTAAAATATAGATTTCTTGTCACAATCCTAACTTTGGGCTTGCGACCAAGGTAAAGGCTATTTATGGTGTGGGCCAAGAGTGAAGCCTAGCAATCACATTTCATGTTGTCGGGAATGTAGGAAAGTGTGAGGGAATGAACCCCCACACTCCCAAGTGAGCTCCCACTTTGGGAGTTGGAGTCTTGATGGACTTCCAAATTTTCAGAGGGTGATTCAAAATTCATTGGATTAAAAAGTTCCTTATATCATTGGAAAGATCTTGGAATGTAGATGTTTAAAATGAACTTGCATGACCCATTTGGGCACTTAAAACATAAGTTATGGCCAAAAGAAGGGCTAGGAATCAAATTGCTAATTTGGCTCCCAACCACTAAAAGTTGGGAATCGCCTTGATTTCTTTATGTGCAGGTGGCATGCCACATACCGTTAGAAATCCTTTGATGAAGCCTATAACTTTGTTTTAGATTTCACCTTAATTAGAGGTCTGCACACAAAGTTATGGGCCTCCAAAGTTGCAGAAGTCCCAATTTCGAGAATTTCGAGACTCCAACTTGGGAGTCCTGGGACAAAATGACATTTGGATGTTGACCTTGTGACCAGGCACATAATATTATAAGGGGGAAGGTGGTGGCTTCCCACAAGTCCGGGTTGTGGTGAGTCTTGTGAGTCCATGTTTGCCCATGGCTCATCTATGCATCAAAAGTGTTCCAACTACACACTAACCAACTTGTTGTTTGGTTGTGCAGTTCTATGTGAGTAATTGATTTTCTTGTCACTCTTCTTAGTCCCCATTCCAAAGCTCTAACATGCCCTTCTACCCCAAAGTGCTATGAACCAAGGAGCGTGCACCAACTTCTTATCCTTCCATTGTTTCACCTTAGACTCACATTTGAATCTATCAAGGAGCTTGGGAGTGCATCATTTCTCCTTTTGTCTCTAATGTTACTGTTGTTGCCTTCTGAATAATTCTACTACTTGTTGAAGATTAATAATGCCTCTCATTGTAGTATCCTTTTGTTGTTTTTTTTTTTCAACATAGTTTCCCTTTCATCATCATCATCAAACTAAGACATTAAAATTGTTCTTCTAGTTGTCCTCGTCTTCGGTTGTTTCTCCTTTTAAAGAGAAATGTGTGTAAGGTTCAAAGGTTTTTTGTTTTCGATAAACCTCTCCTTTGGATTGTCCCTTTTTCTTTTATCCTCCTATGGCTACTTTGCTTACTTCTTTTTCTCATGTGACCCTGCTCCTTCCAGTGGAAACCACTTTTGAAACAATATTTCTAGGACTATGGCATAATGGCATACATCTTTTTTTTGTTCTCTTTTGGTTGTTCCTTCAATCATGTTTTTCTGACACTTTCCCCACCTAATCAATTTTTTGACAAATTGAAAATACATAATTGCAACCCAATTTACAAACTCTCCATGATTTGCTTTGGAGATCATCATGGCAGATTTATTACTAAAAATATTACACCTTATCTTTCTAATAGATAATAGGCAATATGGTGGTAATTTTGTTGGCATACTCTGACTTCATCTTCTTTATCACCCACCTTTCATTGGTGTTATAGGTGTCTAGGACTCTATCAGTTATGTTTACCAATGCTACTTTGGCATTAGACATCTCTACCTAATCTACTTCTATTTCTCATGTATGGTAGATTTTAAAAACTTCTGCCAATAGATGTTTGTTTATAATTTTCCGCTCCTCCCCCAACATAACCTTGATTTTGTTATTTTCAAAATCCAACTTCTAGTTATTCAAAATTTGAACCAAAATGTTGTGATGAAGAGTCTTCCATTCAACCTTAAACATACCTACTAATTTGGTTCTATTTACCCAAGCTCTTTCTTCCTCTCCAAAGCTTGTCCAAAGCAAAATGTTCTTCAAATTGCTATTATAATTCTATAATGTAGGAGTAAAAATATACCTAACCTCATCATCCTGGTGAGTTTGCGCCTTCTTCCCACGCAAATGTGCAGCCATTGCTTACCAACTTCTTCTCTTTGTGCACTTCTTGTTGGGAATGTGAACTTCTTCTGAAATCTACTCTTGAATAGATTATTCTTGATGTAATGGCGTTTCTTGTTCCTATTATAAATTATCCTTTTGCTTTTCTTCTTCTAAATTTGAAATGGAATTCGGATTGACTTGTTCAATAAGACCTACCTCTCTTTTGGGTTGCCTAAAACTATATCTCCTCAAAGTTCCTTTTTAATCTTTTTTGTCTTTTCTAATTGCTTAAAAAACTTTCTCAAACTTGGATATTGGAGAAGATCTCTAAGAGAAAGAAAAAGAATAAATAGGAGGAAAAGGAGGACCTCTTTCTAAAGACCTAGATTGCAAAGGCAAAATGTTTGCAAATTTCTACTTTTCTTTCTATTTCTCTTGTTCTTCTTTCAACTTCTATAACTTCTTTCTAGATTATCTTTGAGATTTCTCCACAAAACTTTCCTTTGCATTCATTTTGGAGACAAAAAATGATAGGAACCTACTCGTAGAAAACCAAAACGAAGAGTCATTATGTGGTTTGTTGCCTTCTTAAACGCAATCACCTCGTGAAATGAAGTGATGTTTTAGTTTTTGCTATAGGGTTATCGTTTTAATGATTTTTCCTTTTTTATAATTTATTTACACTTGTCATCTCTTGTTTAAGTTCATTTTGATAGTAACATGGGCTACAATTAATGCATGCTGACCTACAAACTATGTGGATGTAACACTGGGTTTTTTTGATGTCATTTCTAAATCTAATGACCTGGTGTTGTCTACATTATAAACTTCCTCTATCATATGTTGAGTCATCACATCAATAAAGTTTTGCTTTGATGTGACAAACTTATTTGACCCATAATCCAATGATTATGAAACTATGTAATCCTAGTCTATGAATTTTTTTGTAATTGGCTAACTCATTAGATTTACTAAGGCTTCTTCTCATATTATTGTTTGACTTGTCCCAATGATCTTTATTTTGCTTTGATCTTTTGTATCCTCATCACATGTTTATTCCATGTGATCTAAATCTATGGATTATATAGATTTCTGATCCTTTGACTTCAGAATCCCCTTCAATGTCTAATCCACATATTTGTATGGTTTCAACTTGTTAACATTGACCAATAATGGATTTGGTTCAAAATTGTTAACAAAAACAAGAAGAATAATATTATTGGGTAAGCAATATTGTACCCTGAATGGACCAAACCATTTTTTCTTGAATTTGCTTAGATGTGTTTTTTCTCCCTTGGGAAACCATAAAACATAATCTCCAAATTCGAACTTCTTCTTTATGTTTTTTTGTTGAATCCACACAAATTTGCTCCACTGATTGGCTCCCACATTGTTTTAAGCTTCCAAACTGTTTTCCTATAACTTCTCTAGTTCTATAATTCTGGTTATTAGTAGTTTAGTTGGTTTTGCATCTTTGTGGTCCCCACTAATAGCCAGTAGAACATATTCTGTTGGCATTAGAGGATACAAACCATAAACTAACTAGTAAGGTGTATAACCTATTACCACCTTGTAAGCAGTCTTATATGAAAACAAAACTGTGGACAAATGTTCATCCCAATTTGTTCTTTTCTCATAGATTAGCTTGGTCAATAATCTACCAATGACTTTGTTACTAAACTCTGCTTGTTCATTTCCCTGTGGATAATATGTAGTTAAACTAACATGTTTTAATAGAAATTGTTTTATTAAATGTTTTATTGTTTCATTAATGAAATGAACTCCTTGATCTATAATTATGGTCAATGGACATCCAAATTTGGTCAAAATATATTCATACAAGAATCTAACTATAACTATTACAATATCAATTCTTAGTGCCTTTGCTTCTACCCACTTTATTGTATACTTTGTAGCTATTAGAATATATTTATTTCCTATTAGTCTTCCTATTGGTTTAATTGGACCTATAAAATCTAAACCCCATTTCATAAAAGGTTCCTCTAGAAATGTTGTTACCAACTTGATTAAACTTTTTGTTTTTAGTCCTCCAATTTTTTGATAAAACTTTGTCATAGTTTCTACATAATTCATGAGTATCCTTGAATAGAGTTGGTCACTAATATCCTACATCCATAATTTTTTTTTGCAATAATATCTACAGCAAAATGTCCTCTTGCCATTCCTTCATGTAGCTCCTTCAAAACAATATGTGCTTCTGAGGTGGTCAAACATCTATGCATTTTACTGTTTTGTCCCACTCCATATGGACACCCTCCCAACCTCCTCAATAGACTCAAATGTGAGTTTAAGATGAAAACAGCGAAAGAGTAGGAAGTTGGGGCACATTCCTTGGCTCTCAACACTTGAGGGTAGAGGGGCGTGCTGGAGCTCCAGCATAGGACTAGGAAGATTGACAAGCACTTCGATCACTCACTCGGACTTGCACAAACCAAGCAACTAGTTGGTTAGTGCATAGTTTGAGCACTTTTGGTGCTAGGACGAGCCATAGGCAAACTTGGATTCACAAGACTCGCCATGGCCCGGACTTGAGGGAAGCCACCACTTTCCCCCTTATAGTATACTCTATGCCTCTCCACGAGGCCCACATCCAAATGGCATTTTGTTTCAGGACTCCCAAATGGGAATCTCGAAATTCCCAAAGTTGGGACTCTCGTGATTTTGGGGCCCCATAACTTTGTGTGTAGATGTCTGATTGAGATGAAGTATGAAGCAAAGTTGTAGAACTTGTCGAAAGCTTTCCAACGATATGTGGCACGCCACCTGCACGAAAGGAAATCAGGTCAATTCTTGACTTTTAGTGGTCAGGAGTCAAATTGCCAATTTGACTCTCGGCCTTTCTTTTGGCCATAATTTGCATTTAAAATGTCCAAATGGGTGATGCAAGCTCATTTCATACATCTATTTTTCAATAGCTTTCCAATGATATAAAGAACTCTTCAAATCAATGGGTTTTGACCCCTGCAATTGCTCCCTAAAGAATCGGGAGTCCTTCGGGACTCCAACTCTCCAAGTGGGAGTTGCATTGGGAGTGTGAGGGTTCATTCTCTCACATTCTTTACACTCTCGAGAGTATAAAATGTGCCTCCCGGGTCTCCCTTTTATCGCGCACTCTTACAAGCTTTTACCTTGGTCGCAAGCCCAAGGCTAGGGTTGCGACTTATACATTATTCCTTCTTTCAGAATAAAGGGTTTTGTCTTTTTAACCAACTTATGTTTCTGAGCTAAGTTCAAAGTTTTTGGCATTTGACCTATCTCTAGATAACTTTTTACTTCTTGTATCCATACATGTTCTACAAAAAATAATGATGTATCCACAATCTAATCTGGACTCCCAGTGGTTTTACTATCTAACAATTTGGATAAAACATCAACAACTACATGTGTCATACTAGGTTTATAGACTATTGTGAATTCATATTCTAAGGATAACAACAACCATTTGGCTATCCTTCCTAACACGTGTGGTTTGTTGACCAAGTACACCAAACCATGTGGTCTACATAATAAACAAATTTGTTTCCCAACAAAAAAGTCTAAACTTATGCAGAGCATAAACCATTACTAAGGCTTCTCTCTCTATAGTAATATAATTCTATTTTGTTTTATTCAACAGTCCAGAGGCATATACTATAAGTTGGTCATACTTATTAATTGGGTTTTCTGCCAACATTGTACCTACTGCCAATAATGATGCATTTGTGTGCACATGGAACTCCAACTACCAATTTGGAGGTATTAGAATTGGTGCTTCCATGTAAATCTCCTTGATTTGATCCCAAGTTTCTTGACACTTTGTGGTCTAGATAAAAGGTTTTATTTTCCTCATTAGCTTTGTGATTGGTGCCATGATAAAGGCAAAGTTCTTGATGAAACATTTATAAAACTAAGCCATACCATTAAAGACCTGAATCTACTATGGGTTTGTAGGTATTGGCATATTCACTATTGCCTAAACCTTCTTAAGGTCTAGGATTTTTCCTTCCTTGGAAACTATGAACCCTAAAATCAGTCCTGAATATACCATAAAGACACATTTTTCTGGGTTAATATTGATTCTATATTCTTTGCATTTATGAAAGCAAAGTCTGAGCTTCATCAAATGACTCTCCATATCACTATAAACTGTGAAATCATTTAAAAATATCTTCATGAACTAGTCGAAGTACTTTCTGAAGGCTTTACTAATTGTTTTCTGGAAAGTTGGTAGCCTGTTTTTGACACCAAATGACATCACCATCCAAACAAAAACTCCCCAATCTATTACAAATGTTGTTTTGTATATATCCTTAGGGGTTATAAAAATATGATGGTATCCTGAATATCCATCTAAAAATGAATAAGTTTCATACCATGTTACTGTGTTTAATACCTCATTAGGAAATCACAAAGGATAAGGATCTTTTTTAGTTGCCTTATTCAACTTCTTGAAATCTACACAAATTCTCAAATTTCCATTCTTCTTAAGTATTACCACTATAGGTGATAACCATGTAGCTTCTTTCACCGGTTGAATGAATCTAACTACTAATAGTTTGTCAATGTCTTCTTTGACAACTACCACATAAATAAGGTTTAATATGTACTTTGCTTGATATGCTGGTGGTATTGATGTATCCAATTCAATTCTATGTTGAGCCAATTTTAAAGGTATACCTTTCAAATCCTTATAAGTTCAAGCAAACACATCTTTGAACTCCTTGAGTAATATTTGAAGTTCTTAAGTCTTCTCCTTTGTCAATTGTGCAATAATTTTGATATATTGTGGATTTGCCTCTGTGCCAAGATTCAACTTAACAAGCTATTGTTTTTTAGTTAAAGTCCAACCTATTATCTAAAGATTATGTACCTATATTTTACCTGGTGTTTTATCCACTTGAATATCATATTGGTTATGATGATAGTAGGTTTTTAGATAAACCTTATCTTCCAATGATATCTCTGGTTTGACATAAAAGTCTTCTAATTTTGTTATTGAAGGCACCATTTATACTACTATTTAATATGAGGTCCCTTGTTCTAGTTTAGATTTTATAATGCTTTTGATTTTTGACATTCCAATACTTAATAATGAAATTATTTCATCTAAGAGAATAATTATGCCAATTGATAATAACTTTGGTTCTGTCTCAAAGATTAGATCTTCTTCATCTATTAGCCTTTCCAGCAAGCCATAACAAACAAACACTTAGGGCCTTCTGGTTTTTGCTCCCAGTTTCTTGTTAACTGATATTATTTTGATTATTCCATTACCTTGAACAATAATGACATTGTTACCCCATTCATGTGTAACCTTTACATCTTTGAGCTAAGGTCTTCCCAACAACATAGAATAGTTAGAATCTACCACATTAGTTTTCAACACAATAAATGTAGTTATATATGGTATACCATGTATGTGAATTTTCAAATTTCTAATGATTCTTAAAGGTTTGGTCATGCTCTAATCGACCATTTTGAGGTGGTATGGAGTTGGTCTTGGTTTGGGTAAACCTAATTTTGTTTTGAAGTTTTTTGTTATGATGTTCACACTTGCTCCTCCATCTAATAAAACATCCTTAACAATGTTCTTCCCAACTTATATTTGGATAATTGCCATCTGGTTATCTACCTTTATAGTTGCAATGTTTAATTTAGAATGTGTTTCAACCATTGTGGCTACACTAGGTTCTAATATCACTTTAATAATTAGATTGGGTTTTACTAGCTTCAGTTTCCGCCACATATATTTTTAAACGTTTTGTGCAATCTTCAGCAATTGACCTAACCTCAAAGTATAGGTAATTTCCAACATTTGTGTACTGATATCTTGGAATATTTGTTCCATACACATAACTTTGTTGATAGGCTTAGTAAACAAACTTTGTGATATAATTGGTTTTGTGGACACCTTAAATTTTAGTAATCCTACCCAACTTGTATTCTACTATGCTTTCTCTTTTTGAGTCAAATTTTCTGGTGGGTCTTCTGCTTGCATTTCCTATATAGTCTTAATGAAAGATTATTATAGCTTTGCTCTTCTTCCCAATCAGCAACAAAATTTTTCTTGATTGGCTTTCTATCCTTGAACATTTGTTCTTCAGTAACCTTGTTCCTAATGATGGCCATGTTAACATCCACCATATGGATTGAAGGATTTGAAACCTTGGGCTCTACCATAACTTGTTTTTTTGTAATCTTCACTCCTTTGTTCTTAAACATATTTTGCATGTCATTGTACTTAGGACAATTTATGATCTTATGTCCAGTGTCACCAAAAATATGATAGGAATACCTCACATGCCTTTGTATTTTGATCTGTTGAGTAGTAAACTTAGGGACTACAAGAATAAAATCTTCCTTTCTTTCGACTCTATAGGTTTCAACATTATGATTTTTCCTATGACAATTTGTACAATACATTCCGATTTTCTCTAGGACTATCTGAGGTTTCTGAGCTAATAATGTCTTACTACTCTATGGTATTAATAGATTATTTATGGCCTCTACTTTAAAAATTCTTTCTTCACAAACCAAAGTTGTTTCCGTATGCTATTCCAAGGTTTTTCTCTTCATGCCTGTTGTTGCTACACGCAAATATGGTTGTACTCTAGATCTAAAAATAGTAGTCAAAAAATTATATGTTGTCTTGTGTTGAAGACTATTAGCCAACTTCAATAATTTCTCATAATAGACTTCCACTCTTTCATCCTTCTCATGCTTCATGTCTTTCAACTACATGTAAATTTGCTCATCATTCTAAAATTTTCTATACTTCTTACAAAAAATTAATAGTATTGTTGCAAAAGTACAATTTGGGTAATCTCCCATATAGTTGTTACATCGATTAGACACAATATCTTTGAGGGTAAAATTGAACAAATTAATAATTTCTACATTATTTGTTTCACTATTTGCTTTAATAACAACTTTAAATACTCTGACATGAGCACCTGGGTCAGAATCCTTCACATATTCAAGATAATTAAATGGCCAACGATAAGGTCTATTTGGTGGTAATGGTGGCCTACTTGGATTCACCATTAGCAATCCAAAATACCTTGGAGGTCCTGAAGGTCTTAGTGGATTTGAACCCCTCCTCCTAGATTTGATGGCTAACTAGCAAAGATTCTATTCACCTCTCTAGGCATGTCTTCATGCAAACTCACAAGTTTTATTCCCCTTAGAGTCTGTGGCTTGGATCTAATACCAACAACAATATGGATTGGTGTTAATACAAATGGAACTTCAATAACTATAATCATAAATTGAGGCATTGCCACAAAATACAATGGTACAAATCTTATTGGTTCCATTATGAAATTGGATGTTCCTGCATAGGTAACTCCAATATTGTTGTGGTGTAATAGACTTGGTGCAAGAGCTACAAATATAGGTACTACATCTGCCACATTTTGAGCTCTCATTTCCACTTTGTTATCTCTCAAGATTTGTTCTTTGAGTCTATCTAGAATTTTGACCCTCTCATGGTCCAGATCCTCTAGTTCAATATGTCCATGGTTGTATACTCTTGCAGGTTCTAGATTCAGATACTAAAAATGTTCAACAAATCCTTGCCTCACATTATCTTCAATAAATGGACATTCATTGATTTGATGTCCAATTTGATGACAATATGTGCAACGTAAAGAATTAGGTCTTGGAATTCTATTCACACTATGAATCCCTCTACTCCAAATATCCCTTGGAACTCCTTTAACAATGCTTTTATTTTGTTGATTAAATCTAAGTTCACTATACCTCATTTTGACAACCACAAGAACATCTTCTACTACTATTGGTTTTGCTTTTTTTCTTGTCTAATTACAAGTACTAGCTCAACTCCTTTGGACATTTTGATACCTTGGGTTACAGCTTTGTGTTCAACCACATAACAAATCAAAGGTTCAAAATTTTGAGCTTTTTGTTCAAACTCATCATTCTCCTAAACTTTTCAATAATAAGGAAGTGAAGCAGATTTGTACCTTGGTATTACTTTCTCCCTTTTTGACTTGTTGAGCTTTTGTTCTTTTCCTTGAATAAAAGCATTAAAATTATGTTGCCACATTATATTTGTTGATTCCAACATAACTTTATGTCGAAGTTCAAATTCCTGACTCCTTTGTCTAAACTCAATTTGTGAGTTTGCATTTTCAATCTAACATTATTTTCTCTTGGAATTTTGTTGCAAACTATTGGTGCACCTTTGTGTTTCATTAGTTTGCACTTCATGAAAAATAATCGGTGTTGCCTGAGGCGTTTTGTGGCCTATAGGTCTCTCTTCTATCCACGGATATTTTTGTTCAAGTTATGAAATTCTTCAAGGTGTTACAAATTGTTTGATCTACTTAATTTGCACTCAAATTGTTGTTGATGACAATGCCATTTTCCACTTGTTCATGTAGTATAACTTGATCTAATTGATTCCTCAGACTTCTAGTTACAATTCTATTCTCCATTTTTCCACATTCTAATTCAAATCTCAACAAACTTTTGCATTAGAATAAAATCTTCACAATTAACTATTCTGCTTAGATTTGTTTCTTAAACAAAAAATTATTATCAAGATTTGAAAAAGAAATGAAAAAAATGGAATTGAAGTTCACTATTTATCTATGGATCAAAATTTCAACAATAAGACATAAACGACATTCTAAAATTCACTCTAAATTAAGGCCTTGGGATGGTTGCCAAATGGTAAATACAAAATTTCTAATCTTATATTTTGATCTAAATTTGAATTAAGACATCATCAAACTAATACTAACAAAATTTGCTCATTCAAATCTACTTAAGATTAGTTTCAGAATTAAAATCTAGTAATGAAAGTATGATAAAAACATTCAAAACAACGATTCTAGCTATGGAAGTAAAACTTTTCCAAAAATCAAAGTGTTTTTCTTTCATACTCCATCAAAACTCCATGTTCTACAATGATTCATCTCTCCTTCTTCTCCAAATATATTCCTCAACAAAAATAGTCCTATGTTTTATTCAAATTCAAGTGGTGATAAAAACTATGTGATCTAGTTAGTAATTCCTAAAATAATAACTTAGGTAAATAAAAATATACTGACTAACTATTGCCATGAATAACTATAGTAACTACTCCTTTAACGCCATGTTGATACCAGGAGTTGATGAGTCAGTGGAGAGTAATGGTAGCTAGTCATTTTGTTCATGATGAAATTGAAGGTCCAATACTTGTGTTCAAATATTGACTATTTTTAATGGACTTGAAAATGTGCATATTAGGTGGCAAAAGTTTTGGGTTTCTTTTGAAAGTTCAGAACATGGTTGTTAACATGTTTTTGTCACTTTGTTTTATTTAGTTTAGGATGCTAAGGCGTTAATCTCCTTCAATAAGGTGGATGATTAAACTCTTAATGTGCATGTGTCCTTTTAATAGACATGTCATGTTATAGTGCTTGAATGCTTAATAGTCCTTGAAAATGTGGGATTTTGGTTCAAACTTTTACTTCAATCCTTACAAAAATGTCTTTTGTAGAGCTTTATTCCTTGTTGGAGTACTTAGGTTCTTGTCTAATGCTTGAGTCCTTAGAATTATAGACTACACAATCCTTTGTTTGTTGTTGAAAATCCCTTAGTCCTTCAAAATGTTGAAGGAGTGCTTTGTTACTTATTGAAATGTTTCAATCCTTAAAAATCTCTAAGGAATGCTTTACTACTTATTGAAGTGCTCCAATCCTTAGAAATCTCTTAGAAATCTCTAAAGAATGTTTTATTGTTTATTAAAATGTTCTAATATTTAAAAATGTTTACTACAATGTTTTATTCCCAAGTAAAATGATTCAATCCTTAGATATGGACCTACTATAGTGCTTTACTCTTTAATTGTAGTCCTTAGAAATGTTTAAGGAGTGCTTATTCATTACTAAATTGCTTTAATCCTTAAAGATCTACCTAGATTCATATATTTTATTTTTTAATTGAATTGATATAGTACTTGGAAATGTCTAAGGAGTCTTACTACTTATTGAATTGTTTTAATCCTAAGAAATGTCTAAGGAATACTTATTGCACTTATTGAAATGTTTCAATCTTTAAAAATCTATCTATAGCAATGCCTTTTCCTAATTCAAATGCCTTAATCCTTTAAATCATGTTTTCTTTGTAGAGCTTTATTAGTTATTGATGTGCTGAACAATCTTTATAATTATCCATTGTAATCTTTTACTAGGTTGGTTCATGTGCTCGTGTCCTCTTAAAAAGTAAGGTAATAATGTGTTAGAGTGTTTGGTTCCTTCAAGAATATCTTTCATGCTAGGTTATTGTGGTCCTTCAATCAAGAGCTTGTGTTAAAATCCAGTATGGTACTCATGGTTCATAGTCTTATTTTGTTGCAACTTGGGGATGTAAAAGAATCTTAATAAGTAGAATCTTAAAGCACAAATGGTGTAATTATGGCTAATTGGTAAGGTGCCCATGTATTAATTGGTTATTTCTTTTGTAACTTGAGTTCTTCATGGCCTTCAAGGACAAACATTTAGAGGTGCATATTGGGTTTGCATTATTCCAAGGCTCGAAGCCTTGGTTTGTGTGTCGACTAAAAGTTTGGAACACCTGTTGTTGTCAGTATCATACATAGTTAAAGGAACTTATCTGTGGGATCAATGACATGAAGGTGCAAGGGAAGGACATTCATAATGATTATAATTGTAGATGTGGAGATGTCTTACACCTTTAGCAAATACCATTACAACAACAAATTACCCAATAGTTTGTGCCAATAAGATCAGATATGTGCATTGCTTCATTTGTTACCTTTATTGGCTTCATTCATTTTTGGACATAAGTGGTTTGTGTTAAGCCTAAGTCCTCACTTTGACATGATAAACAATGCCTATTGGGCCAATGTCATAATTATGGTGTTGATATCTTCAAGGTCTGTCCAAAGGAATTTCAATCTAAAAAATTAATATTTTGGAAGAATATAGGGTATGAAGTTGTGGGATTCACAGAAGAAGGCGAGGAGAAGAAGGCATCCAAGATCAAATATAATGAAACACCATCACGTGACCTCATATAATACTTGAAGCCATGCTTGAAGGAATTTGTGTTCCATAACTATGAAGCATGTTGGCAAGATGTGCAATGTAAAGAGGTGTTGAATATTGTATCTAATGACATGGTCATCTCTTGCCATAGTGTTGACATTCTTGGTGCGAGAATGTTATGGAAGCCCAAAGAAGCAAGAATTTTAAAGAATTTTATAGATCAACCAGTGTAATTTGGTAAACATTCGCGGGTCAAGAATGTTATGACAAGGTGCTA
>Ga0116231_10006509_pt1 | contig 22214 bp, 13 predicted proteins | sample S1TSphgellanicum_2_FD_89695 | JGI IMG/M metagenome (GOLD analysis project Ga0116231, IMG submission 89695) | Host-associated microbial communities from peat moss isolated from Minnesota, USA - S1T2_Fd - Sphagnum magellanicum MG | ecosystem: Host-associated > Plants > Peat moss > Unclassified...
AATTTTTTAAAAAAAATTTTTTTTAAAATTATCAAAAAAAAAAAAAAAAAAGCAAGTTTACTCAAAAATTGCAACAAAAAAGATAGATTTGTCCCAAAAATTTCTCAAAAAGAAAATTTGCCAAGTTGCTAAATTTGCCTTTAAAAAAAAACCACCGATTTTGCTCACTCAAAACAATTATATATATCTCTTGGAAATTGTTACAATGCCAAACAATTTTAATCTACTTGTGCACACGGTAGCTTAAAAATATGATCTTAAAATCTCTTTGCTCGACCATCATACATACATACATACGTGTTGTGAAACCCTAAACAAAGAAGCCTACAAAAAATTTGTTTTTGAGAATGAGAGAGCTCCCAACAACAATGTCATGAAATCTTTTCCTTTGATCTTCTTCACCACCAGTCTTGGGCCCCCTGAAAACAACATCATCATCCATCATTCCCCCTTTGCTTCTCTGAACTTGGGAACACTTTGAAGTAACAAATTTCATCACATACATGCCACACTACACTACACTACACTACCCATGAGAAGAAATTGGCTAACATCAGAAAATATGTTGAACTTCATAAACTCGACATCCATAGCTTGAAGAAAAAAATTTCCCACAACCCAAAACCCAAAACTAATTGGAAATAGAGATGTCCTTGATGAGCTTCACCAATTGTGAGGGACAAAGTTGATTGGGGATTTAAGAGATGGGAAGAAAAGAAAAAGAGTCTAGAGGAAGTAATTTAATCTCATCAACTAGTAGTACTAATAAAAACACACAAGAGGATGAAAGGACAAATATACCAACAATAATAGAGTAGAAATGAGAATGATGACAGTTATATAACTGTTAGCAAATTTGGGCATAATTTTTCTAATTAAGTTTGCTTAATCACTAGTACTAAGTTGCTCCCCCTTCCCTCAAAATTAAGCCCCAATGTTAGGGTTCCTCTTCCACATTATTAGGCTACAACCCTCTTTTTTTTTTCTTTTTTTTTTTTCCCCTCAAATATTCCTGAAAATTGAAAATCAATAGACTTGCAATCTGAAGAATGTAAACCATTTGTTTAGCCATTTGCTCATTCCCCCCATTCAGTATAAGGGAACAAAGGTGAGGATTAGGCAATTGGTTGTGTATCTTATATGTACTAAGGAGTACCCAACTTACTAAATCTCTATGAATCTTTATTATGTTCTTCTTCACCACCAAACTCCACATTGTATTCCTATGAAACTTTGCTAGTTGCCTTCTTATTATCAAAAGCATATATACCATATCAAGGAGCTCTTAGAGATTTTGTTTAGAAAGCTCCATACTACATATACCCCCAAAGTTCAAAATTGCCCCTCCTTTTTAAGACTCATCATTCTATAAGGAGGTAGGTATGTAGGGTTTGTAGGAGAAGGAAATAGTTTTGTAAGGTGGGTATGTAGTAGGTATGTACGTTTTAATGACTCAGACAAATAGATGAACACCATTAATTTGGAAGAATTGTATTTGTGGCATGTTGCATTTATGACATTTTTTACTTGTGGATGATGAAAAGTTGTTATAAGAATATTTTATTTTATAGTTAAGTGATTGGCAAGAAAATTGTTGTTTTTGAATATCAAACAAATGTTATTCATCAATTATACATCCTTTAAAAAAAAACGAGGTTGGGTTTTTACAATTAAATGTATTAGTCTAATTCGTTGTTTCATGCAATGGAGTACAATTTTCTTTCTAATGCAAAGGATGATACATTAAAGGAAAATCCCTTTGTGTAAATGTGTGAATTGGTCAAGTAAACCTTGAAATCCAAAAGCCTAAAACCTAAGACTTAAATCTTAAACCTTCTCCAAAAGCTCAAGTGATTGATGCCATGGAATGGCTTTGGTGAAGTCACACAATACGAATATAACTTCGACAACAAAGGTGAGCAAAGTTTTAATTCCTTTGAATTGAATGTTTTCAATTAGAAGCCATGCCAAAGTGATTTTAAGCCATATGCCAAACAATAACAAGCAAAGTTATATTTTATAATGTTGTTGTTTCGTGTCAAGTCTAAATCAAGCTAACAATCTACAAGTTAAATTAGTTGTTGCCAACCAAGGTTATGACAACCAAATTTTATTTCAAAAGTCAAGATGAAGACATTTTTTTGAACTTTTGTTCCACACGACCAAGAGTGAATTTGGTATTTAATTAGACCTTTTATTTTGTGAAAAAAAATATTATAATTTGTTGAATCAAGAAGATGACAAGGTGTCACAATGCTACCAACTATTTCATTTCATTATATTCTTTCAAGACAAAGGAGTCAACTTTATGTCACACTTGGCTATCGTGATGCCTTCTTAACATGAGTGACAACGTGTTTGATGACAAATGTTTAATGCCTACAAATGTAGGAAAAGGTGCCACAAGCTACACACGTTTTAACTGTCAAGCAATGCAAGGCATCACACATTTTAAATTTTAGCTTTATGGTCAACACCAATTGATGAAATCTATGGTAATTTATTCATCTTGTCATTAGATTCATGTGGAGCTTGAGAAATGGTTTAAAAAAATAAAACCTTCAAGCATGACTATGACCATACAATTTCCTTTCCCCCTTCAATGATTCTAGAGGTTTTACTTAATACATGTACTAACATGCTTCCCACCCTTCCATCTTGTCTCGACCTCTACACAATTCAATCAAATGTAAGGGAGTTCCAATCTTCTAAAACATTCACACTATCATGAATATCAATGCTACATGGCAATTGCACAATAATTCTCTTTTGTATGCGGGTATGATTATTAATGAAAAAAAATTTGAAAATTTTACCTAGAAGATTGATGAACTAATTTTGTTTTGTTTATACAATTTCTTTGTTATTATTATTATTATTTTAGGAGTGACTCTAATATTGCTAGGAGTTGTTATGAACAGAACATTTGTGCACAAGTTTAATTCTACCCACACCACCAAGATATGAATGAGTACCAAGACAATGTTTGCATTTACATTGTTTGAAGAGTATGTTTAACATTTGCATTGCCATGTGATTCATGTGATCTTTTTGTAATGTCAATGGCATGAAAACCATTTCATTAGTCTTTACCTCTTGAATGCCAATGGTAGTTTATTTCATTAGCTTGCATTTGGATTTAGTAATGTGAATTAATTTGCTTATATAATACACACATGTAGTATGAACAACAATGACATTTTCTCATATATTTATGAACCATCTACATAAACATATACAATGGTGACTTATCCATCACAATTCAGCCATTAACTTCATTTGTTCCTTGTATAGTGAGTATAAGTCAATGTAATCATTAAAATTTTGTATTGAATTTTTGTTGCAAGTCTAAAAGCAACAAGAAGATTTAGTCATGATATATATTGGCTGACAACTAACAACAAAACAACACAATAAAAAACACATAGAAAGAGAAAAAAAGACATGAACAGAATAAAATAAAATATTAACAAGAAAGAAAAATATTTGAGATCAAATAGGTTTTCAAAAGCTCCCCAGTTATAAAAATTAAAACTTTATACAACATCATTAAGAAGACTCAAATGTTGAAATCCCAAAGATAGTTTTATCTTTATCAACCAACCTTCTAGTCCTTTTTGACTTGTTTTTCAAAGGATAGCTTTCACTCTTTAAAAAGAAATAAAATTGACTATTTAAAAAATAAATAAAACTTTAAATTACAAAGCTTCAAGAACTAAATATTAACAATGCCCAACTTAACAACAATAGACATATTGGAATGAACATGAAGCATATATATATCATTTTAGTACCTACATATTTTAATTCTAAACATTTATCAAAGATGTCATAATATATATTTCAAGGACTTCACAATTGACAATTCAATGGAACAATCATAACATTTGGATCCCTAATACTTACCCTTGTAAGAAGTTGAGTCAATGGGTTGACCTTTTCCAATGCATGCACATTCTTGGTATGAACAATATTCATCTCCACACTAATGATGTCATAGTTTGCAAAGACCCTCGCATGTGGCTTGGTTATTTCATCCCTAGAAATTGTAACCATTAGATGTTGTCTTCAATGATGGCAATTTTGACATGCCCTCCACATTCCCCCTTTCATTTGGCGTTTGATTACTTTGAATTGTGAGATGTCACTTACAAAATTGCCATATACATGCATGTACATAATAACATTAATAATTTACATTAAAAAATGTAATTTTTGTGTACTTGTTACTTTGTAGATGGTCTTACTAGTTAGGTATCTACTAAATTATTGGATTGTTGTTATGGTTACTTGACAATGATATGTAATTATGTTATGCACAGTAATATAAAAAAATTGATACATTTGATTTATTGAATTAACATCATTTGTACATGACACTACAAGCTATATATATATAATCACTATACCAATATGTGTCCAAATTCACTAGGTGTTTCACTAGATTTTGAAGGTATTTGAACAAATTTACCATGGCAAAAGTAATCAACTCCCTAATAAACATGGAATAATTACTATGGATAATTGAATTAATTCACTAATAATTGTTGAAACAAGTAATCAGTGAAACAATGTTACTTTTTAATGAAACAAATTCATCAAACCATTTCACTACACAATAATGTAAAACTAATAATTTACATATTTATATAAATAATAAAATAAATTTATATATTACTGGTAATTCATTATTTTTATTCTATGAGTTAGTGATATGTGTAATGCACCTTGGTTCAGCCAAAAACTTAAATTGGTAAGCTAAGCCACATAATCAACCTATATGTAATTTAAGGGCATATTAGGTCAACATATCATTAATGATCACAACCACATCCTTGGTGATGTTCGATCCTTGAACCCTAAGGATGGAAATAAACACCCTTACCACCAAACTACTTCACTTGTTGTGAACATATATGACAATGCATTTTATTTATCCAGTGTTTTATTTTAAACATTACACAAACAACAACTTTTCATATCTTATTGACATTTTGTTCAAATGAAATCATTAAAATTTATTTTTATATTTCTTTCAATAATTTACAAAATTAAATTTATTTCCTTTTGAAAATATAAAATCATTTGACCAAAAACATGTTTGAATATCAATATTCAATAAAATTTCAACAATTATTTTTTTGTAAAAAATTTATAATAAATAAATAAGATTTTTGCTAATATAATAATACTACTTAGGTTAGGTTACTTTTGGTTATTGTAGGTTATTTCATCATAGGCTACTTTTGGCTATTATAAGCTATTTCACCTTGGGTTATTTTTAGCAATTTTCAGGTACTTTTGGCTATTATAAATTATTTTACATAGGCCACTTTTAGCTATTTTAAACCATTCCACCTTATGGTGCTTTTAAATATTATAAATTATTTTAGATAGGTTACTTTTGGTTATTTTAAACCACTCCACCCCATGTCATTTTAGGCTCTTTTAGGCTATTTTAATATGTTATTTTTGGTTATTTTAAGTTATTCAACCTTATGTTATTTTTAAAATGTTAAGCTACTTTTGACTATTTAGATGTTTATTAGTGCATTGGTCAACATCAATGTAATATTGTGATTAAAAATTCATACCAAGTTAACATTTATGTGACATAAACCAATTAATGGCATTGAAACACCATTTTGGGTTGCAACAAAAGCAAACACACACATATATTTTTTCTATTGCATAGCCCGTTTTTTTAATAATTATAAAATGTTTGAAGTCAATTAGGTTCAATATATAACAAATTGGGTCCAAAACATAAGGTCCAATTCAATTGTGAGTGGATTATATACATTACATAATGAATTGGTCCACTACATAGTGATCCAATTCTACTACAATGGATTCAATGAATTATATAATGAAATAGGTTTATTATATAGTGATTTAGTTCATCTAAGGTGGATTGGATTTAAGGCTAAATAAGTTATTTCACTATGAAGGCCCCACAATGATTTAAGCTAGTGAACTACACCCACATTTTGTATTAGTGAATGATGGTGTTACGTTATTAACCTGTTACAATGTTATTGATAATTATAATAATGATTTTCCCCCCATTGCATTTTCAATTTCTCTATTAACAATTACAAGTAATTCATATTCAACATAGTCAATAAGTGATTTAAACTCTTTCTACATAGTCTCAAGGTTGGTCACCTTTTGGATGGAAATCATAACCATGTTTCTTTTTTTTAGTTGTGCATTGAGGTTGCAAAAGATAAACAAATTTTAGTATACATAATGCATTCCATTTTGATTAGTAATTCACTATAAACATAATACAACTAGAAGTTGACATGATGTTATGTAACACACCATTGTAACATTGACACATGTTAAATCTACAATATAATTGTTACATTATGATGTCACAATAACACAAACATTTCAAGTGTGCAATCAGTCATTGTCACAATGTGAACAAATTAGGTAAGCAATGTTATATTCTTATTATACCACAAACTAATTACATGAACATGCAAAGTAACTAAACATAGTTGCAAACGCTAACACTTCAACAATTTACACAATAACAAAATGAATGCTACACTTTAACTTGAGAACATTCACATAATTGAAATGTAACATGTTATATTGTGTAAACAATGTTCTAATGTAATTTATGCTAGCTTAAAACTAATTTCAAGTATAAATTACACTATGTCACTAAACATTATTACAATGTTATAGTAATAAATATCTTGCCGAAAGGTGTTTGTAAATTAGTGTGTTCATTTTTGAACATTATTGCATTAGTTTTTTTTAGCAATCTTTAATATTAAAATGTCTCTCATATTAAGTGTTTTCTTAATTTTATGAAAATGAACTCAATCATACGATAATTAATGTGATACAAAAATGGAATCATTTGAAACCAAAAGTTTTACATTCAATGAAAGACTTTTAACTACATACAAGTTGCAATGCCAGAGTCGTCATAAAAGTTGGAAATGAGTTCATTATAATCATGGTTTGCATTGAAATATCATCATTTTCTCTCCAAAAGTCATAAGTGTGGTTTGCAATTCAAAATCAGTTCTTTTAAATTATTTCAACATCATATAATGTTTCATGGATGTTTTATGACACCAAAAATCAACAAAAATGGCAAAGTCCCTCATGTTATGATTTTGTGGAATTAAAAAAGGTTTCTTCACAAAGATTGTAGCCTAGGTTATATTACACAACATCATTGATTTTTGGAAAAAAAAAGAATATTTTTACAAATACATAAGTTTACATTTTTTGCATGTAAAAAATATACTATGAAAAATCTTATTATTGATTAAAAAATGGAATCAAAATTGGTCCATTCTAGCTTGCAAATACCCTTTAGTAACTAAACTCAATTACATAATGTAACATTGCATATAATACATCGCCCATTTTTTAATGCCATTATAGTGATAGTAAATGTTATTGGATTGCATGTAAACATTTTAGCATTAATTTAAAAAGTAAGTGGAGTCACAATGCAATTATGCATTGTCTATGTTCCAAAAGCATGTAAGTGGTGGGTTTATAACTTTATAACAAATTATTGAAGTTGTGTGCATTACTTCATCATTGGAACACCATTGGCCAAAAGATGCCATAAAAATGTTGACCCATGCACCTGACCTTTTAACTCATAAAGTTCAATGCATGGCATTTTTATTGAGCTTAACCCATTTCCCAATTCATGTTTTCCAACATGTATGGGAGTAGTCTAAATAGCCCCTGGGCAAGCTTGAATTTGAGGTTTGGGAAGTGGGTCTCATGGCAAAGAAATGTGTTTCTTAACCTTTGCTTCCACCACCTCTAATATTAAACAATGTGCTTGTTCCATCACTTTCAAACTCATCCAACTCTTGGACAAGGGTGGAGGGTGGAGGGTGGAGGATGGAGAATTATACATCCAATATGAGGAACATACTTGTCATTATGTGTTTGGATGGCCAAGGTAACAACCTTTGCAAATTTTGAACTTGGTAAATCCATTACACTCATCATGGAAGGGATCTATAACACAACACACTTGTCCAGTTGCATTTGGTGTTTTGGATTTCCCTTGCACCATGATTGACCCATGCCACCTCATTGGAAATGGAATCCATTAGAACATCACTAAATTGCAAACCTTCAAGTTTCCCCACTAATTGCAAATCAACTATTGTGTGGAAAGAAGGCAACAATTACGTGTTAAATGTTTCCCCTAAAATGTGATAACACCTTATGTTCCATCAATAGTTGGCAAATTTTGCACTACTTTACACAATTTGTGTGCCACTAAGTTTTAAATTCCACACATTGCATAAGATGCATTTGGCCATACATCATATTGCACAACAATTTCAACCCTTTTGAAGATTTGCACACAATAACCTATGCACTCCACATGTTCTAGGTATGCATTACTTGTAACAACCATAGGCCATGTGACATGTCAAACAACTCTACATTGTAGAATAAGACATTCTTGCCCTACTTTTTGACACTTTATTCTATCAATCACATTTCTCCACTTATGATTTCACATCAACAAGTTGACGAATCTACAAGGTTGTAAAAATTATTTAGACAATCAAACTACCAAGTTATGGGTTACAAGTTATATAGGTGGGCAAACATGATATTGATTACAAGTTGATGTAGAGGAGTTAACATGCTCCATTAAGCTCAACATTAACAATCTCCCCAAATTAACACAACATAGTATCATTAAGGTCCTTACACACCTAATGTTAGTTAGTAAGAAAAATTAAAGCTTTAACATTACTTTATTTTTAGGGTTTACAACTAACAACCCATAAAGGTATGAACTTAATAAGTGCTAGAATATAGGCAAATGTCTAGACCTAAAGATAAGTTAACTTTGACTTTAGGGTTTGTTTGCTTTTAGTGATTGTTAGGGTATTTTGTGTGTAGACCTACATAGCCCCAAGGTAAACATTTTGATTAAAGTGGCAAAATGGATCATTGCATGATGTTGTGCACCAACCATGCATTGCATCATCTTCACTTGCAAATTTGCAAGCTCATCCCACTTATTTCACTCAAAGCTTTGGTCACAAGATGTGTTGCAACTAACGTAAAAAAACCATGTAGAGGTGTTGAGTTTTGCTTCTCATGCCAACAATGGCATGACAACGACAATGAACCCAACAAATGGAAATGTGACTATGAAAAGAGTAAGCAAGAAGAAAAACTTGAATTGGCTAGTCTCTTGAATGGGCGGACAAATGTTTCAAGGAGATGAAAGAAACTCACCTAGAGTGATGTATTGTTCTGCAGGTCCCTCCTCAGTGTTGCTGATGTTAGTTAGCATTGAGCAAAAGCATGTTGCTAAGCAAAAGAAATAGGTTCTAGTCGCGTACAGCACAAAACAAAGATATGTGCAAAGAAGTCCACAATCGCTGTGGGTGTGTGGAAGAAGATAAATTGCTTCACTCATTTAAAATTCTGAAACATAACACAATGGAGATCCACTTTGACGCTCCTCCCCCCTAATAGCCACCCTCTACTAGATCTCCGTAGAGTGCAAAAATTCTTTAGCACCTTTGGTTGTATCAGTTGGAGCATAAGTGAATTTATCACTGGCAGACACATGGAACTTCTGCTGGGTTTTGCATGCAGCTGCATCCTTCTCCTCTTTGCTCTGCACAAGAACAAGAAACAGTGAGGGGGAAAGATAATGAAGCACAAGGAAGAGTTCCCTAACACAAGGACGTGTTTGAAGTCCTTTGGGCCTGGCCTTCAGGATGTTTTGCAAGAGCTGAACTTCATATACTAAAAGCACTCAAAAAGTAGCAGCGGTTCAAGTTTTTACATTTTCACCAACTCCACCGCAGACTTCAGGGTTAAGTACATTATCATTGAAAGGTGCAGTCCTTCTCAAATCAATTCACACACCTTTTTTCTTAGCATACAACAGTATGATCCACTTCAAGCTTGTCAATCCCCTTGGGACTGAGGGTGTAGATATACCTACATGATTTGCAATTTTATAGCTGCCAATATCAAGCCAAGGGAGCTGCAAGTGGAGGTTGGTGGAGCTACCATGACAAGGCTGCTGTTCAAATCTGATTACTCTTCTGGGGTTTTACTTGAGAAAGAGATGAAGCAGCTTCTGTTGATGTGGAGGTAGAGGAGGCTTGCTGCACATGTAATAGCCAATACACAACATGCTTCAGCTATCATTAATTGAGTTCCAAGCTATGTAGAAGGTCACTGGTGTTTTTTCAATGTTCAAGGCTTGCATTTTGTTACAGTAGGAGACACTTCATCCATGTAATGGCAAGTTTGGATGATGAGCAAGGAGGTGATGCAAATGTTATGGTCAGTGAAAAAATCTCCAAATCTGAATCTTTGTTTGACCTTTCCCATATGCCTAATTGAAGAGAGGAGTGAAATGAAGAGTAAGAGATGGGGAGGCAGGAGACTCACAATGAGTTAGAATGTTTGCAGAGTCTTGGTGCTCAACTGCAGCATTTGGGTGTCTTTCTCTGCCATCTCTGCTTACTCTTGGAGTTGCCTTCTATCTTGGCATTGACTATTCAGCTCTGCAATGCTTTCCATAATTTCACAATTTAAGCCCAACCAACAGCTTCACTTGTTGAAGTTTGAGGAGACCCATGCTGAATCCCTGGATCAAGTGTCAGAGTCACTTGGCTGCAGTTTGCTCCAATACAAATGTTGGACACTTTTCCTGACCAAGTTGCTATACTCCCAGCACTCTAGTATTAAGATATTTCTGTGAGGATGCTAATGTTGTTGTTCAGACCGAGCAAGTGCTTGTTGGATGTCCAATTTTAGCGAGGTCGTAACCCTGGCACAGAAGCTCTTGGCGTTCCCACTATTGTTTCTTCAACTGTTTAAAAAGTTGAAAAAATACATGGTGCAAATTGTGGATTCACAATCCAGATTGTGGAGAACAAGCTGGTCTCCTGAAGCAAGCTCCTTGGATTGTACCATTGGTATTCTATTCAAATAAACCTTTGTGTCTGACACCACACGTGCCACAACATAGCCATGCTGCCCCATGCAGCGCTCTGCTGGCATGTAAATAAACTCCATTTGCTCTTCCAAACAACCTTCAACCTGGAAGTGCATGTGCTTGCCAAACCCTAAGCGGTTCACACCTGCCTTCAAGAAATGGATTACCCATTCACCTGGCTTTTGGCACAATATCCTGCAGAGGCTGCTCGTCAATCCCCTCATACTTGAGCTTGCAGCTATTGACACCTTTAGAAGTGATGGCTGTCCTAGGAGTTGAATGAGAAATGGTGTTGAGCTTCGGAACATGATTGGTGCTACCCCAGAGCACTGCAGCCGCTTGGATTTTAACTTGGGGCTTGAGCATTCCAACCCAGTCTTGGCATCAATTATTGCTCTAGCATCAGAAATCTCCACATTTTCTGCTGAAGAGAACTCTATTGTAGTGATTCTTGAGCGTTGCAGAAATGACTTTTGTGGCAACAGTGGGCTTTTCACAGCCCCACCTGACATCTTTAGAAGGATCCAAAGAGAGCAAAGATTGTGTGCTAAACTGGAGATACTACCATCATTCTCTTCCCTGTCTCCTTGGGTTGCCTGGGAGCCACTCTCCATGGTTTCATGTGTCAATGCTTGTGGTTCTACCTTCATGCCTTTGCCAGATTTTTTCAACACATGAATATCAATTGGTCCTGACTTGTAACTCCTTTGGGTGTGGTACCGGCGTTCTCTGTTACTCAGCAATATGAGTATTAAAAGAGAGCATAGCATTGATGCAATCTTTGATGTGTCTCTAACTTCTTTCTTGAAGAAAAGACCTGTTTGTCCAGGGCATGTGCATTCTTCAATCCTTGCAACTCCAGCCACTATATCCTCTGTCTGAACACTCACATCAAGCATTCCCCAGTGATCTGTCAAAATGCTAGTGCGACTCCAGTCTGTGTTTGTTTGCACCTCTGAACTTCTTGGATTTTCTTCCCCTGGGTCATCCACATCCAATCTTTTGCAAGGCCTTTGGTACCACTGGTTATCACCTCTAAGCTTCCAGATAGTTTGATGGTCAACATCAACTGAATTTAGCGGGTTCCAACAATGCTGGCAACCAATATCAACAGCTCCACCACAGTCCTGCAGTGTGGTCTGCTGCCCAACATCACAAGCTTCAAAATCATGCAGAGAGGTTTGCAGGCCAATATCAACTGTACTATATTGTTTGCAACAAGTCTGGTGACCAATATCAATGGCTCCACAATCTTGCAGAGTGGTCTGGTGCCCAAAATCAAAACCTCCAAAATCATGCAGAAAAGTCTGTTGGCCAATGTCAATGGCACTGCATTGCTTTGAACAAGCCTGATGACCCATAGCAAGAGCTCCACAATCCAGTAGGGTGGTCTGGTGCCCAACATCAAAAGCTCCAAAATCATGCAGACAGGCCTGGTGGTCAATATCAACTGTACTATATTGCTTGCAACAAGTCTGGTGACCAATACCAATTGCTGCACAGTCTTGCAGTGTGTGGTGCCCAAAATCAAAAACTCCAAAATCATGCAGACAGGTCTGTAGGCCAACATCAACAGCACTGAATTTCTTTGAACAAGCTTGATGATCCATACCAAGAGCTCCGCATTCCTGCAGTGTGGCCTGGTGCCCAACATCAACTACACAAAATTGCTTCCAACAAGTCTGGGAACCAATATCGACAGCTCCACATCCCTGTAGACAGGTCTGGTGTCCAAAATCAAAAGTGCCAAAATCATGCAGAAAGGTCTGGTGGTCAAGATTGACTGCACTACCTAGCTTCCAACAAGTCTGCTGACCTATATCAACAGCCCCACAACCCTGCAGTGTTGTCTGGTTCCCAACATCAAGAAATCCAAAGTCATGCAGAACAGTCCGATGGCCAGCATCAAGTGCACAAAATTGCTTTACACTAGACTGGTGACCAATATCAACAGGCCCACAATCCTGCAATGCAGTCTGGTGCCCAAAATCACTAGCTCCAAAATCATGCAGAAATGTTGGATTGCTTGCATCTATCAACACTGCATCCTTGGATATTGTTTGGTGCCCTTTATCCAAAGTTTCAAAAGTGGTAAACTGTCCATTTCTAGAACTTTCCCAGGTTCTTGGAGTTGTCTGGATCCCCACTTCCACAGTGCTGCAATGTTGTAAACTGATTTTTGCATCCCTCATCAGCAATTCAAGTTTCTTAAGGATTGTTTGGTAATGATAAGCTTCAGAAACTCTTGAAGTTACTGCCTTATCTCGATGAAGGATCTGGTGGTCTGTTGTTGCCCCAATATTGCCTGATATGGGGTTGCACTCCGCAGTACTTTCAGTAAATAAACATCCTGCACAGTCAGTCCAGTTAGCTTTCAAGGATGTCTTCTTGTGGCCTACTTGAATCCATTGTGACATGAAGAGATTCTTCAAACATTTTGCATGGTGAGTCACAACTACTCCAGAGCATTTGCAAGAGCTTTTGTGCACAGCATGGAGTATTTCACATTCCTGAGCAGTTGTGGCAGAACTTTGCCCTGCATCCCTGAGCACATTATGTCTACTGCTGCATTGCTTCCCAATGTGTGCAGCTCTGAACCCTCTGGAAGTAAATTGCAGAATACTATCCAATCCTCCCAATTGCCTCAGTGTAGCATGATTGGCAACATTGCTTTCTTGAGGACTTACTGTTATCTGTTGTATACCACTTTCTGCTTCAATAATCTCCACAGGAGCTTGTTGCTCAATACTGCTGGAGGGCAACTGTCCCACAGTAGGTATAGAATCATAACCAAGTGCCTCAAACCTTTTTATAGTTTGGTTGGCAGTATTCACCCTTCCACTTTTTGTGAAAGCAGGATGAGTTGCAATACTGCTTGCATTTAAACTTGTGAGAGTCCTATATTGCTGGAATTCTGCTTTTCCATTGCCCATCAGTCTAGAGCCCTCAGGCACTAGAAACTGAGGTGTCATCAGTATGGGTCTTTTCGAAATGGTTTGACGTCTTGCATCATGAGCATGACAGCCCAACTGGGAGTTTTGCAACATACTTTGGTGCCCTGCACCATGGTCCTTCCAGCTGCATGTACCACATGTTTCAGCAACTTGACAGACTCTGGAAGAGATTCTGTCCTTACAAGTTATCTGATACCCTACATCAACTGCTCCACAATTTCTTGAAGTTGTTTGGTTCCCTATGTCAGGGCAACCAAACTCATTCCAAGTGGTTTGGTGCCCAACATCAGCAGTTTCAATCTTGTTACAAGTGGTCTGATACCCTCCATCAACTGTGCCACAATCTCTTGAATTGGTTTCGTACCCAATGTCAGGGAACCCAGACTCATTCCCAGTGGTTTGGTGCCCAACATCAACAGACCCAGATTCCTCAGGACTGGTCTGATACCCTTTATCACCTGCCACACAATCTCTTGAAGTCATTTCGTGCCGAATGTTAGAGCATCCAAATCCATTCCTGGCGGTTTGGTGCCCCACATCTGCACTATCAACCACTTTCAATACAGTTCTCCGTCCATCACCTGACACATGATCTGTTGAAGTGAACTCCTTAATTCTCAGTCGTTGCTGCAACTTAAGAGATCCAAAGTCTTCCAAAGCAGGACCTTGTAGTCCTTGGTAAACTTCACACTCTTTACTGCTCATTTTCTTTGCAAACTCAATAATTCCTGTGTCTTGCAGAGCCTCCATCTTCAACTCCATACCTGCTTGCATAATACTGTGCTCATGTCCTAGTGGGTTTGGGTTCCTTGCATCCATAGTTTGGCACTCCTGTGGTCTGCTTTCATTAGCCACTTCTGTAAAAAGCTCCTGCTTGTTAGCTTTCTCATGAATTGACATTCTTGGTTGCCCTGCATAAGTAACCATGTCATCCAACTGCTTCGCAGCAACAGCTCCAAAGTCTGAATACATCATCATGGGAACTAGTTCAGCATCTTTCATATCATCATGTACAGGTTTATACCTGCTGTTGGCATCCCTGTCAAAGCTCTTGATATCTTTTTGATCCACCTGACTTGATTGGCTTTTTGAGTCCATACTCTCATTTTGCTGTTCTGAATCAGGGATCATGTTTGAGTTCTTGGGATCTGATTGCAGTTCAAGGAGAGAAACTACATCAGACCTTTTGTGAAGTGGCAGTGGACAAGTTTTGTGATCCATTTTGCAGTCAGCAGCTGTACCAGAGTGTATGTTATCTTTGAGCTTCTGACCACATTGCTTAACCACATTCAATGACTCCCTTTGCCATGCCAGATCAGTGACCCCTTGTGAAATCTGAAAATCTGGTTGCTCCGTAATTAAAGGAGACAACTCATGGCAGCCCCTCATGCTGTTGAACTGATTCTCATCTTGTACCAACAAGCAGTCATATGGTTCTGTATTGCACCTTGCATGAGAAGAAGCACTGTTAACTGTTCCAAGGATGTCTTTGATATTCATGACCATAGCTTCACTCCCTTCTGAAGCAAACTGATGTTGGTCAATGACAGCTTCACTTTGTGGCACATATGCAGGAGGAAAAGTAGGTCCATTGCTAACATGCAAGGCTTGTGCCGTAAATTGTGAGCCAAGTCCCCAGGGTAGCCATTGTGCCGAAGTTACCAATTCATCATGTTCTGGAAGTTTGTTGCAAGAATATTTCCATGCTTGTGACTCTACTGAGTTGAAGTCATTACTACCATTTTTATGCCTTTCTTGGAAGCTTCCTGGTGGCTCATAGATTGGGCTTTGAGACAAAAGTGGTGAGTTAGGAGGGGTTGAGATTGGTGTCACTGTGGGGCCACATACTGTGATACTTGATCCAAAGCTAGACATTTTTCCTATGCTTTTCCTGTCTTTCTTTGAGCTGCTCATGGCTGGTGGGGTTGCCTGTATCACATAGTATGGTCTGTGAGGTGCCCATAACAAATTTGATTGACATAAGTGATTTATTTGTGCATAATAAGCATGACAGTGGTAATATCGTCAGAAGAGAGGTCAAAATAGGGAATGCGTATCACTGCCTCTCTCTATGAGGTGGGCAAACAGTAAAGAGATCACCACTAGCTTGACAGATGAGGAAGGTGGTGAAAGTTGCACATCTACCAAAACAAAGACCAGACCCAATGGACCAGATTGGGATGAGGATGGTAAACTCCTTGCTGACAGCTGAGAGAGCTAACCAGCTCTTTGAACCAATCAGTGGCCAAAGGTGAGGCCAGTGAGCTGACATGCCCACTAATCATGAAGTCAGGAGTGATCGTCAAAATTGATGACTTCTAAACAGGGCAGCAAAGAAAAATTATCAGGCACATCTACAACACGTCAGGCTTCATACCTGAACAATTCACAACTCAAAACAAAAACCCTAAAGATGCAGAGATTTTTGACCATGAAAGACCACAAAGAAGACCAAACTACCTCCTGAAGCATTTTCTTACACTTCTACACTGTCTTTCTCTGAGTGTTAACTGCAACCATTGTCTGAGAGAAAGGGGAGAAAACCATGAGGTTTGAAAGCACCTGGAGAACACTGCCGGAGCAATATACATTGATGCTTGATGCAGTCTGCATTGATTCCAGAGATGAGCAAGATGATGAGCAAGAAGGCTTGGGAGTTGAGAAGGATGCCACCAAATAGCGCAAAGAGCAAATCTCTTCCTTCAATTTGGAGATGAGGTTGCTCCTTGAGTCTGGCTCAACTACATTGAGGGCGCTGTGGATGTGGTGGGCTTTGGTCGCATAGCGAAGTGTGCTCACACTCTCACGTAGATCCTATGAGCATCCACCACCAATGCAGCTCTTATTATACCAGTCCAGCATCAATTCCATCAATTCTCATCAGTATCATTCCCAGTTTCTAGGTCCTACAGATGAGAGTTATGAGGTGTACACCCTCATATGTATACCTGACCATGATAATACTGAACTGCTCATTAGTTTTATAGCTCAGTCTTAAGTAGCAAACTGCCTAACAGGAAGACCAAGCCAGATATCTTGTGGAAAGGGATTGAGAGCTATCCCTCCAGTGTCATGTATTGTAAAGTTTGAGCATCCTACTGTGCTTGGGGGTGCAAGACTACTGACCAAACTATAGAACTCTGAAGGGTTAGGTATTGACCTGTTCACTGGGGGATATATTTGCCACCAGGTATGTTTTGTTGTTGCCACCAAATGAATCACGAAGCAGCCATGTCAAAACTGAGTTGCGGTATGACACAAATGTGCTCTTTGAAAGGCTCAAAATCACCTAGGTATAAAGAAACTGATCAGAGTTAGGACATGGAAGATCTATCTCTAAACTTCACACTGATGAGTCAGAGCCAGCACATTTATGTATGAGCTTCACTTGCAGATCAGTTGTGAAAATTTCAGCTAAAGAGAGTGAGTGTGAACCTCATTCAACATGGAGAGAGATTTGTTTATGCAACGAGATTCTTCTGCTCGCTGTGCTCCCAAATTGCTTCCCCCCTTCTCACTGCCTGCCAGACATATCCCCATCCAAACATTCTATATGAGGTAATTAGTATTCTCTAGTTTCTCTCTTTCTTAATACGTCCCACCCAACAGCATACTGAAATTTCAAGATATTGTCAAGCCAATGAGGAGAAGCAATGAATGTCTTCACAATATTCAGGCAAATATGCAAAGATGCTTTAGGGTGAAGAAGAGCAGATATACAAAGAATTTGCAGACTAGTCCTGGTATTGTACAGATGACATGGTGAGGACAGATTACCTGCAAGGTCAACAAGATGGATAAGGCTGGATTCCAAGCCATGACTCTGCCATTCACACCCCACATTTCTCTGCAAAGATCAGTTTGCATCTCCAATTGAGTTGCCTTGTACCTCAGAAGAAAAATGGTGTGACATGAAATCAAACTGGCCACAATATACAGTAGAAAATGGAGGCATACCCTAGTGATTTTAATGGTGAAGAGGGCATGGCTACGGCTAGAGTGTTCATTCATATTAGTGGCACATGTAGTGCGGTTTGCTGCACCATGCTTAATCAACCTTTCCATGTCTGCCCACTCTCTCACATCCTTCCACAACAAACCCTCAACATATGGGCCTGAGACTGGGTGCTCCCGAACTTTTAAGAAAGTTTCCTTCTTTATGCTGTTCAGATCTCCAAACCAAAGAGATGAAAAGTGGTTATTAGGTTTCTGCAGAGTTGGATCTCTTGCAGCAACCAGTGAGATCAATTTCCTCTTTGATTTATGTGCTTTGATGGTTCCGTCCCTTCTCAAACGAGGGATCTGAGCATCTGTAACATTTCCAAGCTCATCAATGACAGTGAAGCGGGAACCAGTATCTCCATCAGCACTGGTAGTCTCCAAGTTTGAGGTGGCTACAGAAGGAGCACCATCTTCCACAAGAGATCCACAATGAGATGAGCGATCATCATCAACTCCATCTCCAACTTCCTGCCCAAAGTTGCCACTGACAGTATCGCTCATCATGGATGAAGGAGTATGAGGCCGAGCTGGTTTGGCTGCAGGCTCAACCACAGCTTTCTCAACTGCTAGTAAATCACGAATTTTTTCTTGGTAGATTTCAAAGTAGCTCACCTGATGAGAATGCCCCCACACACATTTGAATTTTGCTAACAACTACTTCATTGCATGCAATATGACAGAAAGCAATGGAGGAAAAGTCAACAGAAAGAAAAGCACCTGCACATTTATAGGAGATTCACTTGTGCATTCTGCATTCACATGGTGCATCAACTCACAGCCAAGCCTTGGCATCTGGAGCATATAGTCAAAAATGCAACTCCTCATTGTCTGTGTTTATGTGCATTCTTCAAGGATATGGTGTGTGCTTTGTTCCCTAGGTGGAACATCTAATTTATAGAGTCTTGGAGTGGAGCACCAATGTAATGGAGTAAGAAAACAAGTAGATGCAGCGTGGCAGACATACAAGATGGTGACAGTATTTAGTGTGGGATGATAACACTGCAACACAAAGAGGAAGGAATTACGTGACGTATTGTAAGAGGTTGGTTCCTCTGTCTCTTGCAAAGAGGTTAAAGTTGAAACTAGTCAACCAGAGCTTGCTTAACGTACAAGGCCTCTTCCTGCATCTGTCTCATCGCCCATCATGGTGTATGTCTTCCCTGAGCCAGTCTGCCCATAGGCTATGATCTATCACATTATAACCCAACAGATTGTTAATGCACATTCAGTGGATGGAGTGCCTTGCTCTCTTGAAAGTCATGGCACAGAACAATGAAAAGGAAATACAAGAATAAATCCTGCTAAAGAAGACAAGTCCTTGAAGATCCAAAATAAAAGAGGAAGGATTAAACATCAAACCCCACAAATGTTTAGGTGAATTTCTTGCCCATGAACCTCTGTCCTCATATTCACAAAGATGTACAGGGTTATGACAGTTGAATCTCACTGCAATTTATGAATACATTACACATGCAGGGCAGGTGTATCTCCCACAGATAGAGGTAAGGAGGGAACATAAATTTAAACTGAATCCAAAGGGCAGGATGTCGGCAGTCTGAATTCAAGCATAAATCTTTGTGATAGAAGGAATCAGAAAAGCCAGCAAGATGGTCATTTAAGAGGAGGCTGCAATGCTCTCAGATAAGGAGAGTGGACAACTTACAGTGGTATTTAAACCCTGAAGGGCATTTCGCACGCAAGGGACACCGAGTGCTTCAAACATGCGTCGTTGAGATTCATCCTTATGTTTCCAGCTCTGCACCTGTAGGTAGCTATCATCCTACAACCATACAAGCTACTCATAATGCAACCATCTCTACTCTACTTGAGAGTCCACAATTTTGGCAAAGAAATGTTTCAAGAAGACTTGAATAATATCCTTTGTCTGACTTGCATAGATCTATGATGTTGTAAGCTTGCAAAATACACACCTGAATATAGTCCACTTTGAATTCAAGAGACTCAGTGCGGCGCCAGTCTTTGAATGCAGGACCAATGATCTTGGGGCGTTGTTGGTCCACCTCCCGAACCACAATTTTATCTCCAATCAAGCATATCACCTGCTTAAATTCCAAGGATCATCTGTTTGAACCATCCCATACTGTTCTATTCTTTGCTCCTAATTATGATTCATGTATTTCTTTCTGCATTTTCTTTCCTCTCAATGCGTTCTAAGTTCAAGAAGGAAGCACAGTTCCTACATAAGTTCACATTGCAGCTCTTGAATTTTGGTAGGTATGTGAAGATGTATCACACGTGTATTACAGTACCTGCCGCAAGGGGCACACTTTTTCATGCTCAGAAAATGGTCGCATCCTTACAAAAACCTTGACCTGCAAACATGAAAACCGACAAAAAAGTACACCATTAATACAGGGCAAATGGGCAAAAACTGAATGACTTTGTTTACTCAGGATTCTATGGCAGGTCTCTTTGATTTCACTTCCTGCATCTATCTCAACGAAGGAGAACTTGTAGTGAATCTTTCTGAAATGCTAATCTTCCGAACAAATTTTTTTTCTGGGCAATTGGACAACAAGGGCTGTGGACCAAAGAGAGAGTGTCTAAAATACCTTTCCATTTTCAGCGTTATTTGATGAAGACGGTGGCCTTGAGCTCCCCGTCGTCGAGGAGTCCGAAAAACCTGCACTCATGGAACTGGCTCGTGGTGCTGGTGGTGGAACAAAAATCCATACAATATTAGTGTGTGTCATTACTGCCGGTTGTCCACCGCCACTGGCACAACAGAGAGAAAGCTAACTGCAAAGAGAAAAGAATAACACCGAAAAACGGCTCTAGACATCTTCTTCATGGACGATCCTCTAGCGACCTTTCTTTCTCGAATGTTCTTGAATCGTCCTACCATTGCCAAGCGATACTTCTGTGAACAGTTCCTTCAAAAAGAACAACAACGGAAAAGAAATCTGTCTTCTCCTGGAGAATCTGATATGATTTTCATGTGTGTCAATTCTGAGTGGGCAAAATAAGCAGATTAGCGGGGTGCTTAGTGCTTACTGCGTTTGGCTTCGAACTCCTCAGCCCACATTGTCGTCGTTTTGTCGATTGCTGTTCCCGTAAGAGACGACGACGGGGATGATGATCGATGAGTCCTATTGACAATGGAGCTTGCATCAAACTCCAACACCCTGCTTGCCGACGCTCCAGACTGCATATTACTATGACTATTGCTATTATTATGATTCCTTGGCAAAGGACTACAATTATGCCTCCCTCGCTGCTCCTCCTCCTCCTCATCATCATGCGACGAAGCCCTCGCCGCTACTCCAAACCCCGCCGAATTCACAGCCATTCAAAACTCCTAACAAACAAACAAACTTCTAGACTTACTGTCTCTCTCGCTCTCGCAAAACTAGGTACAAGTTTGTTTCCCCACACCCCACCCCCGCCCCCCGAAACTCCTCCAAAACTGGTACCACCTTGGCAATTACGAGGAATAAGCGAAGTGCAACTGAATATATACTAATAAGATCGAGAATTGTTCCGGAGACACTGGATCCAAATCGAGCATTTTTGTGCAGAAATCTCGTCGTGATGAAGAGATCTCCTTCTTCGTCTTCGTCGTCTTCTTCAACTTCCGCTTCTTCTTCTTCTTTACAAGGCCGTTGTTAACTGACTGTGCCAACCAAGGTGACCAAACCATGAGTCTTAACTCTACTTGTTCCATTTTTGTTCCCTGGTTAGTTTCCCTGGTTAGTTTGGGGGTGGGTGTGGTGGGGTCCAAATCAGTGTTTTTTAAACTTTTCATCCAAATGTGATTGAAACTGAAATTGATTTTTAAAAAATAAATAAATAAATAAATTGGTCTCAGAACTGTGCACTTGTAAATACCGTAGCGGCAAGGGAATTCACCCCCAAGCGCCGCGAATAATTAATTTCGAAAGTTTTGAGGTTTCGCTAAGGCAATTTCGAATTTAACAACATTTCGCGACTGCCTTCCCAAATATAATTTCCATTTTCTCCCGTTGTGAAACAGTTTCTAACTATGCACCGCGTTGTGGCTGGTAGGTATCGTACTGAATGCCGTCCGATAATGAGCAAGCTCCGATAGACGATGGAGATGATGCCCTTTTGGAGGGAAGCCCCTTCAAAGAGTGACTTAGTCCAAGGAACCAGTGACACAGGCTCTGAGTCTGAACATTGGGCCACTCTGGTCACTCCAGAGTTCAACTTCAAGCTCCTCTGGCATGGCTTGACCTCAGAGTCAGAGCAGAAGAGCTGTTGCAAGAAGAGGCATTAGGGCCGGGCGTTAT
>Ga0116231_10006510_pt1 | contig 22213 bp, 15 predicted proteins | sample S1TSphgellanicum_2_FD_89695 | JGI IMG/M metagenome (GOLD analysis project Ga0116231, IMG submission 89695) | Host-associated microbial communities from peat moss isolated from Minnesota, USA - S1T2_Fd - Sphagnum magellanicum MG | ecosystem: Host-associated > Plants > Peat moss > Unclassified...
ACTACCCACTGAGTTCATCAGCTCCCAACAGTGGGTGTAGATAAGCATATAATAATCTTCCCAAAAACTTGGGCAAACCATTATACACAATCTGTGTCCTGAGTTTCTGTTGCCTTTCCGGGATACTGCATCAAAGTTAAGGGCCATGACATTTTATCGCAGGATCATAATGTTTGACCTTCAATGTTGTCACAAGATTTCAGTTTAGAACATCTGCCAAAGGTCCTCATAACTAATATTTGCCATGTGTTAACTTCACATGGACATTGGATGAGCTGCACTGTGATGCAAACACATTCAAAGTTAGTATAATTTAATAGTGTGTTATTAGCGATGGAAACAATCCCATGCAATGCAAAAGGGGAAAGACCATTCACCCCATAGTTATCAAATACCCCGCTTCTGCCTGGAATTCCAGACTCTCAAGAATCCAGTTCAGGGTTTGATTAAAATCCACATACCACCTATGGAGTTTGATAATTTCTGCTTTGCACCTTCAAACAAAGGCTTGTTCCGCTGCAGAGGATCTCCACTGCATCATCACCACTACACATTGAACCAGCCTCAGGAGCAGTCTAGTGAAAAATAAAGCCACAACATCCTTCTAGATGCATTTTGTGACTTCCATAACCTCGAACCATATAATAGCATGCAAAAATGTGCTCCATGTTGACATTTGCAAGTTGAGGGGCCACAAACCTCTCATGCATCACACCAACAGAGCACAAAAGAAATGCTACAGATTCCTGATGTACATTCCCACCAACCTTGGTAAATAAACACCATGCTCCAATCTACACACCTTCTAAAACAATAAATGACCCAGTGATCAGACACTGACTTGATGTACCACAGAAGCCAATGTACTCCATCAATCTTGGGGACAATTCTAAGTCATCACAGAAGTACAATACCATTGATCTCACAAGGTGACAGATGAAAAAGCAAAATTAACATTACTTCTTAAAGCTAGAAGAAGAAAAGTGGCAGCCTCCATGATAACTGCATGATTTCCCAATGGTGAGCACTAGTCATGGTGATCACATGATGAGTACAAAGAATTCCTCAATGTTCATGATTAAAGTTGACTTGAAAGGAATTGAGAAATTACCCCAGAGTAAGGTTTGGATTTTCCAGAACTGACAACATAATAGCAACTGACACAACAAGCATGAAAAAAAGGAAACCAACTCCAAAGAATAGAAAAAACAATGCCCAAAAAAAAGGTGGGGCAGCTAAAACAATAACAGGGGTCATATGCATATTTAGAGATCTTTGAAAGCAAAATGTATTGATCAACTAACACTGCATCCTACTGACTTCATCAGTTCCCAAGAATGTGTAGGTTATTGCAGGACTTAAACACCATACTAAGTTCTCATTTTTAGTAGGTGTCATAAGACAGGCAATAACTGGAAATTCCAACCATGATGCAAGCCAGATCAACCAAACCTTATGAGAGAGGGAGAGGTCCAAAAAACCCAAGAAGAAAGAGGGAACATAAATATAAAGAGAAAGAGAAGCAGAAAACAGCAAGAAACGGAGGAAAATAAAGATATGATGAAGGAAACAGAAAGAAACATTGGAGAAATTTGAAAGCAAAACTATGGGGACCATTATTGGGCTTGGCTTAGAAATGCTCCCCACTTCTACAGACCTAAAGAAGAACAGAAAGAAAAACAACTCAACCAAAGAAGCCCATAAGAAGGGCAAGGGGGGCCACATGAAAAGGGAATAACCACCAACTTCACAAACTTAAGCCAAAGCTGCCATACAAACATTCAAGTAACATACTACTGTGGCTGCTCTATTGCAGGTAACAGTCAAAGACTCATGACCCTCAAACTGAACAAAAAGAGTATTGACTTCCTTTACACTTTTACATGTGCCACAAACTTCAAAGACCTAAGTCCTTCACTTTGTAAATTCCAATCCAACATGTCAGCTTCATAATAATTATAAGGTAATGTAAACTCTTCGGTAAGTTCATGAAACAACTCTCCGTAAACCCAATACCATCTTGGGGGAAAAAAAAACATCATGATGTGAATAAGCAACATGCGCCTCAAACCAGCAACCAGAAAAAAATGGACAGATGTTGTAAACATGGAAAATTGCTTCAAGCTCAAGACACATATGTGTTGGACTGCAACTGCAACTTATCAAACAACAACAACATATCTAGTATTGGCTAGCTACCACAATACCCCCTCTGACTTCAACAGTACCCAGCAATGGGTGGAGGTCAACATGAATTAACAAACATACTAAGTTTTAGTCACAACACCTGCAGTAATAGGAAGACTCAATCACAATGTTGGTTAGCCAAATAAATCCTTAATGGGAAGGAGAAAATGCAGGAAATCAAGAAGAAAGAGGAATAAAACATATAAAGAAAAAGGAAAAAATAAGAAAAGAAAAGAGGAAGATAGAAATGAGACAGAATTGTAACATGATCTTTTGAGACAAAATGAGCTTTTAAAAACTCCCCACTTAAAATAAGAAGCCCTTGAAACAGTTATTTTAAAGATTCCAAAGGCTGAAACACCAAACAAAATCCTTCTATGAAAGGTGACCTTTTGGTTATACCTTAAAGTTGATTGAATGAGCAACATCACACCAAGTGAAGCCCTTTCAACTGTCCCTTCAATTACAAATGTAAAATCACAAACATAAGATATGACAATGATTGGGAAACCATGACCTATAGCAAAACTGCAAGCAAGACTATTCATCAAAACTCCAACTAGCCATACATCAAGGTCTCCACACATACACAAAATGCTGAAATCCTACCAAATTAGTGAAGGTCAAATGAAATAAAAATCACACTGGGATAATGGCCAATGAGAAACTGCTAACACCAACCCTCAACACAATTGGCACATCAGCTACACCTGTAATAACTATGCTACAACAGCAATGACAAGCTCTCTCAAGGGTCTTTTCATATCAAACACATAAGTGTGACTTAGGGGTTCCATGGTGGAAATACAACACAGCAGAGGAATTGACAACCATGATTCCTGTCATTTATCATGACAGGATAGAGGAATAAACAATGCAATGGATCTTTGATACTTTGGTGCCCACTGGTGTAAGTTCTCTTTTTGATACAGATGCTACCACTGCAAAATGACAGCGATTGCATGCACATTTTGCAATTGTTGAGGTTGATTAGAAAGAAAAACATCAAGACAAAACAATGACTTTCAACATCATGTAAGAACTAAAATTGCCAGATTCAGGCATGCTCAAGATTCAGATTTCCTATAGCTGCAAATATGGTTATCCTATGCATGAAATAAAAACATTAGGCCAAGAGATGCATAACCTACCAGTCCTTGCAAGATTTGCATTGCACCATAAGGTCATCAGGGATGTATGGCATTTCACATTTACAATTTCTGCAACAGTGCCAGCACTTGATCAAAACCATGCAAAGAATATATACTAGCAACTAGGACTGTTAGCGGACATGGTTGTCCTGAGCCATCAGATCATGGTGATAGAGGGCCTAGATCGAACCATCCTACAATAACAGGGCTAAAGGTTGTTATCATCTATATGCATTTGCTTAAGAAAGACAAGAGATAGATATAAGGCAGAAACTGCTAAAGATGGTCACTTTGGTGACCCCATAGCAAATCATATTCCTATCTATATGCACCCTCATTGTAGATAGATTGGCCCACAAATCTGGACCAGCTCCTGTCCTGGAAACATCATGTGGTGAGAACTAGACCATGTTAATGAAGCAAATACAAAGAAATGATGAGGAAGCAAGCCAGATCCAATGCTCGCACATATGTTAAGGATTTAATTACTATTTGGCAAGGACCGTAATGGAAACTTGCAAGCTCATTATCTCATATGACCAAACTGATCTTCCATTCAACGTCAAATGATTGCAAGTTCAATCTTCAGCATGGATTCCAACAGCATCGACTTAACAAGAGAGCTGAAGAATGGAGGTGTTGGCAAAGATACCCACCAAAATCTCCACAAATACTTCCAAGAGAAAAGAAATAGTGCTAATGTAGTATCTAATGATGACAATGATGAGGAGGAAATTTTGGGTGCTGACCTTGACACTTGCAGTACACATGCTATCTGTGATGCTAGTTGCACTCCTGATCACCTCAAGATATTGCACTTTTGTTCTGCAGTAAGAACACCCAAATTAACCAATAGTATGCATGGATTTTTGGCATTTGGACCCACTTGGTTTTGATAAAGTGCAGACATAGAAAACACACCTTGATGCTTGATGGAAACTAGTGTAGATCCTAGAAACTACATCATTGAACCCATGATGGATACCGCCCAAATCATCAAAACTACATATTTGTCTGTTAAGATCATGAGAATGCCAAGTTGGAAGTGGAGACTCATCCATTCCCCCAGAAGAGATTTGCTCCAGCTGGAGATGTTGTCAAAACTATTACAATTCTTGCTACTATGCAAACAAGTTGGAATCAAATCCATTTCCAATTAACAAGCTGCAACTATTGCAGATCCTGCTTATTGAGGTATAGCAACAACAACTAGCGGCTACAACTGTAAGCCTGTGAATCCCAAGAAAAAAAACACACAAGGTACAAGGCTCTCACTCTATTGCATTCCCAACACTAAAATCCACAACACTTTTGTGCACCCCCCATACAACTCCTACTATAAAACTCATGACAGCATCAGCAAAAGCTCCTCTTGCTCTAGAACTCACGCAACAACAACAAAAATTCCTGTAGCAAAGACATGTGGAAAAGACTTACAACGTAGCGGTTCACCACTTCCAGCCAGAGCTCGCTCATGTAATTCCAATGAAGCTTGTTGTTGTTGTTGTTATAGGTCGAGGCTCTACAATGCTTGCAGCTGTTACAAAAACTCATTCCTTCACTTCAGGCCAGTTCACGAGTTCTCAAACGAGGGTTTTGCAGAAGAACCTTGCAACAAACAAGAATATGGTGTTTTGAAATAACATTGCCCAAAGCAACGCTGATTGTAACGCACACCCAGAACAAAGAACAAAGGAAGGATATGTCCTATACAGAATGCAGCTAAAGGAAACAATGTTAATAGCAGCATTGAATATAGCCAATGCAAAACCTAAGGTAGTCTCAGTGAAGTTGCTCAGGTCATCCACTATTTAGGTCATCCACCCACATCATCCGAGTGCAAGTGTGTCCTTGAGATAACCCCGTAAGCCCAAACACCTAAACAAGAGAAGCAAACAACAGGAAAAAAACTACTAATTAGCAAGACAGTGGATGACAGACCGTATGAAAAGCAAAGCTCTAAACCCTTGCTATCTCTACAATGACGGTGGTGGGCATTCTTTGGAAGGGCGGCGTGCATTAACAGACTGGAAGAAGAACCCTCCTAGATAATCGGTCCATATTTGCAAACCGTGCCCTCCAAATAACCTCGTACCTTCGCTAGTTTCACATTAAATAAATTATTTTCAGAAATGTTGAAATTTTCAAAAGTTATTTCTTCCAAATTGCAAAAATATTGTCAAGGGAAAATTTGAATCTTTAGGAGGTTTTTCAATTGTTGAAATGGAATATTTTTAAATTATTTATTTATTTGAGGAACATGTGTTCAAATGGCCAAGACACTCCTGCACTGTACTCCGAATTTCTGTGAGGAAAAAAGGTGGCAACTAGTACATACTCGGGTATGGTCTTTACTGGTATGGTCAATGGTGATTTTTTTGTTGGCGATTGCGGTTGGGGAAAAGAAAATAGTGTAAATTTGTTTTTAAAAAAGCCCAATAAATGAGAAAACATCACAAACGAAATAGGAAAAGAAAAACACACTTGATGATCTTTGAGTTATTTTCATATACGGATCCAACACCACAATCAATGTTTTTGTTTTGTGCAAAATTTTGCACTATTGCAAAATCTGAATATGACCTGCAACTTCCTCAAATGGATTTTTTATACATATTTTTAAAAATCGCCAAAAAGTTAGGGGAAAAAGATTGAGTTCACCACATTTAGACTCTATGCTCCTCTCCGACACATAGCTAAAAAAAGGAGGATGCTAAAAAAAGTTTACCTTCATGTTCATCCTGTAGCCAAACCTGGCTAATTCCTCATGTTGATGGTTGCCAATGTGGTTACATCACCCAAAAAAAAAAATTAAACAATGACCACAATTAATGAAGTTCAAAATCAAAAACATCGACTCAATATTAATGATCAAATTTCTAGAATGGTTTTACACAACTCATCATTTCATGTTTCTTTTTGTTTCTTTTTTCTTGGGTCAGCGTGTGTCAACCTTTGATTGAGGTGCTCATTTTTGTCATGCAAAAGCACTTTAAGAGGTTCTTATAATGTGCAACTACCTATGTTTTGTTGCTTGCTCACAATTTGTTTTTCTTCTTCCTTCCAACCTAGTTAACACATAGGGATCCTCATTTCCATGTACCTATTCTTTTGCCCTTGAATAATTCACTTGCCTCCTACCAAGTTTTTAACCTCCAAATGAACAGAAATGCCAAAGAAAAAGTGGCTTCTACTTCACCAAGCTACATTATAATTGCACTAACTCACTCATTGGAATCCCAGCTTGGGCCACCATTGCATATTAAATAGCCACTAGATGGATGTGCATGTGCCAAGCTCTTTTGCAAAACCCCTAACAGCCCAAGCATGCTGTAAAGAATTCACTCACTTCATACCCATGCACCACATGTTTAAAATAGGGAGGTTAGTAAACTATTTTATTTATAGATAACATGGCCATGAAATGGAACATGTTAATTTGTCAATTGATATCCATGCGAGTGGGTAGTGAAAAAGCAATGAGATAGTTAAGTTTGACTTTTTTTAAAGCAAACAAACGATAAGTTGAAGATTCAACTCTTGATATAATTCCAAATATAAACTATATCTTAGGGTATTTCCAATCAAGTAAATGATCAATTGTAGGCAAAGAAACCCATAACAAATAACATCACCTATATGGTAGTTGTGTTTGTCCTACTTTTTCCCCGACATATCTCTTTTCATTTGTTCTTTGTATATTTATTCCAAATACCACAACACTCCAAACAAATGGGTACATTCGAAAACAGTGATGGATGAGCAGACCCTAAAATCACACAATGACATCCATTGGTTTGGGGAAAAATATAAGGTCACATCTGGAAGCCAATACTTATGCAAGTACCCTTTCGTTAAGAAAGCCACAACAAACCCTAATGATGCCATCATCCTAACCATGTTGAGCATGTTTACCAATGCTATAACTTGGAGCTTATATGTAACACTTGATATATGACCATGTAAGTAAGAAATATAAATGAGGACACCAAATGAATGATTAGGGGGGGGTAAAACAAAAGATAAGTTCAAAGATGAATGTGTGCATCCATCAAACAATGAATGAACGTATTTCATTTCATCCTCTTTCTAAATGAAACCATAAATTTATTGTTTGTCAAGAATTTTTAGGGCAAAATTAAACATATTGCAAATACACATGATTTCACATTCCTCAAATAATATAATTATTATAACAATGTGGAAGATTGTCTCACATTAGAAAAAATATTATCTTTTGTGCAACTAGTCAATTTGCAACAAAATGGAGTGACTTGTCACATGCAACCATGATGGAATAATCTAACACACATTTTTTAATTGCCATGTCATGTTTTATTAACTCTCTAGTTATGTATGCAACTCGATTACAACTAATGGTGTATGCTAATGTCCAATTAACTATGATTCCTTGATTATTTTCACCCAAATGTATGTCCTAAATCCCCATTGATCACATGTATGACCAACTAATCATCATGAAGATGATGTGGACAAATTAGTGGATCATTAATTACAACATATGACAATGAGACTAAATTTAGGAATGCATTGCCAATTGGAACACGATTTTTTAAAAAAAAATTGGCAATGAATATTATTGTCTCAAATTTGTCACATTGAAATTTGAATCCAACATTAAAACATGTTTGCCAACTAAAATAGTTTGGAATGGAATCCAAATGGAAACCACAAAATGAAATAAATAGATATAAAACATTAGATTTGTATTCACTATTGTCAAGGGGACATTTAATCAAGATGTAGTTCATGTTTTAACTATTAAAATAATTTGCAATATTAAAATTTTCTTTGGATACATCAACCAATAATTTATGAATATAAATATCATTTCATCAACAAAATCAACATTTATTTTAGGGAAATTTATAACATTGTTAAACATTTTAGAAACACATTGTTAGATTAAAAAATATTCAAATTTAATTGAACTAGCATAATTCTTATTTTAATCCATTTAAGTTTGACCATTCTTTACTTTGTTGTGTTTTCTTTGTTGTTAAAAGACTCCATGTGTTAACTTCACATCAATGGGTGTCTTTTTGTGATATCTAATGAGAGATTAAAAATTTATGCGACAATGATCCCAAAAAACTACAATTTGCAACTATTTAATTACATAACATAAGTAGGGTGCATTACACATAATTTTAGTTTCAAAGGTGGTCCAAAAGTTTTTAAAATAAGATTGCAAATGTAAACAAAATTAATTGTAGGTTAAGTAATAAATTTACCCACTTAAACTTATATAGGTTCATGTTGTTTGATTTTTATTTTTTTTGAAAAAACCTTTGGTCATGGTTTTGAAACTTTTAAAAAAATTGACTAGTTCTAGAGTATATGTGTTGAACCCAATTCTTCAAATTTCTAACTTGGGTGCATTCACGATTCAAATACCCTAAAAACTAAATAAATTAAGATACTACAATAGAACAAATATATATTACATTATTATAACTTTAGTGGATTGTTGCATGCCAATACAAAAAAAGACATCTTGTGACATTAATAAAAATGTACATGTTACCCTCCCATAGTGTCACTTATGTCATGCATTTGCTAGAAACAAATGTTTCTAAAAATAGACTTCATGTAAGATTCCCAAAAAAAATTATGATCAATGGATTTTTTCAAAAAATACAAAAATTCAATTTTTACCCTCAATCATTCTTCAAAGTGTGGGAGTGCCATGCATGTAATGCCTTGACATTGTTGATGTGGTATTTGTGGCAACATGAATTTTAACACATAATAATGTGCAATCTTTCATACAACAGTGGACACTTTTTGTTTTTATAACGGCATGCCCAATGGGATGGAAAAACCTAATCCACGTGTCATGGAAAACCCTTACAAAGAAATGATAGAACTTGCTACACAATAGGCTTTCAAGGGAGGGTGCTCTGAGAATTAGGGCCTTGCACAACTTTGTTGCATAAAAATTTATTGTTATTTTGATAACCTTAGGGCCTTATTTACCACATATTATAAGCATGTAATCTATGACTAATCTTGAAGATGTGTGGTAGGGTGAAAGAAGGTGTTTGGTGAACCATTTGCTTCGCCAATCACTAGCTAAGGAGTTACCTAAAATTTTCCATTAAGGTTGAATTCATTATGAGAATTGACCCTATCTATATTGGCCATTTTTCAATGTTTTGCCTATCAATAGTGTACATGTTGAATTCAATTGTTTATAACTTGTAAGGATGAATTGATAGTGTAAAACTTCCAATGATAATTCAATGGTCTACACATAACATCTATTAGAATGGTGTACTTGACTAATGAACAACACAAAAGCACACCACATCAGCACCAATCATATAATTACTTATTCAATTGTGCACTTGGAGCAAACAAAACCTCCAAATTGCGCAAGTAGAAGGCAATATTTGTGTTCATTAGGTCCCACCCCTTGTTTTCTTCTTTGTGGGTTTCTGTATTGGCCTTCTCCAAAGCAATCTTTTCCACTATATGGTTGATCATGTTTCTCCAAGCAACATTTAGCATTTTCAACTTTTAAAATATTCAAAATGAACCCATTTATCAATTTCTACATCATGTTTCACCCAAAACGGAAGAGATTTTGTTGTTTTATACTTTGGCGATACAAAATACAACACATTTAAAAAGATGTGTTCAATAACAATGTTGTTTGAAAGAATGAAAATAAGTGATCCTGACATATTTGAATACCCTATACAAAGTTTTCCAACTGAAAACAAAGGATTGACTAACTAATGATAATGTGCTAGAGTTCTAAAATTCATTTGGTTCAATAAGCACAATAATTAATTTGTGTCAAATATCATGAATCATAGGTAAGATATATTATAATATACAGAAAGAAAGCCAAGTGTGTGCCCTAGTTGTAATTAAAATTGAACTATTGTGCTAGAACTCCTAATTTGAAACCCATCACAAAACCCATAAAAAACAAAATGAACAAATATTATGTTGGAACTTTGTTGAGGTTGGAACCCATCAACAACAAAGTGCATTTACGTTATGCTAAAACTTGGTCTAAAAATAATAGAGAGCCATTGATTGTTACTTCATTTAAATTAACACAAAAAGAACTTGAATAACCCCCTTGCCTGAAAAACACTTCTGGGCTTGCACACAACCCTATTATGCTAAACATTGAAAAACAATGATCCCTTTCAAGCATTTCTATTGATCCTTTGAAATTCTCATGAACTTACCAAACATTATTATACATTTCACTATTAGTTCAATCAGAATAACTAAAGGAAAACATTGAAACCATTGAGTCGAACACTTTCAACAACCATATCATTTCTAAAACACAAGCCAGTTGAACACCCTTTGTATATTAGTACACTAATATCCTAACCCTTGTTTGTATACAAACATGATTTAGAATATCTATGTAAAGGTTTTCAAAATTCAAAATATTTTATAAAGTATTTTAAAAACTCTCAACATGTGATTTACTCTCAACATTTCTACCAACTTATCAACATTATTATTATTTTCAAAATATTTTTTTTCTAATTTCATTTCCCCATAAAATCATTTTTAAAAAATTTTCTGGGTGTAAAGTTACTATGTTTCAACATATTGTTCAACCAAGTAGCTAGGATATTTGTGGATTTTAATAAAATTATATTATTCTAATTCCTTTATACTCAAATGCGGTTAAATTTTAGTAGGGGTGATCATTTACATTGATTTTTTCTTTAGTTCTCCAATATTGTCATATTGGTGGACATTTAAACACATAATCTAACCATAACTAATGCAAATCTCATAGAAGTTTTTCTCCTCAAAAATTATCTATTATTGCATGTGGCTTACTTAAATGTTAAGTGTAAATTGTAAGTTATAATAACTTAAAGCTACCTGCATAGGAATTGAGACTTTCATCAATACTAATAAAAAATGTACCAAAATTAATTTTTGATAGAATATAAGGACAAGATTCCTAGGAACTATTAAAAAGCACGCAATACTAATATGAAGCAAGTATGAACGTTTAGAAGGTACCCAATGCCAAGATGAGGTTAGAAAATGGATATCATACAACTTTGGAATTTTGAGGAAATATGAGAGACTTTGCATAGGTCATCCTAAGAGAATTGATTGGGCATGATCCTTTGTATGGTTGTCCCTAAACAATTCTAGAAACAATTCACACCTATTTCATTTCCTAACCTAACTGTCTCATTGTTTTTTTAATAACTAGTTCATTCCTTTTCCCTACCCTGCAACATGGATATGAAAAAGCAAATTAACGTGTCTATTCATCTCCATGATATTTATATTAATTCAAATTGGATTTGACATTGCATTTACTTCTTTCTTATGGTAGTTTCTATTATTTTTTGAGGTTACTATTACAAGATTATTTTAAAATTACCACTAAAGTTTTGAAATTCACATGAATCAAATTTCCTCATCCAGTTAAATTACACTAATTAAATTATTGATATCTATTTATTTTAACAAAAGTAGTTTGTTTGTTTGGTTTGTCACATTGAAATTTCCCAATCCATGGTGCCCCCTACCATGCTCTTGGTACCATTGGTGAGTATGGGTGCAATGACGTGATTTGTAATGTTTAGACCTATGGAACAATAATACGAAAGTTATTGAATAAATTTATCAATAAAAAATCAATTAGATATTTTCTTAAAAATTAGGAAAATTGAAGCATGCTTTTGATATTGAGTAAAGTAAAGTAGAATTTTATGAAGGTAATTTAATTAATTTTACACTTAAAATGCAAAAGATACAAAATTTTGAACAATTTTTATCATTGTAAATTCAATAACAATTCAGAATTCAAATTAAAGTAGTTGGGTAATAAGTTCACACATTGGGGCCAACATCACATGCCACTAAGTCTATCTATTAAATAAGGTAATTTGACATTTGGTTTGTTTTATTTGTCACATTGAAATTTTCCAAACTATGGTGTCTTGTTACACAATTGGTATTATTGGAAAGTCTTCAATGAATAGGGTTGCACTTATAGTAGGTTGGTTTTGTAATGTTTAGGCCTACACTGCAATTAGAATTATTGAATATTGAACAATTTTATCATTGAAAATTTAATAAAATCAACATTGAGGCATGTTTTTGGTATTGGTGGAAAGTGATTAGTGAGTAGAATTTAGTGGAAGTTATTTCATTATTTTAAAACCTAAGGTGCAAGGGACATTGAACTTTGAATTTTTTTGTCATTAGAAATTCAATATAAATTCAAAATTAAAATTCACTCAGTTGGGTAAGGAGTACACACTTGGGCCAATGGCACATGCCACACCATCATATGTTATGTGATGGTAAACATTAGGTTAATGAGATGTAAAAGGAATTTGTTATGTCGATATGATCGTGGACCAAATTACATTAAGATAATATATTATATAGATGGATAGTCTCATTACATTTTAAAATGGAAAATAATGATGAAACAAATGTCAAGCTATAAACTACATATATAGGAAGAAGTTTTATATGATGGGAGGATATATATCAATTTTATTTTTTTGATTCTAAGGTTTTAATTTGAAAACAAATTACAAACATGAAATTTAAAGAGTTAAGATTGTTAGAAAGTTGATTAAGAAGTAAGCTATACAAGGGGATATATATGTAAGAAGACTATTTAAAGAAAATTTGTAAGTTAATCATGGGTTTAATGTTACATATAAACATGATACATATTTTTTAAAAATTGGATGACATATTGAGGTTCAAATTTAACTCAAATTTGTATGATTAAGGAAAATTATTGTGTATGAAAACATAATGTTAATGGACTACATGTGGTTTATTATAATCATACAACCTAATAAACATTTCATTTTCATACCAAATGCCTATGGATTTAGAAGTTATTTACTTCACATCCATTTGTGTTTTTTTTTCCAAATTTGTGATGGAACCAAAGTGGTAATCATCTTGAAAAATCCGTTGTATAGGTCATTCAATTAGATTATTCAAGTCGAAATTTGGTGACAATTCAAAAACAATGCATCCATCTTATAAAACAATGAGTCAAAAAGGAAATCTTACCTTGAAACTCGAGAATTTCGACAGCTTGCAAACAAGCATTCCTTATTTGATCTGTAATCCTAGAACAGCACCCAAATTGTACAACATGAGATGAACCACATTTGTGTTGTTGACATGGTGGTGGTTGTTATTGCCCCATCATTCACCTTCATCCTAAGATCAACCCAACAATCACAAAACTACTGCAAAGATGAAGAAATTCATCAAGGTTTTGAGTAAGAGCACAAGATCATGGGATGTATAATCCCATAGCTAATAATCAGCACACATGCTTACCGGACATTTTGAAACCGCCCAGAATGGCCAAAACCCTATCCAAACACGGGTTATATACAAGCAAGCCTTTTCCTGCAGCAACAGAAAAATAAGAAGAAATTTCACATATATTTCAAGTCATGCATTCAGTTCCCTTCTCTGGCTTTCTCCAGAGATGTTGTAAGAAGCAAGACCGGCAATAAGAATGGCTGCGCCCACAAAAAGCCTTGGAGGGAGAGATGCCGGTGTTCCTAATAATGGTAAGGGAAGGGTAAAGGACCAGATGGTGAGAGGCACAGCTAGTGTCCCACAGAGGGAGGAAACTACAGCTGATGATTGCTTCAGCAAACTAAGATTGCAGATATTGAATGCCAAGTTTGTCAAAATGTACAGCAATGGTACAAGTGGTGCCCCCTCGCATTCGTTCCCTACTACACCTTCTTTATTCAGAAAACATGCCGCACCTTCCCAGAGATATGTCGGCAGTTGCTGAAAGGGGATCCCTTTCAAATTTGAGAGCAAAGGAAGTAACAAAAGCACAAACAGTGCCTGAAATGATGATCCTAAAGAATTCACCACAAAAATGTCAACTGTCCCTCCTTGTAACCTCTTGGCTGCATCTTGGAAAATGAACTCTTTCAGAATTGATGCTCCTGCAGTGCAAGCAGTTGAGAAGATCATAATAAGTGGCCATATAAGGCTGGACTGCTGCAGTGAATGAGGATTGACTCTGTCAACTCTGCTTGTGACCACGACAAGCACTCCCAAAATTACTAGCAAACATCCCAGAATTTGTCCTCGTGCATATCGCTTCCGCAGAATTGTGGCAGATAGTAGAAGTTGCCATACCAAGAACAGCTGCACTACCCAGAAAAAAGAGCAAAAGCATCAAATGATGTACAAGGACAAAACAGCAAGGTTCTCTGACAATGCATATATCTACAAAGAAATTCTGCATGGTGTTTCCATGGACAGCATTGATACCCTTTGCTCCTAAATTTTCCTCGTCATCATCAGACTCCCTTCATTCACAACACTCACAAACAAGATAATCAAGAACCAATTGTCAATTGTTTTCCAAGAGAACAAAACAAAATCATGAAGGGAGGGAGGGGAGGTGAAACAACAAATTCTCTACCTGATGCAAGATAGGAATGGATGCTCCAGCAATATTAGCTGCAGCTGCCATGCCAGAAGCAATCCCTAAAGCTTCAAGAGCACCCAAGGCAATGAATTGAAGCTTGGGCAAAGCCAACATCTCCTTGGTGACAATACCTGCTTGACAGCGAATGAACAGAATGGTGGAGTACGCGATCACGTACCCAAACGTGTTGACCTGAGCCAAGAAGAAAGGGTACTTGTTCAATGGAACCAAAGCCATTTTGTACAAGACCTTGTTTGCCACTGATAATCCTATTGCAGCTAAAGCTGTGGTTGCTACTCCCAGATCCCTTTTGCTAATCTCCCTCCCCAACACTACTTCAAAATGGTCTCCTCCCTCGGATTGATTTGCTGATGATGATGCTGATGATGATACCTCAGATGATGATGAAGCCCTCACAACAACAAGAGGCTCCTCCTCCTGTTTTCTTCTTCTTCTTCCATGTTTTTGGGGATCTCCCAATTGTGACCTCAAAACCCTAGATGCGTAGTAGTCGTCTTTGCTGCAGTAGCAGACAACTCCAGTCAAAGGCCATTTTCTTGTGGAACCCTTCGTGGAGGGCGAAGAAGAAGACGCAATCAGGCAATTGGGTGGTAGTGCTGGTGCTGGTGGTGTCAGGGGACTTTGGAGCGTGCAAGAAGGAGAAGAGAGTGAGGAGACGGAAACACTCCTCAAACTACCCATGAAAAACTCTCCCCTGAACAGGGTGCATGCATGGTGAGATTGTCCCAACAAAGCCATAGCTTCTTCAACTCCCCTCTCCTTCACTTAAACAAAAAAACCCCCTTCTTCTTCTTCTTCAGAGCTATCGTTCTTCCAAAGCAAGCTCTTGTTCTTCCAATCTCCAAATTCCCAAAACTTCCAGATCTTAAGCTTTCCCACTCAGATCGTTTTCAAATTGAATTCTTAGACTCATAAAATACACACACAAAAAAACCGTCAAACAGAAACAAAATTCAGTGAGCTTTCCCCAAACAAAACAAACCCACCCAAAAAAGAAAAAAACAAAACCTTGTAATAGAACTATACCCACTGCCACCAGATATGAGAAAACAACATTTCCAAGGAAATTCCCAACTCCCAAAAAAAACCTAAACTAAACAACCTGCTGAATGCCGCCGATCCGTCACAACAATGTCCGGGAAAAACCAAACCTGGGCTTCAAGCATCATCGCCCACCACTACGACTACTAGTAGGTACTACTTACACGGGACACACATGAGCGAAAACCGTCTTCGCAATTTGTCACCGGCTGACGTTTTTGTTTGTTTGTTTGTTTTCTTCGATTTTTTGAAAAAAAATTCCGTCGTTCTTTGCGATATTTCGGTTGCGTAGAATCGCCGAAGTCCTTCGCCTCTCGCGTACGACAAGACACTGCGTGGGCTCGAGTCTCCTCGTCTCGCCCACTTCGCTCCCCGTCGACAAATCACACTTCTCGCCCACTTGCCTCCTTTCATCATCGATTCTGTGCACACCAGTGGGTACGCAATAAATGGACCCCACTGACTATTACCGGGCCCCCCCACTCATATTGCTTTAGAGCTGATTCCATCAAAGTGGGGTTCAAAGTGGACCGATACCCCACCGACCAGTGCGCGCGCCCCATGACACTTTTGGATGGTGGGTATAATTAGTGTGTTGGAAATGGAACACTTCTTTTTGTGCCACAGTTAGGCTAACCCTGATTCCAATCATTTACCTAAGCTTAGAGCATGCACAGTGGTAGCAGTAAACTTGACTGGCCTTTCTAAGTGTATTTTGGATGAAGTATTTGTTATACATCAAATCAAATAGTGTAAAACGGTTTTGGGGTTTGGTATCTACGGCCACGTTGGCAATGCCTTGCATTGTGAACAATGCCTGTAAAAAGAAAATAATTGTTTTCCGTTGGTTGTAACGATTGGCCCAGCTGATAAGATTTAGAAGGTCTATCATTTTATTCAATTTTATAAGTGAACTTTTTGTCAAAGAAATTGACACTGCACCTTGGATGTGTTAAATGTTCATAGATGCTCAATCACGATTGTTGTTTTGTACTGAAATGATTATTTTCAATTAGTTAATTGTATTGATTGGTCCAAGTGATGAGATTTAAATGATGTATCACTTTATTGAGTTCATTTTTCAAACTTTATAAATGAGAATGTGGGAAGAATTGACATTTCATCTTGGATATGTGTTAAATATTGATAGAGGCCCAAAGGGGACTGCTTTTAGACCATCTTTACTGGTGGTCAGCCCCAACATAAAATGATCGTCAGGTTCTGATGGCAAGTGCTTACATTAATACCTCTTTGAAGTTAGGGGCATCCTGCCCAAGAGTGAAAATGTGTGCATGTGAATGAAAGCAAGGTAATTGTTAATAAAATCATTTTTTACCTAATAATAAATATTTCAAAAAATATTGATTTTTTTAAAAAAAATTGTTGTATATTGAAATGACAATGTATCAATGCATTATATTCCATCATGCATTATGTCATCATGCATCATATTATATCATCAACATAAATCTTATGGTACATATGTATTGTGTAAAAAAGGGTGGGGAAATTTTCAAAATGATTACGTGCATAAAAAATTTTATAGGTGAACATTTAAATGTTTGTTTTTTATATTATAATTGTTAATGTATCAAAAAATATCAATACATTAAATTTTGAAAATACATGGATAAGTTATTATCATATTTCCAAGTTTATGGGTAAGGTAAAGTAATTGTTAATTTAGTACCAAACCACCAATTTCCTATTGACAAATGGTGTGAACAATATATTGAATGTATTACTAATATTTCACATTGGATAAATAAATGGGTACATATGAAAACTAACATTGGGCATACATTTAACACCATTTTTTGATCATAACTAATTATAATTGACCATTTTTTTATACGCCAAGGATTTATTGATACATTAAAAAATATTCAGCCCATCTAAACATAGAAAGAACAATAATTTTTTAAAAATAAATGGACAAGAGGTGGTCACATTTCCAAGTTTATAGGTCAAGTAAAATAAATGTTAATTTAGTAAAAAACCCATAATCTACTATCAAAATGTGGTGTAAGCAATACAATGAATATATTATAAACATATTTTCACAACTTGAGAAATAAACTTTACATATGAAAATTTGACATTTAGAATATATTTACTCATTTTTCAATGATAACCAATTATTATTAACCATATGTCACTTATACACTAAAACTTTATTGATACATTAATGATGTGTTGATACACTAAAACTTTTTCAACCCCTCTAAACATAAAAAAACAAGAATTTTTTTTAATGGACAAGAGGTTGCCACATTTCCAAGTTTATAAGTAAGGTAAAACAACTATTAATTTCATTAAAAACCATTAATCTACTATCAATATGTGATGTGAACAATACATTGAGTGTATCATAAACATATTTTCACACTTGAAAAATAAACCTTGCATATGAAAATTTGACACCTAATATATATTTACAATTGTTTTTCAATTATAATTAATTATTATTAACCATATGTCATTGATACACTAACGACCTTTTGATACATTAAAGATTTTTCAACATGTCTAAACATAAAAAGAGTGGAATTTTTTTCAAAATAAATGGACAAGAAGTTGCCACATTTCAAAGTGTATGGGTAAAGTAAAAAATAATTAATTAATCGAAATGCACCACTATGTTGTTAATTAGTAAGACGTGGTGTGAACAATACATTAAATGTATTCTAAACATATTTTCACACCTAAAAAATAAACTTTACATATGAAAATTTGACACCTAGTATACATTTACCATCAATTTTTATATTATAACTAATTATTATTAACCATGTGTTATTAATGCACTAAAGATTTGTTGATACATTAAATACCCTTTGATACACTAAAAATTTTATAGCTTATCTAAACATAAAAATAGCAAGAAATTTCTCAAAATAAATGGACAAAAGTTTGCCACATTTCAAAGTGCATGGGTAAAGTAAAAAATTAATTAATTAAACTAAAATGCACCATTATGATATTAACACATGGTGCGAGTAATACATTGAGTGTATTACTAATATTTCACACTTGAAAAAGAAATTTTTACATATGGGAAAATTTGGCATGTGTTAGACATTTCCCACCACTTTTCGACTTCAAATAGTTGATATTTGCATTGGTTAGTCTATTATAAATATATGTTGAACTTCCAATGAAAATTATTTTGCAGATTAAGGTTTGGAATCACATTTTTCAAGCTTTTGCATATCAAAATTAACATGAACTTCCTCTTCACATGATTTTCTTGTGTTATTCCAAAGATGTTTTGGACCACACTTTTGACATTTTTATAAAATTTTCACATGTCATTATGATTTAATTTTATGTAAATCAAATATTTACCACATTTTTAACTCGTTGTATGTTGATTATCACAATTTGAATGTAAGGTGCATAGAAACTTATATCTTTTATAGTGGTTTTTGCAGGCATGGATGGGAAGTTGCCCTTGTATGAACATGACCATCAAGCTGAACTATAGGCATTAGAAAATGTAGTTCAAACACCACCAAATGAACATTTTGATCATGAAGATTTGCTATGGGAAGTTGTCATTTGACACACTGGGATACAATAAGGCCCTTGCCTTGTTGAAGTTGCATTCATCCCCACAATTCGAGTGTTTGATTTCATAGTTGGTGAAGAAGGTAAAAATGGTGGACAATGTTGCTTTCTTTGCAAAAAACGCATCATCCACCTTGACAATGATTTGCAACAACCATGAATAAATAGTGTTTCCAAGTTTTTAAGGTTCAAATTTAAACCTTTATTACATTTTTGCACCAAGATTTGCATACATATTATACATGTTTAGATGTGATGTTCAACATCTAATGAATTAATTTTATTATTATGTAAACATGAAATATGTGACTAATTGTTTGTTTTGTAATGCAATGTATGTTCATAAGTAGCACAAAATTGGTAGACTGGTTGTTTGTATGTACCGATGTCAATATGGTCCTAATGATCTCACAAATGTTGTGAAGGATATTACACAAAACCACAATGCAATTCCAAAAAAATTGGACATCAATGGAGAAGTAATCCCATTAGTGACATGCCACAAAGGGTACACGAGATTCCAAGAAGAAATGGGGGTGGTTCAATATAAAAAAGGACGTAAAGTTGAATTCACCATTAAGACATTATGTTTGTTCAAACATGTATCAAAGTTATGTTTCATTCAACGAAATCATGTTAATCAAGATGGTCTACATATCCATGGGGATTTAAATACATGTGATAAATCTACATTTGCTGTCGATTTATCAAAATAGATCAAAGATTTTGTGATGGAACAACTAAGGCTTGGACTCACAATGTCTCAAATTATGGTAAAACATAAACAACATGCGAAAAACATCATGTTAAGGACATGTGAATTAAATAGATACATGTTCCTTCATTGAATAAGATGTTAAGATGTTGTCTGGGAAATTGGCTCAAGAAACATACCAGTTACATAAAAACAATGCAAAAAATGTGCATATGTGGGTTTAACAAAACATCAATTCAGTGTTTTACTATCAAGAAATTGGGGTAGAGGTGGATGGTGGTCTCATTGGGCAAAACATGCCTTTCACTCTTGGTATCCAAACACCATGGCAAATGGAGATGATGATTGAACATGGGCACTAAGGAGGTGTTGGAATTGATGCAACCTTTGGGACAAATGAAAAAAAGGTGATACATTATGTTTGATACATAATACATAAACATGTGATCTAATACATTAGTATATATTTAATCTAATGTCATTGAAACATTAATAGGACAAATCAACAGACATTAAAAAAATACATGTAGAAATATGAAATTCTTAATAGATAATTCATTACATCTTTTGTCAATGTCTAACTAACATATCTTTATTGTGAATTGTTGCAGTTCCCCTTTTACCATGATGGGTTTGACCAATGGCACAATGGCATTCATGTAACATATTGCATCACATCACGATGTCGACAAAAGGATTTAACACCATGGATACATGTTTTGAATGAAAACATTCACAATATTCACCCATCATAACATTTCACTACAACAAAGGTGTCCCTATATGCCAATTGATTTCATTAGATTTTGAGTGAATTCACTGGTTGTAATGAACTAGGACCAGTGAAGAAGCAGTGAATTCACTAATCTAATGAACGAGGATTAGTGAACTGCACCCACATTTTGTAGTAGTGTCTCAATGCTTTCATTATTGATTATGCCTAAAAGGAAATCAACTACATCAAGTAAAATCCTTATCCCTTCCCCCTTTCTATCCAACAAATTGCCAACTATCTATTACACATGTCACTTGCCAAAATGGATGTAACATGCATCAACATTGATTGTATTTAAATCCACCAAGTTCCATATATAATGCATTTTTTTCTTGAAGGACTATTTGGCCAAACATTGCCATTTTTTTATGTTTGTGGCATGTGAAAAAAACATGGCAAAAACAAGCATGTATCAAAATAAAATACCCACCATTACGTAGTAATGTATTACAAGAACTAAGGAACATTGTGTATACAAGGATGGTCCATCTAGAGCAAGTGTTGGAATGTGGGCAATGAATATGTTACAATATATCACTAGCAAGTACCTTGCAACTAATGTCTTTTGGAAATACGTGGAGGAAAATTGGTGACATAAAACTCACATGTGGGTGATTGGATTTCAAAATCTACCATATGTTGGGCTAAACACCGATGTTGTAATTGAAAGTTACCATGGGACATTGAAGGCCCAACTGAAGTCAAGGAAAAGTAGATTGGTTGGTCGTTGTGTGGATTGGTGCATCCATGAATTAGTCAAAGATGTCTTCATTCAATATTAATATCAAAGTCTACATAAGAACTTTGGGTTCATGAACAACAAATGACTACAATTGTTTGTGGTTGGGGCCTTATTGGGGGCACAATTGATTCTTGACACAAATGTGACATTGCCTTCCTATGATTGTGGTCCAACACATGTCATGTCATAAAAAAAAACCCATATGCGATACACCATCCATAACCCAACATTATAGTGGGTATGTTGCAATTGTGTCAATGCACAACATGGAAACATTTGCAAGCATCAAATCAAGGTTTTAATGTTTTTTCATCCTAACCTTGTAGAAGGCACAATCATTCAATTTTGTGGATCATTAAAAGGGACTTCTCAAGGTGGGTTGAAAAACCTATTTAGTCCACAAGTGGGTACACCCCCCCCCCCCCCCCCCCCCCCCCCCCCCCCCAACACCCACCCAACCAACCCCAAAACCCACACCAACCCCACCACCACCAACCACAACAAAAAAAAAACAAAAAAAAAAAAAAACGACGAAAGAAAG
>Ga0116231_10006511_pt1 | contig 22213 bp, 14 predicted proteins | sample S1TSphgellanicum_2_FD_89695 | JGI IMG/M metagenome (GOLD analysis project Ga0116231, IMG submission 89695) | Host-associated microbial communities from peat moss isolated from Minnesota, USA - S1T2_Fd - Sphagnum magellanicum MG | ecosystem: Host-associated > Plants > Peat moss > Unclassified...
TATGCTCACAAAAAATAACCAACTACAACGCTTAAATAAAGTAGCTTAGTGAAAAAAAAATTGAATTAAAGTTAGAATAAGTGTTTACACAAATAAGAAGTGGGGCGCCTGGGGGGGGGGGGGGGGGGCAAATTGTAATACCCACATTATGACTCTAATCCACATTGTATATGGAATAGGGAAATGCAATATCTACATGACAATTTAAAGATGCAAATTATATGTGAAGCAAAGTGCAATACCCACATTATAACTCTAATCCACATTATATATGCGAAAGGAAAATGTAATACTTACATGAAAATTTAAAGATTCACATTATATGTGGGTGGTAAAATGCAATACTGGCATTATCACCCTAAATCCACACTATCTATGGGAGGCCAAAATGCTAAATCCATATACCAAACATGGAACATTCTTAGTGGAATTTGATGATTGTATTAAAACCATCCAAGAAGACTAATTTCTTAAATTAGGAAAAAAAACAATAAAAAAACATAAGAAAATGATTAGAAAAAATATCATACCATTGATGTTAAAGGATGGTGTCACATTCAAAGGAGTTGTATCTTGATTTGAAAACACAATCTAAATAAATTAACACACATTTCATTAAACCTTAAACTTAAAACCCTAAATAATGGAAGCATTAGCCTTAGAGTTTAAAACTAATTACCTCATATATATATATATATATATATACCTGAAAAAAAATTAATGGTAAAATGCCATAAAAAGCAATAATTATATAAACATATACAAATGCCATACAAAATAATCTTCTAAGAGCGAGTGATGAATTAAAATTGAAACATAATGAAAAGAAAAAATTAAATGAAGGATATAAAAATTTATTCTTTCTACCTTTAGTGTGGTCACTTCAATTTGAGGGACCAACCTGAAACCTTCATTCACTTTCAAAAGAGCTAAATTGAGTTTTGTTGCAAGTATTTGTATGTGAAACTTTGGCCAAATTTCCCCCCAAAATCCAACCCAATATTGATTTTGATTAGTATTAAAAATTGTGCAAATATTCATAAATGTTTTACGTTTTTCTAACTCTAAATTTATTAAGCATATTCCTTAATTAAATTCAATACATATTGCGTTAAATGGTCCAAAGTGGAGGTAGAGGACCATTGCCAAAAAAATTCCCATAATTGCAATACCCACATTTACCATTATAATTTTTACAATCGAAGTCCACAATTTGCAAGTGCATAGGTAGGTATGATGACATGTGGGTAGGTATGTTTTGTTAATAAGTAGATATTTTGTTAATAATTAAAGTGGCATTACTAAAAAATGTATCTAATCTCTTAATTAATTTTTGTAGTAGGAATTATGTAGAAGTTTAAGCAGTAAGATACATAAATTTTGCCAAGAAGAAATATAGGTTTAGCTAAGAAATACAAGTTTAACCAAGAAAAAATATAGGTTTAACTAAAAGAATAAGTTTAATTAAAAAGACATATAGGTTTTGCCAAGGGATATAAGTTTAACCAAGAATAAATATAAATTTAACCAAGAAGAAATATAGGTTTAACCAAGAGATATAAGTTTAGCCAAGAAGAAATATAGGTTTTGCCCAAATAGAAAAGTTCAGCTAATAAAATATATAGGTTTAATTAAGAAAGAGAAGTTTAGCCAATAAAATATATAAATTTAGCCAAGAAATATGTTTAACCAAGAATAAATATAAGTTTAATAAAAAAGAAATATAAGTTTAATTAAGAGATATAAGTTTAGCCAAGAAAAATATAGGTTTAGCCAAGAGACAAAAAATTAATCAATCAAATATATAGGTTTAGCTAAGAGATAAAAATTTAGCTAGTAAGATATATAGGTTTAGCCAAAAAATAGAAGTTTAGCTAATAGAAAATATAGGTTTAACCAAAAGATAAAAGTTTAGCCAAGAAATATAAGTTAACCAAAAAGAAATATAGGTTTAGCCAAGAAATAAAAATTAGCTAGTAAGATATATAGGTTTAGCCAAGAGATAAAAATTTAGGCACTAAAATATATAGGTTTTGTCAATAGATAAAAGTTTAGCCAAAAGAGCTATAAGTTTAACTAAGAAAAAATATAAGTTAGCCAAGAAATAAAAGTTTAGCCAAGAGGAGATAAAAGTTTTGCCAATATAAGTAAGGGATTAATTGTTAATTTGTAGGCATGGTTAAGATTTAGGTCAATAGGGTAGCTACGTGGGCAGGTAGTATGGAAGTTAGGGTTGGGAAAAAAATGTCAATGCAAAGAAAATGGTCAAAGGTCAACAACCAAAAAAATTTAACTATGGTAGAATGTTGGTTAACGTAAGGTAAAGAGGTGAATGAAAAAAAGGCAAATCATCCAGCCCATCCTAAGGATAGAATGGCCAACTGATGCAATCATGGGGGTTGGTTCACTCTAGCCCCTCCTTGCACCCACCATCCCCCCATGTAGGATGAATTGTTTATGAATAGTTGTTAGCTATTGTAGTAGCTTTTTAGGCTCAAGAATCAGCACTTGGGTGCCAAATATATATATATTTTTTCAAAATTCATTTGGGCAATAAAAAAAAAGAATTAGTGAAATTTCGACAATAAATATAGTCAACTTCTTTGAAATTTTTTTGGACTTTGAATCTCTACCATAATTAGACTTTTCCTAACATTTTATATTGCATATTTTTGCAAAAATAGGGATACATAATAGAGTTATCTGAAAAGTGACCTTCCCTTTTGAACACTTCATTCATCCCCCAACCCTCTTTTAAGCTCTAAACATTGTTATTAGCAAATAATGAAAATTTTATGGAATTCATGATTAAATGCACAAGGTTCAGAAATATTTATAACTACATTATTGGCAAAATCAATGATTGGTTGAAAGTGATCAAGAAAACAAAACAAAATGAAATCCAAATTTGGTGTTAATTTGAATTTTAATCCTTGTTTAAGCCAAATGTATTAAAGAAATTTGGTCACCTTAAGTTACACCTTGTGTTACACCCTATATTTCAAGTCTCACCCTGAAAAGCGACGCATATGTAAAATCACCCTGAGTTACAAGGTTTTGGGAAAACACAAGGTGAGTTAGGGTTTGACTACATTGACTATCCAACTTTTGGACAATCCATTAATTGAGCATTGGGGGATGTGGGGGCATGGGGTTGGCAAGATCAATTCATGAACTCATAAGGCAAGGGGGGGAGAGGGCATGAAGTTTTTTCAAACTTAACATTTGGGCTATTTGGGGAATTTTAATTGGAAGCAACATATTTTACTATAAAGTTTTCCTCCAATGGTGACCCCAAGATTAACCCCTTACCCTCTTGAAAGGTTTCTTCATGAAAATTTCAATAACTTTGGTAGAAAAATAGGTGATGTTTGGAGAGGTTGGGGGATGATTTTTTTAATGGTTGGTTTGGGGATCATCACCTAAGGCACCTTGGATACCTATTTATCTAGGTGCCTATTTAGGTTAGGGATATATAAACCGAAACAATTCTCAATTTTCTTTCTCTTTTTTGCAAGTGCCACATTCCAAAGAGACTCTCTTGAACCATAAGAGAGTATTGCTTGGGTTTAGGGTTTCAAGTTCACTTTTTTTTCTAGGAGGACCCTATTTCATTCCCACTCCCAATTTGTTATTTATGGAGTTTGTTGTGCCTAGTCTTGACTCAAGCTCCTCAAGTAACGACAAGGAGCTCCTTGATGAAATTGATGTCAAACATCAAATTGTGGTGCAAGCCATAATCACATGTGTCAACACTTGGGAGTTCTTCACATCAATGGAGTTGGAGGAGGGTGGTGGGAAATCTGTGGACCTTAATATAGGCATATGAAACATCTTGACAACCATGTGGGCGATGCCAAGTTTGTTCAAATCTTTGACCAATTTCAATTTGACTAAGTTTGAGGAGTTGGCACAGCTTGTGGTCCCCACCATCATTGGTCATGCAAGGTCCACCAAAGAACCACACCACATTTTTGGGTGACCATCCATGTTGACCCCGAAACAATGTTTGCACAACTTCATATTGTATATGAAGCACGAAATGTCATCAAATATGATGCATTCCTATGGAATTGGAACAAGAATGCAATAAATGACGATGGCATCTTTATTGCATCTTGCATCAATTTTGCCATTGTTGATGAAATCCAGTTGCCCATTATTGAGGAATGTCGGGTCTTGGCTACTCAACTTCCATAGTTTCAAGGTTGCATTGGATTTATTGATAGTACTCCCATCAAAATTCGTAAGCCTTGGAACAATCTAGCCCATCGGAGTTGGTTTAATGGGTGGAAGAAGATATATTGCATGAATAACATAATGGTGGTGGACCACCATGGGTTATTCATATATTTGGACCTAGGGTACCCCAGGTCATTCCGTGATGTCAATATCTTGCAACAATTAGATATCCACACAAACTACCATTAACACTTTGTTCACATAGATGAGTACTTTGAATATTTGTTGGGTGACATGATGTACATGGGCGAGGATATGTTCATGATGCAACGCATTGGGAGGCACAAGTTAGCACCTGGAGCTAACCTTGCTGTAATTGCAACTTATAACAACATGCATGCATGTATTTTTTTAAATCACCATCTGATTTCATTTGTATTTAATGGGGTTTAGGACTTTTAAAGTTAGGGTTTACATTTTAGGATTTTGGGTTTGGTTTTAAAATTTTGGGTTTGAGTTTAGGTTTAAGCTTTAAGGTTATGTTTTAGGGTTTATTGGTTAAGGTTAGGATAAGGGGTTAGGATTTAAAGTTTGGAGTTTGGGTTTAGGTCTTAAGGTTAAGTTCTTGGCTTTGGGTTTAGGATTAAGTTTTAAGAAGTAGTTTTAAGTTTAGGTTTTAGGGTTTGGTTACAGGGGTTAGGGTTAGGATTGGGGTTTTAGTTTAAGTTTAGGCTCTAATTTTATGTTTCAGGGTTCACAGGTTAAGGTTAAGATAAGGGGTTAAGATTTAGGGTTTGGAGTTTGGGTTTAGGTCTTAAGCTTAAGTTCTTGGCTTTGGGTTTAGGATTTATTATTTCATGTTTAGGGATTTAATAAATTAGGGTTTCAAAGATTGGGTTTCATATTAAGTTTTAACGCTTTTGTGTTCCATATTAAGGTTTCAAAACTTTTGTGTTTGGGTTTCAAAAACCAAAAACCAATGTAGATTTTCAAAATGTTTTTTCAAATTAGGGTTTTCAGATCTTGGACTTAACCATAACAAAAACAATGCACGTTTCAAGGTTAAGGTTGAGTGGGGTATTGGAGGCTTGAAGTCCAAATGGAGAAGGTTGATGAAAAGATTTGATTCAACAAAACAAAAGTACAATCACCTTTTTAGGGCAAGAACATTCTTAACAAACTTCCTACATAGGCATCACCAAAACTTCATGATTGAAGTCATTGGTGAGCACCAAGACAATCCTGCAAAACATGAGTGGGATGGTAACTACTAGTCATAGGTCTAACAACTCTTTGACCTTAACCTTAAACTCTTCATCCGTAATGACACCACATTTTCAAGCTGCCTTTAAGTTCCTTATCTCAAAAACATTTTTTTTCTATGTTAACATCCACCTTTTGTCTTGACAAGGCCTCTTGATCCCCCACAATGGCCTTAAAGTTACTAGTGATAGTGGCCAAGGTTTTTGATTGGGATTGCAACATTTCAAATTTGGTCATGGGGCATACAAAAGTTGGAACAAGTGGGGGTGTAGCAGGTCTTGATTATAGCCCAAGTGTTTCATTAGACATACAACTAGGGTTATCCGTAGAATTTGGAGAGGATTGAAAAGAAGGGCTTGATGTATTTTCAATCATTAATTGACACCTTTTTCATACATTCATTGATGCATGCCCATCAGTTGTCTTGAGTTGTGCTAAAGCATGATTAGATTGTAGGGTAGCCCTCTTTGTGCCTAATTCATTTGATGTGTCAGTCTTCAATTTCTTCAAGCATTTTCATAGCCTACCTTTCAAACTTTCAGGATGAAATTCAGAATCTGGGAATTGTTTCTAATAATCCTTGTACACAACTTTCCAAATTTGACTAGGTATAAGCTATGTCACATTACTCTTATTTCGACTATAGAACATGAAATAGTGGTTGTATGAAATAGCCATAGAACTTAGGTTCACAGAATCCATAATGCACCTCGGGTTATTGTCTATCTGAAGTGCTTTTGTGGGCCTTGTGCATCCTACCAATTCAAGTTCACTTTTTTTTGTGTCAAAATAAAGACCTTCCATACTTACAATAAGCATCGAAGGTTTTCTTAAAGAACAAAAATTTTGGAACTCCAAATTTGGATCCAACTCTCTTCAAAAATTGGATGTAGATTACATTAGTTTAGAACTAGGACCGAAAGTTCTGGCAAATTTATGATAGTGAGAAAGAATTTCATTGAAAGGTAGGGTTTCAATAAAGTTAGAAAGTTTGATGATTAAACCTACACACAGAAAGTGTGTGAACCTCAAGTACAAAAAAAATGAAATTGAAGATTGAAGTAAAGATAAAGAGCCAAGGTTCTGACAACAAAAAGCTTCAAAGCTTTGGAGGTGTTTGACCTTTCACAGTTGATGCACTCATGAAATCCAAAACATCAATATAAGCCCCAAAAAAAAAGGCTCTAAGGTCATGATTATAAACTTTACAAAAGTGATGTTTGCACCCATCCACATTCAATCCAACTTTCATACTACACTTTCATCAAAACCCTATCTGCCAACTATCAAACTAGAAAGCTTCCTTCTTAGCTGCAAGGGATGTTCAATTCATTGTAAGTCTAAAGTTGGTAAGGATTGGAGTCTTTTCCCATGGAGTTGCAAATAAAATTTTTGAAGTTATCACTACCTCAAATATACAACTATCTGTAACTAATCAAGGGACCTTAGAGGAAGATGAGGCTCATAAATGGATATATGGATGGGGTGAAAATGGGAGTGATGAAGGTTCCTTACTTGTAGAAATACTGCAAGTAGATGGAGGAAGGTTAGTTGATGATTATGAAAGCAAAGCTCACATCTTTGGAAGGAGTGCAAAACTTTTTGGAGCTAGGAAAACAAAGAATGAAAATTGTATGAAATGATCTCATAGTACCAAAGTTTTGTGCAAGGCTCAACTTGTCGACTGGAGTGCACATTGTAAAAGGATTATAAAAGCAAATAAAATGTAGTAGTGGTGCATGACTAGCTTCACATTTCACAAAGCACTATTAGGGTTGGTCTCCTCTCATTAGTCCATTTGGAAAAGATATTCTTCCAAGAAGAATTCATGTGGAGATTGGGTGGCTCTTTATAACTACTGCTTCCATTTATGTATTGGGCAATCAATGGATATAGATGTAGGGATTTATGACTTATACATAGATACCCAAATTAGAAATGTTTATAATATGGCAAAAAAATTTGACAAGTTCTAGGGGAGATAATGCAAACAACTTGGATTTTGATTCCCCACAAAGTTGGGCAAGACATCCAAAGCTAGGAGATTAAAGAAGAAATGTAAACCCTAGCTAAAAGGAAAAAAATTGTTTACTAATCAATGTTACAGAAAGAGAATGAGAGAGAAAGAGATTCTAAGAAGTATGAGAGAATTTGAGAGAGAAGGATTAGACAGTGCGAGTTAGGTGATCAGAAGTTCAGAGAAAGAGAGTGAAATAGAGAAGCTTAAGGTAGTGTGAGTGGGCTCAAATACGCTCACATTGAATGCAAGCACACAAAGAGTGAAAAAAAGAGGTTATGTTCTGATAGATTAAAGAGTGAGAGAGGGGATAAGATATTAAGGTAATTGAGAGGAGTGAGAGAGAGGGATTTTGACAAACTAAAGAAAGAAAAAGAAAACTTTTGATAGATTACAGAGAAAGATAGAGAGAGGATGAAATTTTGACAAGCTTGAAATAATGAAAGAGTGAGAGAGAAGCTTGAGGTGGTGTAAGTGGGTTCGGATATGTTGACATTGAATGCAAGCAAAGAAGGAGTGAGAAAGAAGGATTCTGATAGACTAAAGAGAGAGAGAGAGAGAAGGGTTCTAATAGATTAGAGAAAAATACACTGAGAAGATGAGATTTTGATAAAGTTTGTTGAATGAGATTCTAGTAGAGTTTGCAAAGGATGAAGATGAGATTATGAGGTTGAAGTTTTGACAAAGTCTGTTGTATGCAGGTCCAAAGAGAGAGAGTGAGAAAAAGGATAAGTTATGACAAACTAGAGGGAGAGAGAAAGGGATTTTAATAGATTAAAAAGAGAGAGAAAGGGATTCTAGCAAACTAAAGAGAGAGAAATTATATTAAACTAGAAAAAGGACAAGATTTTTACACAGTTGAGAGAGTAAAAGAATTTGGGATTTTGACAAATTGGAGAAAGAGAGAAAGAAAGAAAGATTCTTGTTGGTTAGGGAGATAGGAAGATAATTTACTTAAAGATAAATATTTCAAGCAGAATGATAAATATTATAACTTGAATTGAAAGAAAATTTTGGCATTTGATCCCAAGTTACAAAAATTACAAGCGGAATACATCGTGGGTTTATTGTGGGGTTGGTGGATATGTGTGCTACTATACATGTTATCTTCATAATCATAACTGGATGATAGGGGAATGGGTTCAACTAGGTCTTGGGGTTCCATGAATGTTTTGCAAGGTTCAAAACTCACCTTCAAACTGCATTTTAAGGGATTGCCTTAGGGTATGACTAGTGGTTACATGTTGGAGGTAAGATTTATGATTTATTTTAACTACCTCCAATGCATTCCAAGGAACATTCTCACCCATAATTAAAAACCAAGGTTTGTTTATTCGACAAAGTCGCCAAAACATTAATGGGGTCAATGGCAACAAAGTGAAAATGTGTGCAAGTATTATGGAATTTGGGAGAGGAGGCAACAATGTACACTTCATTTCCAAACATGTTTCCAGGAATGGGTTTTGGGTACACACAAGTTCATTGGGTTTTTGGGTCAGATTAGGGTTTGCAAGATGGTATGAAGCAGTTGCTTTCTTGCAAGATTGAATTAACTATGTTTTAGCTAAGGTTTGCACAAAGTTACAAACTTTGCAACAAAGAGTGCAAAGAGATGAAACAAACATGGAAAAAGACCATACATAGGACCAAAATGTTTCCCAAATTGTGAAGCTTTCTGAACAATCATATAAAACCTCATCCTTGTGTATTGTGACCATGGTTTTGGAAAGCTAACCCTAACTTGGCAAGTGAGTTGCAATGAGACTTGTATGACTATCAACAACACTACAAAGCTTCTTTCCATCAACACTCCTCTTACACAACAACCTTCCATTGATAGTCCTCTGGCACGATGACGATGGTGAATGGGGTGTGAATAGGCCTTTGGGGGCTTTCGGCTATCTTTGTTGCTCCAACTGCTCACTAACTCAAAGATTCTACACCTAACCCACTCACTCAAGATGTTCACACTCACTCATTCAAAAATTTTACATCTCACATTCACAACTTGAACCTTCACATTCACAACTTCAAGCATTTTTCATTTGTAATATTCGTTGTTCACTCAAAAACTCTACACCTCACATTCGCAACTTCAAGCATTTTTCACTCGTAATAATCATTGTTCACTCAAAAACTCTACACCTCACATTCGCAACTTGAACCTTCACATTTGTAGCTTGAAGCATTTCTCACAAATGAACAAAGCTACTACTTTGTCAAGGTGCATGAGAGACAAAGACCCTATCACAAGGTGCACAAGAGGGAATAGAAAAACATAGGGTGAAATTCATGGAAACATGAAAATCAATGCATTTCCAAGTTTCACCTTATATTTTTTTCCTTTGTTTTTGGCTCACCCTAGCTTTTTGACTGCACCTTGAGTTTTGGCCCAATTCAAGGTGAAAACCTTGAATTTGGCGACTTTATGGATAACTTTATAGTTTCTAATTTTTTTTAGAAATTTCACTTTCTTTATGACCAAACAAGGGGTATGGGTGCTATGTTTTTTTAATTTTGAAAATAATTTTAATATTTTAACAAATTATAAAATTATAAAATGTTGTCAATTATTAAATACTTGCTCTACGAATGGACTTGCATAAAATAAGAGGACCTTACGCTTCCACCAATTTAAAATTTTTTTTTTTCATAATTTAAAAAAATTTCAACATTTGAAATACATATATTTTTTTTAAATTCAAAAAATAATTTAATTACTACCAAACTTGAAAAAAGTATTACATTATGTACATGCCAACCTTGTGTTAATACCTTGGCTATTGGGTTTACAATCTTATAATAGCTAAATATTGTCAATTTTTTTTTATGGTTATAATTTTGTCTACATGACAAAATTTCAAAAAAATAATTTTGTGATACTATTGCAACTTGAAATCCATAATATTAATTGAAGAATTTAAACTTTAAGCATTAAAATATGATTTGGAATGCAACTCCAATTTGTAAATCATTTTTTTGAAAACAAGCTCCAAACATAAACCACCACATTCATGATGTTTGTTAGATGTCATATATATTCAATGTTATTTTAAACTTTGTTTATATCTTCAAACATAAATTATAGAACATGGTTAATTTTTTGAAACTATGTCATCCTTTCAATATTATAATTACCTGTGACCCCATCAATGGTTTTTTTCATAAATTTTCACCACATTGTGATAAAAAAAAGTCTAGAGAATGGCCTTAAGGATTTTGAGTTGTAGAGTTTTTTAAAATCACCATAATATGATGATGTAGATGGGTGGAATAACCATCATATCAACAAACAATTTCGATCACACACCACCTACACTAACCAACCCTTTTTGTTGGATGCTAGAAATATGATTTACAACAAGTTTCCATTGCCACTCCATTCCTCCAAGAGTGGCTCCCATCACCAACAATGATGAAAGCTTAGGAGAAAGGTTTGATGTTAGTATTGAGTTGGAACTTTAAAGGTTTAGTGTTGTAGTAAGATGAAATTTTGTTTTTGTGCTTTAATAGATTTAGTTTTGGATGTTGGGATTAGGCAACTTGCAATGGCCATAGATGCAATAGAGGAGTTCTAATGGCAAGAAGTGCAATGAAGGAATGTTGCAAGGGAAAACCTTTCTTGTTTATGAAGCTACAACTCCAAAGCTCATGAACATTTTTTGCAAATTTTCTTGCTTTTATTTTGATCACATCATTTTCTGATCTACATTCAAACCTTTGTTGCTTCTTTAATGCTCGGAATGGACCAACAAGGTATCAATATATTTATTTATTTAAAGGTATGCATGAATTTGGATTTCTTTTTTATTGCAATCAACAATTACAAAATATGTTTATGGGTTTTTTAATGTCAACACATCACAGATTAGAATGTTATAATTTTGCAATGATATGGGTGTAATCACAATCAAATGAGTCAACAATGACAAAGGATTGAATCACAAATGGGCACTTTGTGAACATTTTGACTTTTTCATAGAACGGAACTTTTGAAGGACTTTTTTTGCAACATGTTCTTTAAAATATTTATAATTCTTCCAACAACTTACATGATTTGTGTTAACTCTTTTTGAATAAATATGAATTGTTTAAAAGTGTACAGTTTTGCTAGATTTTACATTTCGCCTTGAAAAATGATCATAATTTCAAATCATGTCAAAATATGATAACTATTTTCAACTTTAGTTTTTTGTATTAAGTCACAATTTTTTTCATATTTCATACATATTATGACCCATTTACATCTAGCAAATGATATTATAAATTAAAAAAATTTGAAATTATATTTTGAATTAAAAAAAATCAAGTACCATAATTTTTTAATTGTGAATGTTTTCCATATGTGGATGGTAGGTCATTGTCATTTCAATTTTCTTCTCATCAAAGTTTTTATACTAAAATAGTCCTTAGCCTAGTGCTTTATTAAAAAACAAGTGATGTTAAAATTCAAAAGTCCTTTACTAAACCCAAAATTAAGTTTATTAAATCAAATCATTTAAAAAAAATCTTCAACACTCATAAATTATTTAGCATGAATTTCTTTGATCAACATAACATTAAAGTGGCATTACATAAATATGTTTGACAAAATTGATAATGTTTTGGTCGTTTGATATGAATTTTGGTTCATTTGATCATGATCACACCTATATGAAATGCTGAAGTGGAACTTGACATCACATTCATTGTTTAGGTTCTTCATTCTCAATGCTCACTAATTTTTCTTACTTACATATCCTAGTTTCCTTTTTTAGTTTGATCCCACCTATTTGCAAATCTTAAGTTCTATGAATGTTTTGTGTGTTTTTTAAAACATAAATCTTTTGAATGTTTTGCAAATCTTGTGTGTTGTGTAACTTTAGTCCTGTTTAAAATGTAAATGCATTATGTTGAAACCTAAACATTTGTGTCTATCATGCATATTTGAGTCATTTAGGGTTTTGTTTTTTAGCTATGATTCTCGTTTAAGTTCCAACAAACTTTATGTTCCATCTATTTTATAATTTTCTACAACCATCAATTTTTCTTGTAGCATTGCAAACTTCAATTGTCCAAATGCAATTAAAACTATTATATCACCTAATGTTTTAGGTTTTACTGTGTCTATTTTTGTGGGTAGTGCATTTTGAAAGGGAAATGAAAAGGTTGTGAGGAAATTGTTGCATACTTTTCCAAAGATCCTATAAAACCCACAATTAATGAACCAAAGAAAAAAAGGTTTAAATTCAAAATGTAAAATTAATATGGTTTACTAAGATAAATTGGCTACAAGGTTCATTTGGTTTAAACTTGTTTGTGGGGGGGATGGCAAAGTGTAAAAAAATGTTAACTTTCTAACATCCCCACTATTAAAAAACAACCCACATTCTTGTTGTTTTCTTTCCTTCTTTTCCCCTTATTGCCATGTTCTATTGTATGTTTCGTAGACAATGGAAAATTGGGAGCCAATCCCCTTTCTAACAGTCCTCTTTTCTTGGTTTATTAAAACAAGTGTGATTATTTTGGCTATATATGTGGTTTTTTTTCTTTTGTTGCAGGATTCTGCTAGTTTTCCTTTTAGCCTTTCATTAGTGCAAACTTGGTTTGATAAAACTCAATTCCATAGATATGTTTTCGAACAAAAAATAGAAACCAAGGATGTAAACTTTGTATAATGGTCTAAGTGCCTTTTGTTGTGCATGGTTATGAGACAAAACAAGCATGGATGAACAACTTTTCACATTCAATAGCCACAAATCGTCCCATGTTGAAACATTTTTTTAGCACAATGTTACATTGGTCAATATCCAATAGTTGGTCAAACTTAAATATTGAAGAAAAATTTAGTCATTTGAACATACAACACTTAAAAATATGTTGCCAACAAGTTAAGAACATACACAAATTATGATAACCATATCCAAATAAAACAATTCCCTATGTAGCCAATTGGTGATGTAATGTTTTGAATGTTGGTGATTAGGAATCTTCATAAACTATATGTCATGGTTTCCTCTGGAAAAATTATGCAAATTTGAAATAGGCCTTGTACTTAAAAAGTCCCAAATTTAGAACCAAAATGTAAATTCTTTCAACTACATGTGTTTCAAAGTCTCAATGCAAAATTCACCAAATTCTCACAACATTAGAGCATGGCATTGGTAAGCAATATTGAAAACCTTACAAGATGAATCATTCAAAAAGTTTTTGAAAAGTTGAGGGACAATTTTGGTAGTTCTAAGATTTTGTGTAAACCTTTAAACATGCATCAAATTAATTCTAATTATGTTCATCTTTGTTGATAAACTCTACAAAATAGTTGTAGAAGCCATGGGATCTAAGGTTGTTACAACTAAATTCTTAGTGAACAAGGTGTGCTATACACAATGGCCTTGCCATCAATTTTAGATCGACAATTGATATTTATGATTAATTGGTCATAGTTAGGGGAAAATATTTTTAAATCTATTTTCATGTACATCATGTTGTTGTAAAAGAAGAAAATTCATGGTTTTTTTTTCAGTTTTTTTACATTACATTAGTTAGGAGGAACCCAAAAGGGATCCCTTTTAGAACCTTTTAAAATTTTGTTACCAAATTAAAATCAATAGGGAAATGTTGCAAATCTAATGACTTTTTTGTTACAAAAATAAGTGATCAAATATTCTCTTTTCATATTTATTTTTCACATTTATGCAAAATTTCAAACCCAAAAAAAAAGACTCGTCATGACATGTGTATTTGAATGTTTTCAATCACATTGTCACATTTTGAAAGAATTACACGAATTTTTGTGTATGATGGGTGTCATAATCATTTTTAGAGAAAATATTTTCATATTTAGTTTTGTGATTAAAGATTGGTGACAAAGTCAGTTGGGCTGGGTGCACATTTGAGGAAGTGGCAGAGAAAACAAAATGTCAAAAAATGAATGTGAAATCTTTTGCCAATCAAATTAGGATGAATCATCTCGCCTAGTTGACAGGGGGGCAAAATCTCTTGAAGCTACTATACTCTATAATGATTCTCAACACAATATCCCTGCCTTCAATATCCCTGCCTTCTAAGGCAGGGCCAATAAATGTTGCAAAACAAGTGTATGACAAGTCCACTTTTGGCATACTCAAATATGATGTCAAGGGATTTACCATTGTTATATGGATTAGATTCAAACTTCATCTTTGTTGACTTGCATGGTTCCAAAAGAAAATGATGGTTAAAGCTATTTGCCAACCACACACACACATTGAAGCCCCAAAAACCCAACATACAAAATTAGTAGTACTAAAAGCTCGTAGCAAATATGGTTGTCTTTGTACTTATGTCATTAAGTGGTTTTCATTGGAACCAATGTATATTGTGAAATTAGTGTATTGTGTTCGATCATGTTCCTACACATGGAAACTTGAGTCATTTCCAAGGTGAAGTGGTCTCAAAATGTGTTTTGTAGGACACATGACAAGTCAAATGAGGGATAGGTCTTGAATAATATTGTTCGGTTCTTTGCTTTCAAAAGGAACTTTTTGATCTTGATTTCAATTTTCTTCTTTTTTGATTTTCAAATAGAACCTTTGGTTTGGTCTTGAGATTAGATCTTTGGATTTCAAAAACCTTCAAGTTTAATTATTTTCACAAAGAATTTAAAGCTGATCTAATTTAAACCTAAGTCTAATTCCATCTCTAATACACATAAATAGACCAAAAAATAAAATAAAAAATGTTTACACAGTATTATTTTGTTCAACTAGTGCACATAGTTCAAGGTCCAGATTATCTAGTATTAACTATGTACAACCATTAATGCAATAACTTGCTTAAAATGTATGGCCAATCTTATACTTTCTTTCATTAAGTTATACTTATTTACTTAGAGAGCTGGAACTTGTGTAAAATGGGGCAGCACCTCGAGTTCACGTTTTTAAAAAAACTAGTTACCTGATTAGGTTCCAAGGATGGTTCCAACAAAACTTGGAGCCTCTGAGCAGAAGATCCTAAAACCTAACCTATAAATCCCAGAATCTGCCAACATTGGTTTTGAGTGTCATTGGAGCTAGTCCACAACCCCTAGTAATGGCCCTCCATCAAATAAAGTGAACAAGTTGTCGAGGAAGATAATAAAGGTTACAAAGACTCTTTCCCTTTTCTGAACAAAAGGTCAGCAATATTGCCAACAACTGCAAAGAAGCACTTCTAAAAATACCCCAAATGTCAATACCATTAGTGTTGACGTCTGAAATACTAGAAATTCCTACTTAATGGTCAATATGAGCATATGAAATCCATCCACAACATTGATAACATTGCCACCCGCTAATGGTATGAAACCAAGTTTTGTCTGCAAAATGATGCTGGTGATGAACAAGTTGTTGCTTGTGATACTTCCTTTGCAAGATACTTGCCATAATCATCTTCACTTCACTTATAGTTTGTGCATCCAAAAAGCTGTAGACATTTGAATGTTTGATATGTTTACTTCCATCATAAAAAAGTACTTGAAGACTTTGAAGTACTTTTAAGTACAAAAACAAAACATTAAACTGTGACCTTCACATGTCTCCTATATATGAATAAAAAACTTGGAAAAAATGTTGGATAGATACCTGAACTCAAATCCTTCATACAACCATATTTCCATTTGCTAAAATATTGTCTCTCTTGTCAATTGGCCCATACACATTGCGAAACATGTGTGGGTCATTACCTGATTATAGTGTGAAGGTTCACAGTGTAAAACAGAATGGAAATTTCAAGCATCTAGTTCAAAACATGAAAACACAGTTTCTGAAAATCCATTGTCATCTTCATCTAGGGAAGGTACAACTCATGAACTGCTGCATTCAGCTCAGTCAATTGTCCCCTTCTGGCTAATCACACACCCTTCTTCATCCTTTTCCATAATTGCCTCAATCAGGGGCAGCTTTCTGATCACCTTCTTTTTCAGGGTTATTAGCATCAGTGAGAAAAGTTGAGAGAAAAGTCACAGTACAACAGTTGTTTGGATTGCCTTGGGTATGTGACCTCATTTGGAAAGCTGCTACTCCCTCACACTGGTGGCTCTGCACACCTGAGACAACTTCAGAACCGTTCCCCTAAGTCTCCAGAAAGAATTGCACACAGTCCATCAATATTTATACTAACATCAACAGAATCACCTGTTTCCTTTTCTCTTCCTCCATCTTATACCAACAAGAGGACTTCACACAGATCAGCATGTTGTCTAGTAACAAGAATCCAAAACACATACCATTCATACTTCCAACTTGAAGATCATTTCTATGAGATTGCAGAGAAAACCACACAATAATTTGAAGGTAACATGTCTCGCAGTTCCAGCAAAATCTAAACTAACACACCAAGAACAAGTGGGTCAAAACCCTAAGAGTGTCACTCACAAAGTATCAGACCATCACTTTGATCACAGATAGCAGTGACTTGCTGCCTTGATTCCCCATCAGCTCCAGACAGTTGGAGACAAATATACAAAAGCATGTGTCTTGCATTTCTATCACATTTCCGGAAGCAAGAAGAACACTCAAGCATGAAGTTGACTAGCCCTCGAGAGGCATAACTACTATGAAAAGTCAATAGTATCCTCATTCAAGCTGCAAAAAGCTTGTGAGGGAAAGCTTCATTTTATTTAAGCTCGTCCCTGTACAAGCAAGTATCTATGCCTAAGGAATAGAGAGGCCAACATAAACATTAGTGGTGTGGGGCCTCCTGCACCCTGAACATACCCTCTACATATTCAACTCCCTATGCAACTTATCTTCAGAAACCTGAAACTCAAAAATCAACTTCAAAGTTATAGCTGAGCAGAAGTGTAGACTGATAGGACAATCCACCAGTTCTGAAGATGTACCCCAACCAAAATCACAGCCTGTTGAATCCATGTCCCTTCATCATCAAGTTTAACAGAATCATGCAGACTTCAATTCGAAAGCTGTAAGCAGAGCTTGACTGATTTCTTGAATGTAGACTAAACATGTATAATCCAACTTAGATTTGCACCCTGTAATTTGTACCTGAGATTCCAGCTAGAATGTAAGATTCATGAAGTGAGGGAAAAAGCAAGGACCACAGGGCAAAGGCCCTAATTTGGACCAGGTGTGCGAGTTGCAGCCTTGTCCAATACATGCTGCAAAGCTTTATTTGCTTGCTCCAGAGTCTCCACAGCATGACCTTCCTCAAAGGACACTCGCTGCACATTGAACTGCATAGAACACAATCCCAGACAAGATATCTATTAAATTGCTGAGAAAACTCCAACATATAACAATATCTCAGTTCTGGCCAAACCAAAAAGAGGATGACAAGAATGAGTGCAGTCATAACCTTGTGAGGGTCACTCACAATGTACCCAATCATTTTCATCATGTGACTGGCAGTAACTAGCAGTAACTAGCCTGCCATTACTCCCCCACTTAATTCATCAGCTCCTGACAGTGGATGTAGATAACTACAAGTGAACATTGTGACTGAGTTGCTTCCAGAAATGTTGGAGAAAATCAGGATGTGGACTTTTGCATGATTGTTTGCTTAAATTTCTGAATGGATTTGTTACCAAAGTTTACATTTTGCTCAACAAAGGAAAACATGGCATGCTTACCTGAGCACCTTGACGAACACGAATGTCAACACCTTTGCTGTCAATGGAAATGAGGGCAGCATCATCCACTTCTACTTCAACTGATAACAACTCTTTTAGAGGTCTTGAAAACTGAGTATTCAGCACCTACAGGCATGTGCCATAATACAAATTAGGATTTTCATGCAGTTTAGGACTCTGAAAAGAACACTGCCCAACAGATTGTACCTTGCAATATTGACCTTAGAACTCTCTGAGAACTTAGTCGGATCAGGAAATCGCTTTTAAGAACTCAATTGGAATTGCTAAACTACAAAAGCAAACCATCTAGACAATAGGGAGGTGAGTTGTAGACCAAAATCTTGGTCTCCTTAGCAGGGTAAAGAGATGCAAACTTTGTCAATTCAGGCAAGCATTTAACCTTTCAACAATCTTACACTGCCAGCATGGAATGGACCCATGGTTGAAAATATGCAGCGGTCAATGCTGATAACCTGACAGACACTACAGCATGAGATAAATTTACCTTTAAAGTTTGCTCAGCACCATTGGCGGCAATAGTATCAGGATGTGCTTTCTCATACTCCTTCACATCCACCCACGCTACAGTTCCAAAACCACCCACAAAGTAGATGTCACTGCATATTTCACAACATATATGTTAGTCCTTAACATACCTACTAATAACAAAGCTGACTTTTTTAAGATACTGGACTTTTTGGTTGGACTTAGAATCAACATCCTAGTTGTTGGAGTTAGAATGATCAATGAAGATATGATCAGCTTTTACAGCCTGAACTTTCTAACAACTCTAAATTTCCAGGGTAGTAGATTTGATTTGATCTCAAGTCTACAATTCACAAACTCAGGGTGGACTTGGCTTGTTCTAACCTTAATGTATGTTACACATGTTCGAACATTTAGATATCCAGATCTCCTTTCTCTGTACAGAGAAATTCAACCCTACTAGCCATCTATAGTGAGAAGACAAAAATGGGACCTGATATTCTCCATACGAAAAAAGGTGAAGTTCCCCCATTGATGAGAGGCACCTTGTTGGTGCTTTGCAATGTAATACTTATGTGCAAGGTCCTGCAAAAGAAGAATACCGGGAATGTCACAACAAGAATGTGCAATTCAAAGAACTCATCATCATTTTCACAATTATATTAATAAATCTTCTCACTATTCAATTGGAGGAAGAAGATCTTGTTGCAACCTGTTGATCCTCAGGTAGTGGATACACATCCCCAAAAATTGTGACCCGAGCATTTGCAAGCCCACTCCATCCAGGTATCTGCCATTTCCCCCAAAATCAGTTGGTCAATTGAGTCTTCACCACAAATGTCAGTTCACCTCCCTCCACCAATAGGTTAAGTACCTCAATTCCTGGAGGTGGGCAGCCACCAATAAAAATGAGTGAGCCTTATCTAGTAACTCCAAACAGGACAATATCCAAACAGCTATCTGCTGGAAGTGCCAGAACCCCAACAATACTCACAAATGAATGCTAGACAGCATCAATCAGATAGACCTGCCAGAGTCTGCTATCAGAAGAAGATATGCAAAAGAAAATGTAAATGGAGCATACCTGAACCACCAAAGTGCATCGCGGATCTGCCAGAAGGTTTCTAGTGTGGATAGCCAATGGTGATAACGAAAATATGGGATCTGTGCATATTCACAGAAGAGAATATTAAATACCTGTCACCCTAAACACACTCACACAACCAATTTTCCTCAAAAGGGTCAAAGAATTCAAGAACAGATGCTTACGTCCAGAAGCATCAGTTGCAAAGTCCACCAGTGAGCCAAATGGGTACCCTCGACGACGATGATGCATCCTTGACATGATAGTACATAAGTGTGCATATCGTGCCTGCATAAAATCCTGAAAAGAGTTAGGTTTGAACCTTCTTGAAAGCCATCATTCCACAACTGACACTGTGTACAAGGGTAGAAAGTCATTGGGAGGTTGGAAGTTTGAAGTTACACCATCTCCAAGGCAATCTCACCATCAACAATACATTATGCTGCTTCTCTCAGCATCACAGAGAGAACTACAACACTAAACAAAAAATTCTATTTCAACTCCACTGGTTGTTTTCCATGTCCAAGCAGACTTAGGTCAAAATATTCTCCAAGTACTGTTGTCATTTGCCAATAACCTCAGCAAAGCAGACTTCCCAAGAGATGTTGTCAGCATGTTGCATCACTTCACCATGATCTTCTTGATCAGTGATCAAGGCAAAAGGAATTACAAAGTCTTTTCGCTATTTTGTTCAAAATTATCAGAATTCAAAACTAGCAACTACGACAAGAGAAGACTGAACCTGCTCAATAAGGTTGCGGACGGCAATGGCAGGGTCAGGAAGGCCATGGGATGATGTTGCACTTTGCACACCTCCTGATATTGGAGTGCGGAACAATCCAGAACGATTGCTATTAGCTCCAACTACTGTTGAAGAAGCATTTGCATTCCCCCCACCCTTGCTTGATATTACGCCACTGCTCTCACTTGCTCTCCCAGCTTTAGACTGAAACCGTAAAAACCTTAGTGAGAACCCGCAGCTCCGTAACGAAGTTTAGTCCCAGAAAACACAAAAGCTCAGAACATTGCCACGCAGACATGGCCATTTTCGAATTTACCATGGGCGATGTGTTAGCGACCGCGGCTCCATTTTCGGCATTCTTCGAGGAAGAAGTAGCACCGATATCATCATCTCCAGCTCTTGAATCATTCAAAGCCGAGCATGAAATATGCATGATACTATCTCGCTGCCTTCTCACCAATTTCAAACTGTCACTCAGGCTGCCAACGAGGGTTTTCGTCCTCGGATCTTCCAAGTATACAAAGGAGTGCATTCCCGCAGGAGCGACTATTGGGGGAGCAGCAAATAATGACGGAGCTCTACAAACTGCCGCGCTCCGACTTACATCCATCGCCATACCTTGCATGGTGCAACAACAAAAGAAAGAAAGAAGAATCTAAGGAAGCAGAATGACGCCGGATTGGTTTATCACCGCCTCCACCACAACACCAACAATTTCCTCAAATTCCACACCGGAGATCCAAACGGGGACAAACAAACAGCGCAAGTAATGTACCAGAACCCTGTCTCTTAGCATGAAGAGGAGGTTGCAAGGTCGAAATTGTCTACCATACTGTTAGGGTTTGCGCCAGAACCCTGTTTCTTTGTATGAGGTTGCAAGGTTGAAATTGTACTACCAAAATATTATTAGGGTTTGTGAACTCCTCAGTAAAATCGGAGAAAAGATGTGTTAACAGTTTAAAATTGTTGTAGAAAGCTCTTTGCAATTTGCATGCAACATGGACTTAGTTCACTAATTAGGCAACTGTTAAAAAGAACTCAAGTCATGCATTTGAAAATTCTCATTGGACACCAAAAGATTTGGTCACACCCAGGCATAAGCTTAGGAGCTATTACAATATTTAAGTGCCAGTTTCCTGAAGTGAACTACTCAAACCAATTGAAAATGATGATGCAACCCTGTAATACTTTATTTGTAAAGACACCACAATTGGAAAATGTACAGAAGAATAAGAAAAAGGAAAAAGGGAGAATTCACAGGATGTCAAGTTAGCCCAAACTAGATGTCAAAAGCTCTCAATGTCAAAAATTGATCGCTTGTAATAGATTGGTTGTATTTCTTCATTCAAAATTTGATCACAATGGGTTGACTATGATGATGTGAGGTGTGTTTTGGAGGGGTGGAAGTCGAGAAGTTGTTAGGTGTACAACTATCGCCTAACTTTAGATGGAAGATGTTTGCATCTTTTATGATGTGATGGAATTTTTTTTTACGAAAGTAATCAAAACAGGAAGATAAGGAGCCTTTGGCCTTTTCAAGTTTCAAATGACATTGGCACAATCATATAAAAACACATCAACTTGTTGGTCACAAACTCCTTAGAACATTTGAAAGCTCCCATTCTAATAATCTAACTAGTGACAAACTCCTCAAAAACAATGAAAAACCTCTCATCTAACAAGATAATTAATGACATAGGTTTTTTTCCTTTTTTTTTTCCAGCTCTAGGTGCAAGAGTATTCCATAGGCCTAACGTACCATATTTGTGAATATTTTCTACACTCACACTCTGACCGTTACATGTGTAATACAAGGCTAAAAAAAACCTATAACAACAAACAATCTCCACA
>Ga0116231_10006512_pt1 | contig 22212 bp, 16 predicted proteins | sample S1TSphgellanicum_2_FD_89695 | JGI IMG/M metagenome (GOLD analysis project Ga0116231, IMG submission 89695) | Host-associated microbial communities from peat moss isolated from Minnesota, USA - S1T2_Fd - Sphagnum magellanicum MG | ecosystem: Host-associated > Plants > Peat moss > Unclassified...
AAAAAAAAAAAAAAAAAAAAAAAAAAAAAACACACACACACACACCCCCACACACACACACACAAATTCTGAAAGATGAAAACAAAACTGACCATTCCTCCTCTGAGGATACGACTGGAGAAGCCAAATAGAGCTGCCGTAGCATGTGTGGTTTCTGCCGGGGATCAGAGAGAGCAAAAGAAACAACAATTGTGAATAGATCGGAAGTAGAAGCAAAGCATGGAAGAAGCAGAAGAAGAAGAAGCAGAACACCAAGCCCAAAATCAAGTCGGCCCCACTGACTAACTAACTGACTACCCCCCTTCGCCTGCCCGCCCACCCCCCAGGCCCTGACTCGTGACGTAAAATCCACAACAACTTGCCGGACATGAATTTGGGTTGGTTGGCCACCCCCCCCTCCTCTCCCCCCCCTTCACCCGAGCCCTTGAACTTTCGGTCCAAGTATATTTTACAAACACCCAAACTGGCGGTGCCGGTCATTTGTTTTATGATTACAAAAACATGGGAATCCAAACCCTGTGATATGCTCTTGTGATATGACACTGAACTTATGAACATTTTAGAGTATGAAAAAAAAAATAAAAATTTTGTGCCTATGAATTGATAACATATGCACATCGATCGCTTTGAGAAATGGACCCTAGTAGCTTGGCCGTTTCTTTACTAGTTTATAAATAAATAAATAAATAAATATGTATGTTATGTTGAAAATTTCAAAAATATTTTTTTGAACGAAAACCATTTTATGAAGGAAATTTGATAATTTTTTGGAAGAAGTATTTGAGCATATCTATTTATTCAACATGTAATCTTTCAAAATTAGTCATTTTTCCTCTGCAAATTGCATTGGTTGTCAAATTTATTTATTTATTTGCTTTGGGGTCATTTGGTGGTCTTTCTTTGAAGTTGAAACAAGATATTTTAGTACAATTCACAAGACGGTGTCCAACTTTTGTTAGCAATAAAGTTTGTGAACAAAAACCTAAGATTTGTGAGCTTGTTTGTTGTTAGTGCCTAGTCGAAGGTAACCAATTTTGGTCGTATTTGTGAGTTCGTTGGCAAAGCAACCACTTAATTACTAGTCTAGCCCACACTGTGGAGGAGGAGAGTTCGTTAGTGACAAGTTAGTTAGTGATGAGCAAAATCGGCCATTTTGATCTGATTGCACAGACAAGACAAAAGATAAGCTGCTTATTAGTAGTTGAGGAAACTGGAAACCTCTAGGGTGGAACTTTCTCTTTATCCAGATCCCAATGTGCCAGAAGAGCTATACATCCAATTTCTCCTTTGACAAAAGATTTGCTCTAAGGTTAAGTAAGTACTAAGTACCTGTAAGAAACAAGCGGTGTGTCACACTGTGACCTTGCCATTTACATTAAAAAGTATCTTAAGGCAAAAGACAGAATTATCGAAACTCAAATATTTCACCATGCAAAAATATAATGTCCAAAAAAACCGTTGAAATGAAACCAAAATCCTTCAAGATATTATTATAACTCTATATAACTAATCTCAGGTTTCAACACAAGCCAAAATATTATCTTTCAAAAATCCTCATGTAAAAATAAACCTATTATTACCTAGGGGTCAAAATCCATTCAGCTACTATATATACTCTATAATGAATCTAAACACAATATCCTTGCCTTTGGTAGGCAAGGCCAATAAACTTCCAAAAGCAATATTTACTTTTTTCTGAATTAGCAAAACTAGCACCAAAACAAATCACAGATTGAATCAAAATAGATGATACCCACAACCTTGCGCAATTGGTGAGTTGCAATTACGTTTATGATATTACGACCTTTTGTAGTGTTATGTTTTAAGCACATGCCTTCATGTTCTTTGCTTCTAGTTTCCTCTCACTCAATTAAAATGAGAACAAAATTTTGATAATATAAGAGCATCTCTATGGCCACTCCCTATTTGAGCATCTAGCAATGTTTGCTACATCCAGCATAAAGTGTCCATTATTTCCCCATCCCCACTCGTGGACATGGTTTCTTTTTTCAACTTTTTTGATATGGAAAATTTTGAAAACTTTTCCCCCCAAAATTAGCAAATTTAGTCAAGTTTGTAACAATAAAATAAATAAATAAAAATTTCCCAAATCTTTTTGTTGAAAAATGACAAAATTTGTTGGAAAAAAAAAAACTGCATATAAGCATTAAAATTGTACAATATAAAGTGAAAAAAAATCATCCAAAATACTTTGCAAAGCGTATAATATTGGCATGGCTGAAGACCTTGGAAAATGGTTAAATGCAAAAGAAAGAAAGAGGCAAGTAAAAGCCGACTACCTTCTACAGAGAATGCATATGCTTCAACCCCAAGCTCCCTTGCAAAAGCATTTCTCTATTTTCAAATAGTAATTCTCTTAATTAAACACGTGAACATTTTACAGTAAAAAGAATTGATTGAGGACTTAGTGTGCAACCCATTGTTTGATTAATTTATTAATCACTGATTAGTGGGGAGAGTGCTGGTATTACTACAAAATTAGAACCCAAAAACGAAGGGTTCACCGATGAAGTCGTGGCACATGTTGTTAAATGTGGGAACAGTGATGTTCGTCATCCAAAATTGATAAGCCAATCAATGGCCTATGTGATGATTATTTCAATTATGGGTAAAATGGGCGTGTGTGGAGTTTGCTTCTTCACGACGATTTGTCATAAGCTTTAGGCAACTGGAATTTCAATCAATTTTTGTCTCTCATCGAATGCTGGAATGTATCCAGTGAAAGTTAGAATTGGGTCATAATACATGGTAACACTTCATAACAATATCTTGTGCTTATCGATAGCATCATCATAATCAATTTGAGCTTGTGGCAAAATTAGTATTTTTTGGGGTGGATTTGTGAAATTTCTCATTGATGAAATTTGATATCCAAAACACTCAGCTGATTGCAGTATTGCAGAGGTGTTTGAAAAGTACGACACTTGGGGGGTGCATACTTGGAAAAGGGACTGATTGTTGGTTTCTTCTCAAGTCCACTCTCCCTCTCACCCTTATAATTAATTAATTATGTCCATCTTGGACCATATAAACAAGGCGTGTGTCACACTGTGGCCATTTACATTAAAAAGGTTATCTTAAGGTAAAAAAGAAGAATTATGGAAACTCAAATATTTCACCATGCACAAATATAAGCTTCAAAAAATCCCTCTAACATAAACCAAAATCCTTTCAACATATTATAACTCAATAACTAATCTCAGGTTTCAACACAAGCCAAAATATCGTCTTTAGAAAATCCTCATATCAAAATAGACCTATTACCTAAGGGCCAAAATCCCTTAATCTACTAGGGTTTAGGGTTATTCTCAGCCCTAGAATTCTCTACAATGAATCTAAATACAAAATCCTTGCCTTGGTAGGCAAGGCCAACAAATGTTACTTGTGAGAAAATGAGTCCCTCTCTGGAGGTTGATTGTTCACTCTTTGTATTTTTTTTAGGTATACGCTGCATTCAGAGCATAGTATTTTGCTATCTAATTATGAATGGAATAAAATGTTATCATCTACCCTTAAATGTTTCTGTAAATATAAATGAAATAAAAATTCTCAAATTATATTTCTAGGTGCCTTTTACGTTGTTAATATTTTCAAGCTTGTGGGGGTAAAGGCTGCTTTCCTAATTTATTTTCTAAACGTCTATTAAATTTTACCTCGAAAGTGATGAAACAAAATCTTTTAATTTTGAACCGATGTCAATTTTGGTAAAATATGTACTTAAGTGACTCCGCAAAGGTCCCTGTGGGTTGTGAGAATATGGATCAGTGTGAACTGGAAACACACAATCAACGAGAAAAAGCAGTATAGTCAGGTACCCACACACAACTTACACCTTCGAAGGAAACAAATTTTTTATACAAAAAATTCATGAATTGTGTTTTGTTTCCTTCAGGCAAGTTGCTGACAGAGAGACAGACAGGACTCTGCAAGTAACATGCCAATGTACATTCAGATCAGTTCCATCCCTTTGTTGATTGAGTGAAGATGGGAGTGGGGCGGGAGGCGGGGGCGGCAAATGAATTATATATGTGAGGCTAGCCAAGTCTCCTTCCATCCTGTGCCCCACGCGAACTGAAAGAATCATCTAGTTGAGGGGTGGGGGGTGGAGATGAGCATTTTGCTGTTTGTGATGTCTAAAGCACCAAAGCAAACGGCAGCAATAACATCATCAACAACAACAGAAGGTTTAGTTGGGTAGTTGGTTGGACCAGCAACCCACATATTAAACAAGGAAAAAGAAGAAGAAGAAAACAAAAAAGGAATAAATTAATAATAATAATAAAAAACTCAGAATAAAACACCCAGCTAGCCTGCCAAATTTGTTGTCATGCAGTAGTAGGGCAATGTAAGAGAAGGCATGTAAGGGACATGAAAGGGAAAGCTTTTAGCAGAATTTAGATAGGTGTAAGTAAGTAGTACTTACATGATTTGAGAGAAAGCTCAATTGTGGGAGCCCTGGAAGATTTAGAAGCAAGCAAGTATATATATGTGTGTGTGTGTGTGTCCATGACGCCTCTTGACTGCTGCACTTGATGTGCAAAAACACTCCTCATTTTAATGAGTTGGCTCCCTTGCTCATGGTGCATGCGTGTTGAGGATTTTACTAATGCAATAGTTTCAATTGCAATCTAGTTTTACTCCCAAGTTTGTGAAAGTCCAAAGCTGCTCCAATACTATTCATGTAGCATTAGCCGCAACCTTTTGTGGATTAATTCACAAACTTTAGATTAACTGTGTGAACCCAACTCAACAACTTCTCAAATACTAAGCGTTCTATCTATCGGACTAAGTACAATGCATTTTGTAATTGCTTGAAATTCAATGAAGTTTGTTGTGCAGTTAACGTGCCGCATGTAGGTTCAGTTTTGTTCATATTTCATTTTACTTTATTTGGAACATGAATAAAACATGTTATTTTTTTCAGTTCATAATTCCTTTCACAACAAGGTTCTTGTTCTCTAGAGTCTTCATACAAATTTTTTTTTTTGTCTAAAATCCTCACCACAAATGTTATCTACATGTGAAACCATCTGAAAGCACTCCTTTCAAATGAGTGGTATATACTGCTCGAAACAAATTTCATGTGTATATGATAAAATGCACCAATTTAGGTTGTCCAAAGCCCTCTCCACCAAAGACCATTCCAATTACAACTACACCGGTTGGGAATATATATAGCCCTTACAAAGTTGTGTAATGTACAAATGAATAATAAAACATGTATGTAATTATTAGGTCACAAAAGTCATATGCTTAAGTTCCTTACTGTATAGTATTAACTATGGTTGAATCATATTAACCTACTCATACACAAATTACCATGGCAATTGAGAATTAAATCAAAGGGAAAAATTGTGTGAGAAAATGTCTCAGTGGAAGGTTAACTTAATGTCTATTACCATCTACGCATGTACAAAAAATTGAGGGAATTTGGCACCATATGTGGTGAGGAATTTTGGCATCATGGGTTTTGCACACATCCATCTCAAGGAGGTGAATACAGTTTTAATGAGCTTGAAATGCAGATTTTTCAAAGCAATGGCAACTCGGCATTCTCTAAACCTATGAGCATAAACCATTGAGACTCGATCAATATCAGTGTCAACCTTTCCTTGATCCAAATGGTGTGTACAAACTTTCTAGATTTGCACTCTGAGAAACTCTTCACACAAACATGGAATTGTCTTACATAAAATGAAGTCTGGAAACACCAGTGCAAAAGCAAAGGGTCTTTAAAATTATGCTTCAATAGTGGGACTTACTCAAGAGTGCAGAAAAACCATGGCATACAGTAAATAGCCTAGCAACAGACTTGTGAAGTGGCAGCAACTTTCTAGTTCATGCGTTGGAGGCAGAGCCCTCCAAGCTCATGAATGAATCAAATAAAACCATGACAGAAATTTACATTCCTACCAATTTGTGCAGCAACTGGAGTTTCATAGTGTAGGATGTCATAAAAAGTGAAGACAATAATAATAAGTAGCAAGCTGTGAAGATGGTTTTGTTAGAAGTGGCCTAGAGCTTACTTGCACATTGCCCATAATGAAATTTTCCCACTTTCCCTCCTCAAGTCTAATTTGTACAACAAACACCTGCACCAGATTCAAAAACCAAATGTGATTGTTGTTGCACTTGTCTTGGTACTTGTATTCATCTTACATAATCCTTGACTATTCAGCAAAAACAATTCCACCACTTTCAATTCATCACGATTGTCTGCTCATTCACAGCACTTGGTTTAGAATCAATATTATGAAAAAAGACAAGGATGATGATGATGATGCAATGGTTGTTGATGTCCACAAGGCTAAATACAACATTGATGTACTTGACACATTATCCTGTTTCTCAAACACATGGATATATACAACTTGTGAAGTACACAGAAATGTCTTCTCCATTTATGCAAAGTCCCTTTTGATGACAACCATTTCAATTCAGCAAAAAGTATTGAACACTCATCAAGCTGAATCTATCACACACATCCCCCAAAACATTTCACTACCATCACAATCACAAAGAAGTAGAAGAGTTGGAGCTCAATTCTGGCAGTTTGTAATCCATTTCCTTTTCACCATTGCATGCATATTGATTCTCTGCTACTCAACACCAAGTGCAAAAATCCTACACTAAGAATTATATGTGAGATTCAAGTGCTTTGAACATCTGAATGGACTCTCTCATAATCTAGCAGTTTTTTGGAGTGTTAGATTTTGGTTGCGAGAATGGAAATATGGGCAACACAATATCACAAACTATGCAGGTATTCTTCTAAGGGATGTGCATAGATCATTCAGGATAGACAAGAAGGAGGAGATAGCATCCCAATGACCATTCTTCTCTTGTGTTCTCTATGAAATGAAATATATTTCACGGATGATACACAATTTTAGATGATGTTTTTGGATGATCTTTACTTCATCCTAAAATGTGAGGAAATGACATCCTCAAAAGTTTATGTATGAAAGCTCATTCATTCATCCACGGGTCCATTCATGTCCACATAAAACACTACTATTTTCATCGATGAAATAAAACTTCAATTTCATCTTGAAACATGATGAAGGTTGTTTTGTTAATCTTGTTGGGTCATTTTGCATTCTTCAATATTAATGTCATTGCATGTGGACATAATTCAACCATTAAATTAATCCAATAAATGGGGTTAGCTGATTCATCCATCAAATTTGAATTCATCCATTGAAATTTCAGGTAGTGAGCAACCTCGAAATACTTCAAAATGTGGGCAGCTCAAAGCACATCCAGGCAGTCCTAGACAACAAAGTGGTGTTGGCGACTTGGAGATGTGAACTTGAGGATTTGGCAATGTGAACTTGTCAACTTCGCAAAGTGAACTTGGCGAATTTGTGAAGTGGATGTGAACTTGGCAAACATGCAATGTGGATTTGGCAAATGAATAAATTCAACTTGACTAAGATCAAATTGTATTCCATACTGATGGTGTATTCAGAAGCTAGAAAAATACCCATCAAGTGATTGAGGGAGATTCTTAAAATTTCAAATCGTTGACATGAAAAAGACAAGTTTCTACTGAAGCCAAAAGTGGAGTAAATGGGGAACTTGTGATGTGGGATTTTTCGAAAACTAGATTTAGCATGAAAATGTGAGTTAGGATTTTGCATTACCTTTTTGCTGAAGCTAAGGAAAGAGGAGTGGCACTTGATTGTCTTATTTTTGAAGATGAGAATTGAGGAAGCTTTATGGAACTATTTTGAGGCGACAATGAAGGGTGCATTGCATGAGTTTTGTGTGCTTTGATTGTGTTATACAAGTGGGTGTTTATTTTCTTGCATTGACGCCAATCCACCAAGATGAGGACGAATTTACAAAAACAACTATGGAGGAGATTCATGTGGGTGGTTGCCAATGCTTGTGAGGAAGGATTTAAGGAGGTTGGTGATGCCATTGAGAAGGAGAGAATATACAAAGTTGTAGAGAAAATTAGTGAAGTTCTTCGAGTTGTGCGTTGATTTTTGATAGAGTTACAGCCAGAATTCTTCCCATGGGTCTTCTCCTTCCTTCAAGCAAAAAAACTGTTGCTGGCTTCTTCTTTTTCTTCTTCTTCCGATGATTATGATGATGATGATGATGATTAAGAGGAGGAGGAGGAAGAGGAGTTTCAGCCGCATCTCCAGGAGCTCATGACATATCTCTTTTGGGAGTCTGCGGCAACTCGAAGAAGGATTCTGCGTCTTGTTGTTACGCTGGTTTTGACAAAATGGGGTAAGTGTGACGCGACGAACCTGCAGGAGCTGCTGCGACCATTCATGCCTCATCCTCATTTCCAAAAGCCACCTGAATGGAATCATCATCAACCCATGAATCTTGTTCTTGTTCTTGTTCTTCCTTTTCCTTGCATGAGCGATCGTTGCAATCAACTCTCTGAACATCTCCATAAAGTCTTCTGGGTCTAGTACCATCCAAAATTCTCTCTGCAATTCGAAACTGTACTCTAGTGTCGTCCTTCATGAATTAGCAATGGAGATTTCGCAACAAGAAGCGAAGAAGAAGAAGAAGAAGAAGAATAAGACGAAGACGAACCAAGTCCTCTAGTGGAATTTTGGGATTCTCGGAGTCGGACGAATGACATGCGGCATGATGACACTACTGAATGGTTGTTGAAGCAACTGTTGTTGATCACAAGATTCTGCGACAGTTTTACAATCGGAGACGAGCTGGGAACGTCCTTGAGTATCATCATCGCCTGCTGAGAAACAAAAGCTTCAAGGATCCAGAGGAAGAAAAACCTGTGCGTGCTCAAGCAATGCAGGTGCATTCAAATCTCTCTCTCTCTCTTGAGCTTTGCTTTCCTCAATTTTCTCCTGGACTTCAGTCAGTCTTGTAGTGTTCTTCTACAGCAAACTGTTTGGCACGAAGAAGTTGTTCTTCGCCCAAAACGTGGAGAAGCTCCTTGTGGGTGGAAGTGGATTTGCTTGGATTGCTGCTCTTGTGCAACTAAATTGCAAAGCGTGTGAATTCCGTTCTAAACTTGTGATTTGCACAGAAATTGTTGTTTCCTGCTCTGCCGCAAGGATCGTCGGCGTTTGTTTGTGGCCGTGCTGTTTCTGCACAAACACCAGCCTGCAATTCACAATGCTGCCGCAACAGCAGCAGCAACTACGACTTCTCCCCCATCTTGCAGCAGCAAATGGGTGCAGCAAAAGGAAGAATGCGGCCACAGAAGCTCTTAGGCATGCAGCTTCATCTTCTTGGCACCCAATGTTGTGCATCTTGTGAATCCTCCTCGCGCTCCTTAAGCTACAGAAGAAGCATCTTCAATGGACGATACGGACAATTTCCCGGGACACATTCTGCAACAATTCTTCCCCGAGAAGTAGGAGAAATGATTCAACAAAGAAGCAAGCAATTCGCACAAGTTCGAAGAGTTAAGTGCTCAGCTACTGTAGATGGTCGAAGTCCATTGGAACAAAACTGGCAACAATCAGAAACCAGCATCAGAGAAGAGAAATGGTCCCAATCTCAAGGTTCTGAGCTTCCTCCTCCTCCTCCTCCTCCTCCTCAATTTGCAGCAGGAGCAGCCATCTTGAAGGAGCTTCACCAAAGACTTCCCTCATATGCAACAGATTTTGCAGATGGACTGCATCCCAAAGCTGCTGCTGTAATTGTTTACATGACCTTTGCATGTTTAGCACCATGTTTTGCCTTTGGCGGGTCAGTTCAATCTCTTCTTCTTCTTCTTCAGAAACAATGCTCTTGATAGACTAAGTTTACCTCAGATTCTTGAGCCAACAAAGTTCTGCTGTACATAAGCTTCTGTGACCATGTCTTTGTTCACAACTGCAAGCTAGATCAATTTCTGTGACAACAATTGCGAACATTGAGTCTTACATCACAGATCATGCTAGGCTCTGTACAGAGAATTCATCACATGATTTCAAGTCTTGATTCTTGGTGTTCTCTTTGTCTTCCACATTTATTGCTATTTTGAAAGCTAAATTTCAAATGTTTTCTCAACAAGGTTTTGATCCAGATTTCACTGTGGGAAACTTGTAAATGTCACAGGATGATAGCACGTCTCACTGAATGTCAAATGGGACTTGTGGAGACGATCATCAGCTGTTCAGGTGCATAATCTCTCTTTCAAGAATTGCAGGCTCAGGAAGATGATGAAGAGAAATTGATAACCAAGTGAACACTTTGTACTCAAAACAAATCATTAACTTCCCCATAAAGTCCAAGGAAGAAAACAGAGTTTCATACCAGAAGAAAGAGATGGGTGGGAAGAAGAATGCAAACATGATAATGATGTACATGTAAGCAGGAGCGAAGTCTGCAAGGTTCAAAAGGAAAATTTTGAATGTTGTTTGGTTTTCTGATTCATGCAGTATCAGGAAGTTTGTACTCACTGCTAGCTGCGCAGCCACTCACTCTGCTTGGACCAACTGGGTTCATGGTTGTCATCACTGGTCTGCTTTACAAGGTACTCAATTGTCAGTGTGATTATGGAAGAGGAATGGAAAGTCAGGACTGCCCATTTAGGTTTAGGTTTTGGAGTTTATCTTCTTGATAAGACTTATCAGGAGTGTACTATCACATCGCTAATTTTTTCTTGAACATGTGTGTGTGTGTGTGTGTGTGTATTTAGGTGACAACGCAGGCTATGGTGCCATTTCTTCCTGTCTATGGTTGGGTGGGCATTTGGACATGCTTCTTTCTTTCATGTTTGGCAGCAGTGGAGGCCAGCAATGTGGTGAGATATATATACTCTAATCTTTGTTGAACATTTTGTGCAATTCATCATTTTTTTGTTGTATCTGACAGAACTTTGGTCTTAGAGCATTTGATTTACATGATTGCTGGTGAATTTTCTAGAATGTGAAAGTTCCTGAAGTCTGTGCTTCTTTGCAGCTTGTGAACTATTTGACTCGGTTTGTGGATGAGACATTTACGGCATTTATCTCTATTGGCTTCATGTCTGAAGCTTTTAAGGTAAAATTTCCAGAAGTGTAGGTTGAATCAGCTTCACCATCTTTGTCAATAGCTCACAAGGTTCAAAAGATTTACTTACATGCAATTTTGATTGCATGCTGCAAACTATGAATTGGGTTAATCATGTAAGCAATTTTTGTTGCAGGGAATAGGCAATTTATTCAAGCCCACAAGCCCTTTTCCGATAGAGACTGCCTTGTTGTCGTTTCTTCTAGCAGGAGGAACATTCACTCTGGCAAAACTTCTAACTCAGGTCACTAACGCCCCCACCTTGTACAACTTTGACTGCATCTTCAAGTCTATCTGATAGTGCCAATCAAGTCATTTGTATATTACTCTTGATTTCAGAGCTTGTGCCACTTACTCTTTTGAAAAGTCTGGCTATGGATGTTTTTAGTCTTGCCTTCTTTTTGTGAACCAAAAACCTCTATTTTGAAAAGGACTGCAGCTACGAGCAACAAGCGTCCTACTGCTACAGCCTGTTGCGGGATTACTTGCAGATTTTGGAGCACCCTTGGCCATTCTAACAATGTCCATGGTGGGTCCAATCCTCTTCCCAATGATTCCCTTGCCAGCAATGCCAGCTCCATCAACTATCTCCACAACTGTCAATCGCCCATGGCTGGTACCGCTTTTCAGCCTTCCAGGATGGGCAGTTGCTGCATCTGCCATCCCAGCAGCTTTTGTCAGTCTTTTGATCTTTCTTGATCAGGTAAAGACAACTCTTAGATTTCTTGGGTGATAAAGTTCCTTATGCTAAATTGGGTTTCCACACGACATTGATCCTGATGAATGCAAAACTGTACATTCAGACACAAACTTGGAGATCATGTTCTGAATGTTTTAGCTTTGAGACATTTGGTACAATTTTGCCAACTCTTCCAGAATATGACGACTCGACTTGTCAACAATTCCAAAATTCCTCTGCGGAAGGGAGCAGGCTACAATCTGGACCTTGCTGCAGTTGGAGGTAATACACATCTATCTACGTCTCTATGGAGCATTCATGAGACACAGCAAGTCATAATTTTCGAGGTTAATCTGTGATCATGTTTGTCCCCATTACCCATTTGCAACTTTATCTCAGGGTGGGTCACAAGTAGCTCAAAAAACCATCTACAGATTAGGCCATACTCTTGTAGAGAAAAATACACTTTCAAGGATTCACAAGCATGAAGTGAACTAAGTAATGTTGCTGGTGTTTGCGTGTGTGCAGCGATTGTGGGATTGACTTCGTTGTTTGGATTACCATGGATGGTGGCATCAGCAGTTCCTTCCCTGAACCATGTGCGCAGCCTTGTCACATTATCAAAATCCATGCACATGAGGTCCAACTTACTCATCCCAGTCTCAGAATCAGATTTTTTCCAAATGGAAAAATTTACTGCAGATTTGATTATGTAACAGCATCACCATTGCCCAGGTTGTTTGCATGAATGGATAATATCAGAGACCATGGGTCTAAGGGACATGGCTCTGGAAGTAGAGCAAGTTGCACATAGAAATTGAAGTTACAAACACAGCATACTGACTCCATACTTCTGCAGCAGTGGGGACAGTGAAAATGAGCCTGAAATGCATGTACTGGAAAACCGTCTGACTGGCCTACTGATATCTGTACTTTCTCTCTGTCCCTCACCTGTGTTCATATTGGCTTCAAATGGACATATTTTGTTTCTATTTCTACATCCCTGGCTTGGAATTCCTTCCATTGCATTTTATCAGGCAGCTTCTGGCATCAGACACTCAATCTGAATTTTTTATTGGTCAATTTCCCTTCAGTAACTTAGGAGCTGAAATAGCCCTCAACAGGGGTTGCCAGATGCACATTACCAGGTTTGAACTATACATGAACTTACATAATGGGTTTTGCAGGTTTGTGTTGGGATATCTCTGCGCTTTTGGTCTGCCATTCGTCTTGTCCCTCTTCCGGTGATTAAATCAAATCCTTCTAAATCCTTGATGGAAACAGTATGCACTCTGAGTCGTTACAGCAGAAATCATGTTCTCTTTGCACGGCCAATTAGAGGCTGTAACATGTAAAAATTCATCACCTGGGACATTGAATACTGGGGGTGATGGTAATGTGGGTACTCTTGATGTGCCACCAGGTCACAAGTGGTCTCTTTGTATTCATGGCGCTTGGCATTATAAATGGCAATCAGTTTGTAGAAAGGTGATCTGCAGTAAAACCTTATCAACTCTGTTATAGCACACTCAATGTGTTCAAAGTCTCGAATTCACTTCTTGTGCCTAGTATAGTTAGCCAAGAGAAGAGGGAAGTTCCTAATTTACCAGTTTTCAAATCTGGAGGGTGATCTATCTCATAAGTTGAGTTCTTTCAGCAACTTCATTCTTGCTCATGTGGTGATGATGGGTACAGGGTGAAATTGTGGTTCTATGACCAAAAGCTGGTTTCAAAGCACGAGTTTATGAAGGATGTGCCACAGCATGTGCTACATGCTTTCACAGCTCTGCAGCTTGCATGCTTGTGGGGTCTTTGGTCACTGAAACAAAGTGCTTGGGGTAGGCCAGCACTCTTCTCCTATTCCATTTTCCCACCTTCATCACAACTTCATGCATGCATGTACTGTTTTCTTCAATTCAGTATCTTCTGAAACTGTGAATGGGATTGAAGAAGTCTGACTCTCGGTTGCAATGGTTTTCTGCAGGTATCACATTTCCAATTCTGATTCTGGCACTAGTACCCATACGCCAGCTCGTGGCAGCACGCATTTTCCCTCCACAGTACTTGGCTGTGCTTGATCCACACTAAAGTGATAGACAAAACTCAATTCACAGTTATTGCATTCTGAATCTGCAGCTGCTCCAGAAATCTGATCCTGCATGAAAGATTTGAAACTTTGGTTCAATTTCTAGAAGTGAAAAGAATAGTTGAAGTCTAAAATTAGCTGAGGGAGAGAGATGTATGACAAAGTTGATGTGCGTTACTGGTTGTGGCCCAGCTTCAACAATTGCTTGCTGAGAGGACATCCAGGAAAGCCATATTATGTGATCTTTCTCTTTGATTGCCATGGCCAACAATACTGACTCCTGTGGTACTCAAGTTCCTGCAATTGCCACCGTTTGCAGTTATTACCAGCATTGAGCAGGTATCAGACATGGCACCTGATCTCCACCAATTCTTTAGTTTCATGACCATTGTTCTCAGATGGTGATATTGATTGGCAAATGATGCACAAGATATTGTGACCACCAAGCACGCCAACAAAAGAAGTATACAAATATACCTTTCTAGTGGAGGAATATGTAATTTGATACTAAGAGTTAACAAGGTAAATACACAAAAGCTTACACCTAGTTTTACAAGTACTAAAACTCTTATGAAAATATGTTATTTGCAGCAACAATACATACATATACACATGTTAAGAGCAGAGTTTTGTTTGGTATTGAGTTTTTGAACAGACCAGGCTAGTCTTTGTATGAAGTACTCTTTAAATTTACATACCAACCTGATCATGCTATTGGGTACTTTTTTTTCAAACTTTCATACCATTTTGGTCTCGGTGTTGGGTCTGAGGCTGATTTTTGGCTGGTAATGTATGTACTTGACATTGAACTAGTTTCCACATTGAGAAAAAGAATGATTTTTTTTTTTTTCAAAAAAAAAAAGTTAATTTTTTTTGAAATTACAATTTTTTTTCCCCATCATCTACTATAGTATTATGATATAAGTAGTGAAATTAATTCAGAGTGTGTAACCTATGATAATTGTGATGATTTTTGAACATGTCAAATTGCGTATTTTCACAAAATTTCATTTCACTATCTTGAGGATTGTTTAACAGTGAAACTGACCTTGGGGTAAGGTCTTGGTTAAGGAGCAAGTTATAGGTATCATAAAAGGTAGTACATAAGCAAGAGAATGTAGGCATCAAGTTCCAAGGTGATCATGTAATAAGCAAGAGTTTGTCTTGGTGCTTATGACACCATCTTTTATGATTTATTTTTGTAGGCGGTGCCATGCATTAGCGGGGATGGGTTTTTAAAACTAGTTGAAAAACACCCTTTCATTTTTTATTAGCATGTGGGTTACTAGACGTATGCAACCTCATCTTACAATTGTGCAAATGTGATTCATTATGTGTTTCTCCAAACAAAAAAGTATTGTAGACAAGTCCTTGACAATAATACCATTGGATTTTTACTTTGGCTCGCTTTAAACTAGGGGTCAGGTCCAATGTTCAACCCAAATCAAGCATTCCTATTGGTGCAAAAGTTGAAATCGGCCCCAAGGGCTTTACACTAGGAGTCAAGGCTGAAATAGGGAAAAAAAAATTTCAATCTGCCCCAAGTTACTAATAAACGCTGAACTTTAAAGCCTTGTATTGGGTCCCCAAGGCTGAAAAAAGGATACCATCAAATTTGTGAAGCCAATTTGCAAGCCTTTGGGGCCAATGTTCCAGAAATTATTAATAATCCGATGCCAATGTTCTAGCATTTATTAGTAACTTGGGGGCCAAACAACAAGCCAAAAATGCTCAAAGTTGCGCCCCCCCCCCCCAATTTTTTTTCCGCCCTCACTCCTAGTGTAAATGGGGCCTTAGTATAAGATCTCTGTAATTGAGGTTTTACGGAAATTGAACACTACCATGTGGTAAGTTAGCACACACACACACCCCATAGGGTTACAATTATCCAATCTTGAACAGGCCATTATTCATCCATAGGTCATTATTCATCCATAGGGTTACATTCATCCAATCTCGAACAGCCCATTATTCATCACCCTGTTTGATCTTCATGACCTGTCGAAGATAATAACACATGTATGGACAGTCCCCAGCACACTGTGACAAATGGATGGATCATCATCATAGTGGCTGTGACGAATGGATGGATCATCATCATAGTGGCTGCAACAAATGGATGGATCATCATAGTGGCCGTGAGGAATTGATGGACATCATAGTGGCCGGGGCGGGCAGGTGGACAGGAAACGACTTTTTCATTGGGTTCCCATTTGCTTGACTAACCACAGTGGTTAAACTTAGCTCAATGGTTTAACTCTGTTGCTGTGTGTTAACTGCATTACCTGGTGAGCAGCAATCTGTCCCTGTAAGTAAGTAAGTAACTTCTGGCACTTCCAGCATGTGAAAGCCCAGGTTAAATCAAAGTTGCTTCTGAGGTGAGGTGCAGTAAAAGGAAAAAAAAAATTGTCATATGCCTACTACTTACTTACTTACTTACTTTCCCTTCATTAAACTGCAATAAGACTTGGGTACTTCTTGCATATCGCAAAATGTCATGCTTGCACATTGCAAAAGCTGGGGGCTCCTACGTCACACACAATCCAATGAGTGTGCCACCAACTCAAGAAACCATAGTGATTTTAACTTGTATTTTGGTGCTTTTTGTGATGATCATGGTATGAGCATTGAGGATCTATGATGAGTTTTTGCTTGCAAAACATTGTCACCATAGGGAAAAGTGCATACTATGGTACTATATTGTGCCGTGTTTGTGAAGATATTATATGTGTTTTTTGAGTAATGCACATGCATGCACATGTGTATGTGCACACACACAACCATACATACATGATGATTATGTTAACAATGTAGTTTGTTTATTTTGTTTGTCATGTTGAGATCTCTTGAGCCATGGTCCCGGCCCCCCTTGGTATCGTTGGAAAGCCCTTAATGAGTAGGGGTGCATCAAGGTGGTTTTGTAATATTTAGACCTATGGTGCAAGAGTTATTCTATATTGAAAGATTTTTTTGAAGACAAAACTTACCCAAAATTAAAGCTTTTAGAGAAATTGGGGTATGCTCTTGGTATTGTTGGGAACAATGATTTTTTTTTTCAGGGTGACATTTCACACCTTGGCTACAAAATTAAAAAGGGGGGGAGGGGGGGCGGGCTTGTGACAAGAACAAGGCTTTTTTCTTGGGAAAAGATGTCCCTTTGTTGTCACATTATGAACAACTTCTCTTTGAAGTCACCATATTTAGACAATATGTTGTAGCATGTTGCCAAACTATGGCCTAAACTTTTCTATCGTCCTCTTTGAGATGTAGCCAAATTTCAAGCAAATTTTCAAGTATTGTATGAAGTCCATTCGTGATGCCAAAGTTTGGGAATTTTTACAAATTCTTTCATTTTGTGGGTTGAATTAGTAGTGGTGGTTTGCTGGGAAGGCGGGTTGGTATACAAGATCAAGTACCTAGTTCCCTAATAGCTATCATAATACCTTACCTTTGTGTCAATAGAAAGACTGCTCAGACAATTGACTTAGTTAGCTTTAACTATTCTCTAAATGGGACACCAAAGAGATAAACCACATTTAGGTTCAATGAATGTGAATATATAGTTGTGAATAACTACTTGTAGAATTTCATTTGTTGAATATGAGCATCAAGCCAAGTTGTGTGAAAATGACTATTTTTTGGTTGCAATTTCTACAAGGATATTATTTTGCAAATTTAATTGCAAATGTGAAAATGTGCCAAAATAATTAAAACAAGTAGAATTTTACTTCTTGGGAACAAGATTTCTATAAAATTGTTCCTAAAAATATTTGTGGTTTTGTATGTTAACATAAACCATCAACCAAATTTTTGAAGCTTAATTGGAGGGGGCCTTTATTTAATACATAGAATTTCTCCATTTCTCCTCTTTGAAGGATGGGCATTTCAAAAAAATGTAATGCCCACTCGGATTGACAATTTTTTAAAACAAAAAAGTGCTTTCTTTCTTTTTGTGATACCCAACAAGTAAAGAAGAAACTGGCTCCTAATCAAGAAGAGCTTGCCACCACCCTTCCCTCTCCTCCCCCCTCCCCCCTCTTTTGCATCCACATCTAGGCAAGAAGCCTCATGTGCAAATTGGATGAAAATCATTGTCAAGTTCATTCTTGAAATCAATCAATGTACAATAATTCATTTACCCAGTCCCCAATGGTATCATCAAAACTAGTGCTGAGAGTACTATTCAAATCTTGCTCAACAATTTTCTTGGTTCATGTTCATTGAAAGCACAAGATTGTGGAAGACTCAACCTAATAGGGTTCATAGCAATGAAAGGACATTTATTGGCAAATATTATGGACTTTAGAAGTGAATTGACCAGGTATTCATTCCAAGTGCATAAATAGCATTGAATCCAAGGTTATGTCATTTTGGATAAGTGAAAGTGCATGAGAGGGCCAACTCATGGCCAAGGGTGAAAATGAGAAAAAGTGAAAGAAAGGGGGGTGTGGGGGAATGCATATGGCAAGCTTTCCCCCCCCTCCCCCCCCACAATGTACACACCAGTTGAACTTAGACAACTTTGAACCAATGACATATATATTTTTGTGGCAAATCAAGCCATTCTTTTCACTCTTTGAGAACTTCAACACAAGAAGAAATAAATCCTTGCCAAACTTGAAAAAAATTGTTTAATTCTGCATAGTTCACTCTTCACACCTATTTTAAGATTCCAAAAGGGGCCAAAAAAAAAAAAAAAAAAAGCCATTTTTTGACTTATCAGGCATTTATCTTTACCATCTCATTTCATTCCATTGCACACCACAAAGACCCTCCCTCTTGATATAAATATCATGATTTAAAATGTTTGGGAATGGCTTGGGTTTGCTTTGCTTGGTTCTAATGAGTGGTGTTCAGTTCTCCGGGTGCCTCTGGCTCATTTTAATGTGCGCTCAGTTGTTGCAATCCGAACTGGAACCTTGCAACGAAACTTAGATTTAGTTGTTGTGGAACTGGAACTGTGGAACTGGGAACTGGGAACTGGGAACTGACTTCCTTTAGACCCGAAACAGGAACCAGGACTTCTGTTGCAGTCTTTTTTCATTGACCCGTTCCAATGGCACGGACGGCTGTACCATTTAGTGGAACGGTCGGTCATTTTCAAATCGTTGTTGTACAACATGATCTCCGATCTCCAATCTAATGTGTCGTATAAAATGTACCCCTGAAATTGGATTTTTGAACTGGAATGGATTTGGAATTTTCATTTAAGAAAAATAAAAAAAATGCAAGTCGGAACTGACAACTGGAAGTTTAGGAATTTGAAGATGTGCGTGTTTGGAATCCCACCACCGATCATTTCCATACTACGATTGAAATTTTAGCCACAAGATACAAAGAGAGAGCTCTTTCCAAAACCCGGAGATGGAGAACATCAATTCAAATCAAACACCCGTCCTAAAATGGTGGATTGGAAAATAAAGACCCTTTCGTACTATGATTGTCGCCCTGAAATAACAAAAAAAAAAAAACCAAATAATAATACAACATTAGGTAATCTCAAAAGGGAACGGAATCCCAAGTTAAGGAAATAAATACCACTTTCTCTTGAGTCTCGACTCCATGTTTGCCCTTAAAAAATTTGCTAAACAATAATGTTCTTAAGCAATCATTTGTACTTGTAACAACCATATGTTAAAGGTCAATGTCCCCGGAAAGAAAGACCTTTAAAGACAATATATATATAGTTTAAACCCTAAACCCTTTCATAATTTAGGTTTTCAATGTTCATATGTGCGGAAACATCAATCGTTAGACTTCCATGTAATTAATTATTAAGCATACGTCCATGCTCAATCATTCATGATCGGTAGTAGTGTATTAAAGCTTTTGATTGTCTCTCTCTTGCATCAATTAGGATAAGTGTTTTTGTTTTTTGGGGTGAATTTGTGCAAGTTGCTACCCAACTTATGTGGTTGCAACTTGCTATCTATCTACCCAATCAATGTATATATTCACAAAACATATTAAATTTAGATGTAAGTACCATCCTTATGATCCCAATCATAACCCTAAACCCTAACCTAACCTAACCTAAAATCATGATTTCCTTGAACATTGCATTTTAAAAAAATCCCAAATCCACAATTTATGAAACCACAAGGTCTAGTTATGGTGAAAATGTTGTGTCAATCGGAGAACAAAAATAAAAAATCATTGAAACAATTAAGTAAGTAGTACACTATCTTTTTTATTTCTTCAACACCTCGACATCATTTTACAATAATATTGTTCAATTGAAATTGGCTTTAAACACTCACCAATTGACCGCGTTGTCATTTATTAACAAGTTTGTACACCATGCAACCGTGTTCGCCTATTGACCTCACACATTAAAAAATATGGAGAACCTCCTTAGAGCATTATTGGTACTTGATGAAGAAGTCTAGCCCCAAATTGTACTATGGAGTCTTTCGGAAAATTTGAGAAAATAGTATACCTATAGGACATCACAATAACAAATGGATTTTGGTTGAAATAGGTGCATGTGAATATTACACTAGAATTTAAGTTGTGTATATAGTCAGCTTACATTTATTTCCCTTGCTCATTATGAACTTTAATCTTTATAGGGATTATAAGTGTGGGCTTGGAGAGGGGTGCAAAGGACCCGAGCTATAGAGCCCATGTCACAACCCAACCACTCATAAAGTCACAAAAATCTCATTGAGAATTTCTTCAAAAATCCAGATTTCTCGTATTTGAAAGAGGTCACTTGGCATAGATTTGTTCTTAGGTGCAAAAAGGCCACAAAAACGGCGAAGAAAAGAAGAGGAAAATAATCCATGGAGGTCACTTGGAGTAGATTTGTTCTCAAGTACCAAAAGGCCAAAAAAAGGCTAAGACAAGAAGATGAAAATAATCTCCATGGTGATGTGTTATCATCTAGAGGCCAAAGTGACAAGGGCTTATTACATAGGCTCCCGATGGATGGACGCATGTGGTCGCCAAATTGCAAACAACTGAAGCTAATCGATACTTCTTCTGAAGTCTTATGTACCTCGTGCAGCATCTTTTGCACCTCGAGGCTACCTTTTATTTGTTTTTCCTTGCCCGTACATAAGACTTTGTTGTAACATAATAGGATTCATTATGCTTCTCTTTTCTCTTTTCATAAACAACCATTATTATGGTCTTTTTTTCCTTTCATCATCAACATCATCACTAGGGTGGACTTTAAACTTTATTACTTATGAAAAAGTTGTCAAACAAATTAGTACAAAACCCCCCTCATCATCATCATTTAGGCAATTGGCATTATACACCCAAATGATTAGGGTTTGTAAGTAAGTAAGTAAGTAAGGAAGGAAGGAAGTAATGCCTTTTGCTTATTAATGGAGGGTCATGGTATCCTATTCTTGAACACCCAATCTTAACGTCCACCTGCCTTTAGTGTCATAAGAGCCTTTATGACCCATGTCAGGGTTTTTATGTGAATGCATGCACAAAACACAATAATACCAAGTAGGTACCTTTTCTTGGTTTTTTTAGGGTTTTGATTTGGATGTGCCATGAAGGAAGGAAACCCAATTTCTAGAACTTTTTTTCCCATCCTTGTTGGCACTTGGGATATTCATCCACTTTGGGATGAAAAGTAGTGGATGATATATTGCCCCCTTCCTTACTCCCCACATATGCATATATATATGTGTGTGTGTGTATGTGTGTGTGTGTGTATCCAAGGATACAAACACACATACACACACACATACATATTATAAATTAATATATCATCTATTTTAACTAATTTTCAATTCCATTTCTTCTTACATACATCGCATTCCATAACCTAACATGCAAATTGGCATATACATGTATACATGAAAATATTTCATATTTGTATACATTGTACATTGTATGAAAATTTTCCATACAAAATAAATTTTTTTTGAAAATATTCATGAAATCTATTTTTATCATTTTAAAAATCAATCTATACACATAATTTTTTTTCCACAAATAAGGAGCCTATACATCATTTCTTCTACACTCACATACATAATTTATGCATACAATGTGTGTGTACAATCATATTTTTCCCAAGACACTTGTATACATCATTTTAAAAATATAATAATAATAAAATTTATTTCAAATTTATTTCATACATGTATAATAATACCTAGACATTTTTTAAAAATTGCATACAAAACCTTTTCCTTTTGTTTTTTTCCTTTTTTTTCTTGTTTTGTATTCATACACATTTGGGGGAGGTGGGGGGGGGGGTAGGGGAGGGCCTAATAAATTCCCCCCATTTCCCAACGGCAATAAGGACTGTAAGAAATAATATTGTTTTTTTTTTTTTTAGTTGAGTGAAGATAAATAATGTACCTCGCAAGTACTCCAACGGTGCACCATAATACCTATTTTCTTGCACGTTTTTTTGTTTAATTTCGAGGGGTCCCTCTTTTGTTTTGTTTTCGGGGGGGGGGGGGGGGGGGGGGGG
>Ga0116231_10006513_pt1 | contig 22202 bp, 17 predicted proteins | sample S1TSphgellanicum_2_FD_89695 | JGI IMG/M metagenome (GOLD analysis project Ga0116231, IMG submission 89695) | Host-associated microbial communities from peat moss isolated from Minnesota, USA - S1T2_Fd - Sphagnum magellanicum MG | ecosystem: Host-associated > Plants > Peat moss > Unclassified...
CACAAAATGTGAGTGTCTTTGCAACTCTAGCAAGCTTCACCAACCTCTACATGATAACCACATGTATCTCTGAAGAAAGAGCAACAAGTTCTTACAAAAGTTGTCTTACTTGGAAAAGCTTTCTTACTTTCATAATTGACATGTACAATTTTATCTTTTTGGGTACGTCCATAGACAATCAAGCATTCCCATTCTTGCACACAACACCATACACACAATGTGAGTGAGTGTCTTTTGCAACTGTAGCAAGCTTCACCAACCTCTCATGGGGATCTTGGGTATGAACAAGAATAGACAATAATCTCTTAATAGTTGGTATGAGATATGTATCTTAGTATTGAATATTCTCATCAAGATTTTATCTCCAAGTGAGAAAAAAGATTAAGCAAATAGAGCCTTTGACACAAACAAGATCTGATTGTGGGGGTCAAAATGGATGGGAAGCCTAATCAAATAACAATCTCAAAAGAAAATCAATATTTAAGATAGGCTTTAGGGTTTAAGGATACTGCTTAGACAACCCAAGACCTAATTAGTACAATTTTCTTAAACTTAATATATACATACTTAGATGCACACAAAAATTTCACAAATGAGTTGTGTGAGAAAAGCTATGGGTATGTTTAGGTGTAATGCTAGTGTTGTTGGAGGGAAAAAAAAAAATATAGTATTTTTTGGATTTTTCATATTTTGATATTATTTGGTTCCAATTTTTCATATCAACGTGCATATTTAAGTACATATCATAAATTTAATATGTAACAAATTAATAAGAAAAATCATGCGAAATTCATTCATTCATAAGTTAATACATTTTACACACAAATATCATACATTGAAAACACGTTTGACACATAAATAAATAAGTTAACAAATGAAATATGAACTTATGAATAAAAAAATGTCACATAAATTTTGTGTTTTTTTATAAATATGTGTGTCAAATGTGTTTTCAATGAGCAATATTAGTGCATGAAATGTACAAATTATGAATTAACAAATTTAACACAATTTTCATTATTAATCATGAGATCTTAAGTTTGTGATGTATACCCATCATAACCTTACATCCTTGACCAACATTGGTATAAAGACAATGTGTTTTGTATAGGATAAGGGCCTGCATATGGGACCTTCCGGATTTGAGATCCCATTCGAGGCTAAGAGGTTTAAGGTTAGGGTTGAAAATCTCTATGGGATTGGTCGAAGGTTGGGGTCAAAAATTCGAGTCCCATACATAAGCCTTTCACCTACATGAAGCATTGCCCATTTTTTATAGATCATAAGATCCAACGACATTTGTTTGTCATCACATTTCCACCATTACATTCCATCATTTCATGGCCTTCATTGTTATGTCGAAAACGGGAAGTACTTTGCATCACTTTTGCCAAAAATGGACTACATGATGTTTATAGAAGCAAATCCCATAATGCAAATGGTTTTGAATTTGGAAACTATGGAATTCATTTCAATTTGCTCATTCTGTCATTTGCATTAGCTATTTCTTTGTGAATTTTCCACACAACATCTCTTACCATTCCATTATGCTATGGGTTTATCTTTGTGGTTTCAATATTGTAACCATGTTTATGTTTCATCGTGCGATCCCCATGGGTTCTATTCAATTGTAGCTTCTTCTTCATCATAGATGTTCTTGAACTATAATTGCTCTTGCATTGTTGATTCTTTTACATCATAGATGTTTTTACATTGTAATTGTTCTTGCATCGCTAATTCTTTTGTGTAGCAAATGTTTTTACATTACAATTAATCTTGCATAGCCAATTTTTTTATGTCACAAATGTTTTTGCATTGTAATTGCTCTTACATTGTTGATTTTTCTACACCATGGAATTTATCTTTTTGTACAACTTGTGTTGTTTTTAATTTTTGTGTTTTTTGTAGGTTTTTCAATTCTGTGATTACAACCACATAAACATTATGCATGCGATTGTGTCTTACATGGATGTATACCTTAGTGTTTTTCTTATGGGTTTTATTTGTTTTGTTGTGTGCATTGATTTTAATGTTGGTTTGTTTTGTTTTGTAGAATTTGGAATCCATTTTTAGTGTGTATTCTTATAGTGCAAATGTTCATGTGGTTGCAACCACAAACATTGTCATGTAAAGTCTTCTTTCCCTATTTTTGTGTGTGTGTGTGTGTGTGTCTTTTTTTTATATACAATGTTTAGTGGTCCTCCTATTAATCTTTCGTATGGTTCTACTTTTGATGTTAGTAATTTAGTGTGGTCAATTAATGGTTCTAACATCATTGTTGATTCTCATTGTAATAATGAATTGTTTATCAATTTTTGTTTTGTCACATAAAATGTCTATCAATTTCATGTGTTGTCTCTTTCTAAATGTAATCCCAATCTATTTGGTCATTTTTTTTATCCTTGCATTTCTCTAAACCTTGATGACTATGATATTCCTTTGAGTTCATGTTTTTCAATTTATTTTATGCATCCTTCTATATTAATGTTGTCTCTTTTGCATCTGATTTTATTCTTTGTCTTATTTCTGTCAATGTGTCTTTTTCATTCGATTCCATTCTTTATCCTACTTCTATTAGTGTGTTTTTTGCATCTGATTCCATTCTCTTTCCTATTTCTATCAATGTGTTTTATATATGATTCCATTCTCTATCTAATTTTTGTCTATGTTTCTTGTCCATCTCATTGTGAATTGACTACTACTTGTGATTTCATGGTTACTGGATCTAATCACTACTAGAATTCTAGTTTTTCAAATTATGCACATTGATTGAAATGATGTTTTTGACTAAATAACATGTATGTTTTGATTGGAGGCCAAAGTATCAAATGTCATGAGTATGTGTTGACTAATCAATTTGATTATGATGACTTATTTGACCATATGTTAGATAACCATATAGTCAAATTCGACCCCAAAAAAATCACCTTAATCAAAATGATTATGCTTTAATCAATAGGGCCAATTATAAAAGGGTCAAATAAACAAGTTTAGTGAAGATAATTATTGGTTTAGTAAAAAAAACCAACCCACCTACCTACAACCTATACATTTTCACCTACCCAACTACCCACATGGTTACCTACCTATATTTCAAATCACCTTTTTATAACCCATTTAGCCATGAGGTTTATTTGTTAAGTTTGACCAATTTTAGCCAATTATCATTTTGGCCAAATTTAACCATTATATTTAAATATTAAATTTGACCATTATATTTAGCCATTAAATTCAACTTAGGTTTAACCATTAGGTTCAACTTAAATTTAATCATTATGTTTAACCATTACATTTAATCATTAAATATATTTTTCCATTAAATTTAACTATTAAAATTAATCATTAAAAATATCAACCATTAAATGTGGCCATTGAAATTTGTCATTAAATCGGTTTAGCCATTAAGTTTAGTTATTTAATTTAATCATTAAATAGGTTTAACCATTAGATTTAGTCATTAAATAGGTTTAGCCATTAGATTTAGGTATTAAAATATGTTTAACTGTTAAATTTAACCACTAAATTTATTCATTAAATATGTTTAGTCATTGTATTTAGTTGTTAAATAAATTTAGCCATTGTATTTAGTCATTCGATAAGTTTAGTCATTAATTTTAGCCATTGAATTTAGTCATTAGATAGGTGTAGCCATTGAATTTAGTCATTAAATAGGTTTAGCCATTAAATTTAACCATTGAATTGAATGAATAAATAAGTTTAGCCATTAGGTCTAGCCATTAGATTTAGCGAACTATTTTTTTGCAATTTTATACCATGTGAAATAAAAAACTTGACAAAATTTGACATATTTTAATGGTTGTAGTCCATTGGTAAGGAATTGGTTTGTTGTGGTGAAAGTGAGAAATTCAATTTTTAACACTCGCAACCTATGTGTATGTCTAAAGGCTAGGGTGACTAAGTAGATTAAATATGTTAAGTTAGGTTAATTTAAGGTAGACTAGCCTAGGGCAGGCTAGGGCATCACCTACTTACCTACATTATTTACTTATTTATTAACCCCATTGACTTGTGATTTAACTAATCAAATGATGACATGTGGGGCATTGAAATGTCACAATTTATCATTAATCAAAAACATCACCTTGGGGTTGGTCAAAAGCACCACCCTAAGGTTGGTCAAGAAAACCATTCTAATTGTATCGGACTTGTTAAAATCAACTTGTTTTAGAAAACTAAAGTGGTTTTTTGACCCTCTATCACTTTGGGGTATTTTTTGGTTTGAAAATCCAATTTGAAAAACTTGAAATTCTAATAATGGATGTTGGGGAAGGGAAAGACCCTCACTTTCCTATTAGGGATTTTCTTTCAAAAAGTCAAATTTTGGATCTTGATGAAAAGGAAGTTGAAAATGTAAACAACGGAGGTTGGAGAATTAACAAACATGTTGAACTTTGGGTGAGAAATGTGTTTGATGAGTGGATAATCTTCCATGGTTTTGATACAACAAGATCAATCATAGATCTTTCAAAAAATGAATCTTATGTTAAAGATTTGGTTGATATTATTTCATTTTTTGTTTTGCAAGTTGCAAAAAAAATCGTAGCCTCCATCTTCCAACTAGGTAACTTCTACCCACTTATGTTTCAAATGAAATTATTGTTTGATTTTTGCAATTTTGTTTTAAGGTTTAAGGTTTTACGAAATTTTCCAAACCCTAAAACTATGTACATAATTTTTTGTAGTTTTTTTTCATTTTAATTATTTTTTACCTTTGCAAGTTTTTAATTTAAAAAATCAACTAGGGCTTTCTTTTATAAAAAACAAACAATTTTTTTAATTCCACCTTTTTTGTTTTCATTCATTATTTTCAAGTTTTCCAAGTTATATTAATCATAAATTTATAGGTTTCATGGGTTCATTCCAAATCTATGTGAAATATGTTATTTTATAAATTCATATGGTTTAAACATGAATGTTGTACATTATTTAAACAAAAAAGTCATGTGCATGACTTTTGTGCGTAAACAACACAAATAGACATATAACATTCGTGTTTAAATAATATAAACAAGTATATGACATTCATGTTTAAATAATGCGCATAACATTGATGTTCAAACAATACAAGTAGATGATTGACATTTATGTTTATTCCATACAAACCTATAAAATAAAAATTTGCACGATTATTATTATCAAATCATGACCCATGAAGTTTGTGATGCTACAAGGCATGCTACAACCTTCTATGTTGTAATTGTTATGATTTGGAACCTAAGTTTGAAACCTTAAACCTAATTATTTTTCTTATTATTTTTTAGTTTTCTAATTATTATTTATTTTTCTAATTAATATATTTGTTTTCTAGGAATCATGTTGTTTGCATATTGATTTTTTTTTGTAGTATCCAATTTCTTATAAAAGGCATTGAACGTCTAATAAGGCAAAGGCAACAACAACAAATTGCTAATGATGAGGCAATTTTATGATCTTCAATAGTGGGTCTTCGTAAAACTATTAAAAAAATGCAAAATGTTGGCACAAACAATGTGTTTGCCTACCTCCCCATCCAACCTGAACCTACGATTTAGATATTTTTGCATGCAATTTTTTTTTCAAAAAGGGGTGTTTTGAACTTTGTGTTGTGGATTTTGATGAGTTGAGTTTGTTGTCTTTACCTACTGGCATTATTTTGAGGTTTTGTTTGGGCATTTCCAAAAATTGGATAATAGACATAACCCGTTGTTTTATAGATTGGCATTGACTTGTAGTTGATTACCTAGTTTCTGATGTGATTGAGACTTGAAAGGAGCTTGCTCATTGATGTCCATCTCAGTGGCTTAATGAGAAATCAAGTATGCATCCATTGTTTTTACATCCCAAGCCTAAGTGGAAGGCTTTCGATGAGGTATGGTTTATGACTATTCCTATTGGTCATAACTAGTTTTGTCTAATTGTGAACAAGCTAACTGTCGATTTCCCTAATTTATGTGAAATAATGTTGTCAAACAAGGGCCAAGGTGTTGGAATTACAAGAATGGAAGAGGCACTTGTACCTTGTGAATATGGTATGGAAGTAATAGGCCACATGGACCCTATTTCATATGGCAAGTAAGTTTTTTGAAATTTTTATTATTTATTTTTGGTTTTAATTTGTTTGATGTTTTTCTAAAATGGCAACTTGTTATTTTTATAGGTATAATTCAATTGACAAGCATTTATGGATGTAATGGATTTTTTTGGTGAGTTCAAATCTAACTAATTATTGCATTTTGAAGAAGCTTTTAACGAGGAGAAGGTTGTGTATGAAAAGATTAAGGTAGGTGGATGAAAAAATAAGCCACTTGTTGTCTTATGTTTCTGGTTTTTTGTGTTTGTTTTCCTTATACAATTTTTGATTTTGCAAGTTTACAATGATCTTGTTGGAGAAACGCATTTTCATATTGTTGGTGTTACTAATGTTGTGTCTTATGGTGCAGTTGGAGGTTCTCCTATACCTTGGGTTCATGATTCTTCAATTGTTGCTACACTTGGAAGACCTCCTTTTGACATCCTTATCGGGGTTCCTTCTTTGAACTACAGTGTTATTGTTGGTTCTACATATTAGGAAAAGATTGTCAGTCAAGTTCTTGGTGTAATTGGTGTTGGTTTTATGGATCAAAAGAAGAATGTGGTGCAAGTTGCAAGTTTTGGCATTGGTGGATCTAGCAGATTAAATTTGTGATGGATTCTAAATATTCATTTTGGAACACAATGTTTGAAAAAAAGCTACCCAAGTATAAGGATTGGTTGGATACCATTTTTCAGCATCACCTTCTTGAAATGATCAATGTTAACACTGCCTTCGGCCATGTCTTTAATCATTTGTATAATTGCCCTATTAACATATGTATAGTTGATCCCAAGTCTCTACACACCTTAGGAGTATCAAATGTAGGAGATAAGGTTTGATTTTGGTTCATTGTAAATGTTTCATATTTTTGACAAACTTCATTTGGTAATTTTGTAACACCTACAAGATAAATAATTAGGGGGAAGAGTTGTGGAAAGGATGTAAAAATTAGGTTAATGTCTTGGATCCATGAGGATGCCTAGGGTCTTTGTGTTGTGTTGTTGGGAATTGGGGTTGCCATGGTGTTTATTCGTGAAAGGGGAGGTTAGAAGGTTTTTTGGAAGTTCTTACCTTGGGAATTATGGTTGCCATGGTGTTTGCTCATGAAAGGGGAGATTGGGAGGTTTTTTGGAAGTTATTTCCTCTAAGTTTGAATTGTTTTCATAAGTTTTCTTGGGATTTAGGATTGGATGAGTGGTATTAAAAACACACGAACATTGAAATAATTGATCCACAACCTTTCCTCTTATGAATCCTTCTCACATTTGATTTTTACATAATGATTATAGATTCAGTATTTTGACCTTATGATATTGAATTTGCAATTTTTCATACCCTGAAACAAAAAATGTAGCATTGTAAAAATAATTGTAAAAGAAAAAAATACAAACAAAAAAAGAAGGAAAATTGAATTAATTAAATCGGAACACAAAAATTTAAAATGTAACATAGTAATATTAATTAAAGAAAATTTAAATTAATTTATTAAAATTTAAAAAAATCAAAAAAATAAAAAAAATCAAATTTAAAAATAGCTTGGCAAGTAATTTTTGATTTGTGGAAGTTCCTTTCCTAGGCTAGTGGGTACTTTTTGCCCCATGAAAGTGACTCTAATAGGTTGTTAGAGAATTCTTTAGCCAAGAGAAGGTACTAAAAATACAAAGAGAAAAAAAATGATAGTGTTTTACATATAAAGGATATTCCCTTATAACACAAATTTCCTTAAATAAAGAAATGAAAATTTCTTTTGGGGCTTTCTATCTTTCCCTTGCATATCAAAGAATCAAGTCCAATGCTTGTTGTTGCAGAATTTTTTTTGTTTAGCATTTGTTGAGGTTTTATTTTATAAAAAAAAAAATTTATTGGGATTTTTCATTTTAAATAAGCCGTTTAATTTTTCTGAATAATAATATTAATCATTACATTAAAATGCTAAAATAAAATTAAAATCACATTATACAAAATAAAGGTTTCGAAAAAATATATAAACAAAAGAAAGAAGCCATGGATTTGTCTTGTAAGGTAATCCCCTATAAGATCATCTTATAGGTAATATTCAGTGAGGTCTCAATTCAACAATTTAGGGTGATTTCATTTGTATACAAAAAAAAATTCACGATTTTTTATGAAAAGTGAAATGCTTGTTGGAACTAGAATTTCATTTTTCAAAATGCTTCACCATTTGCAATGAATAAATTTTGCTTGATAATGTGCCCTTGAGATACATTGAATTTTTAAAAAAATGTTTTATGATGTAGTTTTCATTTGGTCCCACATTTTGACAAATGTTCACAAGGTGATGCTAATGTGTGAATCATGAATTCATCTTTTGGGAACTTCATGAAACATTTTTTATTTTAATTCTCATTAGTTTGAACTTGCCATAATGGAATAGAACCATTGGAATGGTTAGCCATTGTAGTCATATTGGCGAAGGCGCCAAGTGAGCTTGTTAAGGCAAACTTAGTGATAACCCAACATAATGGGCAAGGGTGAGACCATGTCATTGAATAATCCAACATGTACAAATCACAAGTAGGGGCCATGCCATGGCAACATGTGTCGTTTTTTGGTGATCTCCGTTGTAAATTTCTAATTAAATTAATGAAAATTGAGAATATTACCCTATTTTCAGTTTTCAACTTATTTTTTTTTAATATTTAGAAACAACCAAGGGGTTCTTGAGGTACATGTTTGTTGAAATTCCAGTGACGAATAATTGAAACTAGTATATGAGGGATTTTTTGGAATCTTTCATATGGTCGTCCATGGACCATTCCAAAGACAATTAAAAAAACAACTACATCATTTTCAAGCTTAATTACTTCATTAAAAACAAAAAACTACTTCCTTTTCCTATGAACTTTCTTAATAATTATCTCCCACCTTTCTTAATAAATATTTTCATTTTACAATTACTTCACTCTTTTTTCCTATCCATCAACATGGATATAAAAAAGACAAATTAACATGTGTCTTTTCATGTCCATGAAATGTATATTAATTTAATTTTGACATTGACATAAATAATGATGAATTATTGAAAACCATATGAAAACATAAAATACAAATAAAATAGTTGATTGTCACTAGTGAATAGTAGTGTGCAGCTCAAATTGGATAATAATAAAAACAATGAACTAAAGATTACCATAATACTTTCACCATTCTACCAACAACAAAATTTTATTAAGTAAACATTGATTTATTTATTTTTCAAAATTAGCTATTCACAATGCCAAAGTTTCTAGAATCCATGGTGTTGCTACCTAGTGCACATGGTCATTTCACTTATTCCAGGTCTACATGGCAAAGTATTTGAAAGTGCCAAAATTTCTTATTATTACTGCTAGAGTGAAATTAAAAAAAGAAAAAAACAAAAAAAACAAAAAAAACAAAGGGGTGGTATCACAATGTGGCCTTGCCATTTACATTAAAAAGTATCTCAAGGCAAAAGAAGAATTATGGAAACTCAAATATTTCACAATGCAAAAGTATAAACTTAAAAAAAAATCCTTTAAAAGAAACCAAAAAACCTTCAAGATATTATTATAACTCTACAATTGATCTCAAGTTTCAACACAAGCCAAAATATCATCTTTCAAAAATCCTCATATAATAACAGAAATAGACCTATTATTATTATTATTACCTAGGGGGCCAAAATACCTTAAGCTACTATACTCTATAATGAATTTTTAAACACAATATCCTTGCCTTGGTAGGTAAGGCCAAAAATGGTAAATAAAAAAAAGAAGAAAAGCCAAGAAGAGATGTGGGAAAATGGTAACTGAGCTACCATACTTGAACTTATTTTACAAGTGAGATGCCCAAGGTACAAAACCGAGGACACCTGAATCCCAATTCTTTTTAAAAGGAATTTTCTTTTGGAGCAACAATGGCCACCCACCATTCATATAGAAAAAGATGTGAAATTGTTTATTGGGCAATGATTCTTGAAAAGATTTAGCCAAATCTGGCTATAAACCAAACTATGAAATATTAAATCTTTAATATCATCTTTCTATAAATTTGGTTACACACTGGAAAACCATATATAGGGATCTGGCGATTTTTATTTCATGTGTTTTTCTCACTTTTGAACTATTGAAAATTTTCATTAAAAACACTTAAAAAAATTTTTCAAAAATTTTCAAATTCTTTTATTTTATTTATTTTTGGCGAAATTTCGCCAATTAATATAAAAAGCCGCTTGAATCTGTTTGTTTACTGTTTACAATTTTACATCCGTTTGAGATCAGAGAGTCCATTAGACGAAAGGTAGATCATCAAGTAGACTGGCCAGTGACCGAACATTTAAACGCTCGGGGAAGGCTGGATCCAAGGGGAGGGTTCCATTGTTTTTGGTGTCCAAACAAAACTTGAACTCCTACTCTTGGCACATCTGACACACTAACAATCGTCAAAAATGGATTAAAATGAGAAAGTTATGGTCGCCCAAAGTAATGGGGGTCAAGCAGTTGAAAAAACAAATCATCAAACATTACAAAGGTCGATTCCAACACCCAAATAATTCCTTGTATGTTGCTCTGTTGCTATTAGAGTTCAAAGATGATTTGTAGAACTTCAGGTGTTGCTCTGATAGCATTTTAAATCGTTTAAAATGAATAAAAAATAAGAAAATTATGAGGTTTGAAAGTAAGAAGGGTCCAAAGAGAAAAAAAAAAGAAGAAATAAAATGCCCTTTGTAAGTTGGAATGCTTATTATTTTTCTTGTTATTTTTTCATTACTCCTTTTCATTTGCACTTCATAGACGATTTCAAGAGCTTGAGGTAATTTCACTCCCATAACATTTTAAATCACTGAAAATGAAGCATATAAATAAGTGTTCGATCATAGGCAGCAGATAGGTGATGGGGGTGGGCTACCCTAATAGGCGAGTACATGGTTTCCAAATAAGTGACTGAGCTAAGCTAATAACCATGGTTAGCTCCAAGGGACTGGAAGCCAGCAGAAAACTGTTTCCTAATCACTTATCATCCATCCTTCATGATGCTGTGGTAGGTGGGTGCTGGTTCCCGCTGGCCACGAGGAGTGATTTTGTATTTTGTTGACAAAATTTGTCACATTTTGACCCAAAGGTTGCCTAATTTTTTTGTTATTTCTTTTTTGGTTTTTCCAGTATAAATTTGAGAAAAATTTTCCCCTTTTTTTGGGCGGTGAAAAATTCCCAAAAACAAATATATAAAATAAAATTATAAAAGTAAAATTTAAAAATAAATATATAAAAATTTGATTAGTAAAAAAATTATTGAATTTATAAATACTATAATAAATTACTTTAAATCATATTAAATAATAATAATAATAATATATTTAAAAATAAAAGATATGAAACCTAACGTAACGAGACGCGGCTTCTCCTCTTTTGTACCTAGTCTACTGGACACAAACTTTTGCGGTAAAAGAGTGATGTGGCAAAGATACGAAGTGTGTATCTTGGGCTTGGCCCTCACAGTGTGAAAATTTTAGGTCATTCCTTGACGAACAATTATACCGTCTGTTTTGCGTTCTGCATTGCACAGTAGTGCGCAGTGCGCAGTGCAGTTTTTGCTTTTCTCTTCTCTTTCTTTGCGTTTTGTGGCTATGGGGCTGGCTAGTAAATTGCTGTTACTGTTGTTGCTGTCTTGTGGAACGGCGTGGGAAATCGGGGCGCATGAAGAAGGAGGAGGAGGAGGAGGAGCAGCAGCAGCAATAGCAGCAGCAACAGCAACAGCAGCAGCAGAAGAAGCAGGAGGAGGAGTAGTCGAGCACGAGGATGTGGTTTTAATGTATGACTCTGCCGTGTTCAATGGTAGCTTGGGTTTGGTTGGGGAGGAGAGAGGATCGTCATCGGCCGTGAGAAGAGGAAGAAGAAGTAAGGAGGAGTATTTGCGGTTATTTGTGGAGGAGACGCAGTGGTACAATGACTTGGTGCTGGGTCTTTGGATGCCGTCCCGTTGGCGTGACAAGATGCCGCACACGTTGCAGACGTTATTGCGCAACTATGTGGCGGGTTTGGTGGTTTATTTTATGTCCGGTGGGCTCTGGTGTTGGTATGTGTACAAGCTGAAAGGCCATTTCTTCTTTCCCAACGGTGAGCTTGCTTCCTTGCTTTTTTCAGATAGATTTGGGTTTTTTTGGCGGAGATCTGAACTCGAGTGCCTACAAGGCGTTTTTAAAAAAAAAGCGGGGGGGCGTTGGGTGGGATGGATTGTTTTGATGTTGGGGTAAAGGAGGGTGAGCAAGCTGCTGTGCGGAAGTTTGGGGTTCGTGGTTTTTTGACATTGGTAGCGGCTACATCCTTATCTGTTAGAAGTTACAGGATCTGAATTTACTTGAGTCTGAAGATCTATTGCTAGGAAGTACAAATTCCTGTGCAAATGTTGTTGACAGGGGTTAAAATTTTTTTTGTCCCCCTGATTTTTCTTTGGTGCATTTTTGTTATGGTAGGTCGGTTTAGCATAGCAGTCTCTTAAGGACATTTTGCAAGCATTCTTTTCCATTAGACACTATTTCACATTGTACAAGAGATTTCAGTTGTGGACCCCTTGATGGCCATGAATGAAGTGAAAGGACTTTCAAGGTCCAAATTCATGTCTCAGCCTTTTGTTGGATTCCTTCCAGGTGGTATACCAGCAAAAGAGCCAGTATTGATGCAGATTCGAGTGTCAATGCAGGCCATGCCAGCCTACATAGCATTGCCTACACTGTCAGAGTATATGGTGGAGCAGGGATGGACACGCTGTTTTCCAAGGATTGAGGAAGTGGGATGGCCCACCTACCTTGGATTGATCATCGCTTACATGGCTATTGTGGAATTTAGTATTTACTGGATACATAGGGAGCTGCATGATATCAAACCGCTGTACAAACTCCTTCATGCTCCACACCACGTATACAACAAGCAAGACACACTGTCACCTTTTGCAGGTCTTTTCTCCATCAATGTCTCCCTCTGTCCCTGTCTGTCTCTTTAAGCAGCTCTAGCAGGAATACCAGAGTTGATTTGCTCATGGTATTAGTTCATTGATCAATTGTCAAAGGCACTTTGTGATGTAGCAGCAGTCAGAATGAGGCCATTTTTGCACGTTACAAGGACAAGTTTACAGGTACTCAACACTTCTAGGAGTTTCATAGTTTCGTTAAGCAATTTCAGTCATGTGGACCCAAAGAGATCTTTCTGTTAGCTGCATTGAGTGCTTCTTAAAACAATAGCAAACTTTATGTTGTTAATCAGAAGAGTTTACTGTTGATGGTCCCTGAACGAGTGAGAAACTGTCAGTCCTATTCATATTGCTACTTTTTTTCATTGTTTTTTTTGTCCTAGTTCTTCACTAGTGTGTATTTCTTCTTGCCACTTCTTCAGGTGTCATCTGAGAATTTTTCTTTGACTTAAAAGGAAGTTTTTTTCACCTGCTCCTGGTTTCCTTATTCATGAGTGTGGAGATTTCTATTGATGTGCATATCAATAATAGTAACTCTCATTGATATCGATTGATGAGGGTTATTATGTCAATGAGAAGAGTTTCTCCATAGCAGCTCTCAGGATTTGAAGCATTAAGGCTGTTATCTCCAGAACATCAACTGCTGTTATGTTGCTAGTTCCTGGTGCTTCTTGCAACCCTTTGGTCTACAGGTAAACTTAAAAGCCTTCAGTACCCTGGTTAGAACAGGGCTCAAGATTTTACACTCAGATGTGAAAGAGGATTCCTTTCTCTATGATCAACATCATGTTAGCTGCTCAACCGGCTTATGCAAGATGAAAAAGTTGAGAGTATGTGCTCCAAATGAACAAGTTATTTGGCTGGCATGGCTTTCACCCACTGTCTCACCATCCAAATCCCAGCCAGCAGTTGGTGATGCATCTTTGATAGATCATCAACGGAGTGGGTATATTTCTGGCGTTGCCAAGAGATTTCAAGGCTTTCACCCAGTGTGTCCTGGGGTTTGTTCCATTGGATAATTGAAACCTACTACTGTGAGTGATGAAGTCAGTGCAGAAGAACAGTAGCTAGTCACTGCGATATATGATAAAGGTGACAGTCTGAAGCTTTTTGAGTGATACTCACAAGGTTATGACTGCACTCGTTTTTGTTTTGTGCATTAAGGATTTTCTGGGACTGACAACGGTAATCTTCAAAGTATTACTGTGGAGTTTTCTCTGCAATCTCATTGATAGGGCTACTTGAAATGTGGCCCAGGGTTGCTGATGCATTTGAGTGACTTTTTAGGTCATGAACTGAATAGGTGTATTTATACTGTTGCCTATGGATTTCAACATGCTCTTGGCTGGGAAGGGGCTGCAATGTGGCTCTGTACTCAATCTGGAATCCACTCATAGCTTAGGAACATGTAAATGGAGTGTGCAAAAATGAGTGGGAGCTTGGACTCCAGGTGCTGATTTGCATGTGCTCTGTCTGTTTGCCTCTTGATTCGTCCATGCTTGTGAGTGTTTTGTTAATGTCATGCAATCCATCAAGTGAGTAAAGGGGCAGATCATTTCATTAAACAAGACATCTCTAATTGGTTTCAAATGCAGGGAGGGGGAAGGAGCAGTATTGTGAAGCAGCATTTATTAATTTAATGACCAACGCATTTTTGTGCCATAGGAGAATTCATGTTTCTCAGTAAACCTTTTTTCCAGATGTCCTGATTTTTTCAATGAATCATTTAGGGGTTTTATGTCTCTACGCAAGTTGTGTAGGCTAACATGTATCCACAGAATCTGTGATAAAATGCGTTCTAAGCAATGGCAACTGTACATTCTGGGGACAGGTTTGGCCTTTCATCCATTGGATGGCATCCTCCAGGCATCTCCTCATGTGGTGGCATTGTTCCTCATCCCGACACATTTTTTCACACATGAGATTATGCTTTTTATGGAAGGAGTTTGGACAACCAACATCCACGACTGTATCGATGGGAGGGTGTGGGGTATAATGGGGGCCGGTTTTCACACAATCCATCATACCACCTACCGCCACAACTATGGTCACTACACCATTTTCATGGACTGGCTGTTTGGCACACTTCGAGAGCCCTATGAACGGAAAGCTGCACATGCAAAGTCATCATGATTCACCATCATAATACATTTTTTTCAGTCTTTCATAGGTTGCAGAGTCTTCCCAAAATGACCAACTTTCTGGGCAGTGGAGGGTTGGAGTGATTTGAGTGCATGACCAATTTGTGATTTGTAAGAATACCATGAAGTGGGTGTAATTAGGGATGGATATCTGAAGAGCCCTTGTTAGGCATCTTCTTGCACCATACCAGTGCATGGAGAATAAAGTCAGCTGCATGCAACAGAGTGCATCTGGAAGAAAAATGGGTTACGGATGGTGAGAACCAATGGCAGTATTGTCATTTGAGAAGTAACCTTAGTTCCCAGTTACTTCCACATCGAATGGTGGATTTGCTGCTTTGCCTGGTGGCATATATTTTCTGCTTATTGTAGATAAATGCATACCTGTCTCAATCAATCATGAGCTTGTTTCTGATTTGCCAAATTGTCGGGTGGCTAGAGAGTCACAACCTTGGCAAATATACACTAGTTGCACTTTGATTTTGAGTCCTTTATAACTCACAAGCTTGTCTCTTGTGGTGTATCAGATTTGCTAGAGGTATGTTGCTCAAGATGATCGAATCTCAGGATGCTGTGTTTGGGATTAAATCAGTTATCTTTTATAATCTATTACGAGGCTTGTTGCCTTTTTGTCAATGACCCTTCTAACAATTGCAATCTCCTCAGATCCTCATCAGTCTGTATTTTATACTGAAGCTGTGGTAGCAATCAGTTGCAAATAACAGAAAGACCTTAAGCAGTGACTGGATGGAGATGACATGCCCACAGGCAGCAGCCGAGTATCTGGTTGAAGCACAGTCACAACAAGCTCAAGTGTACCTCCACATCCTCCACAGCCACCCATGCTGCTGCACAAAGAATGCCTTGCAGTGTATTGCACTGCATGCATCTGGTGGCAACAGGTTCATTTTACCTGAAGGTCTTGGCTGGTTTTCACTGTATCTCTCCTTACCAACTCCACTCTCAATGCTATATCAATGAGCTGGCAACCCACATCCTCACCATGCTCACAAAAAGGTCCACAATTGCATAAGATTTGGGCATACATGATGTCTGTCTTCACAGCCAAAATTCAGCTGATAGAGATCCATGAAGCATGATGTATGCATCACTGTTGGTGTCCTCTCTCAAAGAGGCAATTTCCACCCAGGATGGCTTCACTTGCTCAACACATATCATGTACATTTGCCTACATGGTCTTGAAGAAAGGTCAAACCTGGGAATATCAAAAGTTCCAGAAAATTGGGCGCTGTGACAAAGCCAGCACTGCAACCAGGGCCCTCATGGATCTTTAGGGTTGGTCACGAACAACACTAACAGAATACCATCACAATATATATGAAGAGAGGAGATAACATATTTGATGCCACTGATCAGCAGACTTAGACACTCTTGTGTATCCTCTATGACCATCAGATGAGTATGCATTTAGCTCTGGGAATATGGATACTACAACATACATGAGGGTGAAGTGCCAGACTTTCCAGAGAAGGAAGAAGGCTCAAGAAGCATCTCCTGCAGTTCATGCATGTACATCTCAGTAATGCTCCCATGCAAACAAACAGGAAAATTGGTGTACATACAAAAGAGAGCTTTTTGATCTGAGGAAGAAGATGGTACTGACTACTGACCTGCACTGTCTATGTAATATTACTCTCAGAAAGTATACCCATGACCGGGATCACCAACACCTGCCTCTGAATGCTGGAATCCCCCATTTTTCAGGAATGCTTCATTGACTTTCTTGTTGTCAGCTACTATCTATGGATGCTCCAGTATTAGTACAGTAAGAGCTTGCAATCCCAAGTACTTAAGGTGGTCATCATGAAGTGGCTATGGCATAGTTGTGAATTGAACCCACAAACATGTGGAAGGTGATCATTAGTCCCCATGCCCATCGTATTATCTCCTTCGACAAAATACACTAAATCTCATCACGACAAATCTAGAAACTGTGGCATCCAAAATGGGCGAGTTAGTATTGAGTATTGTCACAAATGAACCTTCAAGTGCCAAAAGAAGGACATCATCCTGTATGTGTAGTTTGGGAAAAAGCCACCGGTGGCTTGACTTCTTCTTGAAGATGGGAACTATTGGCTTTTAGTATATTCAATCACAGCTAGACATTGAAACACTGAATCACTAATGCAGTTAAATTCCTCTGTTCTAGAAGATTGAGATGTACTAAATCATTACAAAATCACCTCCAAGAAATCCACTCATCAAGGGCTTCGCAATAGTACCAAAAGCTTGCCCCAATTCCCTAAAGTATTTCTTTTGATTTCATTGAATTTTCTTTGACAAAATTGTTCAATATTCAATAACTCTTGCATTGTAGATCTAAAACTACCAAACCACCTCAGTGTAGCCCTTCTCATCAAGGGCTTTCCAATAGTACTAAGAGCACAACGATGTGACAAACAAAACAAACCAACAACCTTCCTTAATAGATGATAATAGTTGGAACACTAGGACACTCAACAATGGAATACCACAACAAGAAACACTAAAGTACTTAAAGTAAGGTACTTAAGCTATACCTGAACTGTTCCAATTTCTGAACTCTTGTAACCTGTTCTGTGTCCTGTGCAGGATTGCAATCTGTAGCATGCATGCATCAATCAATACTTTGAGATACAAATAGTTCACAATCCTGTGATGGTTGTCTGCTCTTACCAACATCTTCAACAGTAGCGGGCGTTGGGCACTTCTGCATTTTGGTTTGAACTTGATCCATGCAGCTGAAATGCCAACTGTTAGTTCCCCCCACATGAAGAATTGAGCAAACAATAATTAGACATTGCTATGATAGGCCAAATGCAGCAACAGCAAATACAACTGAATGCAAGCTCCTCAGACCAACTAGAGGAGAGATGTGAGGTGTGAGAACAGTACAAGTACCTTTGATTCTGCTTGAAAGAAAGTCAGATGTCTGTGAAATTGAATGGTTGCTGAATGGGTGTTTGGATAGGAACATCAAGATAGGAGAAGGGAGATTGAGGGGGAGGATCAGGCACAGAACAGTGGTCTACAACATGCAGCCAAGAGGGAAGCTGGGAAGCTTCCCACCTGTCCAATGCAGGAGCAAATCCAAAAGATGAGAAGAGTTTGCTTGACGAATCTAAAGGTGTTCATGTCAGTGGGTTCCAGCGGTCAAAAATCAAACACCCTCCTCGACCAGTTCTACCACAGGAGTGATAGGGAATTGTGTTGTGCAAGGTGGTTATATTTGCAGCTGCCAGCTTCTTGGGGTCCAAAGGTTTTGAGAACAAGAATGATGGCTGCAGTGCATTTGCACTGTTCATCTGCCATGCCCAAAAGTTCCCATGACAAATGAAGAAACAAACAAGTTCAGGAATCAGAGGTCTGTCTCATACTTGCCTTTTGTCTAGTAAACTGTCCAGACTTGTCTCTATGGAAAATGTCCCACACGAGAATAAGAAAATCACCAAGCTGTTTCAGAAACATACTTTCTTTCTGTGTTGGTTGTGAAGGTGTGCAAATTGCTTTTGTGTTTGCTTTTGAGCCTTGATTTGTACACCCATTGTAGCATTGTCCATGACATATGTTGTGTAGTCAAAGGGTGCATAGAAATGCCCAACACCATTGTCTTGGTCTCCGCTGTCAATGAGATGGTGTGGTACCTCATCAGCATATGAAATCCTATAAGGTGTAAACCTGCTCTCCTCCTTCTCCACTAGCACTGAATCATGCTGCACACACATCTTCCAACTTGTTATCTCTATGCCTATCAGCAGACATGGGTTGCCAGATCCTACCATGATGATGCTTGGGCAAGGAATGTCAGTGTAAAGGTAAACACCTTCAATCTGATTTGAACTCTTTGCATATTTGCTTCACACTCTACAAGCTCACACTTCTTCTCCTCCCTCTGTGACATTGTTGTCCTTGCTCATATCGATGGAATACAAAATGGAATAACACAAGAAGAAAAAATGAGGAGCGTACACGTTGGGTGTGAGGTCGATGAGCTTTCTCCCTTGGTCTGAAAACGTTGAAAGGGTTTATGTCATTTACAGGTAGGGGAGGCTGCACAGCATCATTCCTTTGTAAATTCCCACAAAGAGAGCAAAGAAAACACCTGCTCATATTGCACTGCTAGCAATAGAAGATATATCCACTAACATTATTGTTGTGATTCCAGAGAAAGAAATCTGGCAACATCAAGAAAAGGGCTGTGACCTGTAAGCGATGGAGGAAAGGCTTTTGCCAGTGATCTGGCTGAGCTAACAAAAGACAGCAAACCACACCCACACATCAGTTCCAGATCCTTACATTACCAGATGCAACAATTTTCATTGAAAGGTTACTGACCATGATGGCAGAAAAACATTGATAGATTCCTTGCAAAGTTACATCTCTGTTAAGAGTGTAATCAACATGCATTCTATGATCTGAGGTTACTGGAAGATTAGCCCAGACATGAAAGTGAGGGATTACACAGGCTTTGCACTGCCAAATTGAAAGTTTGAAGAATAGAACAGTATTCCCTCAAATATATACAGATGACATAATCGGTAAAGGAGTCTTTGAAAACAGTAACCAACTGAGCATACTGGCAGGAGTTCACACCTTCCTCAATAAAAGGTGCATATTGTGCACACAAATGAGGCCAGGCCTCTACTGTATTGAGCATGAACAATGGACAACCAAGGGGAAGAGAAAGACCACCTTGGACTTCCAATAGTCATATACAGCTGCCAGCACTGCAATCCTGCTCATCTGTGCAGGCAATGCCTGCAACAACAACAGCCACCTATTTCCAAAAATCCAATAATCTAGATCAAAGCATCTAATGATGCACATATTGTTGAACGTTTGCAGTGCCTAGATTCCAGGTGCTTGGAGAATGAGCAAGTTGGGTCAAAACCAAGAGAGTGGAGATCCAGTTGTCACATAGTCTTCACCTCAACATCTGGCTTTACTTTGACACAGCCAGAGCTCCCCTGGTCTACAGAAGAATGGAAAAGCAGAATGGAGTATACCACTCAATTTGACCTGAGAAGCAAGGAGAATGCATGAGGGAAGTACTGAAGAAGAGACAAGAAAAGATACCTTAGTAGTGGCATCTTTACTCAATAAGACAGGCATGGGTGAGCCAATCATGGGAATGGTTACTCCAGCTCTCTCACGTACTTTGTAATCAAGAGTCTCCATTTGATACAATGTCCACTCAAACCTACATATCAGAACGCACCCAGAAGAAGCTCGATAGGTTATTTAAAACATTCTTGGAGCTTTATGACCAACTTTCACAGGGCCTTTTGTCAGAGCAGGCAAGCTGAGTGGCCACAGATGTTTCAAGATTATTCTTCTTCTACTATAGGGAGAGCTGAGAGTTCCATTTTGTCACGTAGAAACACACACAGATGAAGCAGGGAGAGAGAACCTCTCTGGTGATAAGATTTTGCACTCCTTGTTAAGTTGTAAGAGCCAGTCTTCATCCTCATTGTCTAAATCATACTCTACATATGCAGCAGCTTCACTCCTTGCTGCACATTTCAACCACTACCCATGACTGGTGATAACAGCAACGCCACTATCCCAAGCGCCTGAAGGTAGAGTGTGTATGTTATCAATGGAGAAGTCCTGATCTTATCATCACTGCTGCAGGAGCACTTGAAGAAAGAGACTCACAGCAGATTCCAAGAAGGTGCTCAACTCTGTTTCCACCCAGCCTCAACATACAAATGTGACAGGTTTGTACATCTCACCTTGCTGCCCTTTTGGTGAGACATTTCCAGCACATTAACTAGAGGCACAGTGTAAGTAGGAAGAGTAGAAATGCAATGGCAAAACCAAGTCCCACCTCCATGGCCCCGAATGTAGGAAGGGGGCTGAGAAAACGAGCAAGTGTAGTCTTGCTTGTATGAATCCACCACCAAAAATTGGGGAGTGGGAATCTCAGATCCACCTCCTTTCCTTGTTGCAGTGGTTGAGAGCACCTATTCTCTCCCCATCATCCCCAAACCCATTCTGCTATCAATTGTACAGGAAGCCAAATAAGTAATCTCTGGCTGAAACAAACAAACATTGGGAAGCCACACACACAGGAACATCAAAGAGAGTGTGTGGTATGCAAGAATGACAAAGGAAAAATGTCATAAATGTTCTATGCATTGACATACCAACTCATTGTCAGCATCCACACCAATGCTGCTGCTAGGCAGGTTCTGGCAATGTCATCCCCATCAAGGTCCTTGACAGACTTGACAATGGAGAGCTTCTTGTATATGTCCAAGGGACGAGGCCTGAATGACAACCTGCTCATGTCTGCTCATCACCAATTCTTTCTCTAACAACTTTCCTTCTGCTCCTTTTCCCTTGCACAAGATTTTCAAACCTGTCCTCATCCTCGTCCTCCTCTCCTCATACTCAAAAAGGTAATAGCCTTGAACCCTAATTCTTCAGTCCCTGTTCACTTCATGAAACAGATGAAGCTTTTGATCCCTGGCTCCTGCCCAAAAGCTGAACTCCATTGATCCTCAAATCCCTCCCTCTCCTCCCATGCTTGAAACCTTCGAAGCTTTACTCAGACAAACCTTCAGCTTCATGACCATTCTGTTGGTAATCCCTTACAAAACCCATTGTCATATATCATTGATTAATATGAATGCCTTTGTATAACTGTGCAAGAAATGGGCGGTTGTTTTCTGCAGCTGGGTGCTGCTCCTTCCATGTGTCTCAAGCACTAACCATGTTGCAAAAGGTAAGCTTGCAGCGTTGAGGTTGTGCACAGCAAAATTCCCGGCTCAACAAAACCTTGCACTCTGGTCAATTCCACAGGACTGCAAAAAAAGTAATAAACAAAGAAACCCAATTGAATATCTTGAACCACAAAATCAGAAAGACGCATGGGAAGTGTTTCTGTATGATGATAACGAGTGTCACCCACAACACCCATCATCATCATCATCAACAGAGAAAAAAAGAATTACTTGGTAAAAGCATATTCTAGTCTGCCCTTCGCACATTGCCATGCCTTGCATCAATTTGAGAGAGAGAGAGAGAGAGAGAGA
>Ga0116231_10006514_pt1 | contig 22197 bp, 14 predicted proteins | sample S1TSphgellanicum_2_FD_89695 | JGI IMG/M metagenome (GOLD analysis project Ga0116231, IMG submission 89695) | Host-associated microbial communities from peat moss isolated from Minnesota, USA - S1T2_Fd - Sphagnum magellanicum MG | ecosystem: Host-associated > Plants > Peat moss > Unclassified...
AACAGATGAAAGAAAAAAGAAAGAGAAAAGGGAGGATGAGAAAAGGGGAGAAAGAGGGAGATGGAGGGGGGGGGGGGGGGGGGGGGGGGGGGGGGGGGGGGGGGGTGCTGTTTGTTGGTGGATGCTTGACAAGCTTGGAAAAGACATCTTGTAACTAGAAAGCTGCAACAATAAAAAAAAGGAATTCGACATAGTTGGTACCCTAACTAAAAGCCAATTAGTTCAAAGTACATAGTTAATTTGAATGGTAATGCAATATGAACATGAGGTGTTGAATGTAGTAGGAGCATGAAGAAACCATTGCAAGGATAGGGGAAGAAAGGGTTCAATGTTTGGTGGTGGTGTTCATCTTTGTTGAAATTTAAGTTAGTGCATGTAAACATCACAAACCCTTTCACCATTGATTTAAACCCCTAAATCCAAACACATTTTTTGACCACTAATGGAAATTGAACAAGATTCCATGGGCTACTAGCTTGGCACATAATGTTTAAGTGTTTGGTGAACAAAAGGATTTTGATCATACATGAGGAATTTATTGATCTTGTTTGTAAGGTGAAAGTTGTTTGGATGTAGTGTGGTAGGTGTGTGGTGAATTATTTTTTTTCAAGTGCAAGACCCCCTTTATTTTGGAGGGGCATAACTTCTACAAATATAAATGGAATTGGATGATTCAAAAGTTGGATGAAGTGCCCATAGAAGGGGTACAAATTATTATCAAAATCTATCATTAACCAATTGATAACTATGATGTTATTGTCCAATAACCCATTAAGTGTTCAATTGTAACCATGTTTACCATACCTGTGTAGTAGAAAACATCAACCAAATTACAATCAATTCAAACAATAACAACAAATGAGGAATCTTATGTGGTCTAGAATTTCTCCCACAAAACAAATGAAGAAAGTTACATGGTAGAATTTTTCCCACAAACCATATTCTTATAATCTTCCCCAATTTGTGCGTTTGTCAAAATTGGGCAAGTTCTACATAATAGCCTTTAATATTAACACAAAACAACACCGAATCACAGTATAAGTTATTTTTATGATAGCTTGCCAAGAATTATTCATTATATTTTTTCAAAAGTAATTAGATGATAAATTCAAAAAATATAGACATGTGACATTGGTTGAAAAACAATAAAACAAATTCAAATAATTTTTAAAAAATAAAAATTGTTGTTAAAGCAAGTCCATTTGAACCTTGACTTGGGTCTTTAAGGTAGAAACACCTAAAACTAAGTAAATAAATGAATAATAAATTACCCTAGTGGTTGAAGGTTTGGTTGCAAAAAGTAGGGGTTGGGACTTCAAATCCAATTAAACCCCTTCTCATCATGTTTTGTGAGGACAATGGACTACCCTAGTGGTTGAGGAACATGTTACACTCCCCTCATTGAACTCATGGGCTTGTTATTTTGTGTTTCACATGGTTTGTTGTAGAATTATGTGATTCAAGTTTTGCACAAAACATATGTTTTACAACTTTTCATGGAAATTGAATCCATTGCCAAATGGAAATAGGATTTAGTTATTACCACTAGCCTATTTCATACTATATGAAAAAACTACATTTGCTTTTGCATTTTTTTTTAACATTTCAGGTTATTAATCAAACCTGATAATAGGTCATTAATGTACCACCAACACCTTTTTTGATGTTTTTTTAACACCTTTACAAAATTTGATTGGGGTGTTTATCATCCTATGTTGGTTAGGGGTAAATTGTAGGAGCTATCAAAACAAAACAAAACAAAATTGTTTTGAAAAATTGATTTCAATGCAAAAAATATATATTAAAAAAGTTCCACAAAAAAATATTTAAATTAAAATATCAACACGTTCTTCATCACCAATGTTCTGCACAAACATTTTTCATCAAAACACAAGTTTTGATCCCAAAACCTCCCCTGCAAGAAATATGACATTAAATATTGGCCTACCATTAGGCATTGAAAACCATGGTTTATTTTTTAGATATTGCATACAAAAAATCAAAAAAGGAATTTTTTAAAAAACCATGTGGCAAAGTAATGCAATTTTTCATAAGGCTGCATTGTCAAGCTCGTGAAAGGCACTAGTAAACAATTTTTTTCTTTAATGAACAATAATTTTTAAAAAATTTAGCGAGAAGGGACGTTAATTTTTAAAATTTTTGACATTTTTAAAAATAATATAAATTTTGCCAAACTTGTAAAGGTACTATGGTAATTTCTAGAGGTGATTGAATAACAACTTGTGTGCTGATGTTGCATGGAACATCAAATTGTCAAAGCTAGTGAATTAATTGGTCATAATCCACCCATTTTACCTTGGATTTCTTTTGCAATTCCACATTGATAATAGTGGATGGCATGAAAACCGATATACCCAAAAAAATCACCTAAAAGTTCATCATGGGATGCATTATTTCTATTAGCCAAAAGTGCCAATTTTGGAAAGCCTTCATAAGGAATGTATTAGTTAATCAAGTTGACATGGCATAACATGATTGGTCACCCAAAGAAAATATTTTTCAAATCACGATTTACAAGTCACCAAATTTTTATTAAAAAATTTATGGCCCAAAAAAATGTTGCATTATACTATTATATAAAGGTGTATTTAAATTTAAAATTTTCATAAATATATGAAAAATATAGTTGTCAAGACATTTAAGGAGTTCATTAACCAATGGAATCATTGCTTACAAACACATTCTTATGCTTTTGCCCCATAATTTTGTTATGATCATCTCTTACTTATTATTATAACATAATACACAATGAATATGTAAATGAAAAAAAATTACAAGATTTTATCAATGCATTATTTTGGAAGCAGTAAAATTTTCAAATTTAAAAAATGGTTGCAATTTTGTTGATTCTTAAAAGAAAGAATGAATCCATGTTATTCCCATCTAATGTCCAGTCAAGTTTGGAAGATGTGTGAACACCTTTTCATATAGGGCTAAAGTTAACTTTTGTAGAATTGATGTTATGAACATTGATATTTCCATGTAATTGTCTTAAGCCAAACAATGTGGGTCAAAATAAAGTTTTGTGAAAGGGAAGGAATTTGCCTAGTACTTGCTTAGTTGAAAGACATGTAGTGTGTGCAAAAAGGGAACCATGTTTCACTTCCTTGTTAGTGAAGTTACTCTCCAAAGTTTGGTTTTCATTTGATTCAAGGTATTTGAATTGTTAGTCACCTTGTATTTGTGAATTGAAATTTGAGCTTATATGTTATAATTGATGTTTTGTTACCTTGAATTGATGAAGTTTGATGAAGAAAAGGAGACTTAGTAAAATGGCAAAAGAAATGGCACAAGTATGGCATTAGATTTGATGGTTCAAATTTTTAAAAAATAAATAATCCATGTTGTTCCTATGTTAGATCATTCTTGTCCAAGTTAGATATTTTTATGAATCATGCCAACCAAGTGATGTTTTTGACTTTCATTATGACCATAGTGCCCATGGATCTCTTGATGTAAGAATCAAAAGCTTCAACTTTGATAATTGCAGTTTGATGGTGAGTCAATGTGAAATGAAACTTTTGATCCCAATCATCTAACATTGAACTGATGTTTCCATTTTGAAAAGAAAAAAATATGATGTTATCCCATTCTACTTCATAATAGTGAACTAGCTTGCACATGTTTCAATAACCATCATAAATTCCTCTACAAAAACCACTTCAAAAAAAATAATATAATGAAAAGTTTGAAAGATTGGAAAGATTCACGAAGATGAAAGCAAATATAATCCTTGAATCTTTTGTGAGAGGAGTGATGCCCCAAAGATCACCCAAGGAACGTGTGTATTGCTTTCTTGACTATCCCTTCCTAAATGTCACCTTGGTTTCCACAAAAAATGGTTTTATTATCATTATTTGATCAACATTTGAATATGTTGGTCAACCATTTGTAAGAGAGAAGGTTGTGTTCGAATTAGGGATACCATTGTTTTTGTTCATTCCATCCTTTAAGAAACGATTATGAAAGATCAATTATTGGTGTTATGAACCTTTTTGAGTTTTTTTCTATCAAAATCCTTTAATGTTTGAAGCAATATTTACAATTCCCTTTTGGATGCCTTCCATTGCATCCAAGTGAATTGGTTAAAACAAACAAATTTTAAAACTTTAACTATTATTGAGGATTTGAATGCATTTAACAAAAATGACCTAATAATTCAAGGAGTGATTTTGACTTGTCTTCAACACTTAATGATTCTTGTAATTTTTTTAATTTCTTTGATGCACCCTCAAATTCCTTAAAAGATTCAAATGCAAGTCCGAAGGTGAAAACAACGGAAGAAGGAGTCGGGTACGTTCCCTATTTCGTAACATTTCGAGGGTAAGAAGAGCAAGCTGGAGCTCTGGGATGGGGACTAAGAATAATGACAAGTGGGTCAACTATTCATACAAACCCGCACAAACCAAACAACAAGTTGATTAGTGCATAATTGGAGCACTTTTGGAAGACCATAACATCTTGTGTAGACCTCCAATTGATGTGAGGTCTAAAGCAAAGTTGTAGCCCTTGTTAAGAGCTTTTCAACGATATGTGGTAAGCCACCTACATGCATGTATTCAGGGTGATTTTTGATTTTTAATGGTTAGGAGTCAAATTAGCAATTTGACTCTTAACCTTTCTTTTAGCCATAACTTGTGTTTTAAGTATTTAAATGGGTCATGAAAGCCATTTTAGACATCTATGTTTCAAAAGCTTTCGAATGGTATAAGTAACTTTTTAATCCAATGAATTTTGACCTTTAAAATATTTTTTTGAAAATTTGGGACTCCATAAGGATTGCAACTCCCAAAGTGAAGGTCCATTTGGGTGTGTGGGTTTATTCCCTCACACTCCCAATAGTGCAAATGGACTCCTAGGTTGCACTTTTGGCTTACACTTTTCAATGTTTTTATCTTGGTCTCGAGCCCAAGGTTAGGGTTGTAACATTCTTGATGGAAGAGGTTACCATTTACGCATGCACTTCACTAAATTGCTTTCAAAGTTAATCATAAAATGTTCTTACATGGCCATTGAAAGAATTAAAAAACTTTCAAGCTAGCGAGTGAAGATGCATTTAATTGGAAAATGCAAGTTCCATGAGTACCCTTGCTCTTTATATCCATGGATGTAAATATGCATGTTTCTAACCTTACTTTCTAAATAGGCATAATTTTCATTCAATAGGAATGACATTAAGAACCTTTCCACACCTATGCCTCTTGATCTAGTTGTTTGTGTTTAAGTTCATGATAACAAATGCCTTGTGCTTTATGATGGGTAAAGTCCCAAGGTGTAGGACATTCTCAAAATGTGGAGCTAGACTTGATTATTGCCTTGTCCTAGGCCCCTTCTTTTGTGAATGTCATTAGCTTGGGGCTTTATCATAGACTACTTACACTTACTAAGTAAGTGTAAGATGCCTCTTGAAGATGTAAAGTGCTACCACTCTTACCACCTCATGATCAACCTTTTTTTATTGGTGAAAATTTGTCCAAAAGTGAATTAAAAAAAAAAGAAAATGAAGTGATCATGGAGGGTTTCAATCTCTAGAAGCGAGGAAAAATAATAAGAATTGCAAAAAATTTATATTTGATTTTTAGTGTGTAGCCATAAACATAGAAAGTTGATTAAAGATTTGCATTTCATATATGGGTTATAGTCATATTGGGCTAAATCTTCCTAAGGATGATTGCCACTAAGGTAACATAAGAAAATTCCTATTTAAGAGCATCCTCATTGATCTTTGTATGTTCACACTCATCATAGTGTTCACCTGGGCGGTAAAATCCTGAAATGCAGGGCCATACTGGACTACCTCCTGATCCTAGGACCCTTACTTTGGGAACACCCCACCCCAGGGCCTTACCCTAGGGCCTACACATACTGGCAGTTTTTATAATGTGAAGCTGAATTTAAGATGATCAATATGAAACTTTGGCCCTTAAGCTACACATGTACATGTAGGCCCCAATGAACCACACCTGCCATTGTACCATCCACTGGATGCCCACTATTACTCAGTTGTGGATGAACCTCAACTGAGTTAATATTTGGTTTCACCTTGGTAACCAATTCTGTAGAAAATAGGTCTCATACACAGGTAGGTAGGAAAATAAGTAACTTCTAGGTAAGTAGAATGGTTTATACATATGAAGCTGTTTTTACTACCTACCTACTAACAACCTGCTTATGGGTTGTTAATAGGTAGGTTTTTAAAAAAAAGCAACTGAGCTATTTATCTAGAGAACTGAAAGCCAACAGAAAACTGTTTCCAGACCACTTACCATTCATCCTTCATGGTGCACTGGTGGGTGCTGGTTCACTTGCTTGCCCACCATCCTTCCAATGTATCCCCTTGTTCTACTCAATGGGTTTTCCCCCATTGGGTTTTCGTTACCTATCTATCTCTTTCATCCATCTGAGTTAATGAAATCCCAATTTCCTTTTTATTTTTTGCGAAATCTGCCAAAGAACCGCAACAAAAAGACAAGAAAAGGGAAATGATGTAAGTAAAACCTGCCAAAAGGTCGAGCATAAAAGTGAGAACCCCATTGCGCCATTGGAAGGATGGTGGGCAGCAAGCCTGGTTTTTTTTTTTTTTGGGTGAGAACTTTTACAATAGGTAGTGCAACAATTTTGAAATTATTTGGTTGCAAATTCAGTGATTTTGGAGCCAAAGAAATAGCCAAAATTCGAGAAAGAATATATATATATACATATATTTGGCCAAATTTCTATCCATGGTTTAAGTAGGCAGCCAAAAATACATAAGGGTGTTTAAATTTCTCTTTTCATATTTTGTTAATCAGCTCATGGACGATCTTCACCTCAGCCACATGACAAAAGTGGGAGGGAAAAAACAAACACACACACACACACACAAAACAGTGGGCAAATCTTTTTTTTCTAATCAGAACTTGGCAAATTTCCCCCCCTCCCCCAAAATAGCAAAAACAGTCGAATTTTCAATTTAAAAAAAAACCCAAAAAAAAAAAAAAAAAAACCCTCCCAATTTGTTGGTTTTTATAACGACAAAATTTGTCCCCCCCATTAATTTTTTTTTAATTAATAAATTTTATAAAAAAAACATTATTAGTGGGCTGTATTGGGAGAGTAGGTATCTGAGAAAACCGTAACAAGACGAAGAAGGTACAGCAGCATTAAATGAAATCAGGAACTACTTATCCGGAGGCTCCACGTAGTGGCAGATTACAAGTCAGAACAGTCCAGCGGTGAGCCTGCGTGCCTGGCACCCACCAAACACACACCCCCCCCCCCCTTGTAGTAAGGAAGTGAAGCCCCTCAAGGGAAGGGAAGGGGAAGGAAAGGAAAGAAAAGAAGGAAAGGAAAGAGAAGGAAGTATAAGAAAGGCTATTCTTTGGTCTGTTTTGTTGGCTCTGAATCTTTAACCTCAGCTAGGCTAATGTAGCTTTCTTTCTGCAGCTACTCTTCTACCTCTCCTTTGCTTGCCCCTCCTCCCTCAATCTTGGCTACAAGCTGGTGGTAGCACCAGCGGAGTTCAAATCGGTGCTGGGCTGGTTCGATCCTTGGACCTCGGGGTTATTAGTATGAGAGAGAAGAGAGAAAACAAGGCCGTGGCCGTGGCTTTGAAGGAGACCAGCGTAGCCGCGTCTACCACCACCACCACCACCCTGGCGGGGGCGGAGTGTAAGCCCAGTGGACCCTGCAGCGGAGGATGTGCCTGCGAGGCTGACAAGGCTGCTGCAGTGGTGGCGCAGAAGCAGCAGCAAGGGGCGGCAGAAGAAGAAGAAGATGTAGCTGCGACGGGCGCGGAAGAGGCCGTGGTGGACGTAGAGCGACTGCAGAAAGAATTGCTGGATCTGACTGAAACTCTGCTGGCGGAGGTGACCTATCCATTTGACGTTACATCATTTGCTTCTGTTTGGATTGTGGTGTGGAAAACCGGCTATGTCGAGTCTGGGGGGGCCGACGTGGGGAGGACCGTTTAGGGGAGGAGGAAAACTTTCTGTCTCTCTCTTCTTTCTTTTTTTTTCCTTTCATTGCGAAGTGTAAGTGTGTGTTTTTGTGTGGAACCTGACAGTAGGGAGTGGGGGATGATGGTGGCAGGAAGTTTTGGACCAGCAGTTTACCCAGCTTCAGCAATTGCAGGATGAAAGCAATCCAGAATTTGTTTCGGAAGTGGTTTCCTTGTTCTTCGAAGATTCTGGCAGGCTCCTAGAGGAGCTGACTGAATCTCTGTAAGCATACCTCACCTTCTATGCATGCCTTTTTTGTTCTGCTAACATGACAGAGGATGTGTAGGCCAAGTAGATCTGGCAAGAAAGTGATTTTTTGTTTTTTGGACATGTAGATGTATGTCTTCAGAACATTCATTATGTCTGACTAGTTCTGGATGTCAGCTTTCATGATGATAATCCCCCTCCCCCCTAGCCCCTGATGCTCTGTGCATTTGCAAGGGGTGGGGAGAGTGGGTAACATTTTTATCAAAGGTTTCTTTTTGTGGCTGGCTTTTTTTGAGCTCTGGTTTCTTGTGAGTGATGCAGTAAGCAAGAACCAATTAACTATGTGGCGGTGGATGCTCATGTACACCAATTTAAGGGGAGCAGCTCAAGGTTGTTTACCTGCCTGTCAACTGCACCGTGAATGAAAGAAAGCACATGGAGCCAGCCTTCTTCAGTCATGTGCTGACCATGATCTCAGTCTGGCTATCTATTATCATTACTCACTAAAGGTTATGGGGGGAGATGTGACAGACGCATAATCTGACTGAAAAAATTCTAAGGAGTTGAGACAGATATGTTGGTTGCATTTAGGGTCCATCCATTTCTTTGTCTCTGTAGCTACTCAGTACCTATGTTGGATGATACCAGTGAGTTTATGCTTTAATAGCAGCTCCAATGTCTGCTAGGACTTGCTAGTGTTGTTGGATCAAGCGGAACCTCTGCTGTTTGTGTTGAACTATGACTACAGGGGAAAATTACTTCAGTGCTTCTTAGTTTTATGAGACCTTGGCATGGTCCTTAGCTTGGTTGTACAATGACAACAGTCCTGTTGAATTCATGGTCAGGTAAGGTCTGCATTTGGTCAAGGGAGGTCAGTTTCATATGCAGAGGCATTGACTGGGTGGACACTGGGGTTGCTTTTGAAATCAGTATTGGTGCACAAAAGGTGAAAGCTGTCTGCATCAAATTTCGGAATTGCTGTGAGGCACATGACAGGGAAGGGTGAGTGCCTCTACTCCAGTGATATTTTTGTTGAGCTGACAAGTATGCAAGTGCCTGCTGACAAAGCTGCTTTTATGTGTATGGGTTTGTAAAATGTGTGGTTCTTCAGGTTTGTGGTGGGAATGGGACATTTGTTTAGCAACTAGTTTACAGAAGTCAAGTTTTCGTAGGGTGCTGTTCACTAATTCAAGTGTAGAATTGATGAGGTGGTGTGATATGACCTTGCAGGTGTCAAAAGTGCTTAGAGCAAGTGAAGCAAGAATTCAACCTAGTCAAGAGCAAGCTAGAACACATGTTTGAGGTAATATTGTTCTCCAGAAATGCTCTGGTGTTGTCAATGGATCTGTTTTGGCATATGTGAACTAGGCTCTGTCAAAAAATAGACCCTCAAAACCTAACATGATGGCTAGAAGCAATTATATATTCAAAAGGGGCACTGTTAAATTGTAGACTGTCAGCACTTGTCTTTCAAGGGATGGGTAGAAGCTTGCTTGTTCCACAATATAGGGTTTGAGATGTTTAGTTCTCTGTCTAATGTTCCCATTGACTATTCATGGTCATCATATCCAAGTACTAGGTTTTCTTGGCAACAATGTCTGGCAGCTGTACATGCAACAGTGATCTGTGTCAAAATATGAGAATGGCCATGTTTGCAAACCTTCAAACTTAAAGAAGAATTGAAGTCTTGCAGTCATTGTTTTCTTCATTTGTTATTGCTTTTGCTATGGTTAGATTTCATGCTGTGTACTTTGATCAAGCATATCCCTTGTTGAATTCTTTTATTGAAGTTTTCATGCCTTCTGCCCTTTGGTATCAAGAACATGGTTCTCAAGGAACTTCAAGTCGTCTGAAAGCATCAAATCTGGTCTTGTTTTGTCTTAACACTCATCCAATGAGGAGTGCTCATCAGATGTGCTGTTATTTTCAATTATGAGACATTCAGTGGTAGTTTTGATTGTGGAGATTTTTGTTGATCCCCTATGGATTTCCAGTTTGAGGCAGGGGGTGTCTATTGTAAGTGTGTGGTTGATATGGCTTTGGGGTTGTGGTTGGCAGCTGGAACAAAAAATTCTATCGGCTGGTGGCAGTCTTCCTTATCCAGAAGAGGATTATTAGACAGTTTTCTGTTAAGACTTTAGGCAAGTCAAGTTGCAAGCTGTATAGCTAAAAACACAAGCAGAATCAGCAGGACCCATGTTCCAACTGGATAGGGCTATGAACTGTGACATGAATAGTCGATACATGCTGATGATTTCACAGGTCAATGCTGACAAGTACCATGTCTATCCTGCTTCCCTTGATTTGTGAGCACCAGTTTCATCACCTTCAGTTCAACATAACTGATGTCAAAAGACTGTTAACATTTGGGCTAACCAGGTGCTGGGATGGACCTCACCAGAGCAGTTTTCAAGTATGGTGATGATGGTGTGGTAAATAGGTGTGTTCATGAGAGATGATGTGTTCTGAGTAATTTGATATGCAAGGTCTTATGATTTATAGTCCATCCCAAAGAATTCCACGACCTGGAATATTGTCTGCTCATCGGTCTGAAACATGATGGAAAGTCCATGTGACCAGCTCTGGCAAGGAGTGTAGTGTGTGATGCTGAGTGCCTAACTCTGCCAATATTTTGAAACATCTATCCAGCATAAGGACTGGATGACTAAAGGGTTCAGTACTTTTTCATTCTCCTTGGTTCCCCTTGAAAGTAACCAGCTAAGAAGTGCAGTGAGATCAGACTTCAGAAGCTGCAATAAGTTCTCTAAAGGATGATTGAATTTGTTTAAACTAAACGGTTTGTTGATTTTCTCTTATCAAACTGCAACTTCCACTGATGCCCAAGATTCTTACCACAGTATTATTGTTGTTTGTTCAAACTCAAGTTTTCATAAGGATTAATTTTTGCACTGAAAGTAATGCTATGATGCTAGAATTTTCTCTCCTTCCCTTTTCCAATGTCCTTGTCCATGTCTTGACAAAGTATGCAAAGAGCAATTTGGTTCAAGATTGGATTCTGAACCCAAATGATTTCTCATGATGTACTTTGATGTTCTCCAGGATTTTGTTTTGATCCTCTATGGACAGCCACTTTGGTGGGTCACTTTTGAGTGGTCCAGAAGAGCTCCATATGCAAGATGCCTTCAAAACCATTCTCCCAGTGTCCCATTTGCAACCCTGTGTCTTAGCTTTGCCCCAGGTCAGGAGCCCACTCATACTGATGCCTGTGTCTACCTTTTACAGGGGAACAAATATCAATACGATAGTACCTTAGCCACTTCGACACATGTTTGTCAAATTAATTAATTTTGTGGATTCCATTTCAACAAAATGATGTATTCTTAACTATTCCACCAGATTCTTTATTTTCCTTCAGAAAAAATATTTCTGAAAAAAAAAATTGTGAAAATTTCAACAATTCTGAAAATGATATATGATTGGTGTCAAACTGGTCTAGTACTAGGGTATGGTGTCTGTTACTGTAATTAACACTCCAATTTGAATATCTGAAATTTTAACAGTTCTAGAATTAACTTTAGAAGTTCCTTGAATGTAATGATAATGTAGGTAGTAGAGACTGAAGTTTGAACTAGTACCACAGTTGCGTGTTAATTCAAATCCTGAGCTTTCAGCTGCACCTGTGTAAGGTCTATATATAATCAACCCTTCTCTCATCATCATCATTCTCTTTGGGATTATAATAAGCAAACCCAGCTCCTGAAACAACATCTATGGATTTTTTTGGGGGCTCTTGTGGTTGATTGTCAATTCAACAGTCCACTGTAACCCTTTAATCCTAATGCCTCCACCATTGTATAAAAAATAACAGCTCCTTAATTAAGAAAAAACTCCAATCCAGAAGGAAAAGGGAGGGGCATGAACAGAGGACCAGCATCCAAAGTCCAGACAATGCCCAGAAGCAAAAGGGAGAAAAAGGCACTCACCCAAATCCAAAACCCAAGCCTAGGTCCTAAACCCTTCCTGGGCCATGTGGAAGCAAACCAGACAAAGAGAGAGAGAGAAAGAGAGAGAGGAGGAATCCTGAAAGAGCGCCAAGCTTAGAAAAGAGAATGCCAATACCTTTGTCTTTTAGACACCCATCTTTGCACACTAAATCACCTTGAGAAAGATTGCTACCTTATACATGTGGAATCTCTTTAGACTCGGCTCCTAATTCATGACTACAGGAAGGCTTTTGAGTCTGTCACTAAATATGCCAAAGGTGTCTTTTTCCATCTTTCTTATTACATTTTAGCTACCATTTTGACATCATAATAATGCTTTTGAATGTGTTATCAAAGATGCTGGATGTTTCTTTTTTAATCTTTTGAAACAAAATGAGATCCAAAACAATGGAGTAAACTTTGAAATAAGTGAAAAATTTGAATCATTTTCCTCTCCTTAATAACTTCTAAGCTTTAAGTCCAAAGTTAAGGTCTTTGAAGGTAGTTTTAAATTACTACTTGTATTTATATAAGTGTGTTTAAATAGCACCTATTCCTGCCCATCAGGTGTAAAGTGCAACTTCCCATCCCGTGTTAAAGGTGTGATAGACCCTAGTGAATGTGTAGTCATTGCCCAAAGGAATGGCCCAAAAAACCTGTTTTCTCCTCTCTTAAAAAAAGCATTTGTTTGAGAAGCAAAAGTTTTACCTATATGGCCTAGACTGGGCAAGACTCATGTGTTGAAGTCATACAAGGTTTTATTCATCATATGTGCCAAAAAGATAAAGTGGGCTTTGCTAGAAGAAACAAGCATCGCATTGTGTAATGACTCTCCAATACCAAACTAAAACTTTATATTATTGTATCTAGAACTTCTCATCTACATGCGTGCATTTCCATGGAACATGCCTATTCAGCATATACACACATAATACTCCAGATGTCACTCACACATTGAAAAAAATTTATGCTCAAATCTTACATCAATATGGAGAGAGCCAATGAAGCTAAATTTTCTAAACATCCAAGTGTGGTGTTCAGTTTCCAACTCTTAAGCACTAATAATAACAAATGGTGAAATCTACAAGATAAGTTAAGTGTTAGGAATTTTTAGCATGCATGCACATATTTACAGTGCTAAGTAGCATTGAGTATGAGTGCTCTCTTAAAGGGCTGGTACAGAAATATGATTGGCCTGATTGGACCATGTGACATTTAACTAATCCTAATTCTACACTGTCCAAGATTTCATGTTTAGGGTTGGGGATAGGAAATAATTCAAGCACATTACTCTAGTGCATGGGCAGCATCAACACATGTCTATTGAATAATTAATTAATATTTCAGATTTCATTTTGAAAATAAAATATTTCTGAACATTGAAATGGATTCCCATTTTTTTGCACTTCGAAAAAAGTTTTTTTGGTATGAAAATTTCAACATTTTCACAAGTAATTCAATTAGTGTCAAAGCTACCAAGGTACTACCGTAAAAATAAAATAAAATAATGGAACAAAATGACATATAGTGAAATTTATAAAATTTTATCTTTTGAAAAGACAAAATTGATTACAAAAATATTATTATTATTAAATAAATTGTCACTGGTAGTGCAAAGCAGCGTGGAGCCTAAATTTAATTAGTGTCAAAGCTGCCAAGGTACTACCGTATTTTGAATGTGGTAGACACTACTGAAGGCTGACAAACATAAGGGGTGTAGGTGGATCTGTTCTTATATTCTTTGACATGAAATTTACATGGAGAATACAATATATTATATTATAATTCCTTTTTTGGCTGCTTCAAGGCTTCAGTATTTTGCAATTGGAGGTTTTGATGTAAAAGCATTCCAGAATTTTGCTTGAAACCAGCGGGACAGCTCACAGGTAAGTAGAGACGATACAAGGATTTTGTTTGCTGCATCTAGATGGGGTGGTTGTCAACAGCAGCTGAGGCAAGAGAGACAGACGTGCAGAGCTTGAGTTCATGCTTCTCATTACATGCACGTCCCTAATGTTAGCTGGGATCAGAGGGGTAACTACCCAAATCAATGCATAAGTAGCTTCCGAAGGAGGAGCCCATGTCCCTCTTATTGAGGAGGAATCAACAAAATAATGTCCTGACTTTTGGGTGCCTCAACTTTTCTCTCTCTCAAACAAAATTCTTAACTGAGCATGCTCACCTCTGTTTGTAGTGGCTGCACCAGAAGGGGACCAGCAGTGGCCTGACAAACATATTTTCTTTATTGAGGGAGCAGTCAGCAGACAAGCCATGTATATATATGAACATTGCTTGTTGCCAGAGTCCTTTCCAGCCTCTTCTTATCCGCAAATAGACCAGCTGCAGCCTGCCAAAAAGGCCCAAACCTCAAATAAAAATGGTCAAAGTAACATGCATACCATTGTTCACTTCATGCTTGATCCCAATAAGCCTGACAAGTACAACCTCTGCAGTCTTCACAAGTTCATGAAGGCTTTGGAGCCTCTTCAAAGTGTGTGAATACTCTTCAGGGAATTAGTTTGGTTCCCTTGGGATTGCACTCATTGGCCATATGCTCCAGTTCTTTGTTGTACTTCTTGCTTGGCAATGCCACTAGATGCAGACATTCCCAAAAAACCTCTTGGAACCTGCTGTCTAAATGTGGCAATTTCAGAGAAAGAAATCCTCGGCCATTTTGGGGCAATTTTGCCACAAAATTCCTTTTTTTTGTATGAGATTTTTTTTGGGTCAAATAAGAGGTTTCTTTCTCCTAACAAAAAGCAGCTAACTTACTTAGGGTGACTTTAGATGAGGGTCCAAGGTCCAGGGACCAATGAACTGAAGCAATCTTATTGGTCAAAAGCTTTAAATTGGTCCCAAGGCCTTTAGACAAGGGTGCAAGACCAAAAAGTGGCAAATTGAGGCTAAACCTACATGGCACCTGATTTGGAGGGAAAATCAATCAGTTCGGACCTAAAAACAGTGCTAAAAGAGAGCTCCTGATTTGGAAAACCAAGAATCAGGCTAGAGACCAAGGTACAATCCAACTCAAGGATTCAATTTGCTTCAAATTAGTCCAAATTGGTTACCAGGAACTTGGACCCTGGACCCTTGTCTAAAGTGGGCCTTATACATTTCCAGCAATGACTATGTTCTTCATGTTACCAACCTGTGGTTACGTGTTGCTATTTGTGCCTTTAATTAACCATGTGTGATTAATGCTTACTTGTAGAACAACTCAACCAAACCTGACCTGACCAAGTGACAAACCCCTTGGGTGAACCAGCACCTACACTGGTAGACCATGGACAAAATGCAAGTCTTTTTCTAACCATGGTAAATGTCTCCTCCTGAGACTAAACTAGGGTCTTTGAGTTCATAAAAACCTACCTGGTTCTTTCCAGTGTATTCGAAAGGGCACATTACAAAGTGTAACACATATGAATGCAGGTATTTCATTCTTTGAAAAGCTCACCTGTTTTTTCACATCTGGTGCTGGTTACCCTTCAAGTGTCACAAGATTCTTTTCTAAAACCCACAACAATTTTTATGCCATATTAAAGCCCGTGGACCAGGGCTCTACAGAAATTTGGTACTCACTTGGCTCCTGCCTCGGGGTCCCTTATTTCCATAAAGCCTAGGGCTTTACCTTACACAAGACAAATATGGCCACTAGAAGGCCTCACTCAATAAGGTGAAGGTACCAATGTAGGTACAGGGCCTACATTGGTACACTATAAATAATTGTTGACTTGGTGGCAGGATGGGAAGAGGTCTGTCACAAGGACCCCCCACTCTCCCCACTCAAGCACTATTCAATTCAAAAAATGATTTATAGTCCTCAAAACATGATTTTTGTTGCAGGGTATGACCATTTCGACCTTGTGACATATGTTAAATAAAAAATAGAGTATGTCTTTTGAGGGCTTAAAAATATGGCTGAGGTTGTTGGTTCTAGAGAGAGTTTACATTTGAAGTTGGCTCAATGCAGCAAAACATGCAGAACATTATAAGTGATGTTCTTTTTGCAGAACATGAAGAACTGCACAACATGCAGAACAGAACAGTATAAGTGATGTTATGTTTGCTAAACATGAAGAACTGCAGAACATGATTCCACGTAAAATCAATCACACATGGCACAAAAGAACAAGCGGGGAAACAGTGCTGGACAGAGCTCGATTTCGGGAGGAGTCTTCAGTGTCTTCCCTATCGGATAGCAATTTGCCTGCTGCAACAGCCACTGGAAATCTAGAGATCTGCCTATGCAGTGGCAGATTCCTAAAAGCAGCTAGCCCTTGCTGCTGCAAAACACCTTCTTCTTTCATAAAATCAATGCAGCACGTTCTGATTCAACCTGCTATCCATTACCCAAAAATGTCAGGTTCCTTGGCAATGATGTAGAGCTTATTTTCTCTGGTTTTTGGGGTGTGTGGTGGTGCCTCCATCACTTACTGATATCATTACTATACGTGGTGGCTGCATCACTTACTGATATCATGACTAGAACATCCACTCGAGTTTGATTGTGTATTGCAGGTTCGAGCTAGTCCACCGACGCCCCTGACTTGGGCCTCTACCAATGTTTATCACATCTCACATAGGTACATCGAGTGTTAATTGTCTCCTTTGTCCCCACCCATACACATGAAAATTGAGCACCCGTAAGTGCAAGATGATTTACATGCCACCACCTGGGCAAAATCATTTACAGCAACCTGTAATGATCAGGGTTTAGGGACTAGGGTTCTTGTATTGCGCATTGTGGAGAGTCCCATTGTATCCTATGGAAATGTACAGGTCCAAACCCGTTTCCCACTATTGTAGGGATGTATATTTTCATCCAAAGTACCATTGTATGGTATGGCAACAATGTACAGGTCCAAACCCATTTCATGCTATTTCAGGGCTGTATATTTTCATCCAATTACATCATTGTATCCTGTGGAAATGTTCAGGTCCAAACCCATTTCACGGTATTTCAGGGCTGTAAATTTTCATCCAAAGTACAGTGTGTACACACTGCCTGTGGACCCAATTTTGCAACTACCGAACCATCCAGGAGGCCCAGTTTGGAATTTGGCACCTGTGAACAGTTAGTTATTTTGTACCTAGTTTAACTTTTTGTCAAAGCATCTGAATACTTGGCAAATCTGCAGACATCAATCCCCTAATCCTCAATTGGTTTGGTGAGTCTCTCTCTATATATATGACCCCACAAACAAGGGAGGTTCTCTTTTGGTGGTTCTAAGTGTTCCTTCCATTGGGAGATGATGGGATGATGGTGGCAGGCAGGTTTGGGGTCCTGCCACATGTGGTTGGGAAGTTAGAACAGAATTGGAATTGGGGACTTTGTATTGTTAGGTAACGTGCAAGAGGGTTTGTGGATGCACTTGGAAGCATCATAACAGGATGTTTTACCCATTGCATCACATTGTACTTAGAATTCCACTTTTTAAGGACAACCTTAGTTTGGTGGTGTTACTAGTTGTTTTGGTGTAGAGATTCGCAACAATTGGTCCTCCTTATTTTTGGAAGGAGTGTAATAGTGTGTTTTATAAGGAAAAGATGGCCCACAATCTTTTTCTTATGAACCTTCGTGAAGAACCATTGACCTATCGACACTTGATGATGAGGATTATAAATTTATGGTTGTTGGGAGTAATAAGTCTATTAGGAAAACTTGGCATTGGTTCGTAGTTCGCTTTGAGACAAATCAAGTAATTATTACGAGTTTGATTGTACAAAACTTTTTTTTTGAAGTGTATCACATGAAATATGTGTTAGGTTGAGCAAAGGTAATATTGAATTTAAATAATTATGAGTAGAAACATGACACATAAGCTTATGTCAAGTTATAGAATACAAAATGAAGTGTAAATAGATCTTAAGTAAAATGATTGTGCCAAAGGACATGAGCATGAAAAGTCACAAATTCGGTTCATGCATTCAAAAGATGTGTTGGATGAATGTAGTCACTATCTAAAATAATCTAATACATAATTTAACACCTCCCTATATTAGATAGTTATTAAACCCATTATGGTAGTATCTTGGCAGGTTCAGCACAATAGTGCCGAATAATTAATATAATTTGAGTTTCTGATTTGGCACTACAATTTTTTATTTTGAAATTTTTGACATATGATGACTAAATAAAACAAGGTGACATAAACATGCAAGCCATGCCCATATATGGTTGTGTGATTTGTATGCATCTACATGAATGTATATATATATACATGCATGTTTATGAATATGTATGTATGTGTGCATGTATATTTATGGATGTATTTATATGTAAATGTATGTATGGTTAGGGAAATATTTCACTTATTTACTTTTTAAAAATTCAAATTTATTGTCTAGATTATTACAAAGTAACAATTCTACATGTTGAAGGTTTTCAACAAAAAATCAAAAATATATTTTGGAATTCATTTGCAAATCAAAATTGTCATAAAATAACATTTATTCACAAACATAGTAGACATATACAATACATACATTATATTTGTATTCAAGGCAAATAATTTGTAATTACAATTACACTTAAGTTATAATAAAACTTCATTATTATTATTTTATTGAAATTTTCTTTATTAAATTTATTTAAAAATTTCAATTGAATTATCATTAAATATTTTTTTTAAAAACTAATCAAACCAATATTATGTATAAAATTTTAATACTTGTATATTGTGGTTGAGAGCGTTTGTCAAAAATGTCACAAGATAAACCTTGAGAACTTTGTCCAAACAAGATCCAAGAAATTACAAAAAAAGCCTTTGGATGTACAATTTAATTCAATCTCTGCTTTATTTTTCAACCACAAAGTTCAAAGCTATCTTTTGAACCATCAAAAACTTAAAACGATGTTTAACACAAAACTCTAGTTAATATTGGAGTAACTTCAAAGGCTAGGATTAGATGATTGTTGTTTTTTGGTTACAAAAATCTCTCAAAGCCAGAAATATTGCCTATTTATTCAAAAATATCACTACGTCCTAAATGCAATTATGATGAAACAACATAAACAACATACACCTTTAGCATTGTTGGTATGTTGAAATTGATCATCAACACCAATAATGGTGTTAGGGAACCCCGGTAAAACTTGCATTGTTCCTCCAAGTTGCAAATATCTAGGAATGTACACATCATGTTGAGTTAGAAGGTGTGTGATAGGGAAATAGCAAACATGAAGGCTTTGTTCTTTAGTAGGTGCCTTTGGAGGAAGCATTAACAACTCCTAGCCTTCAATATATACTTGAGCCATATGCATTAACAAAAACATGAAAAATTTTCCTAAGATGTTTCAAAGCCCTCATAGAACAAGTTAAAGAAATTTGTGCCTAGAGTTATTTTGGGAGTCTACTTGAAGGCAAAAAATGTGGTGCATACAATTCATGTTCAGGGAAAAGTAGCCTCCAAGTGAGGGCAAGTGTTAAAATTAAGGTTAAAGTTTTGAATGAATAATCTTGTTGGATTCATACATGATGGGGATAAGTGCCAATTGGAAATCACTCAAAAGCATGAAATTTTACACCCTCCATTTGTATTGTAACCTTGACGCAATGTTCCATGTGGGGTTCAACAAATTTCATGTTTGTAGTTATTCCAAGGATTCAAATTTTATTCACAAACATGATCATTTTGAAAATGGGGGCCATTTGAATGGTTAGTGGACAAGAACACAAGAAAACATGGAAACCGCAAAACACATGTCCAATGAAATTCAAACTCCATCATAAAACTTTGAAGCTAATTGTTTTGTTACTTCTAACAAAACAAAAAGAAAACACTTACAATTTGATGGGAAGAGCTGCACATTCTATGTTCTAAATTGTCTTACCCTTGAGGACCAATGCGCTTGTCCATAGTGGCTCCTTACTTGATACTAGATCCATAAAATTGTTGCCCCAATTATCGCAAAGCAATCTCATTTCTAGAAGACTGGATAACATCCTATGTAAAAAAAATATTGCCACAAAAACACACAATCTAGATTATTGTAATTTGTACCATTTAAAAACCAATATCAAAAGCAATTATTTAAATTTATTCAATAACAACAAGATCCATTAAGGCAAAACCATAAATTTTTGTGCAATCTACTACACTTTCTCTTGCTTGGTGTGATGCATCAATTTAGGACAACATATAGAGGAAAATCCAACAAAAAAACCCCAAGGTACATGCAAGTATCTTAGAATTACAATGCAAAGGCACATGAAAAAGTTTTTCAACATATATCACTATTATCTACACACAAAAACCTTATTAGATTACAATTCAAGAACACAACACACGTTTTTAGCCCTAAAAACCAAATTATTTCTCAAGGAAAAATCTTTCTTAAAAGCATGAAACATCCCAAAGGATTTCAACAAATGAGAACCACATGTAATTTTTTTGAAAAAATTCTATAGTTCCAAACAATCAATTTGGTAGCTTCTTTAAAAAATTCAACAAAAGATGACGATAATGCATGTGCTCTTGAAGTTGCTCCATCATAAACACATTATAATTATTTAAATTAAGCAAGGAACATGTTGTGTGGTAGCGCCATTACTACAAAAGACTCGTGAAAGAAAAAATGATACACCAAACGGATAATGACAACACCTAAAAACAAAAAACAACTTGGACACAAATTTTAAAACATAATTTTTCATTTTCTTTTTGACCCAGGGGAGTTTAGTAGAGATTTTTTGTTATCCACTAAAATTAAATCCAAATTAATATAGTTATGACAACTCTCAAAAAGCAAGATTTGTTGATAAATGTTTTGTTCCAATTTTTTTTTAAAATATTAAGGAGAAAAATATAGGTTTATGGTCTATCCAATATGCTTCTATTGATTCGAAATGACATTGTTGTGTTAAAGCATTTGTCCATATATGGTCTATTCATGTATTATAAATAGTTGTTTCGGAGAGGAGAATGTTAAATTGAATCCATATTTATTCATAATGTTTTGTAATGTTTTTGATTATGATGTGTTTGTTAACATGTTTACATTAAAATCTCCAATCACTATAGTTGGACAATCAATAGGAATCTTTTTCAAAATTGTTTTTAAAATGGAAATAAAATAAGCTATTTGCATTTCAAGTGGTTTGTAAACTGCACTTACATGTATAACTTCTCATGTATTTTGGTTAAAGCTTGCAGAAATGAATTTTACACTGGCATTTGTTGTTGATGTTATATTTGATAACATAAGCATTTTATCATAAAGTATCATTGCTCCATGTTCATCATAATAAAACAAAATTTTAAAAAATTGGATATACTATAATATGTTCAAAATGTAAATTTAATGAACAAGTGGTAAGAGATTGTAAAAGTATAAATTTTTTTCAATATAATTTTAAATAAGGAATTATTGGTTTATATTGTGTTGTTGTTCTTAAACAAAACATTTCTTGTTCAACAACAAGATCTACATAAAAGTTTTAATTTGAAAGTGGAGAAAGTAAATGTAAGTGTTCTTTTGAACAAATGCAAGACAAAGTTGTGTATGTAAGACCATGTCTTGTTACACTAGTTGGACAACTAAATGTTGCATTTAATTTAATGTTCATTGTGGTTTAGAAATTCACAATATGTAGTTTGATTTAGACGTTTGATATTGACAAGTAATGTGAAATTGGGTAACATGTAAAGGCTAATTAGGTAATGATAACTCGTAATCAAACAATGGTTAGTTGTGTAATGATGTAATTGAATAATTGTAATGGTAATTGGTAATGGTAATTGGATAGTAGTAATCATTAATGATAATTAGGTAATGGTGGTAGTTGTAATGATATAAATATCTACTTTGTTCTTTAATTATTTGATTATGGAATTTGTAATTCAAATAGGAACACACAAAAGCAATGAAAAATGGTTCAATTCCTTCTTATGAAATGAGCATATTCTATATTCAACACAAAAATGATTAAATTTTTCCTCTTTAACTCACATCAATAGAAAAAAAAAAAAAAAAACTATAATAGTGTATTTTAATATTTATAAAATATTTTTTTAATTTTTTATTTTTTTTTTTTTTGTTATGA
>Ga0116231_10006515_pt1 | contig 22196 bp, 11 predicted proteins | sample S1TSphgellanicum_2_FD_89695 | JGI IMG/M metagenome (GOLD analysis project Ga0116231, IMG submission 89695) | Host-associated microbial communities from peat moss isolated from Minnesota, USA - S1T2_Fd - Sphagnum magellanicum MG | ecosystem: Host-associated > Plants > Peat moss > Unclassified...
AGAGGGACTAAAAACACAACAATACTGAAACAGTAAGTTTTTTTTTGTTTTATGAGGAGATTGGTTAGGTGGGGGGGGGGGGGGGGGAGGGGGTGGGGGGGTGGGGGGGGGGGGGGGGGGGGGGGTGGGGTTGGGGATGATGAGCTCCTTGCACATTATGTTGCTCGGTGTTTTCTTTCCATTTTTTTTTTCTTTTTATTTTGCACAAAGTGGGATTTTGTGGGCCGAAAACGCCATGTTTTTCTGATTTTTTACAAACTTAAAAAATTGCAAAAAATTGCCACCAAAAAAAATCATTAGCACAGTTTGTAATACATGTCTATATGAGATTCATGAATTAACTTCTAATTTTGAATGAATGTAGGAAACAACTTACTAATGTGATTGTTATTTTGACAAAACACTCGCTTAAAACATGTGCCATCATGGCTTGATGATGGGAGGAGAACAATGATTTATTTATCATTGATGAAAAATGTACATTGTCCCTTTGTAAAACATGGTAAGAAATTTTAACAAAGCTACAAACACATTTGGTGTTAAGGTTGTGAGCCATAACTTCCATACCCTCACATGAGGTGTTAAAAGTGTTGGATCACATGTTTACGAACCATAATGGTTACCAATTTTGGAGTTGTTATTTGTTCTTATAAGTTTTGTAAAAGCATCTCCATCATGAATCATCGAATTCTCTCAATAAAACTAAAGTTGTCAAAGAGTTTAACTAACTTACAATCGTTTAAAACTACCATGTCTCATTGTAACTCCATGCCACAAGGCCAACTACATCCAGGTGCCCTTGTTGTTATGTGTGCATGAGGATCAACATAAACTTGTGTCTTAAGTCAAAAGCTTGTGCGAGGTTCATGTTGGTTTCACAACAAATGTGAAACACTAACAAGCTCTCACCTAGAAATTCTTGTTAACAAGTCAACAAACAAAATGCAAACATGTTTCAATTTCATCAAAATCTTATTTATTCAAAATAGTGAGCTCTTGATGGCAATGGCAAAAAGTTGTCCAAGCAAGCATGGTGGGAACTAGTTAATATTTTGTGATAGCAAAATAACAATGTGAGAGCTCATTGACATTCTCTTTGTCAAATTGTTGTTGAAAGCCCTATTAAGATATTGTAATGGAAATATTTCAAGGGTATTAAGAAAGAAAGTTACCTTTGTTGATGCCTATTGACACATTGTCATTGTTAATGTATTTACACATCATTGGTTCAACTATTCATATTCTTTTTCCCATATTATTCACCTCCTATGTTTCATTGTCATTTGTGTCAATCAATCTTTTGTCCTTTCCATGCACTACCTATTTGACTTTCACCTCTTACATTCCATTTTCATTAAAGTATACTTGACATTCTTTCTTTCTTTCTTTTAAGCTTTAATTTGCCTTCTACCTTTTGTGCTTTAATGTCACTTGCATCAATCTAGAATTTTTTTTCCTTGCACTTCATTTTTGTCATTTTTACTTTGCAATGTTCATTTTTTTGTGTTTTGCTTTGAAATTTTTGTTATCATTATTTAGATATGTGATGGGTTTTTTTTTTATAAATAAATTTACAAGATCATTGTTTTGACTTTCTTATGATGTTTCATGACTTTTTGTTCATACTTTGATTGTTTTCTTTTCATATATTTTTCGACTTTTTAATCTTTGTCGCTCCACAATCTATTCCTATGTTGGACTTTATGTGCTATCATGTTTTTTCTACATTATTAGTCATCATTCCATTATTGAATGTTTTGTTCACATGAGCCATGCTACTCCACCATTTTATGATTGTATCATGTTCATCTTCATACGAATGAGCTTTCTTGTAAATATAACTTTATTCATTATATTACATGAATGAAACATAAGAAAAAGTTGTAATCGTGATGGGATGTGTGTTATTAATTTAAATTGTTAACAATATTTTTGATTACCTTATTCATTTTTATTTTATTGTAAATATCAATTCTCATAAGATGAGTTCAATTTTCATGGAAATTAACATTGGTGAAGGTCATTTGTTAAGTTTTTTCTTTACTTTGTCACAAGTTTAAATCATTTAGTGAAACTAATATGCATTCAATATTCCATTTTTTTTTGTTGAATACACAAATGATATATATGGGTGGAAAGTTATAAATGAAAAAATCCATTATATTTTTAAATGTTCATATATAAATTGTGATCCACATCAAAGTTTTTTTTTAAATATTTGTTGAAATACAAATGTTATGTGTTCTTTTAAGCCCACTCTATCAAAACCTTCCTCATTTGTAATGAACTTTTTGCAACTAGGATGTAAATCATTTCCTTGGTGTTCCATGAACAAATTCATGGAAATCACCTTCAAGAAGTTCATGTCCTATTCAAAAATAAATATTTACTTTGTGATGGAGAAATTGAAACAATTGTTTGGATTATCTGATGCACCTGATGCAATTAATGAACTCATGTTTCAATATTCAACCTCCAATTGTTTTTTTTAAATTATTACAAAATTAAACAAAATAGTATTCCTTTGTTGTTTGAATTGCAATAATTTACTAAGAAATAAATTATGACCATTTTTATAAGTTTGCTTGAGGTAATGTCCATGGTTTTAAAAGTCTTTTGCAAGTTTGGGTTTTGCTTAATCCTTGTAAAGGTTTTGGAAATGCAAGTATTAATTATTTTTATTTGTTAGGTGAAAAAGTGATTCCCTTATTAATTGCATTATGATGGTACTGTTTAAAAAGGAAGCCAACATGCCATTTTAAATTTATTTTACAACAAGATCATTTTGAATTTTTTTTGATATTTTGAAAACATCTCAAGGAGTCATCATACCTATGAGTGATAATCAACAACTCTTGCTGAAATAATAATTAATTGGAAAAAATGGGGCCAAACAACACCATTTTGAATATTTCAAATTTTCAAATATATATTTTATATATGTTAATTCTTTTCATATTTTTCAATAACACCATGGAAGTTTAATGGTTAGATTGTTTATTGTGACATGGTTCAATTCTCTTGTTATTTGACATAATAGGATCCCAAAAAAATTTGATTTGCCCTTTCAAAATTATCACCAAACATTAATCATGTGTACGATATTTTACAAATTAGAAAATGTGCATGTTGTCATTTTATCAATTTTCTTTACATGTTAATTGTTCACAATTGTTTTTAATATGAAGAGGAAACTAATGTTCAACAATTGATCCAAACCATTCAATGGTAAATAAAGCCATTTGAAAGGAATAACATATGTATTTTGCACAAACTAATTGATAATATAGATTATTCTAGGTATCATTCAAAAAAATGAAAGGTAAAAGAAATCAAAGGCCACAATTTGGAGGGAATCGATTCAAAGTATTTTGGTAGATAAAGGAAATCAAATGATTTATTATGCTTGAAATAATTTTGAACATTTTTTTAATAATTATTGTCATGTAGTGAAATTTAAATAAAATTTTGAATGTTGTAAATGAATGCACATTGTTTTAATGTTGTGTGTGTCCCTATTTGAATAACTTGCACAAAAAAATAATTAATAACTTTCAAATTTTTATTAGTTTTTCATGTGAATGTCATTTTTAAAAAAAACTTCACCCTAACCTTGAATTCATAAGCATATTTCCAAGCTATAGAGGTCCATTTTCAACAATCTTAGAGTTTATATATATATATTGCAATGTATTTTGATAATACTCATAATGTAAATTTTTTGGATCCCAAAATTTGGGGTAACAAAATCAAAATTTCCAAAAAAAACTATGCCCACCTTTTATTACATCCCTTGATATAATGTTCAATAAAAAAATTTACAAAAAATTCCACAAATGTCATAAAAGACTTTGTCATTTTTCTTTATTTTTAATGCATCTAAATTTTTTGATTGCTTTCATGTTGAAATCCTTTGCAAACCTTTTTTTTCAATTACTAACAACATTTATCAAATTTGGAAAAAAGATGTTATTTGATTATTAATTATGATTATGATTATGATTAATGTTTAATTTACAAGTTTTCTATGTGTCATATAGTAGAGGTTTAAAACCTTCAGTATGGTATAAAACATTAGTTTTTAAATAATTTGACTATTGTACATCTTTAGATGACATAAATTCATATCATAAAATTGAAAACCCATTTGACTTGGGATATGTTATAATCATTATGAATCCATGCATATATATCTACTTATATAATATCCTTGGTTTTGTCCGCTTGCGGTGGTGTCCGGTCGTCCTTTCCATCCATCCATCTTGTCATCCGTCGTCATCCGTCCCATCATTTGTCCCCTCATAAAAAAGATAAAAGTTTCTAAAAAAAAAACTAAAACATGAACCAAGTTTAAAGAAACAGGGGACTTCACCGTGTCCGAAGGTCACGAGTACCCACTAGAAACTAAATAAATAAATAAATAAAAATAGATTAAAATGAAGACAGACAAAATAAAAACATGAAACAAACATAAACAAAAAAAATAAAATGCAAAAACTATAAAAAAGGAATGGAAACAAATGAAACAAGGAAAGGGAAATACAGTAAAATAATTTTAAAAGAAAAAAAAATTACAAAAATGAAGAAACCAAATAAAAAGTAAAAAATTAAAAAAAATAAAACTTATAATAATGAAGAAAAACCCTACTTGAAAAAGAATGAGGTGTATCTTCTTTCTTTAAACTTCAAACTTGCATCCAAATAAACAAAAATATAAAAGTGAAAAAGAAACACTTTATTTTTATTATACAAAATAATAATAAAAACAGAAAACACATTTAAAAAAAAGAAAAAAATAAAAGTTTCTAAAAAAAACTAAAACATGAACCAAGTTTAAAGACTTCACAGTACCCGAAAGTCACGGGTACCCACTAGTATATATATATATGAAGTAAGGTAGTTTGTTTTGTTTTGTCATGTTGACATATCCCAAACTATGGTGCTTCACGCCACACTCTTGGTATTTTCAAAAAGCTCTTGATGAGTAAAGGTGCATCAACTTGGTTTGAGATTGTTTGGAGTTATGATATGGAAGCTATTGATTATTGAACCATTTTTTCCATGAAAATTAAGTAAAATTGAAATTGAAAAGTGTATTGGAATTTGGGGGCATTCTTGATGTTCTTTGAAAGCCCCTAACCAATTAGAATAAATAGAATTTATTTCACAATTTTCAAAAATAAGGTGCAAAAGATGTTCATTTTTTAATGGATTTTGTTGCTTGAAATTCAAAAAAATTGCAAAAATTGGGTTTGGAAGGAAAAATCAATTGAACCCTCAATGTGTTTGCATTTGAGCCAATGGCAAAGGCTACACTAGTATTTATGAAGCTTGAAGTAGTTTGTTTTGTCATGCTAAAATCTCCCAAACCATGACATTTCATGTTGTGCTCTTGGTATCTTTAGAAAGATCTTGATGAGTAGGGATGCCATGACTTGGTTTGAAATTGTTTGGAGCTATGGTGTGGAAACTATTTATTATTGAACCATTTTTTAATGAAATGAAATTAAATAAAAAATGAAATATGTATTGGAATTTGGAAATATTCTTGGTGTTGTTGGAAAGCTTTCAGAGTGTTAGATTTAATAGAATTTATTTCACAAATTTCAAAGCTAAGGTGTGGAAATATTGATTTTTTGATTATATTTGTTGCTGGAAATTCAAACAAATTACAAAATTTGGGTTTGAAAAGAAAAATCAGTTGAGCCCTCAATGTGTTCACACTTGGGCCAACAACATAGGCTACATTAGTTTATATCATGTAAATATAATATTGAGGTCAATAATAAAATAAGGTCACATGTCCCATTTGGTTGCATTATGAAGGAGTTAAATGACCATTTGAAGGGTTGAGACTTGGAACAATTTTGATCCCAATTTTGAGTCACATGAGTCTTGAACTTTTGCCACTTTGATGTAATCCCTGATGCCATTTACAAATTATACAATATGAAAAGGAGAATGACAATTTTTCCCAAGTTTAAATTGTGGTATGTCTTGTGAGTGTGGGTGACTTGTGGTTCATTTGTGCACACCATTTTGGTTTTAATATACATTAAATATCATTTCTTTGGTTTATGTAAATTGATTTCATTTTGAACCCAAGATATTGAGTTTGTTTTAATCCCATCTTAAAGCTTGCCCTTTTTGTCTGAATGCTTATGGGCCTTAGAAGTAGGGAGTGCACCTAAGGTTTTTAAATATTTTGTAACACATCATAATATAAATTTTATTATATAATATTTTGTGGCAAGTCTTTGGGGGCATGTTAACTTTTGTGATTCAAGTTCATTATGAAATGAATTATATTAATTATTGGTTTCAATATGCATGCAATCATTAATTGTGAAATCTCCTCCATGTTTTTTTCCTTTTCAGCCACCACCACCATTATTTCATCAAATGTCTCATTTTGCTTGTACTTCTTTCAACTTTGGTAATAATTTGATGATGAAATTTTCTAACATTGTGTTGATTGTTTTGAAAATTGGACCCATCTTTTCATGGCCTTGTGCCCTAAAACACTTTTGCAATTTTTTTGCAATGTCATCTAATCATTTTTTATATTTTTTCATTATCTTAAAAGCTTTTTACTTCAACTTATTCAATTCAAGTATTAAGTTTTAATAAACATTTCTAGTAGAATATTATTTCATTAATTGGACCTCGGTTATATCATTCCATGATTCCCTTAAGGTTTATGTTTGTTGTTCAAATTAATGTGATATTGTGCATGTACTAAAAATTTGAAAAATAAATTATACAAATATGCAATGGTCTTAAGCCCTATACCACTACAAGTTCATTTATATTCTCTCAAAAACACTTATAAGTCTTCACCTTTATTCCCCCCCAAATACAAAAATGGACATCTTTGACCAATTTTTAATATGTAATTGTTTTTCTTTATTTTTAAAATCACATTCTAGGTGCTTGCTTCACTTACTTTCCCTTTGCTAATTTTTACCCAATTTTTAAAGTCTATTTTCATATATGAAAAAAATTCCAATGGTTTCAACTATCTTACAATAAAACTATCCTACACTTTTGATGCAATTCTTTGAAAGAATGAACCATTTTTTCAACTTGTAGGTTTTTGTTCAAGTGTTTGGATTAAAAGACAACATTCACAAGGCCATGACCTATTGCATTTTTTTTAAAAATTCAAATGTTGTTCATGTGTGAGCACTTTTGATGGTCCCTGAACAGGTGTGAGACTGGCACTTTTGTTCATACTGCTAATGTGTTTTTTGTTTTGTTTTTTTGTCTCCCCTTGTTTGGTTCTTTCTGTGGCTTCCTGAGGAAATGTTAGCCTTGTTGTTTCTTCTTCATTGTGAAAACGAAGATTTCTCTATTCTTATGAAAGATATATATATATATATATATATATATACTTTTGAACATCAAATTTAATGAGTTAGAGTTTAAACTTGAAACTGAAAAGCAACAATAATAAACAAAAACCTATTGCATTAAACTATTTTAAGTCTTTGATGATGTAAATCATTCTTGTCGTAACCCTAACTTTGGGCTTGTAACCAAGGCAAGGGCTTGCAAAGGTGCGAGCCATAAATGAAGCCCAGGAGTGACATTTCATGCTCCCGGAAGTGCAAAAGAGTGTGAGGGAATGAACCTCCACACTTCCAAGTGAACTCCCATTTTGAAAGTTAGAATCCCAATGGACTCTTGAATTTTTAGAGGGCAATTTTAGGGGTCAAAACTCATTGGAGTGAAAATTTCCTTATGCCAATGGAAAGCTCTTAGAACGTAGATGTTTAGAATGGGCTCGTGTGACCCATTTGAATACTTAAAACGTAAGTTATGGCCAAAAGGGATTTGCAATTTGACTCCCGACCATTAAAAATCGAGAATTGCCCTGATTTACTTGTGTGCAGGTAACATGTCATATACCGTTGGAAAGCGTTTGATGAGGGTTATAACTTTTTTTTAAACCTCACATCAATCAGGGGTTTACACAAGAAGTTATGGGCCTCCAAAGTCGTGGAAGACCCAATTTTGGGAATTTCGAGATTCCCAATTTGGGAGTCTCGAGACAAAATGACATTTGGGTGCAAGCCTTGTGGCCAGACACAAAGAATACTATAAAGGGGAAGGTGGTGGTTTCCTTCAAGTCCTGGCCATGGTGAGTTTTGTAAGTCCATGTTTGTCCATGGTTTGTCCGTGCACCAAAAGTGCTTTAACTATGCACTAAATAACTTATTATTTGGTTTGTGCAGGTCCGTGTGAATAATTGACCTACTTGTCACTCATCCTAGTCCCCATCTTAGAGCTCAAGCACGCCCTTCTACTCTCGAAGTGTTGCAAGTTAAGGAGCATAACCCAACTCTTATCCTTTTGTTGTTTTCACCTTTGGATTTGTTGTTGAGTCTATTAAGGAGTTTGGGGGTGTGTCAATTATCATATCTTAGTTTCAAAGTTCATAATTTTTTAACCTTTTGATCATGTTTAATTATATTTCTTATAGATTTTTAATTAATTTTTAGGGGGTCGTATTTGACCTTTCATATTTGAATTTTCATGCAAAATTTTAATCTTTCTAACATCCAACTTCTCCTTGTAAAACTTTTGGACATGATGCATAGTTGTTTCTTATGCTCAAGATTGTGTGAAAATTGAAATACAAATGCAATTATGAAGTTAAACAAAACAATTCATGCATATGTTTTCAAAGTAATCAAGTGCACATTTTCAAATGTTTGAATGACATGGCTTTGTTGCCCTCTTATGAATTCCATGGCCACATGTTGTAATTGTAACCCATCACTCCACATCCTCTCATCAACTTTAGTGCATTGATGCAAACTTTCAATGTTTTCAAATCTATGCAAGTTGTAACATACTTAATATTTCATGTATTTTTTTATGAACATAGAATTCAAGTCCCAATTAATATAAAACCAAAAATATTAAATTTATATGGGTGAACTAGACTAAGGTTGGATAGTCATTTACATAATGTTGGTGAAATTCCATGTTCTAGGTAAAGATAACAAAAATTATCAAAACTAAATGACATAATCATCCTTTATTTCAAACACATCATTTCTTCATGGAACACCACATTATGCGGTTATATATTATTTCATGTAAGCTCAACATGCATTACTATTGTTTTGTTCATGCCTTTCATTTAACCATTCTACATAAATGTTGAATTTGTTTTTAATTTGTTCAATGATGACAATAATATGCAAACAAGTGTTATAGCTCATTAGTTTCAATAAAAATAAATTAAAAAGGGATGAAAACCTAGAAAAATGAGCCATGTGTGCCTAGTTAGGTCATCTTAATCAAAATTTATGTGACAAATTGGGATTTCTTACAACTTAAAAAATGTCTTAAAATAATAGTTACACAATGGTTACATTTTGTTTTTGGTGGAGGAGGAGATATTTCATACTCATTAAATTTAGCTTAAATGAATCTAAATGTCATAATTATTTGTTACAAACATCATTGAAGATTAAACATTTTTACTTGAATTAACATAAGTTACCATTAAAAAAACAATGACAAAATTTTTGGTTCATGTAACTATGTTTGCACCCATAGTGAAACTAAATTTATACTTATTATCCATTAATATCCCAATTAAATGTAAGTTTATATACAAAATCATATGTGAACATCAAGTCCTTTAAGCAAAATTAACAAAAAATGACAATTCAAAACAAAACAAATAGGATAAACAACATAACATGATGTAAAGATGGAATACATTCTTATTATAACATCAACTAACAAAAAAATGGTGTTCACAAAAAGAAATGATTCATGATGATGAATGTTTTGGCACTTCTAAATCATTTTTAGTTGCCCTTTTCACATAACAACTTGATTTCCATGTTGCAAGCTACTAGTGATGATGAAATGATGTTCATCTTGTAGATTCCAATTGCAATTGTGGGGAGGAGGAAGGCCCAAATGACATGCTCCCAAGTCCCTAGTTAGCCCCAAGTTGGTGTTAAGTTATTCAAGTTGCGGAATTGTGGGGGACTCTGGGCACGTTCCCCGCTCTCAGCACTAAAAGGGGTAGAGGGGCGTGTTGAAGCTCCGGGATGGGACTAAGAAAAAGTGATAGGCTATTCACTTACTTGAACTTGCATCAAACCAACCAACAAGTTGGTTAGTTCACAATTTGGAACACCCTTGGTGCTAAGACGAGTCACGAGCAACTCTGGACTCACTTAATTCATCACGGCCCGAATTCGGGGGAAGCCACCACCTTTCCCCATATAATATACTTTGTGCCTCTCCATGGCACCCACATTCGAATGGCTTTTTGTCCCGAGACTCCCAAGGAGGAATCCTGGAATTGTCCCGGTTTGGACTCTTGGGACTTTGAACGATCATAACTCTTTGTTCAGACCTCCGATTGGGATGAGGTTTAAAGCAAACTTGTAGCTCTCCTTGAGAACTTTCTAACGGTCGGTCGCACTCCACCTACACGCACTGGGGTCAGGTCAATTCTCAACTTTTAATGGTCGGGAATCAAATTGTCAGTTTAACTCCCGCCCCTTCTTTTTGCCATAACTTGTGATGTAGATGTCCAATGGCCAATGCAAGGACAATTTCGACATTTACACTTCAATGGCTTTCCAATGATATAAAGAACACCCCAATGCAAAGTGTTTGACCCCTGAAATTGACCTCTGAAGTTTCAGGAGTCCCGGAGGACTCCCAAGTCCCAATTTCGAGAGTGTGAGTTTCATCCTCACACTTCCTTCAAAGTAGGGTTGCGACACCAAATCATTTACCAAGATTAAGTTGTTAGTTTTGAAAGAATGGTGCATCAAACAAGTTGAAATCACAATGTAATTGTATCAAATGATTTATCAAATCACAATTTTTTTAAAGAAGCTTTGGATCCAAGGGTCATGATTACATGGAGGTTTTATGGGTGCTACCCAAAGACGAGAAAGTCATATTAGAAGCCTCCTTGTGAAAATGAAACTAATTGGAAGAAAATGGGGAGAAGTAAATAATTTCCAAAAGGTAACCAAGTGTGGTGTAGAGTTGCCAATTGCCAAGTTTGCCAATCTTAATGCATGGAGAATACCATGATCATCGTACAAGAAGAGCATGAAAAAATAGGATGTTATGGCAATGGTGAATGAAGAAGGTGATGCATTTTATAATGTAATAGGGTGAAGAAGAATGTAAAGAAGATAATTAAGTAAAGGACAAGACACAAGACATTACTAGACCATTGACTTCTACGACATTTGTTGCAAATTATTTTATACCAATAATTGTTGTTGTAACTAAGTGAAGGACAAGACACAAGACACTACTAGACCACCAATTTCAATGACATTTGTTGCAATTTGTTCTATACCAATAATATTGTTGTAACTAAATAAAAGACAAGACATAAAACAAAACAAAACCACCAACTTCTATGACATTTGTTATAATCTATCTTATATCAATAATTGTTGTTGTAATTACTCCGATTCAAGAGAGCGCACACCTTTAACAATAAGCTAACAAGTTGTTTAATGGAAGGGATTCAAAACGTTCTTTGCAACTGGTTCCAAGTTTAAATCAATAACAACAATAATTATAGTAATGACAACCATTTGTGTCATCATGATCGAACACAAAAAGAAGATCAATCGAGCATTGACAATAATGTGCATAATAGACCCATTTGATTAATGCAAGAGGCCACATTATAGGTTTGACTTTTTGAAAGGAAGATTGGACACATAATGAAGGAACAATTTTGTGGAAATAAACAAAATATCACAAATCTTGTATATCAATTCAAAAGGGTTATTTGATACAGTGGAAGTTTGTGTTGAACTAATATAAACAAAACATGCGCATTAAAATAGTTTGAAATTTTTTAAAAAGTTTTTGAATTCAACATTTCAACATTTTCATCCATGCATAAGGGGTTACATCTATAATGTGGACGTCACTTTCATTTCATCCTTTATTTATTTACTTTTATAGTGAACATGCATCAGTTGCCACATCTTGTAATTATGTGGGTTTTAAACACGTATTGTTTAGTGATAGGACAATTATAAAAAAAAAAAAATTTTTTAAAAATTGGAATTAATTGGAGATTTCTTTTGGAAATTCATCTTGGCTTCATATGATATAAAAATTTGATAACTTTTGAAAAGTTGTGTTCAACAAATTTTTCAATAAATATGGGGTGGTGATGGAGACAACAATAAAAGGGATGTTGGTGAAAGAGTTGAATGTAGTTGTAGTTATCACTAGCATGTGAATGTATTTTTCCATTTGTTGGTTTCACCTTTTAATAGGCATTATTAGGTTTAATTTTCCTTAGGTTTTTAAGGAATGGGTTTAATTTGGGTTTGTTCCAATGGAGGCCTTACCCCTTTGTGGGGGACCTTTATTTTAATCCTCATGCCTTTCCCCTTCCCTTTCTTTACTCCTAGTGGGGGTTGCCTTGCCCCCAACACCTTCTTAGGTTTTTTGTTTTGTTGCTTATCCTCCTTCTTTTTTCCTTTATGTTATTTCAACTTCTTTTCCAATCCCCATCCAACTAGTGTGCATCATGCTCACGATTTAATCAATCCCTTTTTAAATGGCAAGAATGGGAATTGTGCCATTTCCCAACATGACATCCCTTACATTTCAATTTTGGGGCTTTATTTACATGTCATGACATGACTTGTCATTAAAGGCATCATTTGGCCTTTTAGGTCACTTTTTTGGACATCAAAGAGGTCTCCTTAACCTTCAAACCTTTTTCCTTCCCCCTTTAACATGCCAACATGGGTATCAAGTTTAAACCCCCTTGGTGTTTTCCATCTCAAGTTTTTCAACCACATTTATATTCATGCATTTTAATTGATTTCAAAAATGTGTAACTTAGTTTTTTTTTTCCCTTGGATCATTTGGCTTGAAAGCCATCCAACATAACAACATGACACCTATTTCTTTTATTCTCATAATGGTGTTCTTTCCTCCCCAGTCAAAGGGGGAGGGGAAGGTATAGTTGAAATACTAGGACATCGCACTTGTAGTGGTTTCTTGTAGGTGATTGGGAGGAGTTCCGGGTTGAACATTTATTGTGCACATAGGCCCTTGTCACAACATTACCTTTGGACCAACCCCCTTTATATGTCACCCATTACAATGGACAAACAAACTATAAAAGAATTTTCTAGAAGTTTCGAGAAAAATCCATGAATAATATGTTATTAAAAGTTTTAACAAGTTTTCAAAAAGATCCATGAATAATATGTTATTGAAATTTTCTAAAAGTTTTCTAAAAGATCCATGAAAAAATAATATTTAAAATTTCTAGAAATTTAAAAAAAGATCCATGAAGAATATGTTTAAAATTTTTTAGAAGATGTAAAATTAACAAAAGTTTTTGAAAAAAAAATTTGAAAAAAAATAGTTGACATAAACTTTTAGAAGTCATGGTTAGCGAAAGCTTTAAAAATCATGGTTGGTGGAAGCTCTAGAAGACATGGTTAACAAAAGCTTCTAAAAAACATGGTCAACATAAATTTTTAGAATGTTTTTTAATATAAACTTATAGAAGGCTTAGTTTGTGAAACTTTTTAGAAGATTGATGATTTTTAAAAGGTTCCATTATATAATATAAGAAGAGGTCAATAATGCATCACCCTTTAATTTTGACAACACAAGATGTGAGCTTTGCATTTTTAATTCATTTCATGCTTAATTTGCATCATGCTTTGTTCAAGTAATAAAATTGTTTAGTTGTTCATTATAAAATTCCTTGTCTGTTAGGTTTTAAAATTTTCTCCAAGTTGTGTTTTTGTCTTGTCCTTGACACCCACCCCCATGTCCTCCCCCTTTCCATTGTTTCAAATGGAGTTTAGCCCTTATTGCCAAGAATTTACATGTTAATAATTGGTTTTAAAAATCATAAATGATTTTTTTTAGTTATAAATGTCAATACAATTATAAGTTCATTTAATCACATTATGTTGTTTAGTCTACCTGAACTATTAGGGGTTTCTTAGTTTAGGTTAGGTAGGACTAAACTTGCCTAACTTAATTTTGTCCTACTTAATTTCATTTAACCCTATTTAACCTAATTTAATCTTGTTTAACTTAGACTATTCCTACCCAAGGACTAGTTATATTAGGTTAAGTAGGAGTAAACATATATAATCTATGTGCTATTTAGGGGATTCCAATTAAAGGCTTTTTAGTTGAAGAGCTTCCTAAGAGTTGCTTAGACTAATTAAAGATGGTTAGATTATTTAGGGTAGTTAAAGGTTGTTTAAAACATTTAATGCTTGCTTGGGCAACCTAGTCCTAAATACCTAGGGCACTTACATCACAAATTTAGCATGCGATGAATTAATAATGAAAATTGTGCGAAGTCCATTCATTCATAGATTTGTACATTTTACACATGAATATCATGCATTGACAATAGATTTGACATATAGATAAATGTGTTGACAAATGAAATATGAATTTATGAACGAATGAATGTCACATGAATTTCATATCTTTTTATAAATTCATGTGTTAATGCATAATATTAATGTGTGAAACATATGAATTATGAATGAACAAATTTTGCATGATTTCCATTATTAAGTCATGAAATGTTAAATTTGTGATGTAAGGGTTGTTTCAACTACTTAAGGGTTTTTTAGGGTTTGCTTAAAGGTTGCTTAAAATATCTAAGCTATTTAAAAACTATTTAAGGCTGCCTAAACTACTTAAGGATTACCTAAGGACCTAGACTACTTAAGGACTATCTAGGGGTTACCAAAAGGTTATTTATGGCTATTTAAATTACTTAAGCTACCAAGGGGACCTAAGAGCTATTTAGGTTATTTAAGGGCTATTAAAAAGATATTTAAGTTGTTAAGGCTACTTAGGGTATTTTTAGGGGCTACCTAGGGGTTGCCAAAACTATTTTAAAATTAAGTTTTTAAGTTGTTTATATTATTTAAGGTACTTTCATTAAGGGGTTACTTAAGGATGTACCTAAAGACTGCCTAGGCTACCAAAGGGCTACTTAAGAGTTGTTTAGACTGATAAAAATATCTAAGGGCTTATTTAGGGGTTATTTATTTAATTATAGTACTTAAGGGCCTACTTAAAGTTGCATAGACTAATTAAAATACCTATTGGCCTATTGGGAGGCTACATAGGTTACATAGGCTATTTAAACTGATTTGGGTACCTAATGTTTAATTAAGGGTTGCTTAAATTACTTAAGGGATTTAGGGCCTACATAGGTTACTTACAGTACCTTGGGACATACTTATTAGGGGCTATGTAAATTACTTAGAGTATTTAGGGGCTATTTAAATCTTACTTAGCTACTTAAGGGTGTATTTAAGAACTATCTATATTACCTAAAGTATTTAATGGTTGCATAATTTTAGTTTGCGTAAGTTAACATGATATGTTACATGCATTAATTTGTCATTAACACATCTACATTTTGTAAATATGAGATATAGTTGTAATTCAAATTGAACTAGACACCACATGTTGTTTAATCACCTATGAATCACATTACCAATTACCAATATGTTAAGGTTTATATTAAATGTTTTCCAAAACTATCTCATTCAAAATAATTCAAATTGTGTTTTTTGGCTTTAGGGTTTTTTTTTACTGTTTGATTTTATTAACAATAATAGATGTTTCAATTTCTATTCAATCCCCACCATTAAAAATGAAAGATGTTGAATTAATTCCCATGTTCACTCATTAATGTCATAACCTTGTCAATGGATGAAATATTATAACTAATGATTAAACAACCCAAAATAAAAAATAATTCCATTTCATATTTTTGTTCACCATTGATTTCAATAGGTGGAGATGGTTCAAGGACTTTTTTAAAGATGATGGACTCATAGTAGGGTTCTAATAGTAAAATATGAAATATAAGATGGAGCTTTATAAAGTTTGGGAATTTGATTAAGAAAGCCACAATGTTGATTTGCTTCATGATGGTGAATGAACCAAGTCTTTGGTAATCCAATTTCTTTGAAGGTTATGTTGTTTGAATATTTTGTTATTAAAACCAAACTTGGTATTTAACCTTGAAACTTGTTTGTTCTTAATGATGTTCATGAATATTTTTGTTGTGCATTGCTTTTGTGCCTTTTCAAGGTTAGACACAAGTTGTGCCCAAAATGTCCACCAACCACAAGGCCTAATATTTGGCTATAAAATTCATAATCTTGTTCATACCCTACATATCAAACTTAAGGTGTAAACCATGATTTGCAAAAAATGGCATTTAATGATTTGTTAATGATTGCAACATGTTGTTAAATGTTTATTTAATTATCTTGATGATAATTGGTTGTCCATCATAAATATTCTTCCAAAACTTGATTGACTTGTTTTGTTTTTCCATTTGTTTAGAGGTGGAAAACTAATAGTAGTTTCACCTTCATGTTTAAAAACTCAAAAAATCTCTTTGACAACTTAGATGCAAACCAAGGTCCATAATCAAAAATAATATCCTTAAGGAGGTGTCACGGGCACAAAAAACTACAAGAACAAAAACTAAACCAAGGACAGAACAAAGAAAAAAAATCACAAGAAATGCAAACCTAAGTCTAATCCAAGATTGGAAATATAAATACACAAAACAAGAACACGATATATGTTAGAAGATGACTGAATCAAACTTTAAACTGATAACATATGAAGACAAAGGTTATGACAAAAAATTGTACCCAAATTTAATGTTGAATATACTAAAAGTACTAAGAGGTCTTATTTCTATTAATACCCCCATTAGAAACCTAAATCAAGGAAACTTCCATAGAAGCTTCCATGTGTGCGTCGACCAATGTGAACTAAAAATCAATTAAAATTTAACTAAGGGTTAACTTAGATTATACCCTATTGGGGACCTAGATTAAGGAAACTTCCATAGAAGCTTCCATGTGTGACCGACCAATGAAATTTACTAATTAATAATGAACTAGGAATTAACTAAAAGTTAACAATGATGCAAACGATGATGTAGGTGATTATGTTGGTGCAAATGATTATGTAACCAATAGTTGATGGTGGTATTCGTGACAGGAGGCAATAACATTGGAAAACATGATCAAGAAATAATTTGGATGTTTTTTCACCTTTTGTGGCTGATGACACCCACATCATTGGCTTCATATTTGTTGTTCATCATGCTTTCAATCATTTCGCTTCTTAACTAGGTTTGGTGGGGATGATGGTTTAACCAAATAATTACTTGGTTTTTTTTTTGGGTATGCCTATTAATTTTGCCCCTCCCATTGGTTTTTGCACCCCTTTAAATGGCTTTAAGGTTTTGGGCATTCCATTCAAAATATCTTTTCCTTTGTTTCATCTTTTACTTAAAAGGCCTTGGATGGGATATTTATGTGACTTTTGGGATCCTTTCTATGTGTTTTATTTGAATGTTATATTATTTTCCCCATTATTTTCCCCAATTATTGGAATTTTACATCACAAATTTATAGGCTTTACAGGTTCATTCCAAATCCATGCGAAATCTATTATTTTATAGGTACATATCATTTAAACACAAATGTCATGCATTATTTAAACATGGAAGTCATGCGCACGACTTTTGTGTGTAAATAACACGAATAAACATACAATATTCGTGTTTAAACAATACAAACATGCATATGACATTCATGTCTAAATAATGCACACAACATTGATGTTCAAACAATACAAGTAGATGAATGACATTTGTGTCCATTCTACATGAACCTATGAAAAGCAAAATTCGCACAATTATTATTGTCAAATTGTGACCCGTGAAGTTTGTGATGTAACAATAATTAGCTTGTTTTGATTTGACCTTCATGTAGGTTTTGGGGAGGCTTTTAGGTTCAGGTTTTAAAAAATGTATAAAAGGTTTTTAGTTTATTGGTAGGTCATAAGCTTCCCCCCACCCCCATTTCAAGAGGGAGGTTTGGTTTCATTTTTGCCAATGCCATTCCTTTAATGGTTTACATAAGGAGTTGGGGGCTTGTGACCCAATTCATTGCCTCTAGATTCTTGTAGACTCTTGTAGGATTGCCACCCATTTTTTATTAGAAGTTACAAGGGGCATCAATTCATGTTTGTTTCCATTCAAGGCCCATTTGAAGTTGGCACATGAATTTTCCCTTCCAATAGCATAGGCTTGCATCCTTCCTTTTGAATAATTTTCATAGAGGGGTGTTGATTATCTTCAAGATAAGATTTTAGAAGGTTTATGCATTCCTTTTTCTAACATCAATTCCAACATGTCTTTTGATAGTCATTGTGCTTGATTTAAATCTTGTGTAGGCTTGGGTTTAGGTGTTTGACTTTTCACTTGCCCATTCATCATATCATTTGATATAACTTCACACATCTTTTCTTCAACATTACACATTGGGTTGGGCCCTCCTTATTTGAAAGCTTGGGGCTTGGTCTAGTGCATTTGTGGCCAACCTATATTAGATTCAACATGGATATATAATTTTTGAAGTGTGCCCATAAGAGGGGAACACATTATTATTCATGACACTAATCAAGATGTTTTTACTTTCATTGCTAAAGATATTGGGTTTCGTGTTTGGTGTAAGTAAACACATGTCTTCCCATCATCTTCCCTCTAATCTTTGTGTCAATGGGTTGATATTGTGTTCACTTCAAATGGGTTCACATTCGAGTTGATGTTTTCATGGTTGATCCCACTTTAATATATTTAATTTCATAAATTGCTGTTTTGTGGAAAGTGGTCACATTGATTATGGTCTAAGCAAAGGATGGGTTATATTGCAATCAACACCTTATGATATTTCCTTATTGTTATAGATATATTTAGGTGTTTACACCAAGAGGTCCATGATTTCTTTTATTAATGTGTTAACATGATATGGTCGACCAAAGGTTATGGTGACCTTCCTTTATTGATTTTGCATTTTTTTTTTAAGGTAAAAGGTGGTAGTAACTTTACAAAGAATTCAAGTTGTTATCATATTGAAGCAATTTGTTATTGTTAAGGAGACCTCTTTTAAGCTAAGTGTTTTTTTAAGTTTCTTGCTCATCTCCTTGTTGGATATGCTTCGCATGATTGGCAAAGGTTTCAAGTCATAGGTTGCTACTTGGTTCTCACTTCGTGTGGTTCCCATTGCATTTCTTTTTGACTTTTGTTGATGCACTTGTGTTTCTAAATGTTGAGTATTGGTTGAACATTGGTCTCCTCTTTTTGTTTTTCCCTTTCCCCTTTTGGGTGAGTGTTTGTTCCTTAATTATGTTTGGTAGAGTTTCATGGTTTTAATAACTTTGTTTTAATAATTAGCCAACAATACCCATGGGCTATACCTAATATGAAGCACAAAGCAAAATTTATCATGAACCAAACCTCCATACATCACAAGGTATATGAACGAAAGGGTTCTTATCCCTACTCCTCAATAGTGGGAGGGTTCTTACACCTGCAAGTAGGCATAATTTCCTTCCCATCCTTGAGGAGTAGGCATGATATCCCTCCCAATTTGTAAGAGGAAAATTGATGGATATAAGGACTTCCCATCCTCGAGGAGTAGGCATAATATCCCTCCCAATTTGTAAGAGGAAAATTGATGGATATAAGGTGCCCTCCGCATACACTACAAATTTTCTCGGAGTGCTTTAGGAAATGCAATTTATCCTTTCTAAGGTCAGAAGATTTAGAGTTTGGGGTTTTGGGCATTAGGACCTGATTTGGGGACGTTGATGGGGCCCTCAATTTGAGACCGGAGAGCGCTAGAATTTGGGATTGCTTTCGTTCAAGCGAGACTGTGAGTCTTTCTGGCTGTGCTCTCGTGCGCTGCACAGCTCTCAGCAGGTGCTTCTTCGTTCCCACCAGAGGTACAACCATATCCCTTCTTCCGCACATATGTCTCCAGCGTTGTCTTCTTCTTCGTATGCATTTATACTGAAATGTGTTGTATAAATGTTTAAAATTCCAGAAAATGCTCTTTGCAAGATGGGCTGAGCATTTTTGCCCATTTGCAGGTTTGGTGTCCTGAAGGAGGAAGCAATGTCAGAGCCGAACGGTGATACGGTGGTGAGTGTCCATGACCTAGATGTTGGGGAGAAGGTTAGTATTGCAGGTGCTGAAGCTCCCCTCAAAGACCTTGATGCACCTGAAGAAACGAAGGAGAAACGTAAGAAGGCCCCTAGGAAGAAGAAGAAAGAAATTGTGCATGAAGATGGTGCAGCACGAGGTAAAGGCTTCGGAATCTTTCTGTCTATTCCAAATCACGTTGTATCAAAATTCGCACTGTTTTGCTTTGTTTGAAAATCTGGAGCTTTCTTTTGGACCCATGGGGCTGAAAAGTTGTCAGGGCCAATTTTTGACACAATTTTTGTGATTTGCAGCAAAGAAGAAAGAAGTCAAGAAAGAGTCAGGCCTTGGTCTAACATTCAAGAAGGAAGAGAACTTTGGGGATTGGTACTCAGATGTAAGACAAACATTTCAACCTTCACCCTGGATGATGTTTCTGTGACGCTCTTCTATGGTGTGACCTTCTAGGGTTTAGAGACTCTCAATGGCAGTGTTTTTGACTCAGAGGATACTGACAATTTTCTTTGATTGAATGAATACAGCTGGTTGTTCAAGGAGAAATGATTGAGTACTATGATGTGTCTGGGTGTTACATTCTCCGGCCTTGGTCTTATGCTATTTGGGAGTCCATTAAGGTACCCTCCATTTGTATGGGCAAGAATATTGAATTTTTTAGGGCAACAGTTTGTCTTTCAATCTTGAATGATTTCTCCTCTATATATTACACGTGTATATAAGAAGAAAGCATATGGTTTCTTCCAAAGGATAGGTTGCATGATCTGTATTCTATTTAAGGAGATTGCCTTAGTAACTAAAAGCATTCAGGAGGGTTTAGGTTTAGGGTTTTGTAACTGAATTCAATGGTGGTGAATGTCACGAACAGGATTTTTTTGATAAGGAGATCAAGAAGATGGGGATTGAGAACACCTACTTCCCTCTTTTTGTATCAGAGAAGGCACTGACAAAAGAGAAAAACCATGTTGAAGGTTTTGCCCCTGAGGTATTTTGCCTCTCCACTTAACATGACATTGCATTGACCTCCGTATTGTCTGTGCCTTTCTTTGAGCATTTCCATCTTGGACTCTTTGCATTCAAATTCGCAATACACAAGGTTTGTGGTTTGGAACTTGGCAAGTTCCATCGATTCTTTGACTCTCACGTCTTAATTTCACCATTTTGGCTGTGCCTGTGCATGAGCAGGTTGCATGGGTGACAAAATCAGGAGACTCCCAATTAGAGGAGCCCATTGCCATCCGCCCCACCAGTGAGACAGTTATGTATCCCATCTTTGCTAAGTGGATTCGAGGTCACCGGGACCTTCCTCTTAGAATAAATCAATGGTGCAATGTGGTGCGGTGGGAGTTCAAACATCCTACTCCTTTCATCAGGTGAGTACTTTGCTGATCACCACTGAAACTGATCAATCCATGACAAAAGCACAGTTGTGTGTCTCAACGATCAAGTCCAGTATTTTGTTACACTATGAAGGAACAAGTGTAGCACGTAGTCCCTGCCAAAGCTGATGCCAATTTGTTTTCTTAGTTCAATGATTATTACGTTTATTTCACAGGAGTCGTGAGTTTTTATGGCAGGAAGGTCATACTGCATTTGCTACAAAGGAGGAAGCTGACAAAGAGGTGCACATTCACTTTTTACTAGTCTGTCTCTGTAGAATACATTGTATTAGAAGCAATCTGCATCTTGCAGTAACCCCACATTTGAGTTGTACTATGTTGCATCTATTTCAAGGTCAAGTATTTCTCACTCTTATAGGAGCACAAAGTTTGACTATCTAGGTCTGAAGCAAAAGAGTTTTTTTGATGCATACCCGAAATTTACCTGAGCAGGTACATGCCATACTGGAGTTATATCGTCGAGTATATGAGGAACTGCTAGCAGTGCCTGTTATAAAGGGTGTGAAGAGTGAAATTGAAAAGTTTGCTGGTGGTCTCTATACAACAACTGTGGAGGTTTTTTTCATTTCATTCTGCATTCTTTCATTTATTATTATTTCATTTATCTCAATGACTGCAAAGCTGGGGGTTATCAATAGTCAATTTTACAGATTCTTGAGACTTTGTAGTTGTAAGAAGTTTTTTGTCTTCCAGATGGTCAGTCTTATTGTCTTTCTGAAGGCAAA
>Ga0116231_10006517_pt1 | contig 22194 bp, 13 predicted proteins | sample S1TSphgellanicum_2_FD_89695 | JGI IMG/M metagenome (GOLD analysis project Ga0116231, IMG submission 89695) | Host-associated microbial communities from peat moss isolated from Minnesota, USA - S1T2_Fd - Sphagnum magellanicum MG | ecosystem: Host-associated > Plants > Peat moss > Unclassified...
GACCCATGCACATATGACATTTTTTTTTTTTTTTCAACCCATGCACATATGAAATGTTTTTTGTTTTTTTAACCCAAAGAAAAAAAGGTGAAAAAAAACGGTCACCAAAAAAAAAAAAAAACAACAAAACAAAAAACAAAAAATGCTAGTCACCCAACCATATAGACTACTTTGATAATTTTGGAGCATGGGTGTCTCCGAGGTAGGTAGGTAGGTAGGTAGATGGATGTGATATGCATGAGGAGGGTGAGTATATAACTAACCATCGTGGTTATCTATGGGACATGAAAACAATGACCAAAAAAAAGTGTTTCACGGTCTCCACCCACACATCCATCCACATGGTTTTTGGGAACATTAATGATGGTTACTAGGTTGGTAGGTAGGTAAGTAGGTAGATGCATATGGATGGCAAGTAGGTACATACATAACTAACCACTGTGGTTAGCTATGGGCACATACATCTATGGGATGAAAAAAAAAGGTATTTTTCAATGGTCCCACACATCATCCATCCATCCTTCCTGCATAATAAGGATGGGGGTTGGTGGCTGCTGCTGATTCACTCTGGCTGGCCATACTAGTAACCATTTGATTCAGGGTTTTTTGCAAGCCATTATTATTACTCTGCTTCACATGAGTTGAGTTAGTTGGGGCCAGGAAGGAAACAAAGTTGTTTGGTAAGAAATTAGAACAACAACAAAAAACAACAACAACAACAAGACATTCACAAAACTTTCATTGACACAAAAGTTGAGTGTATGAGAGGATGGAGTGAGAAAAGGAAGATCACCAAACATGTCAGTTATGATATGGAAATTTGTTGAGGATCTAGAGTAGCACTTGATCAACTACTAATTGGGTCCCACACTGGAGAGAGAGAAAGAGAGAGAGAACACTTGACAATACTTAGTGAATGGGAACAACCTCTTCACCTTGTGGGTGGATAGTAGGTTTAGGGTTTAGGGTTTAGGGTACCTCCCATTCTGAAGATCTACAATGTGGGGTAGGAGACCAAACACCATTCAATGGGTTTTTTTGGCTTGAGTTTAGAGACATGACTCTAAGGTCTCTTTGTTGTTGCAATTTATTTATTTACTTTTTCTCACTTTGCATTCTCTTGATGTGATTTTTTTTTTCCCCCTTACTTCCCACTATTTTTTTGTGACCTTGGTGTTTTTCTTTTCTCCCTTCCCACTCCCTCCTTGTGACATTGAACCTTAAACCCTTCAAACCACCAATACTTAAAATACGAAATGTTCCAAGAAATTATTAAAAAAATGAATGCAACTTGCAATGGATTGGTTCCATTTGTACCAAACAAAAAAGAACTCGGGCATCATAGTAAAACATGATGAACATTCATCAAACATTTGTAGCAAGTTCAAACTCATGTTGTCAAGTTCATAGGTTTTTGGCCAAGTTCAGGTCAAAAAACTAAACTTGAACTAGACTTGGTGGGTCTCATGGACCTCCCTCATAACTTAACCTAATAGGTCTTTATTTTATTTTAATTTTAAGGTTTCAGCTTTATATTTTTTTCCTTTTTTCCAATTGGAATTAGACATGTTGTTAGTTCGTGAAGAAAAACATTCAATTATATTTTTATTTACTAATAAATTTGGGGGTGAGGTTAAGCTTGTAGTTCTTACTTTTGAAACATGTTTCAAGCAACATTTTTTGGTATAAATTTTCTTCAAAATGTAAAAAATAAAAATAAAAAACAAAAATTTCCCATCATGTTCTCATTTTCTTTGAAAAAAATCAAATTTTGAAAAAAAAAAAAAAAAACCCCAAGGTTTTAAAAAAAAAAAAAACAAATTTTAAAAAAAAAAAAAAAATTTAAAAAAAAAAAAAAAAACCCCGAAGGTCTTAAAATATGAAGAACCAAGCTTTGAACTAAACTAAAGCATTTAACAAAAAAAAAAACAGTTAACTCCTAGGACAAGAACTAAAGTCTTGTTTAGTTTTTTTTAAAGTTGTAATTGGGGTTGGAGGTTGTTTTGAAAAGTTCAAACCTCACAACAATAGTTCAAACCAACAACAATTCAAATAGGAAATGTTTGATGAAATTCATAGAAAATGAACTTGCATTTTAGACTAACACATGTTGAACATTCCTAGGACCAAATGAAAAATACATTGTTTTGTAGTATCTTTCCCCTACACATGAAGGGCCACAATGAATCAACACCCCCAATGCACCATGTAGAATGCATGGTATGTGAAAAAAAATATGTTTTTGACTATGTATATGTAACGTATAGTAAATTTTTACAACTTAAGGCTTTGTGTTTCATGTTGTTCATGACTAGTGACACAAGATTTGCATGTAATCTCCAATGAAACAACTCCTCTATTTGATGTTTTTAACAATTCCACCTATTTGCGTCAATAGTGGTGTTCCTTCAACTACAATTCTCTTGTAACTTGCAAAGCAAAAAACATAATTTTTTTTTCTTTTGTTATGATTGTCATTTAAGTTGTAGTGTGAAGTGTGAAAGGATTGATGCAAGTGATGTGAAAGAAGATGCACATTTTGAATCCACATCATTGTTCACATTGTTTATAGTTCAAGTCTTTAAGGTTCAAGCTTGTTTTGAAAATGCACAATCGAGAAGTGTGTGATCAACTTGCAACTTGATGTTTTTATGTGATCATTTTGTTGAAAGTGCATGTCTTGTTGTGCGATCACCATGTAGCTTGTTTTTGTGTGATCACTTTGTCAAAATTGTAGCAGCAACATGCTATGTATGTGTGTTTATGTGATTATGTTGTTGGAAATGCATCATTTACTTGAAGTTTGATCAATTTGCTAGAAGTGTGTTTTAATTTTATTTTGTTAATAAAAGCAAAAGTGTTGGCTTTCCAACTTTGAACTTTTACCTTTGTGATCCTTGTTTTATTACTTGAATCTTGATAAGTTGTAAATTGTTGTTAACCTTGGAATTGTGTAAGAAGGGGTGGAAGTAGGGGTTATTCAAACTCAATTTTGCAATTTGAAAAAACAACATTCAAAGACCTTGGGGCAAAATGACAAACTTTGTGAAGGTAGAAATGGGTGCCATTTTTTAATAACCAAAACCTTGAACTCCACTACCATTACAAGTTAGTTATTTCAGAATTATTTGTCATGAAGAATTTTGTAGTTGTTGTTGATGTGCAAACTATCACTATGAGAAATTGTGCCCGCAAAAACTTCACTACCTTGCAACTAAAGCGTAACTATTTTACAAATATCCCATGAAAATACAAGGAATTAAAAAGTAAAATGCCAAGTCAAAAAATTTGTGGAGTTTTATTGTAGTTGTATATTAGTTCAAAATGAACCTTTACATAGATGAATGTACACATCATATATACGATTTTGGCAACCATGTTTGACTTTGTTAACAAATTGCACAAAGGTCACATATGAAAACTACAATACAATTAGAATAAATGAAACATTCATTAGCAACTTCTTTGCAATTACTTTAAAATTATTATATTGAATATTTGTGCAACTACCCAACTACTAGATACAAAAAATATATATATTATTAACCTAACTTAAACTATTATCAAGTAACATAAGGTATTATTAACTAATAATTATAATATTATAATTAATTAGATATGGTTACTATATAATATATAATATTACTTATTATTAATAATTAATTAAAATTATCACTTATAAAAAATTATGAATTATAATAGTTATTATATCCAATAGATAAACTATGTCAAAGTAGGACCACCCATCATCAATCATTAGCAAGTGATTGAACAATTTTGGGTTTTTCTTGTTTCTCTTTATTTTGTGTGATGTAAAGCATTGTGGGAATGCCAAGTTAAGTTCTACATTACATGTTTGAGTTTTAGAAGTAAAGGAACAACACATAAAAGCCATGAAAAAATGAATGTGTTGAAATGTGAATTAAATTGATGATTGAACATTAACCTCACTTAGTGTTTATAGCCATATCTTTTACATTTTGCATCCTTTTTGAACAACCTAAATGGATGTGGGTTCACCAAGTAAATGTCTTAAAAAAAAATTGCATTTGAAAGGCAAAGGGACAATGTCTTAAAATATTAAGTTCTTTGAAAGCTTAAGTGTTCACTCACCAACTTTTTTGGAATATTTGTAAGTAAATTGTAACTAGAATGCAACTAATTTTTTTATATCCCATTTTTTTTTCTTAATTTTCAAGTTTGTAAAGTATATAAATAAGTGCATTAAAGATTTTTTTTTCAATGACATTTGGAATAAACCAATAAAAGAATGTTTGGCCTAAAGGTAAAAATAAAAAAAGATTATTCCAAATTAATTTGTATTTAACCTAAACCTAATTACCTACATACCTAGCTTTAAAAAGGTATGTAGTAATGTTTACCTACCTACTTATTGACCTAAGTGCCACATGTCAACATTTTATTGTCCTTAAGTTGGATGATCTAAATTTAATTAATACAAATATTAAATATCAAAATAAACTTACAATTGTCATATGTCCATTAATGATTTGTCAACACATCATTCCCATGTTAGCACATTGTTCCCTATGTAGTTGCATAATAGTTGGAATGATTTAGTTACAACATAATTACACAAGTTGCATACATATATGGTTTCATATACAATGATTATGTTTGTTGTAACTTTTGTAACCTGTTAGATAACATTCACCTTGTAAAAATATGTTGAGTTACAAGTGGTTGTTGCAACTCAAAAAATATAGTTACAAGCCTAGTTGCAAAACACCTTATTTTTTCATAGTGCAATTAATGCATGTGGTGTGTCATATGCCACTGAAATGAAAGGGCTCAAAGTTGTGAAAGTTCCAACAACACTAAATATAGAACTTGGGTTTCATTACCTACAACCCCTAGCATGGCATTAGTTGCATGAAAAACTGCATGGAAAATGAACATGGACTTAATTTGGCACAATACAAATTGGAAGTTGTAGAAGGGTGCAAGGATGTTTGAAAAAGGCCATGATACAAAACACAAATTTTTCATCAACTAGCATGGACTTTTTTGGTTCTCATAAACCCTACCAAATAATAATTTAAAGATTTTGCTTTGATGGTAGGAAAAGGATACATGCCTTCATCTATTGTAGAAAACCCTTCCTTCCACTGTTTAATGATGCATTGTGATTGCAAATGTGTTTTTCCATCTTGTAAGCAAGTCATGAATGAACATTTGCCAACAATTCTTGGTAAGGTTATGGAGATGTATGTATTGCTAGCTATTACAAAATGTGCAATAATTACATGTTCTTTTGATTTATGGATGTCTAAGTTTGTATTAAGGTTTTTTTCTTTAGTCATCAATTTGATTGACGAAGAATGGGTCTTTTGTTATGTTACTATGACCCTTTTTGAATATCAAAATACATAAAATGTTATTTTACTTGTACAAGTGAAGGTATTATTGGTTGAATTTAGCCTCAAACAAAATTATTAAATATGTATGATGAGAGATGAAACTTGAATACCTTGGTTGTTATATTGAATTATGTTGTGAATTGTGCTCCATTGTAGATTGACACCCCTTACCATAGAACATGTTTTCAACACATTATGTTAAAGGCATGTCAATATGCCACTAACCATACTAGGTTTATCTTTGGATGAAAGAAGTTAGTTTGAAAGGTAAGCAATCCTTTGTTCAAAGTACTATAGCATGGACCAAAAAATCAAATAAAGGGAGAATGGGAGAAAGCACACGTGTGGAGGTTTTCTTGCCCCCAAAAAAACTGAAAATTCCTATTAAAATTAGATTTGCATCCAAGGTGGTATTGTTTCAAAATATGCTTGCATATGTTTTAATGCCACTAACAATTGATACTCAACAAACTCAAATTTTGCAATATAGGGTTCCAAATGGATAGACATCGATTGTGGCATCAATAGTTTGTGAATGTTTTACCATTGTTGTCCATTTATGCATTATGAACTAATTGCAAGGGGATTGGATTATATCAAATGTTGGAAGGTTGTCATGACAATAGTTGTGTTAAAGGACTATGCTATAAGAAATGCCATTTAACCATTATTGCAATGTGATATTGTATATTGGTGAACTTGGTAATCCCAAATCCACATTAAGGGAAGGCTATTGAATACGAAAACAATTAGAGATTTAAGAACATTTTTACCTTGGGATTGTTTTCCAATAAATAATCTTGTTTTCCAAATAATAAAAAGGAGCTTTGGAACCAAAACAAAAGAACTCATAATTTCAATAATATGGTAGGAATGTAGTAACCTTTTAAACCTTCATCCTTTGAAACTTCTACCTTCCACTATAGATGTTGTCCATGTTGTTGCAATTATTATCAAAAGGCTATTTACCAAGAAAAAGAATGGAAAAACAAAAACTTAGGATTACAATTTTCTATATCGAACAAGAATTAACTACATTTATTCGTTAATACAAAAATAAAGCTTGGGAAATCATTGCCTGTATATTTTTAAAAGCACCTAAAATAAACTAATATTTTTATTTTAACATGAAATAATGGCATATTTTGAATATATCATAGCTATATCCTAGAATATATTAAGTACATATTAAGTGTATTTTCATGAGGAACTATAAGCATCTTATTTATATTAAAATAAATTTTCAATTATTATTTTTCAATAAGTTGCACCTTATATTCTTTTGCATGCCATTTGGGGAAAAATGGAAGTGACCTCCCCAATAAGTAAAGGAAAATCATAAAGATGATTCTCACATGTTGGGTATTTAGTCTAATAGTTTCTTAGTATTCAAAACTTTCAAATTGAATGTGAAACGATATTCAATCTAATGGGTATCCTCACTAGTTTGAGAACATGCATATTGGGGGGGAAGGGGGTAATCTAAAAGAACTTATGCATAAATTTTACAAAAATGGATTACAACATCATGCAAAGATCTACCAAAGAGTTTTTTGAAGTCAAGGATGATTTTTTGGATGACAATGAACAACTTATCAAATGTATTAGATTTATGAAGAGGCATGGTGAATAATGAGAACCTTTTCCTTTAATGTTTATGAAGTTTTTTAGGGCCTTGGGTAGCAGTTAGTTCTCCAAACTTGTTTCATCGATGTTGGAAAGCTTAAAAGATGATGTTGATCCTTACTTAGTGAGGATGCAACAATCATTGAAAGTGCAATCTATTTTGTAAGAAACTTGGCCGAAAGAGATGGTATTTTGTGGAGGTTGTGGAAGATGGTGAAAAGATTGAAAAGCCATGGGAACTTGGAATTAAAGGGAGAAAATAATTATAGGGGAAATGTGGTGATTTCATGTTTCGACAAAATGATAAAATGTCATTTGATAATGAACTTATAAGAAAGCTTATACCAAAACAAATTTTGGTAAGGAGTGAAAACTTTTCAAAGCTACTCGAATATTAATTTGACTTTGCTATAAAAGTGCCACTAATTGTAGGCAATGATAAATATATAGATTCAAAATCTCTATGTCTAAATTCAAAGATCAAGTTCAAAAACAACATTTGATCACATCAAATTGTGATTTTCCCTAAAATGTCTTAGAACCATGAAAAAAAAGAAGATTCTATCAAATAATCTAAACATTAAATATCAAATGAAATTTAATGTGGTCCATTTTTGAATTGTTACCAAAACATTCATTGGCCTTTTAGTGAAGGTAATGCTGACTCAAAGCTACTATTCTTATCAAATGTCTTGTCGAAAGTTAATCACCATCCAAAAATCATTAGGTTAATACCAACCACTAGGTAGAGCCCCTTTGCCAAGGTGATGTTAACCAATAAAACTTGTTAATAATTTTCTTTTTTTGAAAATTCATAACTTCTCTAATAAACTTCAAATTGGGTGTTTTAAGTGTCCATTTTGTAGCCCTTGGAAAGAGCTTCCCAATGTTCTATATTCAAGTGTCTCATTGGAGTCAAATTGACTTTTTAAACTGAAATAAAATAAAATTTGATACGTATTATCAATAATTTGAATTTTTAAAAAATTTGTTTTTGAGATTTTTTTGGTAGTTTAAAGTTATTTATAGTAAGTATTTTTTAAGAATTGATTTCTATAGCTATTTTATATAGCTACTCAAAAAATCACTAAAGTACTAATCAAAATTGTCTTTTTAACACACAAAAATGTTGATGTTTAAAAGAAGTTTGCAAATTATATTAACTAGGGTAAATGAAATTCCATTACACACACATGCTAATAATTATGGCAAATTTTTTTAGGTAGATGAAAGTAAATTAGGCATGCAGTTCTTGAAGATGATGATTCATGAGTGGGAGGGATGGTTGTGTTCATAGTGCAATTCTAGACTTTATGTGATGAAACTCCAAAAAACTTGAAAGGGTTGATTTTGGAATCGAGTGAGAACCAATCCTCCCCTTGAGGTGATTTTGGAATCGAGTGAGAACCAATTCCCCCCTTGAGGCAATTTTGGTATTGAAGTTAACCATAACCTCAATTCAAAGTTGGTTTGAAAACCAAAATTAAATATTTTTTTTGAAAAAAATCAAATTTTGATTCCAAGTGGGTGAGGGCTTAGTAAGACTCAAACCCTACACATCAAAGGAAGATGTGAAATTACTTAATCATTGAATTGTCACAATGCTTGAGATAAAAATGTGCATGTTATAGTATTATTTTAACACTATCTTTATGATTGTTTTTTTTTCCATATCAAGACCATGGTTTGTTTTTCACTTTTGTGAAGTAAGTGGTCTAGCAACCATCCAAAAGAAGACCTAACCAAATTTGGCCATGTACCAAAAGGTTAGGGAACTTTCACCCTTGTTGTTGGTATATTCATATTTTTTAGCAGGGCCTTTAAGTGGCCATATTAAGGCAAAAAAATGTTTTTTGATTTAGTTCAAGCATAGGATAGTTGTAATATCTTTAATAAATTTAAATGAATTTCAGGATTTTGACAACTAAAATTTTGAGATTCACCTTTTCACATTTTTTATTTTATTTTGATATTTTGAATCTTGGAACATCTACTCTAGTTTATAATGTAAAAATAGGCTATTTTGTATTAGTTTGACATTTTCAAACCTTTGTAATAATTTTTTTTTCTTGAAATAAAAGTTCAATTTTTTTGCATTGAAAATTTTGGTGTTTTGGATATAGGAACTGAAATCAAAGGTTGCCCAAAATTGGCAACTGGAATTACCCCCCAATTTTTTTTAAAAAAAAAAAACCAAGTTCCGTTTTTTTTTTTAAAATTTAATTTAGTAAAAGCAAAAAATTGAAAGCAAAGAGAAATTTGATCCCATGAAAATTTTTAGAACCTTGAACCAAAGTGGATATATATATATATATATTATGATATCTTAAATTGAAGAACATTTGAATACTCATGTTCACACCTAGTGTCCAAATTGGAGTAACCTTAGGCCTGCTTTACACTAGGTGTCAAGGCCAAGATTCAACTCAAATCAAGCATTCCTATTGGTGCAAAAGTTGAAATTGGCCCCCCCCCCAAAGGCTTAAACACTAGGAGTCAAGGCTGAAATAGAAAAAAAAAATCTTTTCAATCTGCCCCAAGTACTTTTAAAATGCTGAACTTTATGGCCTTGTATCGACCCAAAGGCTGAAAAATTGAAACCATCAGATTTGGGAGGCCAATTTGCAACCCTCGGTCAGGGCCAATGTTTGAGCATTTGTTAATGTCCTCATGTCAATGTTTGAGCATTTATTAGGAACTTGAGGCCAATTTGCAACCCAAAAATCCTCAAAGTTGGCCCCAAGATTTTTCGGCCCTGACTCCTAGTGTAAAGTGGGCCTTACTACCAGCACGCTAAGGGAATGTTAAAATGGACATACAGATGGTGCACTTGTGGGGGTGCTAGGGTCACATAAATGATTTGAACTTGCCATAAAAGGGTAGAGAGAGAGCCATTATGTTATTATGAGCTGATTGTGCAATTGGAATGGCAATTGGGGAATTGGGTTGTTGATAGTTTTGATTGACAGTTGCAGATGTTGTTGTTGTTGTTGCCAAATTTGGATGGAAATTAGGTATTGGGTTGTTGATATTTTGATTGATAGTTGCAGATGTTGTTGTTGCCAAAATTGGATGGAAATTAGGTTGTTGGGTTGTTGATATTTTAGATTTTTGACAAGTGCAGAAAAAATTGTTCAACATTCCATAAATTCTCAATTCATTTCTCGAAGGTTTCCAAGGACTTTAAACGCTGGAAGTTGACTTTGTGGAGATGGGATTTTATGGGTACTTACTTGCTTACTACCGGACCTTTGAATGTCTTCCTTTGTGTCTGTCCACTAAATAAGTTGTTGGCAGAAAAAGAAAAAAATGTTCTCTCACCTGGCATGTTTTCTGATCAGTTGCACGCTTAAGTTTTGGTGGAGTGTTTGTTTGTTTGTTTGTTTCGTGTCTCTGAAAGACAGACTCTGATCTGATCCGTTGTTGCACAATTAATTAAGATTTGAGTGTTTTTTGTTTGTCTCTTGTAGTCTGCTGTTGTTATAATGTAAGTTACCTCGAGAATGATCTTGTAATTACTGGACATGCATTTGCAATTTTGAAACTGCCAAAAGGAATGTAGTTATAAGTTAATTAATCATAACGGCAGCAATCTTGTTAAGAGTGCCCAAATGCCCATTGACTCTTGAGTTCTTCTTCTTCTTAATGATGAAAACCCATTGAGTTCTTAATTGGGTGAATGGAATACTGAAAGGAAAATTTGATGGCAAAAGTGATTGCTTTGCCATTTATTATTTGTCTTGATTTCAAGGCTCAGTTTGGAACAAAAGAATATTGCAATGGCAGTGGATGATGGAGGCACTAATAGCAACAAACCACCTCGGTGGCATGTTACTTGAATATGGTATTCATTAAAGAACTAAGAATGTATCAAATGTGGAGAGGGTATATGGATGGGTATAATGAATTTTCTTACCCTCAAGGTAAGCATGTATATGATTTATATGAAACCCTCATACACTTTTCTATCAATTGCATATCTTTCTTTTCTTGAATGTTCTTTGCAAACACCTTTTTTATTTTGAGGCATTGGAGCAAAGTCTTGGTGTACATCTTCACATCCTAATGTAAGTCTCCACAACTCAAGAATCGTAGCATCCCCATCAATTCAATGAAGTCTCAAAACAAAAACACCTCAAGATTCACACATTCTTCATCCAACATTTGGGAACAAATCCTCAATATCCGGACTTTGAATTCTTTCATACAAAGACCCACAAGGTCATACGTGTACATAGAATCCATGTAGCCCAAAAGTTGTGTAAAAAGGGAAAATGTTACATGGACTTGAAGAGTCTTGGCCTTGTGTGAACAAGATTTGGTTTAAGGTTGTTGTCACATGTGTTTCTACTTGAAAAGGGAAGGTAGGATAAGCAAAGGAAAGCTTGTCTTGTTCTTGAATGTTTCATTATGAGGTCATTTTGAAGATGGTGGGGTGGTTGTGTGTTTGTTGTTTTTTATGTGTGCCATGTTTTGCAAGTGGTTGTGTTGTTCTTGAAATGTTGCCGCATATAAAAAGACAAAATGAAGTTATTACTTGTGTGGGAGATGGTGGCTTTTGGGGTGAATGAATGAACTTGGCAAGGAAGATAAAAAGGGGAGGATAATTATTCTATGGGGACCTTGGAAACTAAATGCTTATTGAATAATAAGATAACAATGGGTAAAGGAATTGGGTAAGCTTGACTAGGGGAGTGTAGACTTAAATCTTAAGATTCTTTATGTTTTTTCTTTTACTACATTTGGGAGAAGGAATTAGGTTTTAACATGTACTAAAATTAATAAAAATGGGAATTGTGGGATGTGATACAAATACTAAGGTGTCTAAAGCTTAGCTAGAGGGCATGTATTGGGAGGTTTTGGGATACATAGATAATCACCTTAATTTTGTAATTGGAGCTAGTCAATTCATTTCAATAAAATGCAAAATATTTCAATTGGGGGTGTCCCAAGGCAAATGTAGCTTGCAACAATAATTCCTTTCGGTGGGAAAAAGATCATGCATTAGATAGTCTTTGGATGTTTTTTGTAAGTTGCATTACACCTAGGTGGTTGTCAAGCCTTGTAATTTCTGTGATGTGATATTCTACATAAGCCAACAACCAATGTTAATTAAAAATGGAATGATAAGAAGTGAATAATTTGCATTTAGGGCATTGTAGGTTAGGAGATCCAAAGACATGATTGAACATTGAGTGGTCTAATCCCATGTGCAGTTCTCCAATTTTGAATGTTGAAGTGGTATTAGGTTCATTTGTTTAGTAGTTGTTGTTGGAAACTACCACAAAAGAATGTATGGGTTGATCCAAACCATCATGTCAACCCATGTTATGGTGACCATTTGCTAGGTGTTTAACAAGTTGATTAATAAAACATTGTGTGATAATGGTTGTCATCCATTATTTTTGGTTACATTCTCACATTCATCAACAATTTTCCCCATTACCATCACTAAACCCTTGGCATGGTTGAACTTGTCATCACCTACTTCTAAACATCCCCATATAAGATTGTTTGGTACATTGAACCACAAAAAAAACACAACAAAACAACAATCATAACAATCCTACCAAATCTAGCTTAAGTTTTTTTGATGTAAAAACAATTTTTGGCATGGCAAATTTTTTTTTGAATTATTAGTTCACCTACCAAACAAGCAAACTATTGTCAACAATGGTCATTGTAGCAACATTGGAGCTAGATTAAAAATAATGTAAATCAAGAAAGATGGGAATGTTGTTCCTTGAATTTTTCTGAGCAAGAAAAGTTTTGGGCCTTTTTGTAGACTATTGCAACAAGCTTGGTTGGAGCTTTAACAAAGCTTTAAGCTCTTCTCAATTTTTTGCACTCCAAAAACATCTAAAGGTCTTCATAGCAAGTCAATCTCACACATGAGATTGTTTTAGGTTCATGACAATCCAACACCACACATTTTGGATTTTGGTTTAAATATAATGACCAACTATAATTAGGAGTGGGCAAACCATATTGGTCCCCCTTAACATTTATGGGTTAATCATTATATTCACATATACAATACAATATAACTTTCAAAATGCATTGCAACTATCCTAAAGTGATTCGAATATATAGATAGTTCAACATAGTCATCAACATCAATTATTTATTTAGTTCAACCATAACCCATTTCACAATACAATGAATAATAACAATAAATAAATGAAAGAGGAGGAAAATAATACCCAAAAAGAAAAAACTTATGTGTCAAGCTCAAATGTTTTAACAAATCATGTGTTGAATTTTCTACCTTTCATCACTACTAGAATACATGTAAACATACCACCATACAAAACACTCAATCAAAATTTTGGTGGTTTTCCTAAAACTCAAATCACCAAGATTGGTGGATGAGTGGACATGGTCCATTACTAAACCATTATACATTTCAATGGTCACCCCCATTAATGAATTTTTATTGCTAATTAAATTTGAAAAAATTGCAACAATATTTTTTAAGGTAGGGGTTTCAATGTTTTCCTAGTGCCCGCCATTCTAGGTATTGGTGCAAACTAGTGCAAAGCCTAAACCTTGTGACCTCCACCCATTGCCTCTTGGAAGCTTCCTCCTCATTCCACTTTGAATCTTCTTTGCCTTTTGCCAAGCTAAAAACAAGCTATGATTTGTAGTTTTTGTTGAATGTTGCCACCAATGTTTTAGTCCATAGAAGATGCATAAAAGGCTTAGAACATAGTAGGAAATGACATTGTTCAAAGTGTAGTGAGTTTGTAATCATGCAAAGTTCAACAATGTGGGAGTGATTAGGTAACTAATAGGTTGTAAAATTTTGAAGCATTTTTAATTTGTGATATTTGTGTGCTATTGGTGTTCTTGTGTTAATGTTATTGTGGTGTCGATGCTGTTACATTGTTATTGTTGATTAAAATGTTATTATTATTGAGAAGGGTTTGATGTTTTTGTGTTATCTATTGTTAAACCTTATTGCTTTGGGCATATGATGAAAGGAAAATTTCAAGTTTCAAATTTTCCTTTCAGATTTGGGCCTATTTATAGCATAACCTTGCAAATTAGGGTTTTAACATGTGCTTCAACAACACCATGTTGTTGGTGTTCTAATGTTATTAAGTGTGTTGTGCGCCTAGGAGGGCGCGTTTGGGAAAACGAAGGTTGAAAGCAATTTGTTGCATTGCTATTGTTGATTACAATGTTGTTGTTTTTCTTGAAATGTTATTACATTAATGAAAGTGGTTTGATTTTTTTGTGTTATTAGTTGTTGAACCCTATTGCTTTGGGCATTGGTAAAGGCACAATCAAGTATACACTTTGTGATCCTCATCAAGGAAAATGTAAAGTAGCCATAAATTAAACCTTAACATATTAAATTTATATATTATTTATTTAAATGATTAATATGAACATTTTTTTGAATTTACGTCAATGATATTGAGGAATCACATGTTTAAACTAGATGTAAATAAAATTTCAGAAATGCAAGTATAACTTTTTTTCCTTTTACAAGTTGTCTAAACAAAAAAACAAATAAATAAATAAGTAGATGAAATATTCGATCTTCCCACTTTCTTGGTTAAACCACTTTAAATTTACTTATGCACTTTCAACTTTCAAGGTAAAAATAATAATATATTAATCTTTCAATGTAATAGTAATTTTGAACACAATTCCACCAATTAATTTCAAAAATACTTTTGACTTACTTTTAATACATTAAAGTTTTTCAAATTTTGTACATTCAATACTTAGCACCACGATGGTTTGATAATGATTGAAAATATTTTGATTCTACTTTCTTGCATTTATGTGTAAAAATATGATTGCAACTTCTCAGGCAACTTTTTGTGTATATTTGGTTATGCTTTCACCATATTACATAAGTTATTAAAAGTGGTTTGATTTTTTTGTGTTATAAGTTATTGAACCATGGAAAGAAAATTTTAATTTTCAAAGTTTCCTTCCAAATTTGGGCTTGGTTATGGCATAACCTTACAAAATAGGGTTTTAACATGTGATTCAACAACACCATGCTAAATGTTGATGTTCTTATGTTGTTGATGTTGCTACATTATAATTCTTAATTAAAATGTTGTTATTTTTGAGATGTTATTGTTGTTCATAGTGGTTTGATGTTTTTATGTTATAGTTGCCAAACCTTATTGCTTTGAGCATATAGTGGAGGCAAAATTTCAAATTTCAAATTTTCTTTCCAAATTTGGGTTTATTTATGGCATAAACTTGAAAATTAGGATTTTAACATGTGTTTCAACAACACCATGTTTGTTGTTGGTGCTTTTTGTGTTGTTGATATTGTTACGTTGTTATTGTTAACTAAAATGTTATTACTATTTTTGAGATGTTATTGTGTTGAAGGTGGTTTGATGTTTCTTATGTTATTAGTTGTTGAACCCTATTGTTTTGGGCTTATGGTGAATGAAAAATTTCAAATTTCAAAGTTTCTTTCCAAATTTGGGCTTGTTTGTGACATAACCTTACAAATTAGGGTTTTAACATGTGCATCAAATGATCTTTTTCAAATTACTGGTAATGCTTTTAAAAGCCTTTTCATTAAAAATTTCAAATCTATCTCCCTTGTATTAGTATAGGTATAATTTTCTATACTATTATAAGCATGCACTTGAAATATATTTTGTTGTTCATGGAAAGGAATGGCATGTGAATGTTTGATCTTTGCATTCTTTGGAATTTGGGCAATCAAAAATTACTCCCCAACTTAAAATGGTTGTTGATTTTGTTTTATAAGTCCCAACTATGCAACAAGAGCAAGGTCATTAGCACGTGTAACTATTGCAACAACAACAATAGCAACATTTACAACATTAGGGCCACAAGTAACCATTAATACCATCAACACTAACACTACTAATAGATTAGCAAGTTAACAAACATCAACAACAACATTAACAACCATTAGTAGTAACAACTCTTACAAGATGTTAAAAAACAAGCCTTCATTCTTTATACAAGAATCCATTTCATGGACCCAAACTTTCAAGCTCAAAATTATCAATTTGCTAATTTATTTAGATTAATTAGAAGCATGAAATTTTGTTTGTTTGGCCTTAGAGCTTTTGAACATGTTGACTTTCTTGTAGTGTGTTCATGTTTCATTGAAAGGACAATGACATGACATCAAATTGCAAATTTCAATTCTCTATTAAACAATTCAATTAACTTGAAGTAGGGTCCTAGCTAGTCTAGTTCTCTAGGAAATAGTTGTACATATGTGGTTTATAAAAGTCCATCCATTATTTGATGTTAGTTTATTTAATGAGAAGAATGCACCACAAGGTGCCTATGCAAAATGTGTATGTTATCTAGATGGAAAGAAACATGTTTTATATGTTTTTATTTGGAAGATCGTAAATTGAATTTTTGTTTAAATTTGGAAGTATTGTTGGGTTTTTTTCATGGTCATGCAACCTTTTCTTTGCACTATGTTGGTTTATTGACTTGTAAAACATTTAGTTGGCTAATACCACTTCAAACATCACACATCTTTGAATAGTTAGTAAATCACCTATGAGCCTTAGAAGTGTTGTTAAGACCCCTCGCAATGGTGAGTTCGTGGGGCTCTTTTTTTTCCCCATGATGTTGAACATTACCTAATTGATCAACAAAAATATAAATGTATAAATCATCCTCACCCATGTAAATTGTGGACCATATGTGTTAGTGTGGCACTTTTGCCTTATATGGGACCTTCATGCATTTGATTGAATTTGGAGCAATACCATTTTTAGGTGAAGATTGTGAAACATATTTATCATGCATTATATACCACCATAAACCCACACATACCCCCACCCATAAAATCACTACTAAAACCTATGAATTCACACCACCCATAATGCCACCAATAAAACCATTGATGTCAAAACTATATAAACCATTCATGAAACCATTCATAAACTCACTAATAAAAAACTTGCCAACCACCAAAAAACAATTGACAAACAACTACAACAACCACCCACAAACCATCCTTCTATGACAACAAATTCCACGACCAAAAGTCCACCCATAAATAACAACCTGCATTGACCCCCACTCCCACTTGCCCATTACATATATATAAGGAAAAAATCTATGCTTGTTTATAAATAACATGATGACAATTGGAACCATGTTTCAATGGTTGTCCTTTGCCATATAGGACCAACCACCAAATGAAACCATTGGGGAACATTTGAAAAATGGATGGTATGCCTAGTGGTTTGGTTACATGTTTCCCAATATGCATTTTTGCAAACATATCTCAAGAAAAACTTGTTGAAATTCAAACACTAGAATAAAACCCAATAAGGGTATAATGAAAAAAAAATCCTTAAATTAAGGTATGGTAATTTAATATGTTTGATTGCTAGGGGTAAGATATATACATATAACCTTAATTTTACCATCATGATGTATAGGTGGAAAAAGGGCATCCTCCAACACTAAAGTATATAATTTTCAAGGGTTGATAAAACCCTTGTTAAAACCTCATACCCTTCGAGGTTTAAAAGGCTTAAAAGAACAATTAACTAGTCCTAAAAGCTCTTTTGTGTGACTAAGGCACTCATAATGGGAATATGTTCTTCTTTTTATAGCTAATCAAATGCATGGTTAATTAACATTAGCATACACTAAAGTTAATCTTTGCTTTAGGGTTGCCTTTGGTCCTTGATGTACTCATTCATCCTCCACTTCAAGCTATCCATAAAGTCCATCAAAACAAGGATCACTTTTCAAACCTAAGCCTAAACTCCCAATAATGACTACCATAGTTTCTTTTTTTAATTAACTAGACTATAATCTACCTAGGTTATGATTGCATTCCTAGGTTAAGGGATACCTAGGGGGGCTACCTAAGTAACCTAGGGGACTATTTAAGGGCTACTTAGATGCAATTACCTAAATGGGACTACCTAAGGCCTACCTACTTTACGGGCTATTAAGATAAAAATTATTAAAAACCTACATAGGTGGTTACATAGGGACTACATTAAGGTGCTACATAGGGGCTACCTAGGGACTTACCTAAGGTAAGGGTATTTAAGGGCTACTTAAAGGGCTACATAGGGGCTATGAGTTAGCCCTATATAGTGCCTTCTTGCATTATCAATTTGTTAGGGGACAAATATCATAATCTAGTTATGTTAGTGAACCTCTTAGTAATTTATTAGTTATTAGTGTTAGGTATTCACTTACCATCTCCTATTTACTAAGAGATGAAAATACTTGGTAGTTAGTCGTTGATGAGAGGATAGTGAAATAACTAGTTTGCCATTAATTGGTGTTTGTGAAGGAGATTGGGATAATGGCCTAGAATGAAAGAGAGGACGAGGCCTTTGTGGCTAATAGGTTTGGAGGAAACCTTGTGGGGCTTCGCATTCCTCATTCTAAGTATTGGAGGTTTGTCTCTTTCATTCTATGTGCATGTGAGTAATCTAGGAGGATCTTATAAAAAGAAAGATGAGAAGGTTGTACCTTTGAAAGGTTATAATACATGGTAATGGGTTTCTAAGTGTAAAGAGGATCCATTTTAATTATGGAATTTTTTGTAGTTTTTTTACACTTTCCTTTTTGCAAGTAATTTAGTTCAATTTATTTGATGTAAAACATTAAAGTTTCTAGTGTGTTCTCAAATATTCTTTACTATTTAGTTAAAGCATCAAGGTCACTAAATGATAGCTATAGTAAAACCAAGGCAAATAGTAGATATGAAAAATGTAGGTAGTAGCTTCATGAAAGTAATTGGTCTTTTAGACCAATTCATTGTAAAGGTACCAAGGGCAAACTAAAAGTTAACTACCTTCTTGCCTTCATTGTGACATATTGAAAATTCCAATTCTCTTTTGTTTTCATTCATTTTTTATTTCTTTTTTTTGGAACGTAAGGTTACCTTCTCCTTGGAAATCCCTTAAGATTGTGTTTCTTTCATTTTATTTTTCATTTGATAGCCTTCATTAATAATAACTCTAAGGTTGATGGGTTCACGATATGATAAAATATGAGAGCTTTAGGTACGTCCTAACTAACCCCTAGGTATCCCCTAACTTAAAAAATTCCTAGCTAGCCCCATAGGTAGGCTTTATATAGTCCCCTACATAGCCCTTAGGTATCCCATAACCTATGTAGGCCTTCAAGAAGTTACTATTTGTATTTGTTGGATACCACTTATGTTTGATGGGTATTATTTTGGTACCTATTTATAAATGAAATGAACATACTCCTTATTTATTGATAAATGTGATAAATTTTGGTAGTTGAAAAAAAATCTAGGTTTTTTTACAAATGCAATAAACCTTGTTAATTTAGCCCATATTATTTTTCATAATTTTCATTTTAAAAATATACATTTTTTTTTCAAATTTCCGCTTAAGTTAACCTTTTTCTAGTTATGCATAAGCTCAAGTCTCAATTTTTAAAAATTCAAACATCATCTTTCATGTTTTAAAAACCAACCAAAAAAACTTCCTACTACCTTTAGATATTTAACAATATGATAATTTGATTATATCACAATGAAAAAAAATCTAGCATGAGAATTGAGTGATAAGTCTTGAACTCACCTTTCATGATAATTATTGGTTGGGATTACACAAACTAGAAGATGAAATTTGGAACGAAGGGAAAAGGTGAGATTTCATTCACAAATAGGATGGATTAGGAAGAGAATTACATGGGCATTACAAGCATAAGCATTTTGATAACACATGCATGGGTCACATACTATTACATGTTGCAAAGTGCAAATTATGTGTATAGTTTTATTAAGTATGAGTCCATTGCACTATTTTTAGATTTTCTTGAATTTTTTTGTACTTTGGTTGGAATGGTATTTGAAAGTAAGAAAAAAAAATGCATTTTTGGAAAGAAGAAAAGTCAAATTGCAAGCACGAAGTATGTAGACACATACATATGATGTAACATATAATTAAAAACTTAGACCTCATTTACAATTTTTTGGTAAGTTTTTAATATTTTTATTTAATTATAATATTTTTTTCAAGACTTTTCATACCTAATTTATTTTATAGTTTTTATTAAATATATTTCTAAAGAAATAAACATCTAGCTTATTTTGAGCTAATGTTATTTGTAAATAAATGTAAGTAACCTCGTCAAGGTAGGCCTTATGTAACCTTTTGATAGCCCCTATCTTAGATAGCCCATGGGTAAGACTATGTAACCCCCTCTTGCACTATAGTCAATACTAATTAGCCCTTTAAGTAACCCTTAACTCATAAAATCCTTAACTAACCCCTTAAGTAAGATTTGTGTGATCCCTTACGTCTCCTTTAGGTATCCCATAACATAGGTAGGCCCATAGGTAAACATGTAGACACGTGCAAAAAAACACATGAAACAAGAAGAAACTCAAATCATCTTGGGGTGAAGAGGAAATTTGGATTTCCTCCTTTGTTATTTTCCTTTGGCAAAGTCTGATCCTACATTTTGATTGTTATCTTCAATTTTAATGAAACTCAAGGTTTTACTCCTAGGTTTTACTATTTTCATGAATCGAGAGTCACAAGTCTTGGCATGATGCAAATAATCTTTATAATATATCAAATGACATATAATCCTCTAAATCTTACGCAAAACTACATGATTCAAAATTGCACCAATAGAAAGGGAAAATGGACCTCAAATATTGAGAATGATTGAATTTTCTTGTCCACAATTGGTGGTAAAATTTAATGTTGTGTAGTTCTTCCTTTTCAAGAGAACCTCTTGTCCTAGTTTTGACATTTAAGTTTTATTTGGAGGTTCTTTGGGTGGGAGCTTGAACATAAATTTTTCAATTTTTAAACTCAACAATTTTGATTCTAGCACATTTTTTTCAAACTCAATAACCTTTGGGTTTGATTCCATGGACACAATACAAACTCCCCAATGCTAGAGATTGTATGGGTACAAACTTTTTCAACAAATTTTCATTTGAATGTTATGTGATGGTCCTTAAACCAATAACACCACCTATGCAAAACACTTAAAATCTCAAAATGGATCATAACCAAGCCAAAAGAAATTTCAAATATTTAGACATTAATATGGATCATCTATCTTAATCACCTCTTTAGATTAGCCATAGACTTTTGCCAATGGACTAATAAGAGTAAGCCAAAAAAAAATGATGGAAGGAAACAAAACCAAAAAGGAAAACACTTTTGTGTGGACCTTAAAATGTTTCAAAGGCAAACGTATCCTTCCCTACTTACGTTCTAGTTCTCCAAACATATGGGGGTTTGAGTGTATATTAGAAATAAAAAGTGTGTTCAACCAATGAAATGGTCCAATGTTCACTTAATAGACTCATGGTTTTGGTTGGGGTTTAGGGGAGGCGTCTTGAATTTTTTGGATTATTTTTCTTCACAATGTGTACGAACTATTTTCCAATGAATTCCCAATGTGTTTTTATGGCATATATATATATATATATATATATATATAAAATTTATTTTTCCTTTTTTTGGGGGAAGGTAAGGGCCTTGGATGCTTGTTCACAATGTGTTTCCACCATGATCCCAATGAATTCTTGATGCGTTTATCAAGTTCCCATTATGTTCCCAATGAATTCCAAGCGTGTTTTCCAAGTTCCCAATATGTTCCCAATAACACTTCACTTTTTCTTTTTTTCTTTTAGGGAAGGAAGGGGGGGTGGGAGGGGGGTCTTGAATTTTTGTTGTTCACAATGTGTTCCCACTATATTTGCAACATGTTCCCAATAACACCTCACTTTTATCTCATATCATTTGCACGAAGGTGTGCACTTGTAACTTATATATTTAGAATCATAATTCTATTTTGAATGTAAATAGTTTTTTTTGGGAGAATATCCAAAGTCTTGGATTTTTATTTTTTGTGTTAAGCCAATAACAAGATCATTATACATAAAATAAAACTAGGACACACAATACAACTACTTCATAGTTATCATAATATGTATTTATCCTATATAGGTTAATAGGTACCCACCCTGTTAGGAAGGGGTATTAGCCCAAGTTCAACATGGTGACCAACTTTTGAAAATAAAAATTTCATACAACCAATAGAATGTTCAACACACATTGTGGGGAGATTAGTTTTTTTTTTTTTTTTTTTTGGGTTGGGGGGGGGGGGGGGGGGTTTATTTTTTTTTTCTTTTTTTTTTTTTTTTTTGTTTCAATTAATGTGGTCCTTTTAA
>Ga0116231_10006520_pt1 | contig 22185 bp, 16 predicted proteins | sample S1TSphgellanicum_2_FD_89695 | JGI IMG/M metagenome (GOLD analysis project Ga0116231, IMG submission 89695) | Host-associated microbial communities from peat moss isolated from Minnesota, USA - S1T2_Fd - Sphagnum magellanicum MG | ecosystem: Host-associated > Plants > Peat moss > Unclassified...
CACCGACAGCACGACGACGCTCGCAATCGCGCTCTCGGCATTGAAGCGCGAGAAGCCGGTATAGGATTGCAGCGCCAGCACCATGCCGGTGAACAGAGCGGTGAGGGCGACGACGGGGAGGGAATAGAAGCCGATTTCCATCAGGCTGCGCGCGAACAGCCGCGGATAATAGGGCGGCCTGAAAATATGGCTGAGGCCGGAGAGGGCGAACATCGCGAGCTCGCCGATCAGCGCGACAAACCCCAGCACGGCGGCGCCGATGCCGGCGACGAGGTCAAGCAGAAACTTCATGCGCCCAAATACCGCCGCTGGTAACGGCGCCCCAATGACGTCAGTATCTCGTAGCCATTGGTCCCGGCTTCAATGGCAAGCGCGGCCGCGCCATGCCCCGGGCCGATCAGCTCCAGCCAGTCCCCGGCCGCCGCCGCCACATCCGTTACGTCAAACGTCGTCAGGTCCATGGACACGCGGCCTACCAGGGGGACCGGGGTGCCGTCAAAGCGCGCGGTCCCGCGGTTGCTGAGGGCCCGGTGCAGGCCATCGGCGTAGCCAACGCCGACGACCGCGATCCGGCTCGGCCGCGCCGCGGTCCAGAAACCGTTATACCCCACCGTCTCGCCGGCCTGCAGGTCGCGCACCTGCAATATCGGCGCGCTCAGCCGCACGACGTCGCGCAGGGTGTCCGCATGGTCCGCCGGCACGGTCGCGACGCCGTACACCGCCGCCCCCGGCCGCGCGAGGTCGGAGGCGAACGTCTCGCCCAGAAACATCCCCGAGGAGTTGGCGAAACTGCGCCGCGCCCTGGGAAACGCCGCCGCCGCGCGGGCGAACCGCCTGGCCTGTTCGGGGTTGAAAGGATCCTCCGGCGTGTCCGCGCTCACCAGATGCGTCATCACGTAATCGACGCGCAGGCCCGCGAGCAGCCCGGGATCATCGCGCAGGGCCGCGAACTCGCCGGCATCGAAACCAAGGCGGGACATGCCGGTATCGACATGCAGCAGCGCGCCGAGCTCGCGCTCGCGGTGCAGCGCCTGCGCCCGCCACAGCGCCACCTCGCGGAGCGAGCCCAGCACGGGCGTGATGCCGGCATCGGCGAAGGCGGCCTCCTGCCCGGCCAGAATGCCGTTCAGCACGGCGATCATCGCGCCCGGCAGCATCGCGCGCACGGCCAGCGCCTCGTCCAGCTGGGCCACGAAAAAATGCCGGCAGCCTGCGGCATATAGTCTGGGCGCCACCTGCGCGGCCCCCAGGCCGTACGCGTCGGCCTTGATCACGCCGGCGGTGGCACCCGCGTGCATCGCATCGAGACGAAGCCAGTTTTGCGCGATGGCGGCGAGGTCGATCTCAAGGATCGCGGTCATAAGTAAGTCAGCACGGCTTTTTGCGAACAAAAAGCCCCGCGCGGGCGGTGGCGCCAAAAAACCTTTGGAACCGGGGTCCCACGCTAGTCATGCACCGTGTCCAAATCAGCGAATCTGGTGAATTCGCCTTCGAAGAACAGGTCGATCTTGCCCGTGGGCCCATGGCGCTGCTTCGCCAGGATCAGCTCCGCCTTGTTATAGACGCTGCTCATGTCCGACTTCCACTTCTCCATCGCCTCCTGATACTTGTCATCACGGTCGAAGGCGACGATTTTCGGCTCCTTCTGCTGTAGATAGTATTCGTCGCGATAGATGAACATGACCGCGTCCGCGTCCTGCTCGATCGTGCCGGACTCGCGCAGGTCCGAGAGCTGCGGGCGCTTGTCATCACGCGATTCCACGGCGCGCGAGAGCTGCGAGAGGGCCAGCACCGGCACCGCCAGCTCCTTGGCGATCGCTTTCAGCCCCTGCGTGATCTGGCTGATCTCGAGCACCCGGCTCTCGGGCTTGGTGCCGGCGGCGGGGCGCATCAGCTGCAGATAGTCGATCACGACCAGCCCCAGCCCCTGCGTGCGCTGCAGCCGCCGGCAGCGCGTCCGCAGCGCGGACAATGTCAGCGCCGCGGTATCATCGATCACCAGCGGGATGTCGGAGATCTCCCGGCTGACCTTCACGAAATTATCGAAGTCGCGCGAACTGATCTCGCCGCGCCGGATGCGGTCGGCCGACACCCGCGCCTCCTCGGCGAGCAGACGCGTCGCCAGCTGATCCGCGCTCATTTCCAGCGAAAAAATCGCGACGCATTTTTTGGCCAGCGCATTCGGATTATCCACCCGCGCATTGGCGAGCAGCGCGCGCGCCGCACCGAATGCGATCTTGGTCGCGAGGGCGGTCTTGCCCATGCCGGGCCGCCCGGCGAGGATCAGCAGGTCGGAGGGATGCAGGCCGCCCATCTTTTTGTTCAGGTCCCGCAGCCCGGTATCGAGGCCCGAGACCGCGCCCTGGTTCTTGAAGGCGAGCGAGGCGACATTGATCGCGGCCACCAGCGCGTCCTTGAAACTCATCGCCTTGCCGTCCGCCCCGCCTTGCGTGGCGAGGTTGAACAAAGTCTGCTCGGCCGCCTCGATCTGTGCTACGCCGTCGAGCTCGGGCTCGGCGCCGAAGGCGCGGTTGACGACGACCTCGCCGATATCGATCAGCTGGCGGCGCAGCCATGCGTCGCGGATCACCCGCCCGTAATCGCCGGCATTGATGATGCCGACCATCGCCCCCAGCAATTGCGCGAGATAGGCCGTGCCGCCGACCTCATCGAGCACGCCGGTATGCTCGAATTCGCCCCGCAGCGTCACCGGGTCGGCGATCTGCCCCGCCTCGCAGCGCCGCGCGATCGCCTGGTAGATGCGCCCGTGCACGGGGTCGATGAAATGCTCGGCCGCCAGATATTCGGAGACGCGCTCATAGGCCTTGTTGTTGGCGAGCAGCGCGCCGAGCAGCGCCTGTTCGGCCTGCGCGTTGCTGGGCGGCAGGCGTTGCGAAAGACCGAGAAGCGGGGAATCGATGGAGTTCATCCGCCACCTCCTAGAACAAAGTGCTGTCGGCGTCAGTGCAAGCGCCTGTGGAGAACCATGTATAACGGGGATAGTCCCGTAGTCTCTAGCTCGGGAGTGCGATTTAGACATGACGCCGAACCGCGGGCGGTTCAAACTCATGGCATCGCGCTCTTGGAGGAACCTCGCCATGAATGGTGCCGAAAGCCTTGTGCACACGCTTCTCAACGCCGGCATCGACACGGTGTTCGCCAATCCCGGCACGAGCGAAATGCATTTCGTCGCAGCGCTCGACCGCATCCCCGGCATGCGCTGCGTGCTATGCCTCGACGAATCCGTCGTCACCGGTGCCGCCGACGCCTATTACCGCGTCACCGGCAAACCGGCCGCCACCCTGCTGCATTGCGGCCCCGGCCTCGCCAACGGCCTGTCCAACCTGCACAACGCGAGGCGCGCGCATTCGGGCATCGTCAACATCGTCGGTGACCAGGCGAACGCGCACCGCCCGCTGGACGCGCCGCTCACCGCCGATGTGGAGGGGTGGGCGCACCCTGTCTCCGCGTTCGTCCGCCGCACCGCGACCGCGCTCGAGGTCGGCGTGGACGCCGCCGCCGCGATCGCCGCGGCCCGCGCGTTCCCCGGCCAGATCGCGACCCTGATCCTGCCCGCGGACACCGCCTGGAATGACGGCGGCGTGGTCGCGGAGGCCGCGCCGCCGGCGCCGGCCGCCGCCCCCGCCGCCGCCGCGATCGACGAGGCCGCCGCCCTGCTGCGCAACGGCAAGCCGACCATGCTGCTGCTCGGCGGTGCCGCCATGCGCGAAACCCCCCTGGGCGACGCCTGGCGCATCGCCCAAGCAATGGGCACCAAACTGCTGGTGGAGCGCTCCCCCGCCCGCCTGCCGCGCGGGCGGGGCCGGATCGCGGTCGAGCGCATCCCCTATCCGATCGACCAGGGCATCGCCGCCTTCACCGGCATCGCGCAGCTGATCATGGTGAACGCGACCGACCCGGTCGGATTTTTCGCCTATCCCGGCAAGCCCGGCCGGCTGACCCCCGAGGGCTGCGTGCTCCACACCCTGAGCACGCCCGGGCAGGATGGTGCCGCCGCCCTGCGCGCGCTCGCGGAACGCCTGGAGGTGCCGGCCCTCGAGGCGCCCGATCCCGGCCCCCGCCTGAGCCCCGCGACCGGCCCGGTGACGCCCGAAGGCGTCGCGCAATCGGTCGGCGCGCTGATGCCCGAACACGCGATCATCATCGACGAGGCGATCTCGTTCGGCCGCGGCTTCTTCCCCCGCACCCACGCCGCCCCGCCGCATGACTGGATGATGCTGACCGGCGGCGCCATCGGTGCCGGTATCCCCATGGCGGTGGGTGCCGCGACCGCGGCGCCGGGCCGGCGCGTCATCGCGCTGCAGGCCGACGGCTCGGCGATGTACAGCCTTCCCGGCCTCTGGACCCAGGCCCGCGAACGGCTCGACGTCACCACCATCATCCTCGCCAACCGCAAATACGCGATCCTGCTCGGCGAGCTCGCCGGTGTCGGCGCCAATCCCGGCCGCACCGCGCTCGACATGATGGACCTCACCAACCCCGCGCTCGACTGGTGCCACCTCGCCCAGGGCATGGGCGTGCCGGCCGCGCGCGCCGCCACGCTGGACGAGCTCAACGCCCTGCTGGTGCAGAGCTTCGCAACGCCCGGCCCGTTCCTCATCGAGCTGGTGATATGACCGTCCCGGTGGGTCTGATATGACCGTCCCGGTCACGCGGCGTTTTGATCCCGCGCGCTTATTCCATCCGGGCTCCATCGCGCTCAGCGGCACCGCCACGGCCCTCGGCGCGCAGCTCCTCGCCAACATCCGCGCCGGCGGTTTTGCGGGCGCGCTCGGCACCGATGACGAACCGCTCGACAATGCGGACCTGGCCCTTGTCGCCGACGGCCCCGCGGCCGTCGGCGCCGCCCTCGCGGGCCACGCGGCGCGCGGCGCGCGCGGCGCCATCGTGCTCTCGGATGCGCCTGATCTGCGCACGCTCGCCCGCGCCGCCGGCATCCGCGTGCTCGGCCCCCATTCCTACGGCATCGTCCTGCCGGCCCTTGGCCTCAACGCCTCGATCTTCGGCCTCGCCCCGCCGCGCGGCCGCATCGCCCTGGTCGGCCAGTCGGACGCTTTCGCCCGCACCGTGATCGACTGGGCGATCCCCAACAGTGCGGGCTTCAGCCATATCATCGGCATCGGCGGCAACAGCGATGTCGGCTTTGGCCTGGTGATGGACCACCTGTCGCGCGATTCCAACACCGCCGCGATCCTGGTCGAGCTCAACCGCCTGCGCGACCCGCGGCTCTTCCACTCCGCCGCCCGCGCCGCCGCGCGCCTGCGACCCGTGATCGCGATCGCGCCCGGTATCCGCCTGCGCGACGGGCGGCAGAACGCGCGCGCCGCGCTCTACGCCGCCTTCGCCCGCGCCGGCGTTCTGCTCACGGGCTCGGTCAGCGAGTTCCTGGCGGCCGCCGAAACCCTGACCCGCGTCAAACCCGCGCATGGCGAGAGCCTCGCCGTCGTCTCCAACTCCATGTCGCTCGGCAACCTTGCGGCCGACTGTGTCCTGGAGGCCGGCCTGAAGCTCGCCGAGCTCGGGCCCGAAACCCTGCAGGTCCTCTCGCTCAGCCTGGGGCGGCCCCAGTCGGGCGGGCCCATCTATGCCCGCGGCGCGCCCTCCCGCCTCGCCGAACTCGCGGCCCTGCTGTCCTCCGCCCCCGAGGTCGGCGGCATCCTGGTCGTGCTCGCCCCCTCCGGCGGCGATGACGCGGCCGCCGTCGAGGCGCTGATCGCCTGCGCCAAGACCGTGCACGTGCCCCTGCTGATCGCGGCGCTGGGCGAGGCGACCGGGCTGCCGCACCGCCACCGCCTCGCCGCCGCCGGCCTCGCCTGCTTCGATACGCCCGAGAGTGCGGTCGCGGGCTTTCGCCACCTCATCAACAACCGCCGCAACCGCGCCGCCGCGCGCGAGCTACCGCCCTCCAAGGTGCTGACGGTCGCCCCCGACCGCGAGGACGTGATCAGCCGCCTCGCCGCCGCCGGTGCTGCCGGCCGGCACGCGCTGGTGCAGGATGAGGCGCTCGGCATCCTCGCCGCCTACCGCATCCCCGTCATCGCCAGCCGCCACGTGTCGACAGCGGACGCCGCCGCCGCCGCCGCCGCCGAACTCGGCTTTCCCGCCGTCGTCAAACTCTCGCACCCCGACCTGCCGACCAACAGCCTCGCCGGTTCCGTCGCGCTGGACCTTGCCGATGCGCCGGCCGTGCGCGCCGCCGCCCTCGCGATCGAGGCGCGCCTCGAAGGCGGGATGCCCACCGGCGCCGGCTTCGTCGTCCAGCGCCAGGCGCCGCGGGGCGTGCAGCTGCGCATCCTCGTGCAGGACCACGCCGTCCTCGGCCCGACCATCGCCTTCGGCGCCGGCGGCGGCGACCCCGACGACCTCACCGCCCTCGCCGCCGACCTGCCGCCCCTCAACCTCACGCTCGCCCACAGCCTGATCGCGCGCGCCCCCGTCGCCGCCGCACTCGCCGCCCATCGCGGCGCGCCCGCCGCGGACATCGCTGCGATCGCCGCGACCCTCGTGCGCGTCTCCCAGCTCGTCATCGACACGCCCGATATCGAGCTGATCGACCTCGACCCGCTGTTTGCCTTCGAGCACGGCGTCATCGCCGCCAGTGCTGCCATCCGCCTGCGCCAGCCCGGCGCCGAGCGCCCGCCTTTGGTGATCTCGCCCTATCCCGCCGAACTCACGACGCGCCTCGAGGTCCATGGCCGCACCTTCACCCTGCGCCCGATCCGCCCCGAGGATGCCGACGGCTACGCCGCGATGTTCACCCGCTTCACCTACGAGGACCTGCGCTACCGCTTCTTCTCCGCCCTGCGCACCCTGCCCGTTGAACAGATCAACCGCATGACCGATGTCGACTACGCCCGCGAAATGGCCTTCGTCGCGGTCGAGGACGCAACCGGCCAGCCGGTCGGCGGCGCCCGCCTGGTGCGCAACGATACCGACGGCGCGCAGGGCGAATTCGCCGTCGGCGTCGAACCCGCCGCCAAGGGCCTCGGCCTCGCCTCGGCGTTGATGCGCGCCGTCATCGCCTGGGGACAGTCCCAGGGCGTCACTGAAATCACCGGGCAGATCCTCGCCGATAACGCGCCGATGCTCTCGTTCATCAGGCGGCTCGGGTTTACGATCGAGAGGATTGCCGGGGAGACGGAGATTGTCGAGGCGAAGCTGCAGACGCAAGGCAGGTGAAGGAAGGACGGCTTTTTGTGGACAAGAAGTCGCAAAAAAACGTTATGAGTCCGGAACCGGGGCTTCCAACTGCGCGGGGGACGCGGCCATCAGGACCGCCTAGCCCAGCGCCTCCGCCAGCTGCCTGAATGAGCGGTCATTGAAATCGCGCGGGATGATGTGGATCGGCAGCTGCGGCAGAAACCGGTTCAGCGTGTCCGCCGTCTCCCCCGCCGGCACCGGCGGATCGCAGCTCTCGCTCAGCACGATGGCGTCGATCTCGATGCCGCAGGCGGTCAGCGCTTCCGCGGCCGTCAAGGTGTGGCTGATGGTGCCAAGATACGTGCCCGCGACCAGAATCGCGGGGATGCGCAACGCCGCGATCCATTCGGCGACCAGGTGCGTCGCGTCCAGCGGCACGGCGACGCCGCCCACCCCCTCGATCAGCAGCGTATCCGCCGCCGCTTCCATCGCGGTTTCGCAGAACGCGATCAGCGCATCGAAATCCAGCGTCCGGCCTTCGCGCGCGGCCGCCATGTCGGGCGAGAGCGGTGCCGCGAACCGCCACGGCGCGATCGCCGCGATGTTGCGGGGCGTGATCCGGCGTTCCATGGCGGCGAGCAGGATCGCGGGGTCGGAGGCGTCGGGTGCCTGCGGATCGAACCCCGACAGCACCGGCTTGACCGCCGAAAACCGCCGTCCGGCGGCGCGCGCCGCCCGGATGATCCCCGCCGAGACGTAGGTTTTTCCTACATCCGTGCCGGTGGCGGTGACGAAAAAGCTGCTCATGGTCTTAACCCTTTCCAGGCTGGTCCGGGGGGTTTAACCTGATCGGCAGTCTTCTGAGGAGAGTGCCTGTGCCTGAAAGCCATGTCGGCGTCGAACCACGCTGGCGCCGCGGTGCCGTCGCGCAACTGATGTCCCTGCCGTTTTCCGAACTCGTATTTCGCGCGCAGGACGTGCACCGCCAGCATTTCGACCCTGCCGAAGTGCAGATTTCAACCCTCCTGTCGATCAAGACCGGCGGCTGCCCCGAGGATTGCGGCTACTGCCCGCAGGCCGCCGGCTACGAGAGCGGCGTGCCCGCGAGCAAACTGATGGCGGTCGAGGCCGTGCTCGCCGAGGCGGGTGCTGCCAAGGCCAAGGGCGCGCAGCGCTTTTGCATGGGCGCTGCCTGGCGCTCGCCCAAGGACCACGACCTCGAGACCGTCTGCACGATGATCGAGGGCGTGAAGGCGCTCGGCCTTGAGACCTGCGTCACGCTCGGCATGCTCACCGGCCCGCAGAGCGCGCGCCTGAAGCAGGCCGGGCTCGACTACTACAACCACAACCTCGACACCTCGCCCGAATATTACGGCAAGATCATCACGACGCGGGTCTATCAGGACCGGCTCGACACGCTCGAGCACGTGCGCGCGGCGGGGATCAACGTCTGCTGCGGCGGCATCGTCGGCATGGGCGAGGACCCGGCGGACCGCGCCGGGCTGATCGCGACCCTCGCCAGCCTGCCGGTGCCTCCGGAATCCGTGCCGATCAACGCGCTCGTCGCGGTCGAGGGCACACCGCTCGCGCGCGCCGAGCCGATCGACCCGATCGATTTCGTCCGCGTCATCGCGGCCGCGCGCATCACCATGCCGCGCAGCTTCGTGCGGCTCTCGGCGGGCCGCGAGGCGATGAGCGACGAGGCCCAGGCGCTCTGCTTCCTCGCCGGCGCCAACTCGATTTTCTACGGCGAGACGCTCCTGACGACGAAGAACGCGGCGGTCAGCCGCGATGAGGCGCTGTTCGCGAAGCTCGGCATCCGTCCGCTGCGGACGTAACCGCCATGGACTGGCTGGCGACCGGCTGGCGGCATGTCTGGCTCCCCTACGCGCAGATGCGCACAGCCCCCCTGCCGCTGCCGGTCGTGCGCACGGAGGGTTCGCGCATCCACCTCGCCGACGGGCGGGTCCTGGTCGACGGCATCGCCTCCTGGTGGACCGCCTGCCACGGCTATAACCACCCCCATATCCGCGCCGCGGTTGCCGCGCAGCTTGCGGCCATGCCGCACGTGATGTTCGGCGGCCTGGCGCACGAGCCCGCCTACGAACTGGCGACGCGCCTCGCCGCCCTGCTCCCGGACCCGCTGAACCGCGTGTTCTTCACCGATTCCGGCTCGGTCGCCGTGGAAGTCGCGATCAAGATCGCCGTGCAGTCCCGCCTCAACCGCGGCGAGCGCGGGCGGACCAAAATCCTCGCTTTCACCGGCGGCTATCACGGCGACACGCTCGGCACGATGGCGATCTGCGACCCCGAGGAGGGGATGCACAGCCTGTATACGGGGCTGCTGCCGGAGCACCCGGTGATCCCGCTGCCGCGCGATCCCGCCAGCACCGCGGGGTTCGACCTCTTCCTCGAACAGCACGCCCCCACGCTCGCCGCCATCATCGTCGAGCCGCTGGTGCAGGGTGCGGGCGGCATGGTGCTGCACGCGCCGGCGGTCCTCGCGCATCTGCGCGCCGCCGCCGATGCCTACGGCCTGACCCTGATTTTCGACGAGATTTTCACAGGCTTCGGCCGCACCGGCACGATGTTCGCCTTCGAGCAGGCGGGTGTCGTCCCCGACATCATCTGCCTCTCCAAAGCCCTCACCGGCGGCACCCTGCCGCTCGCCGCCACCATCGCGACGGATGCCCTGTTCGAGGCGTTTCTCTCGGACAGCCCGGCGACCGCGCTGATGCACGGCCCCACCTACATGGCCAACGCGCTGGGATGCGCCGCCGCCAACGCGTCGCTCGACCTGTTCGAACGCGAGCCGCGCCTCGCCCAGGCCGCCGCCATCAGCCGCTGGCTCGCGACGGGCCTCGAGCCCTGCCGCGGCCTGCCAGGCGTCGTCGATGTCCGCGTCCGCGGCGCCATCGGCGTCGTCGAGCTCGCCGCCATCCCCGACCCGGCGGCCCTGCGCCTGCGCCTGGTTGCCCACGGCGTCTGGATCCGCCCGTTCCGCACCATCCTCTACCTCACCCCGGCACTCACCATCAGCGAGGCGGACACCGCAAAACTCTGCGCGGCAATTATTACGGTATTGCAATAAACGGCACGATCGTGGAATGGTTCCCCGGTGTCGGATCACCGGAGCCAGGCCGCCAATGCCACTTGCCGTCCACCTGCTGCTGCACCCGGACTGTCCGATCAAACCCGCCTGGGCGGTGTTCGACGCCGCCTGGTACTTGCGTGTCCATGCCGATGCGCGGGTCATCTGCGCCGGCCGCCCGCCGCCGGCAGCGCTTGGCTACTATCTGCGCGTCGGCGCCAAGCTCGGCCATAGCCCGAGCCCCCTGTTCGACGAGCTGTTCTACCTCAACCGCGACCCGGACATCGCCGAGCTCGTCCGCACCGGCCGCTACCATTCGGGGTTCGACCACTACTGCCAGCACGGCCATCGCGGCGTCTCGCCCCACTGGCTGTTCGACGATGCGCTCTACGGCAGCCTGTACGAGGACATGTCGCTCGACATCCTCGACGAGCACCAGTGCTACGGCCGCTACGACCATTACCTGCGCGCCGGCCAGCGCGAGGAGCGCATGGCGCAGTTTCTGTTCGACGGCCCGTTTTATACGGCAGCGGCGCTCGCCGCCGGTGTCCATCCCGCCGCCCTCGAAGGCCAGGGGCCCTACGTGCATTTCCTCTACCGGCTCGCGAGCGGCGAGGAGGAGCTGGCGCCCTCGGTCTATTTCGATCCCGCCTGGTACCTTGAGCGCCATCCCGCCGCGCGTGCCGAAATCGCGCGCGGCCGCTACCACGCCGCCATCCACCACTACCTGACCAACGAGAGCGCCAGCCACTTCGATCCCGTCCCCGAATTCTCGGAAATTTTCTACAGGCGGCGCCACCCGGACATAGCGGCGGCGATCGATACCGGCGCGTACCGCTGCGGCTACCAGCAATTCGTCCAGCACGGCGCCTTCGAGCTGCGCCAGCCCTCGTCCGAGATCGACCTCGTCTACTATCGGGACGTCAACGAGCGTGTGCGCAACGACCTCAACGCGGGGGCGGTGCGGGACGCCTTCGCGCATCTGCGCCTGATCGGCCTCGGCGAGGGCCTGCCGCATTGCCCCGTCCCGCCGCGCCCGGTGCTGGACGAAGCCGCGACGCGCGCGCTGTTCCTCGGCAAAGCGCGGGCCAACCTCGCGAGCTTCGCGCACCGCAAGCTTGATTTCGCCTGCGCCGCACCCGTCGTGTCCGTGATCATGGTACTGTTCAACCGCTTCGAGCTCACCATGCTCGCTTTGGGCTCGCTGCACGGGCAGCTGCCCGGCGGCATCGAGCTCATCATCGTCGACAACGCCTCCGATGACGCCACCAGGCGCATCGGCGCCTACGTGACCGGCGCGCGCATCATCCGGCTCGACCGCAACACCGGTTTTTTGCACGGCGCCAATGCCGCCCTCGCGCATGTCACGGCACCCGCTCTGCTCTACCTCAACAACGACGTGGAGCTCGGCCAGGGTGCGCTCGCCGCCGCCCTCGCGCGCCTCGCGGCGGTGCCAGACGCGGGTGCGATCTGCGGCAAGATCATCCGCACCAACGGCTGCCTGCAGGAGGCGGGCTCGATCATCTGGAACGAGGGCACCGTCATCGGCTACATGCGCGACGCCGACCCGCTGGCGCCCGAAGCCAATTTCGTCCGCGCCGTCGATTACGGCTCCGCCGTGTTCCTGCTCTGCCGCACCGGCCTCGTGCGCACCCTGCACGGCTTCGATCCGGCGCTCGCGCCCGCCTATTACGAGGACGCGGACCTCTGTGTGCGCATGATCGAGGCCGGCTGGCGCGTGCTCTACGACCCCGGCGTCATCGTGCACCATTTCGAGTTCGGCAGTGCCGCCAGCAGCGAGGCCTCGATGGCGCTGATGCGCCGCGCCAAGCGGATTTTCAAAAAAAAGCAGAAAACATTTCTGGCGACCCGCCCGCCGCCCTCGCTGGAGACGCTCTCGGCCGCCCGCAGCCGCGACCCCCGCCCGGCGGTGCTGTTCATCGAGGACCTGATCCCGCTTCGCCGCCTGGGCTCGGGCTTCGTGCGCTCGAACGACATCGTCCACGCGCTCGCCGCCGGCCACCAGGTGCATGTCTACCCGCTGAACTACGCGCCCTACGACGCGATCGAGCTGTTCGGCGATTTTCCGGGCGGGGTCGAGGTGCTGTACGACCGCGACGCGCTGCAGCTGCCGGCCTTCCTCGAGGAGCGCGCGCAGCTTTACGACGCCATCTGGATCGCCCGCACCCACAACCTGCCCCGCGTTCTGCTCGCGTTGCGCCAGGCGGGGCTGGACGTGCACGGCATTCCGCTGATCCTCGACACCGAGGCGGTCGAGAGCCTGCGCGAGGCCGGCCGCGCGGCACTCAAAGGTGAAGCTTTCGACCTTGAGGCCGCACTTGTCACGGAATTCGCGCAAGCCGGCGTCGCGCGCGCGACACTCGGCGTCAGCGCGCCTGAAACCGCGCTGCTGCGCCGCCTCGGCCTGCCCGGGGTGGCCCGGCTCGGCACCGCCCGCGCCGCCACCCCCACGAGCGCATCGTTCGCGGCGCGCGCGGACCTGCTGTTCGTGGCGGCGATCCACCGCATGGACAGCCCCAATCTCGACGCACTCGCCTGGTACGTGGCGGACATCCTGCCAGCACTCATCGCCGAGATGGGGGCCGCCCCTATCCTCCACGTCGTCGGCTACGCCGGTCCGGACATCGACCTCTCGGCCTTCGCCGGACACCCCCACCTCGTCCTGCACGGCCCCGTGGGCGACCTCGCAACCATCTATGACAGCGCCCGCCTCTGCATCGCCCCCGCGCGCTTTGCGGCCGGCACGCCCTACAAGCTCTACGAGGCGGCGGCCTTCGGCGTGCCCAGCGTCGCAACCTCGTTGCTGGTCGGCCAGCTCGGCTGGACCGACGGCGTGGACATCCTCGGCGCCGGCGACGCGCAAAATTTTGCCCGGCGGATCGCGCGGCTCTATCGCGACGCGGCGCTCTGGCAGTCGGTACGGAGCGCGGCGCTGGCGCGGGTGGCGGCGGAGAGTGATGTGTCGGAATTCAATAGCCGCGTGGAAAGAGTCATGAAGGAAGTGGTGGAAGTAAGGACTACTTTTTGTGAACAAAAAGTAGCAAAAAAACTTTAATAACGCTGGGCTATGGGATCTGGCCGCGTCCGCGGCACAGTTCCAGGCCAAAAGTTTTTTGCTTCTTTTTTTCAAAAAAGAAGCGCTTCCTTCTTTATAACCTTTCCCTATGACTATATCCCGCAATATCGATTTCACTTATATATATCGCACGGCCTACAAACGTGTCTGATACCAAAAACACAAAACCAGATCGGAGACACAATGGACGGCGATAGCAAATGCCCGGTTGCACACGGGTCGACACCGAAAAACGCGGTTGTTCTCACCATGTCGAACGACAAATGGTGGCCGAACCAGCTCAGCGTGAAACTGCTGCACCAGCACACCCCCTCGTCCAACCCGATGGGTGAGGCGTTTGACTATGCGGCCGAGTTCAAAACGCTCGACCTTGAGGCGGTGCGGCAGGATCTGTACGCCCTGATGACGGATTCGCAGGCCTGGTGGCCCGCCGATTACGGCCATTACGGCCCCTTCTTCATCCGCATGGCCTGGCACAGCGCCGGCACCTACCGCATCGGGGATGGCCGCGGCGGCGCCGGCGCCGGCACGCAGCGTTTCGCCCCGCTGAACAGCTGGCCGGACAACGCCAACCTCGACAAGGCGCGGCGCCTGCTGTGGCCGATCAAGCAGAAATACGGCAAAAAACTGTCCTGGGCGGATCTGTTCATCCTCACCGGCAACTGCGCGCTGGAATCCATGGGCTTCAAGACCTTCGGCTTTGCCGGCGGCCGCGCCGACGTCTGGGAGCCGGAAGAGGACATCAACTGGGGTCCGGAAGACACCTGGCTCGGCGATAAGCGCTACACCGGCGACCGCGAGCTGCAGGACCCGCTGGGTGCCGTGCAGATGGGCCTGATCTATGTGAACCCCGAGGGCCCGAACGGCCGGCCCGACCCCGCCGCCTCCGCCCGCGACATCCGCGAGACTTTCGCGCGCATGGCGATGAACGATGAGGAGACCGTGGCGCTGATCGCCGGCGGCCACACGTTCGGCAAGACCCACGGCGCGGCCGTGCCGAGCGACTATGTCGGCCCCGAGCCAGAAGCCGCGGGCATCGAGGAGATGGGCCTCGGCTGGAAGAACACCTACGGCACCGGCAAGGGCGTCGACACCATCACCAGCGGCCTCGAGGGCGCCTGGACGACCGAACCGACCAAATGGGACAACAACTACTTCGACAACCTGTTCAACTATGAGTGGGAGCTGACAAAGAGCCCCGCCGGCGCGCACCAATGGACGCCGAAGAACCCCGAGGCGGCCGGCACCGTGCCGGACGCGCATGACCCGGCGCGCCGCCACGCGCCGATGATGGCGACCACCGACCTCGCGCTGAAAGTGGACCCCGCCTACGCGAAAATCTCCAAACGGTTCCACGAGAACCCGGACGAGTTCGCGGACGCGTTCGCCCGTGCCTGGTACAAGCTGACGCATCGCGACATGGGGCCGCACATCCGCTGCCTCGGCCCGCTGGTGCCCGAGCCGCAGATCTGGCAGGACCCGGTGCCAGCGGTCGACCACGAGCTGATCGACGCGCAGGACATCGCCGGCCTCAAAGCCAAAATCCTGGCCTCCGGCCTGTCGGTTTCGCAACTCGTCACGACCGCCTGGGCCTCGGCCGCGACCTTCCGCGGCAGCGACAAGCGCGGCGGCGCCAATGGTGCCCGCATCCGCCTCGCCCCGCAGAAGGACTGGGAGGTCAACCAGCCGGCCGAGCTCGCCGACATCCTGCCGGTGTTCGAGACCATCAAGGCCGCGTTCAACGCGCAGGCGGGGGCGAAGAAAGTCTCGCTCGCGGACCTGATCGTGCTCGGCGGCTGTGCGGCGGTGGAAGCCGCCGCGAAAGCCGGCGGCCACGAGGTCCACGTGCCCTTCACCCCGGGCCGCACGGACGCCTCGCAGGCGCAGACCGACGCGCACTCCTTCGCGCCGCTCGAGCCCAAGGCCGACGGGTTCCGCAACTACCTGCAAGCCGGCAACACCTGGCCGGCGGCCACCCTGCTGGTCGACAAGGCGCATCTGATGACCCTGAGCGCGCCGGAAATGACCGTCCTGCTCGGCGGCATGCGCGTGCTCGGCACCAATTACGGCCATACCAGGCACGGCGTCTTCACGCACCGCAGCGGCGCGCTGACGAACGACTTCTTCAAGAACCTGCTGGATATGAACATCAAATGGCAGGCGACCGGGGAAGACCTGTTCGAGGGGACCGATCCCGCGACCGGCGAGGTCAAATGGACCGGGACGAGCGTGGACCTGATCTTCGGTTCGAACTCGCAACTGCGCGCGGTCGCGGAAGTGTACGCCTGCAGCGACTCCGAGCCGAAATTCGTGCATGACTTCGTCAAGGTCTGGACGAAGGTGATGAACCTGGATCGGTTTGATCTCGCGAAGTAAGAGCTACTTTTTGTGAACAAAAATTAGCAAAAAAACTTTGATAATCTGGGCCATGGGCGTTGGCCTCACCAACGCCCATGGCCCCGAGTCAAAGAAGTAGCCCTTGCTCACTTGCTCTCTCCCACCCCCCGCCCCGGCACCCGGTGCCGATACGCCAGCGCCTCCGCGATATGGTTCTTGTGCACCTCGTCCGCCCCCGCGAGGTCGGCGATGCTGCGGCCCACGCGCTGGCTGCGCACGAAGCCGCGGGCCGAGAGCCGTAGTTTGGTGGCGGCCAGCTCCAGAAAATCCTTGGCTTCGGCGGTGAGGATGATGAGGTCCCCGAGCGCTTCGGCGTTGGTTGCAGCCCCCATGTCGCCGTAGCGCGCGCGCTGCCGGGCGCGCGCGGCGGCGACGCGCGAGGCGACCACGCTGGTCGCCTCGCCCGGCGGCGCCCAGGATAATTCCTTTGGCGTGAGCGGCGCGATTTCGATGATGATGTCGATGCGGTCAAGCAACGGTCCGCTCAGGCGGGTCTGGTAATCCTCCCCGCAGCGTGGTGCGCGGCCGCATTCGCGCGCGCCGTCGCCGAGATAGCCGCAGCGGCAGGGGTTCATGGCGCCGACGAGCTGGAAGCGCGCGGGGTAGGTGATGTGCGCCGCCGCGCGCGACACGGTGGTGTGGCCTGCCTCCAGCGGCTGGCGCAGCGCCTCCAGCGTGACGCGCGGGAATTCCGGCATTTCGTCCATGAACAGCACGCCGCGATGTGCGAGCGACACCTCGCCCGGGCGGGCGCGGTTACCGCCGCCTGCGATCGCCGCCATGCTCGCCGAATGATGCGGCTCGCGGAAGGGCGGACGGGTGACGAGCCGGCCGCCGTCCAGCATGCCGGCGACCGAGTGCACCATGCTGACCTCGAGCGCCTCGCGCGGCGAGAGGTCCGGCAGCAGGCCGGGCAGGCGCGCGGCCAGCATCGATTTGCCGCCGCCTGGCGGCCCGATCATCAGCATGTTGTGCCCGCCGGCAGCCGCCACCTCCATCGCCCGGCGCGCCGTCTCCATCCCCCGCACATCCGCAAGGTCGAGCGTCTTCGCACCGGCGCCGAGCTGCCCGGCGGCGGGCTGGGCGATGAGCTGCGTGCCGCGAAAATGGTTGATGAGCGAGAGCAGGTCGGCGGCCGCGAGCACGGTGATGTCCCCTGCCCAGCGCGCCTCCGGCCCCTGCGCCTCCGGGCAGATCAGGCCCAGGCCCCGCATCCCCGCGGCGATCGCGGCCGGCAGCACGCCAGCCACCGTGTTGATGCGCCCGTCGAGCGACAGCTCGCCCAGTGCCGCGAATTCGGCCAGGTCCTCGCGCGGCAGCACGTCCATCGCCGCCAGCACCGCGAGCGCCACGGGCAGGTCGAAATGGCTGCCCTCCTTCAGCACGTCGGCGGGGGCGAGGTTGACCAGCACGCGCTTGGGCGGCAGCGCGAGGCCCATGGCGGTGAGCGCGGCGCGCACCCGCTCGCGCGCCTCGCCGACCGCCTTGTCCGGCAGCCCGACCATCAGAAAATTCGGCAGGCCGCTCGCGATCTGCACCTGTACTTCGACCGGCTGCGCCTCGATCCCGGCGAAGGCGAAGCTGTTTACGCGCGCAATCGTCATGGCGGCTCAGCGCTCCCGCAGATGTTGCGAGAACGTTACGAACCGCCATGGCAATTGTCTATGCGGGGTTTATCGCCGCGCGGTTTATGTCCGCTTGACCGCGAACGGGCCGCTCGCCTGGCAGGTCGGCATCATCTCGATGCGGTTGATGTTCATGTGCGGCGGCAGCGACACGAGCCAGGACGCCGCCTCCGCGATGTCCTCAGGTGTCAGCGACTGCGTGCCGGCGTACACCGCTTGCGCCTTGCCCTCATCGCCGCCGAACCGCACCTTGCTGAACTCCGAACCGCTCACCATCCCGGGCTCGATATCCGTCACGCGGATGTTCCGCCCGACCAGGTCCGCCCGCAGGTTGAGCGAGAACTGCTGCACGAACGCTTTCGTGCCGCCATAGATATGCCCGCCCGGATACGGATACACGCCGGCGACCGAGCCCAGGTTCAGGATGATGCCGTCATCGCGCTCGACCATCTGCGGCAGAATCGCGCGCGTCATGTGCACGAGGCCCGAGATGTTGGTCGCGATCATCGTGTCCCAGTCCTCGAGCTTGGCCTCCCAGGCGGGCGACAGACCGAGTGCCAGGCCCGCATTGTTCACCAGCACGTCGATCTGTCGCCAGCCCTCCGGCAGGCTCCCGACGAACCCCGCGACCGCCGCATGGTCCGTAACGTCCAGCTGCGCGGTGTGCAGGCCGGCCCCGAGCTCGGCCGCGAGCGCGTCCAGCCGCTCGGTCCGGCGCCCGGTCGCGATCACGCGGTGGCCGTCACGCACGAACCGGCGCGCGAACGCGGCGCCGAAGCCGGCGGTGGCGCCGGTGACGAGGATGGTTTTTGGCATTTGTGTCTCCGGAGAAAGTTGAGCTTCGATATAGGAAGGCAAGTTCAAGCAAGGACTGCTTTTTTGGAAAAAAGCAGCAAAAAACTTTTGGTTGTAGGGGGCGCTGGCGGCTCAGTCGCCCTTGACGATGGCCAGGGCGGCTTTGATGTCGGCCAGTGAGGCGGTCGGTTTCAGGGCCTTGCAGAAGGCCTCGTAATGCGCGGGCGCCTCACGCTCGATCAAAGCCAGGCTGCGCTTCGGGCCGAGATACCATTTGCCGCGCAACGCGAAATAGATCTCCAGCATGTCCTTCAATAGCCAATGCCGCCGGTAATCCCCCTCGGGATCGCCTTTCTCTGCGCGCGCCAGCATCTTTTCGAGCCAAAGCCGCTGCGTCTGCGCCTCGGCCGCGTCGATCGGCGCGGGCCCGGCGTCGTAGATGGCCGCGACCGCCGCGAGCGTGGCCTCCCCCTCGGCGTCATGCTGAAACAGCACCCGCCCGCCATGCAGCCGCAGCCACGCATCATCGGGCGCGGTCCCGGGCGGATAGACGAACAGGTCAAGAAACAAATCGCCCCAGCGGTGCGCGACATGTCCCGCTTCGCCGCCCTCGGCGAACGCGAGCACGTCGATATCGCTCGCCGCGTCCCAGTCGCCCCGCGCGCGTGACCCGTAGAGGATCGCGGTGCGGCAGCCGAATTTGTCCTTGAGATACAAGCACAGCGACGCCAGAAGGGCGCTCTGGTCCGGGCGATTTTCCGGTTCGGTCAACATGGCATGATGTTGCGGCAATGGTGCGGCGCTGCCAACCTGCGGGCGAAGCTATGCTTGGCTGAAAATTTTGTCGCGCACGGCCGAGGCGATGAAGGCTGAGCGCGTCAACCTTCGCTCGGCGGCGGCGCGGTCGATGTCGGCCAGCAGGGCGGCGTCGAGCGACAGGTTGGCGCGCGCCGGCCGGCCGCTATCCACGAGTACCGGAATGGTGACGATGACCTCGTTGGCCTGAACATGAGCGCGGACGATATCGCCGAGTGACGATGGCGCGGGGAGTGCATATCCCTTGTCGATCCGGTGTTCCGCCCATTCGCGCGCGGCCGAGATGGCATCCTGACGCGCGTGTCCTGGCGTCGAGCCACCCCCGTTGACACCGGGGAGGTCTGGCACCCGCACGCCCCAGACGTCATCGTCACCGTCCAGAATTCCAAAATATTCCGCCACAACGCCTCCTATTTCCAGTCCATCTGTCGCGGCGCCCCAGTCTCTGACTTCCAAAAGTTTTTTGCTACTTTTTTGGCGATATTATACTTGCCAAACCCCTCCACATCATGTAGGGTTATGGCATGAGCATCCTAAACGCCCCCTACTTCCAAAATGAAGAAGCCGCTTACGCCAAGCTGGAAAGCATCGTTTGGCCGTACGGCCCCGTGTGCCCGCATTGCGGGACCATGGAGCGCATGAAGCGGATGGGCGGCGAGGCCACGCGTCCCGGCCTCTACAAGTGCTATGCCTGCCGGAAGCAGTCTCGCGTCACAGTTGGCACCGTCTTCGAATCCAGCCACATCAAACTGCACGTCTGGTTGCAGGCCGTGTTCCTGATGTGCTCCTCTAAGAAGGGTATTTCCAGCAACCAGCTAGCTCGCATACTTGGTCTCACAGTCAAGAGTGCGTGGTTCATGAGCCACCGTATCCGCGAGGCGATGCGAACTGGCGCTCTCGCCCCGATGGGTGGCGAAGGTGCCCCGGTTGAAGTTGATGAAACCTACATTGGCCGCAAGGATGGAACTAAAAAGGCTCGTGGCGGATATCACCATAAGCGCGCCGTTCTTTCGCTGGTTGAACGTGGTGGTGAAGTCCGCTCGTTCCATGTGGACCGTGCTACTGTGGCTGAAATCGCTCCGATTGTTCGCGCCAATGTTGACCGCGAGACCGTTCTGATGACGGATGAGAGTTATCTTTACGTCCGCCTCGGTGAAGAATATGCCAGTCATAAGGCTGTAGAGCACAGTGCGCGCGAATATGTCCGCGATGACGTCCATACCAATACGATTGAGGGCTTTTTCTCTATCTTCAAGCGCGGCTTCAAAGGCATTTATCAGCATTGCGGTGAAAAGCATCTTCACCGCTATCTCGCGGAATATGACTTCCGGTATAATAACCGTATCCGCTTAGGCGTGGATGACAGCACCCGGACGGACAATGCCCTCAAAGGTATTGTCGGCAAGAAATTGCTTTACCGGGACTCATCCTGCGCCTAGAATCTCTAAAATTGGACTCGGTCCAAAGGAGTATCGTGGCGAAATTCAAGGTCCGGATCGTTTTGAACAGAGGGCGCCATGGAGCGCCGCTAGCGAAACTTGGCCGCATTTCTGAGCAAGCGGAAAAATTTCTCCGGTCTTTGGCGGCGGATTGCCGGGTAAATACCCGCGCTGGTGAGTGGCTGGCGGTGGATTTCAAAAATGGGTCTGTTGAGTATGACGCTGAGTTCCAAGGGGATGTAAATGTCGGAGACGCCCAGGCGTTTGCCAGGAATTTGGAATTTTTGGCTGATTATGACGCCGAAAGTGAAGGGCTAAATGGCTCCGTGAGCCACAATACCGCAATCGAATATGCGAAAATTGGGTCTTTAATTGACCCTGATGAGGTTATTGGCCTCGGAATTTACCCCGGTCGTGGCGGCCCGCCAAAATGGAGAAATATTACTTACAGTAAAATGGCGTCGTTGCGGCGAGAGATGGAGACGCCGCTGCCAGCGTATGGAGCGATTCAGGGTATTCTATATGCTTGGTTTAAGGAGGCGCGCGAGCCAAGTTTCCAAATTCGAGAACTTTCCTCGGACGCTATAATAAGGGTTTCCTATCCCTCCGCGCTGTATTCTGATGTCGCTCAAGCCGTGCAGGAACGATCGACTATGCTCATAGTGTCGGGCAACATGCTGTATAATCAAGTAACCCGTTTGCCCATTGAAATGTCTGCTGATCGAATTAAGCGGCAGCGCATGCTATCGAGCGCTGAATTTGAAGCTTTTATCGGAAGTGCGCCTGAATTCATCGCTGATTATAGCGATGATTTAGCTGAAGAAGCTGCGTAAGTGGCCGACAAGAGAGGGGTTCATATAGACTCTTGTTGTTTTATCGACATTGTTAAAACTTACCTTGGAAAGTCTATAACTACCGACAAGGAAAGTGACGTTTGGTTTTTGAAGCGCCTTTTAGAAGCACACAGAGACGGCGAAATAAATATCTTCACATCAACCCTCTCGATAGCGGAATGCAGGCACGCGGGTGATGACGACATTCGGGATGAAGTGAAGTCACAGTTTAATCGTCTGCTCTTATCTGGCCAATATGTCCGCCTCGTGCAAATGACGCCATTCATTGCCCAGGATGCCCGTGATCTGAGGTGGGTTCACAATATTACGGGGATAAAGGGGCCGGACAGCATTCATGTCGCATCCGCGATAGCCATGAAGTGCGAGGAGTTTCTGTCAAGCGACGGAAAACTAGAAAAAATTGGCGCGCAGAGCGGTCCTTTGTCGCGCCTAGGTTTATACGTTAAACGGGCAAGCGATACCGCTTGCTTGCCCGCGAAATATCGCCAGATGGAATTGGGTGATGGTCAAAGCAAACACTAAGGCTGCTCAATCGCAGATTGACCGCTTTAAAGAAGCCGCCCGCCAGCTTGAGGTGGACGAGACCGAGGCGGCGTTTGATGAGAAATTGAAAGTGGTCGCTAAACCCTCACCATTTGTGAGAGAGCAAAATAGCGGCAAGGCCGGTAAGCGCTCCAATAACGCCAGTAAAGCCGGCGACACGAAGTCCGAATAATTCCGCGCGTTCTTTTGTCTCGGTTCGGATGGCTACAATCAACGCTCTCTGGGCTTCTTGGGTAAGAAATTTCCTATAATCTATTTTAGATTCCTTCCACGCATCATTGTTATCTGGAGTAGGCAGCAAGAATTTATGGGCTTGTCACGCTGCCTTAGAAGCCTGCCAAGGCGCCATTTTTTCTTTGTAAGATCG